>OJBA01000009.1_pt1 | contig 30405 bp, 14 predicted proteins | sample 1590141 | NCBI WGS metagenome assembly OJBA01 (sample SAMN05416722, study PRJEB24817) | seawater metagenome | isolation source: Sea water | place: Canada:Atlantic | collected 2013-07
TGCGTCAAGTTGAAGATCGCCCGTAACTTCTAATTTTTTCTGTGGACTATCTGTACCAATACCAACGTTTCCGTTATTTTGTATTCTCATCTTTTCCGTAATAATATCAGCAGTGTTCTGAGTATGGAAAGCAAGCCCTGAGACATTGCCGCCTTCATATGGCGCAACGATTCTGGCTCTGTCTCTTGTTTGGTTGTCTCCAATTCCTCCAGCAAATACAATGGCGGGACCACTACCTGCTAGGGCTGAGGCTGCGTTATTTGTCGAAGTAAATTTATTAACTAATCTCAGTACATCATCAACGGTATCATAAGCAGGAGCATCGTAGTGAACTGTTAACAACTTACCTGGAGATGTTGTTCCGATGCCAACACGGCCTGATGAGTCGATGCGCATTCTCTCGTCAGCGCCAATAGTAAATTGGTGCGTTGCAGCTCTTGTTATAAGATTTTGGTAACTAGTTGTCGTTCTATCGTAGTTCATAATTAAGTTGGTGTCGGTGGTATACTCAGGATAAAATTCAAACTGGGCACGATTGCCATCAGCAATAGTTAAGCTGCCGTTTGGCATAGTTGTTCTAATGCCCACGTTTCCTGTGGGCATGAGTCTCATATGCTCAGTTAACACATTATTAGTATAAGCACTAAAGCTCATATACGAGTCAACCTTAGTATCATCGTTTGTCCAGTCTAGATTACGTCCAACTTCAATACGTCCTGCTTGTGGTTTATGTGCTCCACTGTTACGAGATAGTCCAAAGTTATAGCCTACGTTTTGATTTGTTCCAGCCGTTATATCTTTGTTAGCTGCTATAATTGGAGAAGACTCGCCGTTGACACTTGATGTAGCCTCCACAATGCCTGTTACGTCTAAAGCTGTGAGGCCAGTAATGTTACCCGTCATTGCACCACCAGCTTTCGGTAGTGCTGCACCAGCGGTAGTAGTTGTGCTAGTTAGTATTGCATCTCGTGCCGCAATGTCTACACCATCGACTGTACCTGTAACTGCTATATTACCTGTTACGGATATGCCACCAGCGGCTGAAGTCATAAGTCTCAATCTTTCAGCCATAGTTGAGCCATTATATGTACTCATAATAAGCGAGTTCGTCATTCCGCTTGTGCCATCCAGTTTTATACTTGCCGCTTCTGCACCACCTGAACCTTGCCAACTTAACCCAGGCAACGTTGTGTTATCACTTCTTTGTAGAGTAATAATGGGCGTAGCTTTATAAAGTTGTAAATCGCCAGTCATAGTACCACCGGCTTTCGGCAATGCCGCCGCAGCAATAGCTGCAGTAGAAGTCAACACAGCATCTCGTGCCGCAATATCTACACCATCAAATGTGCTGCTGGTCGTAATTGGACCAGTCATTGCGCCGCCTGCGAGTGGTAACTTAGTACCTAGTGCTGTAGTGAGAGTGGTATTATAGTTAGCATCATCGTTTATAGCAGCCGCAAGTTCATTAAGATCATTTAGTGTACTTGGCGCACCGCCAATAAGTGTAGTAATTTTATCTGTAACATAAGCAGTCGTAGCAATCTTTGTACTATCATCACTCTCTACTTGTGTAGTTGCTGTAGAGAGTCTAGCTGCAGCTATTGTACCAGTTAAGTTTGCCGCAGGCAATTCAATGCTAAGACCTTCAATATCAGCTTTAGTTTGGTCCGCTGTGGCATTTGTTTCACCAGTATAACCTAAATTAGCAAGTGTTAACGTTCTAGTAGCGACGGTAGCATTAGCATCTGTAACATGACCTAGTGTGTCTGTTGTAACATTAAAGTCTAAATCTGATATTACAACTGCTCCTGTAAGAGCACCTGTATCAATAGAAGCATCGTCGCCTGGATGTGTTGGGTGTGTGTATACTGTATTTGTATCTACTGGAGTAGCCCAAGTAAATGTACCGTCTCCATCTGATCTTAAGAATTGTGTAGTAGTACCGTTACCTGTAACTTTCAAGTTTCCTGCATCAACAACATTATCAACAATAACTGTTGCGCCGTCACCTGTTGATGTTACTTCGCCAGTGTGGTTTGGATGTGTGTAATCATTAGCATTTGTTGCTATTGTGTCTAGTTTAGTACCGTCTGTAGCTACATCACGACCATCTACAGTGCCAGAGACAGCGATTGAACCCGTAACATCTAACGCAGACGAAGGGTTAGTGTTGTTAATACCTAGATTGCCCGACGAGTCGAGGCGCATAGCCTCTGCGCTAGTAGAGTCATGGAAAGTTAGTTCCCCTCCGACATTACCTAAACCACCTACGAACGTACCGTCGTTCCGTATGCCCATCGTCAAACCATCGCTGCCCATGCGGTTCAACATCATTGCGTGGTCGTTCATACGAGCAACGCCAATATAGCCTGTCTGGCGCAAGCCAACACCAGCTTTTGTGGCATCGTTGTTGCCGTTATAGATTACAAAAGGACTGTCGGCGGTCGCTGGCCCGACCATATAGTCGCCGCTTGAGTTAAAGTTGGCACGTTGTGTGTTGTTTATTTTGAAGTTGGTTTTGTTCGAAGACGTATCATATTCAATAGCGTATGACTGCGCAGGGTCGGCTTGGGTATCTGCGAAACGTAATGTTGCAGAACCTTCACTATCTTCGGTGATAAGAACTTCAGTATCTGTACCGTCAACGGTCAGACCACCCAACGTAGGGCTGTCGTTGGGCTGTACGGCACTGCCTGCAAGTGTACCTTGTGCTGCGGTGGCGTAGTCCGTCTCGTCGAAGGCCTTGACCTGAGCAAGGTTAGTAACCTCACTGTCCATGAGTGCGCCTGCGGAAGTGACGTTAGCTGTGTCAGTTACGTCGGCAGATGCGTCGATTCCATCCAGCTTAGTACCGTCTGTAGCTACATCACGACCATCTACTGTACCTGATACTACAATATTACCAGTAACATCAATACCTGCGGCTGATGTTGCGAATTTTTTAATGGCATCATGGTATAATTCAGCAGCGCCATTTTGAATGAAGTTAGCCATAATCTCAGTACCACCCGCATTATAAACACGGAAAACATTAGTTTTGATGTTAAGGTTGCCTACCCCTCTATCATGAATATAACTATTAGACCCATCATGATAAATTTCTAAATCATTACTAGTACCAAACTTAGCTTTGACGTTATCATTATACAAGATATCGCCTGTTATAGTACCGCCAGCTTTTGGTAAAGCCGCATCAGCAGTTGTTCCCTGAGCTGATGTAGCGTAGTCCGAACTGTCAAATGCTTTTACTTGCGCTAAGTTAGTTACTTCGCTGTCCATTAATGCGCCTGCGGCTGTTACGTTAGTTGTGTCAGTTACATCGGCATTTGTTGCTATTGTGTCTAATTTAGTACCGTCAGTTGCTACATCACGTCCATCTACTGTACCTGTAACTGTAACATTTCCAGTAACAGTTACTCCGTTAGTCTCTGTCTCCATCTTTTTAGAGCCGTTAAATTTTAACTCAACTTGTGCAGAGTTTAAATCTAACAAGCTAGTCCCAGAAGCATTCTTAAACTGTATTTCTTGGCCTTGTATTACTAAATGACTAGCGCCACTTTCTGTGATATGAGATTTGTTAGTAGTACCATCATGGTAAATTTGGAAGTCAGACCCAGCACCAAACTTAGCTTTAATACCATCACTATACAGAATATCACCTGTCATAGTGCCACCAGCTAGAGGTAGTTTTGTAGAGTCACCGGCAGAAGCCGCCGCCCAAGTTAAACCACCAGTATTTCCTGATTGTGCAGTTAAGACATATCCGTTTGTAGGTGTGTTGCTTACTTTTAAGTTAGCTTCATCAACTATATTATCAGCTATAACTGTAGCACCATCACCCGATGATGTGACTTCGCCTGAATGGTTGGGATGTGAGTAATTGTTAGCTGATGTAGCTATGCCGTCTAATTTAGTACCGTCAGTTGCTACATCACGTCCATCTACTGTACCTGTTACGTCAATACCTGTGGCTGTTGTTTCAATCTTCTTAGCATTATCATAATAAAGTTCTGTTGCGCCGTTGTGAGTAAACTTGGCCATTGTATCACTACCGTCAGCACCTTGAAATAATATATTTCCAGTTGCTATTCTGATTTTCATATCACCAGAATTGGTTCGTATAAATGCTCCAGTGCCTTCAGTGTAAATCCTTAAATCATTAGTAGCACCAAAGGACAGTTCTCTGAAATCATTAAAGTTAACATTACCTGTAAGTGTACCGCCTGCTAATGGTAGTTTAGTAGCAATACTGTTTGTAACTGTTGTACTGAAGTTATCGTCATCGCCCAGTGCCGCCGCCAATTCATTTAATGTGTCTAGTGTACCTGGTGCGCTGTCAGTAATAGCAGCAATAATATTTGTAGATGTATCATAATCATTTGTGCTTAAATATGAAGCTACGTCGCTATCTGTATATCCAGCTGGCACTGTGGCCCATGTTAATCCACCAGCGTTACCTGATTGTGCTGAAAGGAAATATCCATCAGTAGGAGCATTTGACACTTTAAGGTTTGCTTCATCTACTATGTTGTCACTTATTGTAAGAGAAGTAGAACCTGTTACTTCACCAGTATGTGTTAAATTAGTATTAGTAACTGTTTCAGTGGCAGTAGCTAAACTAGTAATGTGTCCATAAGTATCAAGCGTAATATCTTGTATATACGTTCTACCTGAGTTATTTAAAGAAACCTGTGATGATGTAGCAGCATGACTTAGTGTTACATCTCCAGTACCACCACCAGTTAATCCTGCGCCTGCAGTAATTGTTTGATCATCTTTAGCATTTGTTTCTATTGTGTCTAGTTTAGTGCCATCTGTAGCTACATTACGTCCATCTACTGTACCAGATGTGGCAATATTACCATCATAATCTACAGAGAAAACCACTGTACTATCAGACTGTTCTCCTTGGAATAGTAGTGCGTTGTTATTTGGAGAACGTACACCCATAACTGCTGGATGTCGGATTGATGCGTTAGCATCTATGGTAAAATCAAAAGCCGCATAAGATGCGTTTCCTTGACCACCTGCAACTACAAAGCCAAGACTTTTGTTTGTTCCTTTAATGGCCAATGGCCTAGAATGATCCATGCTCTGACCATACATGATACTCCCACCAGATGCTCTACTTAATAAAATACCGGTGTTTCCAGCTCCCATATCACTTATGTGTAGCACAGGTTGATTGGTCACATTATTACAATCAATTGTAATACCAGTTTGGCCATTAAGTATTAACTCGCCCTGAGAAGTGAGTTTAGTGTCCGTTCCGTCAAAAACTAATGAAGCGTCACTGGAATCACCTAAGTATAAATTAACGTTATCACCAAGAGTAAGATTGCCAGTCATTGTACCACCGGCTAGTGGTAGTTTATCGGCAATTGAGTTTGTAACAGTTGTACTGAAGTTAGCATCATCGCCCAAGGCGGATGCTAATTCATTTAGTGTGTTTAAGGTAGCAGGTGCTGAATCTATAACTAAAGCTACTCTAGCATCTGCTCTAGCATCAGTATAATAAAGGTTTGTAGTTCCTTCACTTAGGTCGTCTGTATCAGATGCTGTTAACGCATTATCAAAGTCACTTTGACTAAAGCTAGTACCTGGTATAAACTTACTATTAGCATTATCCCATACTAGTGTTTGCCCGCTAGATGGAGATGATGTAGTAATATCTACATCACTAAGATCTCCTACACTAGCACTAGATATTACTGTGCTTGCTCTAGCACTTACAGCAATTTTTAAATTGGTTACGCTTTCGTCTAAAAAGCTGGTGGTTGTTAACTTATCAATAGCCATGTGTAATCGATCCTATATCTGTATTACACTTATTTATCGCTTATTTAGACATTGTACTATTATATTATTTTTATAAAAGATTAGCATCGAACAGAGAAAATGTTAGCCCATTTATTGTAAGAGAACCTGATATACTATAAGGTGTAGGTGCAGGTGGCGGATCACCAACTTGAACACCATAAGCTGTAGATACAGGTATACTTGCATTGTAAAGAACTCTGCTAGGAGCACCTTGTAAACTATAGTTTCTGTAGAAGCGAACACCGCCATTGGAGTAATATTCGTACTTCCAGTTCATATCTGTTGGAGTGGTCGGTTCAACACCATGGTACATAGTTGGTGTTGACTGAGATGTCACATTTGTTTCGATCCAGGTGCGTAAATTTTCGTATGTCCAATCTCTGTTATACTGCATAACAGATGCAAGAAAACCTGCCGCCACAGGACAAGCGGCGCTGGTACCCGTAAATTCTGTATCCCTACATCCACCTATCTGAGATAAATCTGTTGCACCTGCCGAAAGCGCAGAATATACACCATCAACCCGTTGTATAGTAGGAACACTTGAAGCTGAATAAGTGTCAACAGTTGCAGCCATTGCTCCTGCCCCAGATGAAAATAAATCAATTGCAGGACCTCTGTCGCTATAATCTGCTATTTTTTCTTCGTTACTTCCAGTATTACTTTCCAGCGCACCCACCTGAATTACAGGAAATTTAACTGTTGTATTACCTTGAAAAGTTTGACTTTCTGTTTTACCCATATGCCCAGGCCAGCCACGCCTGTTAGTTGTGGCGATTGACTTCCAACCACCAAGGGGACCAGGTCCCTCCAGACGCCTTATTGAATATAGTGGTGTAGTGTTGTTATAATTAATATGGTTATCATAATTGGGATGATCTGGATTAACCAATTGCTGTCCACTATTTCCTGCGGCAGCAATACATATAACACCAGCTTGAGTAAGCTCATCTCCAGCTTGTGTTATAGAGTTATCGTGCAATTCACTCTTCCAACGACCACCATCACCTCGCATGCCTAAAACATCTATAAACGCAGGTTCGGTGTAGCGAGTATAACTAACAGGTGAATCCGTTCTCCAATAATAATAACCATCGCCTGATTTGTTTCCTCTAATACCCCAGCTATTGGAACTTAATGTTGGATCTTTGCTATTATAGATAGGATTTACAGGTTTATGAATATGAAATATTTTTTGTACATCAAGACCTGTACCTAAACTTCCCACATTATTATCTCCAAATAGATTCATAACCCACTTGTTAGCGTTGTATGCCCAACCTTGAGTTCGACCAAATGCTAAAGCAGCGCACTGTGTGCCGTGTGTACCTTCACTAGGAAGTGTGCTGTTGGATCCATTGGCTGTATCTCTGGTATAGTTAGGACTTACATATATATTACCAAACGATGCAAAGGAAATACTACGCTGTGTAGGATCCCTCCACCACTCTATAGCAACACTCTCTACAGGGACAATTGTGCCATCCCAACGTGCCATTAATCTATTAGTAGGATCAGCATTGAAATAATTTGGATCTATGTAATAAGGAGCATCTAGCACAAGATCGAGAACATCGCAATATCCATTGCCAGGAAGTACATTACTGCCAATATAGTCATCTGGGTTCACTGCATTTGTAACACCCCTGCTGATAAACTCTACATGACCAAGCCAACATCCATTATCAGGTACAATTAAATCAACGTTCTCGCCAGCGCCAGCTTGCTGTAGCTTAGGAGTGTTAAAAGGATTCGTCTTACCAACGGTATAGTGGTTAGGCTTTACAAATGATAAGAATCTAAAAAAAGTACCTTGTCTATTTAATGTGGGTTCAACATCGGTGAAAAAAGAATAAACCAGATTTCCATTGACCCACTGACTCCAGTTGTTGTACAAAGCTGTATATCTATCTGTTGGTGTGCCACTGGTGCCGCATGTCAAATCCTCTGAAGATGGCATATAAATTTCAGGATATTTTTCTGGGCTCTCATTAATAAACTTTACACGTTCATCGATTTGTAATTCAGTTGCTTCTTCTAGTGTAAGCAAGTAACTTCCGGTTGTAGGACTATGTAATCTATCATCTTCTACTGTAACTTCTCTAGCTGGAACACTAGTGTATGTGTTTCCATCTGCAATCAATTCTGCGTGCAATTCAACCCATTGTTCAGAAGTATGAGTGCCTAATGTGTAATATTTTTCTGTCATTTTATTTTATCTTATCTTAATTATATGGGGTCAGTTCATAACGTAGTGCAAATTTACTGTGAACAGCAACTCGAACCATATCATATGTGCCTGGGTGTGTAACTATTAACTTCAACTCTTCTCCTGCATCCATAGTTACTGTAACTGTTGCAAGGTCAGTGCCAGGTGTGGTACAAACATTGCTAGTAATTGTAAAAATTGGAGTAGTGTCATCGTGTATAATGTGTCCTTGGATTATCTGAGAATTAATTAAGGCGCTGCCAAAGAGATTACGGGCCGACATATCCGCTGCATATGTGGATAAGTGGATTGTCACCGCAACGCTAGCTACCTCTGATCTAGGTTTTGACCATATTATAGCAGGCGGCACGGGCATCATCATGATAAACACATTGGGGAAAGGGGATAAGCCGGCTGTATGAACCACTTCTTCATAATAAATTCTTTCTGGAAATATTGGCTCTACCTGTTGTCCATCAAACAGGCCAAATTGATAGTGCGGGGGGTCAGTAGTCAATATAGCACCAGACTCCAAAAATTTAATATCCTCTTCAACGTAAATTGTATCAACTGTGGTATTACCACTAACACCACCACCACCACCACCACTAGATTGTGTTACCCAAGTAAAAATGGTTCCATTCCATGATAAAACTTGACCTGCTGTTGCTAAGACAGTGTTTAAAAGAGTATCAACATCCGAATCTTTATAGATCATACTATCAACATATGATTCAACATATGACTTTGTCACAGCATCTTGAGAATTAACAGGGTCGCCTAGGTTCATAACTTTACTTCCGCTAAAATTAATTATTCCATTACCACTATCAGCATTAATAATTATACTAGTAGGACTAGTAATTGTAGGCGTGCCTGGAGCAGTTAATTGAAGCGGTCCAGTTGTTAATTGAAGCGGTCCAGTTATAGTGCCACCAACAAGTGGCAACTTAGTAGCAATACTGGTTGTAAGGGTCGTTGCAAAGTTAGGATCATCTCCTAGAGCAGCACCCAGTTCCTGTAATGTGTCTAATGTACCTGGCGCAGATCCTACAATAGCATCAATTTTTATCTGAGCTCTTGCATCTGCTCTAGCGTCTGTAAAAAATAAGTTTGTACTGCCTTCTGTTAAATTATCGCTGTTGGTAGATAAATCTGATAAATCACTAATTTGTGATTTTGTTAAACTTAGAGCGGACTGATGGGCAGTAACACTTTCTTGTGGTAGCGTAAGTGTTTTGGTACTTAAATCAAGTGTTGTGTGTAATTTATTAGCAGTAATTTCACTCATCCTGCCATCGACAGCACCAGGTGCTATTTTAGTAATTGTAACTGCTTCAGCAGCCAAACTATTACTTGTAATTTTACCAATTGGCATGTATAGTACTCCTATTTGTATCACATTTATTTATCGCTTACTAGAAACTGCAACTATTTTTAAGAGTTTATAATTCGTCAGAGTGGTGTAAATATGGTTCTTGATCAACTTCATCAATTCCCTTGCTATACTTGTACTGATCTGGAAACTGAGTTAAGTGTGCTAAAATCATTTCTTCTTTACTATCAAATTCTTGTATTGGAGCATCATCACGATATGATAGTACGTTTCCATCCAATTCAACGGCACTTGAGCCAATAATAAAATATCCAGCTGTCCTGGTTATAATAGACATTATGCTGTTCCTCCATCTATTATTGACCATCCGTCAGTGCTAATCAGGTTAGCTCGTGCCGCGGCTGCTGTGCCACCTGCGGTGTATGTGGAATTACCAAAATCTACTGAGATCATATTGTCCAATGGATCTTGCGCATCCCAATTAATTAGCAGTGCGTCATATCGAGCTGTTGGCAGAGTGCCTGCCGAAAAGAAATACTGCAAATGATCCGTTTGATTTAGAGCCTCAATATTAAAGTTTTCAATTCCTATAATGTCAGTCACATTTCTGGTTCTATAAAACATCGCCCACATATCTGTTACAAGAGAAGTATCAAAGTTACTCAAATCAAGTATAGGCATATTTGTGAGCTCTCGAAGCATACTGTTCATAGTTGTACACGACGAGGTATCAAAGCTACTTATGTTGAGTGTTGTGAGATCATAGCATTTTTCAAACATTCCGTACATATCTGTAACATTAGATGTATCAAAGCTACTTAGGTCAAGTGATGTGAGATCATAGCATTTTTCAAACATTGCGTTCATATTTGTAACATTAGATGTATCAAAGCTACTTAGGTCAAGTGATGTGAGATCACTGCATCGATTAAACATTCTGTCCATGCGAGTACACGACGATGTATTAAAGTTGCTCAAATCGTGAGATGTCATAACACTCTGAGCACTAAACATATGAGCCAGATTTGTAACATTAGATGTATCAAAGTTGGTTACGTCAAGTGATGTTATTAACCTCATTTCGTGGAACATCGCATACATGTTTGTAACATTAGATGTGTTAAAGTTGGTTACGTCAATTGACGGTATAGCATAGCATCGTGAAAACATAAACTGCATATCAGCAACATTAGATGTGTTAAATCCGCTCACATCACATGACGTCATAGCATGATTTTGCTCAAACATATAATTCATATCTGTAACATTAGATGTATCAAAGCCACTCACATTAAGTGTGTGAAGAGCTTTGCATTGTCTAAACATCTGGTCCATATCTGTACACGATGATGTATCCAAGGAAGACACATCTAAAAAAAGAATATTTTCCAGACGCATGAACATTGCTCTCATATTTGTAACATTAGATGTATCAAAGCCACTTACATTAACACTAACAAGGTTGGTACATCCATAAAACATCAAATCCGTATACGAATTTCCTGAAGTATCACAAGTTCCTGCCACAAATGTTGTCATGTTAGCACAGTTAGCAAAAGCGTAGTTCAAACGTAACCAATTCATATTACCAAGGTTTTGGACTTGTTTTACCTTCAATTTATTAGCCGATGTTGCATTATGCATATAGATGTTTGGGAAGACGCCTGAAATGCGTATAAGATGGTCGCCAGCAGATACGTATGTGTGCCCTAAGTCGGCGTCATTATATGATGTGACTAGAGAGGTAGAGCCATCTCCCCAATCGATAGTTGCATTAAATGTACCATGGTTCTGACAAGCTATTGTAAAACTCTCATTCTCTGTGGTAGTCTCAATAAGCATATCAAATGTTGTTACAGCTGGTGCGCTATCGCCGGTCACTGTAGCAGGTGTAATAGTGCTTAATATCTTACTAGTTAATCTTAATATTGAAGGCATATATTATCCAAACGAACTTTTTGATCCCAGCGCAGAGAATGTCCCGCCAGTATTGATTAATGTAAATGCAAACACGTCAGTCTTACTAGCTGCTCCAGCCGGAGGTGAACCACCCAACCAATTAATAGTTACGGCAGAACCATTTACTGTCAATGCGTGAGGAATAAACGGATTGCCGCCTTGTGATATGATCGCTGCTATACCTGTAGTTGTGTTACCAGTATTAGGTACATTTGCAATCGCTAAAGTAAAGTTAGCACCTGGCGTTGATACAGTTACAACACTTGCGCCGGTGTTTAAATCTAAACTTACAGTGTTGGCAGCTATAGTACCCACAGTAAATAATTCGTGATAAACTTTGGCCGATACTGCTCCATCTACTTGAAGTAATCCAGTAGAGGTATTGGTGCGTGTGCCGACAAGAACATCGCCCAATGCCTCGGCCAATTTAACTGTACCATCTTCATCCACTCCGATACTTGTAATACCCGACAGGTCATTTACCGCAAATAGTGTACCTGTTTGACTATCTGAAATTTTTAATAGCTGGCCAGCATCACCAGCAAATAATACTGCATCACCAGTAACCATTGTTGCGCTAATTGTGTCAGTGGCATTTACAACATCACTTGCAAATAAAACAGTTGGAGTTGTTACTCCATGTGGAACTGTAAACTTTTGATCATTGGCCATTGTATTATATTCCTTATTTTATGTATTTATACACCGTATCGATATCTGAGTGCTTGATAGTTTTGGTCAATTTCTGCTGGTGAAAGTGCTCTATTATACAACATAACTTGTGGAAGCTCACCCTTAAAGGGGTAAGAATGGCTTGTTCCAGCCGCATTAGTGGGCCGACAACCCACCATGAAATCAGTAGTACCATCCCTCACTGTCGCTCTTACGCTGCCGATTAGGTTCCCACTAGTATTTACACCATTTGTATACAGTTCAACTCTATTGTTAGCAGACCACACACCTGTTAAATTATACCAAACATCTAGTTGATACGCATAATTTGCATAAACAGCGTCGTAGTTGTTGGTTCCATTGATGTCGGTTCCATAAACTTCAAATGTGAAGTATGTTGCATTTTCTTGCGCTAAGTAAAATGTATTGAACATGTGATTCTGGCCGTTTTCTAATATTAGGCAAGTAGAAGCTCTTGTGGGCTTTACCCAAACACTGGCTGTGAACGCTGTAGCAGAGCTATCAATTCCTGGTATCACTCCCGCATGTATTTTATCAAGTGACCCGTCGAATATAGGAGTATCACTTTGTCTATATGTTAATGAATATGGAGTCACCACTTGTTTTGACGAAGAGGTATCTAAAATACTATCTGTATCAGAGCGCACGCCGTCCACATAGGCTGACGCAATATTACCAGCTTCAACTTGTAAGTTAGCAATTTCTATAACAGAATTATCATAATCAATTCTGGGTCTCAAATAATCGTACGACGACCCTACGGTAGCTGTTACGTGAACTCTGGTCCATTCATTTAGCGGAAGGTCTGAAAAATAAATAAATTCTGAGCTTCCAGCATACCAAATCCATATTGCATTATTTGCGCCGGAGTTTGTTGTATTAGCTTTCTGTAAAACCCTAACGTCTAAGCTAAATGTGTATTCATCGCCAGCAGTCAAATTAGCAATCGTGGGATCAGCAAACCATATATTGTCAACATACGCATCTGGATCAACTCCATCAGTATCTTGTAGTCGCCACACAGTGCCACCCTTATAAGTGTCTAGTGAAACTGTAGTGTCTACTTGCCGGTTTGATGAACCACCCCACCCGGTAATATCAAAACCAGCGCCAAGCATATTTGTGGTAGGCTTATCTTTAAATACCTTATTGTTTCCAAGGTCCATATAAAATACAAGCCCATCTTTTACCAATGTTGGTATTCCCGCTATAATTGCCATTAGATGCTATACCTTCCACGTAGTATTTCAAAGTTGTTTAATATTTCTGACTGATTTAATGCTCGGCTATACATTTGCGCCGATGATATGTTTCCGGTTGCAAATTGAGCCCCTCCAGGGCCTCCAGGGCCTCCACCTATAAGCAGTGGGTTAGCTTGCCAACTTCTCAGCGTACCTACTCTATTACTCGATACTTCCAAAACACCATTAATGTATATTTTAGTAACCAATCCATCATGTGTAACTGTAATTTGTGTCCAAGTATTCAAAGGAAAATTGTTAAAATACCCACCAAGAGCCAAAACAGATCCATAGTCCAGATAGACTTTTAGTTGCCTGTTTGTTTCAAGGACTATATAAAAGTTTCCATCATTCCCAGCGCCTCGTCCCATGATGTGGCCCCTAGTGGAAAAAGAAGTCTGCTTGCATATCACAGATGCAGTTAGGTAAGGTGGAGAAAGTATATTATCATTGCCACAATCAACATAATCGTCTGTGCCGTCAAAAACTAAAGTGCCACCATTATCAGTACTATACCCCACTCCATTAATTAGCGTGCCATCTCGGCCATTGCCACTTAAATCTTTCCAAACAGTTCCACTGCCAGGATATGATTTAGTGTTAGCTGCATCTAAGTGTAGAATTAATCCATCTTTTATGATCGTTCTTGGGCCATGATTTAAACTCATAATCCAGACCCCGGTAAACTGAAACGAGTTTTGTAAGCCATGTACATCGAAGTTAGTTGAGCATCAGTAAGTTCTGTTTCCCATACGGCAAAAAGAGCTATATCTCCCCAAGGCTGTCCCCCAACCTGATAGTTACCCAAAGTCGCAAAACCTCCAGAATTATATTGGGCAGCTGTATTTGTTACTGTGCCTCGTATAACACTTGGCGTATCGTTATAGCTAAATCTGAAGCCTTGTCCATTTGCCCAACGGAAATACATTAGTATCCAATCATTATTAGCATGGCTAGGTAATTCACTTTGATTTATTCCTGAATCCAGAAAATTTCCATCATTATGAGTCCACGAACCTATATCAATACCATTTCTAATTAGAACGTGATGATCTGTAGCAGTCCCTCTCGTCAGTGTCTTATAACCCTGACTGCCAGGCTTTGGACGTGTTGCAACAACATAAGTTACACCATTGGTTTGAGATATGGGAATGTCACCACTAGAATGAGATGCCATCTCATTACTACCTTGAAAAGCCATATGCGTTACACCTGTAGAATTATAGACTCCTGAAGATGACAGCGTGAAATCATAGTTATTTCCGCTCAGATCTTTCCAAACAGTTCCACTGCCAGGATATGATTTAGTATTAGTCGCATCTAAGTGCACAATTAACTGGTCACTAACTCGACTATCTGTATTATATGTTGATCCCATTATACACCTATGCAAACATTGTTGTTCTTACAACTTTATATGAAGTTGAAGTTGTGGATGAAGCCACTACTAGTATTCTAACATTACCACCTGAAATGTCAACATCGTATGTTGCCAACTTGCCACCTGTAAACACCGCTCCATACTCAACAGCACTTGCCGTAGTTCCATTGTGAGTAACAAGTAATTCTGTGATCTGTCTTTCAGCACCAGCCTTTGCTTCAATAATTATCTTACCACCACCATATGTTGATGCGGACCACTGGTCAATTGCTGTCTGAGATACTGTCGTTGTTGTTGCTGTTGCATTATCAAGAACAGCGGTGTCCGAAAGTTTTAACGCACCTGAAATCTCAACATCGCCAGCATGTATTGTGCCATCAACATGCAACGGATGTAAAGGATTAACTTCACCAATACCTACATTACCAGATGCGTCTATGCGGAAAATTTCAGAGTTTGCATGAACAACTTTCAAAGGTACTACAGTAGTAGGTCCAGCAGTTGTCTCAATCCATGCTCCATAGGCCTCATCGCCGTAAACAGTTGAGTTTAAAGCGTGAAGTGCTGTAGTCTCAGCAGCCATACTTGTACCAGTTGTTTCAACAGTGGCGTAAACACCTGCAACAGGTCCAGAACCAATAGCACGGTTTGATCGGTGATTTACTGCCCCAGAGTTAACAGTGGCCTTCCCGTAAATAGCAATACTATCTCTGGTGCTTGATTGTTGACTTGCCTCTGAAAAGACACCATAAGTGTCACCACTAGGACAATAGGAGTTAAAGTATCCTCCATAAGCAGAAGGGGCGTTGTTGTTGGAATTGATGTCAGAATAAAGACCATAAAACGGACCTGACTGACCAAGACTGAGTCCGCTAGCGGAGTTAAGGTAAAGTAACCTATCGTTAACAGAACCATTGTCACTAATTTCAGTTCGCCCAGTAGGTGTAGCTGTACCAATACCAACGTTGCCTTCTTTATTAATAACCATATTGGATACAACACCAAGTGTACCATTTCCTGCTGTTCCAAAGTGTAGTTCACCATCAATCCAAGCACCACCGGCTCCGGTTCCTGTTGGAGATTTTGCCCATATTCCTGCCATTGTTGCTTTATACGGAGAAGGCGCTGACTCTCTTTTTGTAAACAAGAGCATAGGAGAGAACGCACCTGCGGTGGTGTCATCGTTGTGTAGCACAAGACCTACTTCAGTAGGGCCGCTAGTGTTGGTGCTGTTCTTAGATATTATGAGACCTATGTCGGAAGTTAAGTTGATCCTTGGGTCACCGTCAGCTATAGGGCTTCCGTGTTTAATGTATAAGTTACTACTTCCGTATAAACTATCAATAGTCCAATCATCGCCTATCTGTAGCTTTGCCGTTGGAGTAGTTGTACCAATACCAACGTTGCCCGAAGTAGTCATACCATCTGTAGTTATAACGCCTGTCACATCTATACCTGTTGATGTTGTTTCAAGCTTCTTAGCATTATCGTGGTAAAGATTTACTGCTCCATTTGGAAATGCGGTTATATACAATTCTGAATTTGCTTGTCTACCTACATTAAAACTTTCTGCTCTTATATAAAGATTCCCACCTGGATATGATTCTTGTATATAAGAATTCGTATTATCACTCCAAATCTGTAAGTTAGAATTAACACCAAAGATGGCTTTGTTGTTGTCACCAAAGTTAATGTCGCCTGTCATAGTACCACCAGCTAGTGGTAGTTTAGTGGCAATACTGTTTGTAACTGTTGTACTGAAGTTAGCATCATCGCCTAAAGCGGCAGCTAACTCATTTAATGTGTCTAATGTGCTTGGAGCAGAATCTACCAGCAATGCCACTCGGGCATCCGCTCTGGCGTCTGTAAAAAATAAATTTGTACTACCTTCTGTTAAATCACCGCTGGTGATTGTACCCCACTCTCCAGCAGTACCAGCAGAATTTACTTTTAATACTTGGTCAGCACTACCCAATCCATCAGGTACCTGCGTTACTCCATTACTTTTTAATGCCATTGAGTTTTTCCTTTAAATATAATCATAATGAAGCACTTGCTATACCAGTGTCACCTATGTCTTCATTCCACACAACAACCTTACCTATTGTACCCATAAAGCCGTGACCTAACTCAAAGTTAGTAGATGATAGGTCAGGGAGAACCGTAGGTGTTGTGTTGGCTGTTAGTGCTGTACCATCTATCGCTCCGTTGACGAACGTAGCGCCGTGGCGCACTGCAAAGTTAAACGGTACGTTGGTGCCGGGGGAGTATGAAGTATCAGATCCACCCACAAAGTCGCTCACATTGCCGGCTTCTTGAATCCAATAAATTGCCCCTGTTCTTGCTTGGTATGTCGAAAGCATTGCGTAAAAATTGTTGTCGGTGTCTAACTGCCAGTTAAAGAATTTACCATTATCATCACCAATATCAGCATAAGTCGTCTTGCCTTGCATCTGGATAGACACTGTAGGGGGATCAATCTCTTTTAATGAGATGTTGTCGAATTCAAAATACCCTGAATTGGCACCGCTAAAAGAACCCAAATCAATACGCAGGGTGGAATGTGTGGCTTTAAAATGATAAGTTCCACTAGGTTGATTATCACCGTAATAACCGCCGCTATATGTATTACGTGCTCTGTGCACTGAACTAATTGATCCGGATATACATTCAATTGTTATTTGGTAATATGAACCTACTGTTACATCCAAATCAGTCGTTACTCCACCATAAGTGTTTATACTACCATCTCTTGTCACTCTAAGTCTACCATTCACTATGGAAATGGTATTACCACTAAGTACAGTCCATAGTGAAAGATCACTTGTTGAAAAATCACCATTAGTAATCAATTCAGTTCCTGTAGTTTCAACATAGTCGCTAATAGCAGGCCAAGGCATCTTAGCTGCAGAGACTGTTAGTATATCTGCCGCCCTTGTTGCACTTCCTCCGTTTGTGGGGATGTAGCTTGATGAGGTTGATCCTAGTTCTAGTTGTGCGCCGTAGACAAGGATACCCGAAGTACCGTCACCACCAAACGCTTTAAGCCCATAAGAATGAGGGGTGAATGTTCCCGTGTCAGAAGCACCTACAAAATAGTATTTCTCACCATTTCCGCTTATTGTAACTCTGTAAAAAGAACCTACAGCCTCAACTGTACACGACTTATCTGTTTGTGCGCCATTCGTGTACGTTGCTGTTTTAGTGCCATTAGATAAGTCAATAACAACACCGTAGTAATCCGATGTCCAATGCGTCCCAGTATTTACTGTAGCAAAGCCGTAACCAGCAGAAGCAACGTAAACAGAGAATGAGTAATTATCAGCCGCATTTTGCAAATTTGCAGTAAACAGTTGGTTATGATTATTATATTGGGCGTCTGGAATAAGTTTGTCTGCGTTTAATGTTCCGTCAGGAGACAATCCAGCATTTGTAGTAATAGTACTTCGGGTTTTTATCCAACTTGAATTGGTGTAGTCATTACTATACGTCACAATGTTAGTCCGAGCTTCACTCTCGTGGAGGATGCCTTCGTTAACCCAAGCTGAACCACTCCAGACGTGATGACCTAGCCTAGGAACACCACTGCCTACAGTCACAACTAATCCAGAGCTGTTTGTCATTGTAGCACCACTTGCTCGAGAATGGTTTATACTATTAGCAAATGTACTATCATTACCGCTATTTCTATAATAACTATTCACAAAATCAAATGCTAATGGTGGGGTTTTTCCATTAACTATTAATGCTGAGGCTGAGTATATGTAAGCACTAGAATTAATATTACCAACAACATCTAAGTTACCAGCCGGATCTAGTTTCATTTTAGTTACACCCTGAGTTGCAAAGAGTAAAGAACCAGATGCTTCGGTAATTGTCCAATCACCTAGGTCTACAGTAGTAGCATTAACAGTAGTAGCTGTAACATCACCTGTTATAGTTAAGTCAGTTGCGGTAGCAGCGGCTATACGGGCATCTGCTCGGTCATCTGTAAAAAATAAATTTTTACTACCTTCTGTTAAGTCATCACTATTTGATGACCCGGCTTGTTGCCAAGCCGAACCATCCCAAATATACAGGATGTCTGTATCAGTAGCAAATGCCTGGTCGCCTGCATTATTTCCTGTGAGTGGTAAATATGTGCTGTCATCGTATACTGTAACTTTGGCAATAACTGCGCTACCATCTGCTACAACTAATTCTGCTGTACCAGCTACTTCACGAATCTTGTTTTCGAATGACGGAGTATTTTCCACATACGTGGCCAAGTCCTGTGGTACAAATTTACCACTTGCAGTGTCATACACCAGACACATCTGATTAACAAGACTTGGAATTGGTCTTAGTTCAACTGGTGTGGCGTGACCTTCTTGTGTGTGCTGGAAATAAACAACATAATTTCCGTTGATGTTTGTTTCAACAGCCAAATCCTTGACAGTAATCTCACCTCTCATTGCTGAGTGGTTTCCACATTGATAATAAAGTGTATCAGGTGCGTCAGCAGGCACAGTAAATGTTATACTGCCAGTATCATTTCTGCTTCCAGTTACACCACTTGTGTATTCACCAAAATAGGTGCCAGCACTAAAATTAGTACCATTGTCTGTTGTGAAATAAAACGGATGCCCACTGGCTGTAATATTAATAGTGTACGTTCCACCACGGTAAAACGGTCCCAGATTTGGATTATAGCCGCTAGCATTACCACTAAATGTATAACTGCCACTGACAGTGTTAGTTACTGTATACGATACACTTGGGGGTGTTAAGCTAGGAGGGATAATGGTGGTTGGTACATTAACTGTAATGCGCTGTACGTCTGTTGCGGCTCCGTCATTGATACTTGGATGTGTGTCGCTAATTGGTCCAGTACTGGTTGCCCAACTAACCAAGTTATCACTACCTGCACTTTTGATCCACTTCAAAAACAAACCGTGCGTTTGTGTCATACTTCCGTAGACATCATATGCTGCGAAGTTATTAACTACATATGTGCCTTGTTTATATAACGGAACATTTAATTCACCTGAATTGGTAATAGTTCTACGAGCATATGGAAGTGTACTCTGTTCCCAAGTCCATTTCCACATGATGTCTTGACTAGCTTCTGGCGCAGCAACCTGTATCTCAAGTACTTCAGGTGCAATTGTTAAATTAACATCTGGAGTATTTGGACTATCAATTGCGCCTGCGATAACTGTGCCACTTATGGTTAAATTACGTGTTTCATCACCGTCTAAATCTGATGTTTGACTTTTATAGTCAACTAAATTTCTTACTCTACTCTTACTCATACTGGCATGTACCTTATATCTATACTTTGGCTAGTTAGTGGCGCACTACCAAATGTTAATGTTGTTCCGCTAATACTATAATCAGCTGGTGGTAAAATACTACCATCTAATACTACTAGTACACTATTTATTGTGTGTCCACTAGCAATTGTATATGCGGTTGTAGTATTATCACCTGTATACTGGTTACTAGTATATGTTAAATTTAATTTTGCATTTGTTACGCTGTCATTAGGTGGTGTAGTGTTGTTGAGTGGCAAGCCCAAATAGCGCACATAAATTCTTGCGTTAAGAGCTGGTACGCCTGCAAATGTTAATGTGGTACCACTAGTTGTATAATTTTCAATTGGTTCTTGTATAACATTTTCTACCATTACTAGCAGTGCTTGCGCAGTTCCTGGATCGTTGTTTAGAGTAAATGCGGTTGTTGAATTGTCGCCAGTAAATGTCTGACTAGCATAAGCAGCTGATGAAATTTTATCAGCTGTAATTGTACCATCTTGTAATTTAGGTCCTGTGATGCTGTCATCTGCTACTGTACCAACTGCTATACCTATACCATATCCACGAACTTCTACAACTTGTCCATTAACTGGGGTACCACCTAATGTAAGAGTTGTACCTACTACTGTATAGTTACTAGCACGTTGAGGAACGCCATCAATAAAAACTTGTATCGCATTTTTACTTCCAGGATCAGTACTTAAAGTAAATGCGCTTGTTGAACCATTTGCTGTAAATTCTTGACTAAAGACATTTGTTGGATCTAACATTGCGCTTGTGATAATACTGTTAGGTATTTGTGAAGCTGCAATTTTTCCAGTTAAATCTGTAAAGTCTGCCGCCGCATCTCCAGGAATAAATTTACTATTGGCATTATCCCAAACAAGTACTTGATTATTAGTTGGTGCCGCTGTAGTAATATCTACATCAGTTAAGTCATCAATACTAGCTGCCGCAATACGAGCATCTGCTCTGGCATTTGTGTAATATAAGTTTGTGCCTTCAGATAAATTAGTTGTTGACTTAGCTGTGAATCTTGTATCAAACCTAGCATTTGTATAATATAAATTAGTTGAACCTTCACTTAAATCATCTGTGTCAGCTGCAGAAATGCGAGCATCTGCTCTGGCGTTAGTATAGTATAAATTAGTTGTACCTTCACTTAAATCATCTGTGTCTTTTGATGTGAAAGCAGTATCAAAGTCACTTTGACTAAAACTATCTCCAGGAATAAATTTTCCATTTGCGTTGTCCCATACAAGTGCTTGATTGTTAGTTGGAGCTGTTGTAGTAATATCTACATCACCAAGATCGCCTACGCTACGATTACTTAAACTAGTTACTGTTCCAGCACTACCACTTACATTTCCAGTAACATTGCCTACTAAATCAGTAGCCAAGTCTTTATTCATTGTCCAACGGTCACTTGCGCTTACATATGTGAATGTAGCACTTGCTCCGTCTATGGTTATTCCTGCGCCGTTTGCTGCGCTAGCATTTGCAGCACCACTTGCTAGTGTTAAGTTTAAATCATCTACACTAACTGTTGTACTATTAATAGTAGTGGTTGTACCATCTATTTGTAAGTCGCCTGCGATAACAACTTTACCTGTATTGTCTCCAACACCTGCTGGATCAATTGTTAATACTGCTGGGCCAGCTATATAACCTGTGGTGGTAATATTTCCAAAGGTTACATTATCTGTAGTGCGTACTGTTTGGTCAGCATCACTAAGATCAGTAATACTAGCGGCTGCTATACGAGCATCTGCTCTGGCGTTAGTATAGTATAGATTTGTACCTTCTGTTAAGTCAGTTGTAGTTTTACTACTAAGATCTAAATTAGCACCTACTTGTAACGCAATGCGAGCATCTGCTCTAGCATTTGTATAATATAAATTAGTACCTTCTGTCAAGTCTGTTGTACTATGATTTGATATACTGCTGGTTGTACCAGTAACATTACCTGTTAAATTACCAGTAACATTAGTAGTAATAGTTGATGGTAATCCAATTGTAATAGTCTGTCCACTAGCGGCTGTTTCTATTTCATTAGCAGTTCCTGAAATAGTAAATGTTTGACTATCTAAATCTACGGCACCTGTGCCAGAATCACCAGCAATATCTAAATCTGCGGCAGTAACAACAGAATCTACATATGCTTTAGTAGCGGCATCCTGTGCTGAAGTTGGATCTGTAACATTAACAATTTTGTTACTAGCCATATCTAGTTCGCCTTGTAGTGTTACATTACCACTACTATCAACTGTAATTAGATCATGGTTTTCAATACCAAGTAATTCTAGACCAACTAAATCAGCATCGCCAGTTAGTATTACTTCAATTGTGTCATTTGATCCAGGCGTTGCCAGGAATGTAATAGCACCAGTTACGCTGTTTAATGTAAAGTCATCTGTTAAACGAAGTAAAATACCATTTAAAAATACAAGTACTTTTTGTACACCTGGAGAGTTAGTTTGGAAAACAGTAGTAGAGCCATCACCTACAAATTGTCGTAATACAAACGCAGCTTGTGCGCCACCAGTTGTAGTTGATATCCAAGCCGAGCCAGTATATATTAGTAAGTCTAGCGCATTTACACTATCATACCAAAGGTCACCTGAATCAGGATTAGCTGGTGCTGATCCTTGGTACGCACTTGGTCTATCAAATTCTAATAAACCAAATCCGTTTGTTTTTAGATATGTTCCATCAGTACCATCTGATTCTGGTAATCTATATCCACCACTTAGTACTCTGCCACTGCTTGTATATGCTGAAAAACCTGTTGTACCATTTATACTTGTAGATAAACTTTGGTCACTATAAAGAGCAATTGTACTTGCTGATAATACATCAACATAATAGTTATTACCATTAAGTTGTGTAGTGCCAGTTATATCTTCTATTGTAATTAATTCGCCGTCTATTAATCCGTGACTACCTGTAGTTGTAATAACTAGTGGGTTTGCTAAACTTATGCCACTAATATCAATACTGTCAGGAGTAATAGCAAGTCCAGCAAATTCTGGTTTACTATCATGAAATAGTTTCTGCCCAACACTTAATGGACTTCCAGATGTTCCTGCGCCTATTATTGTGTCGTCTGTGGAAACTATAGTTAATGAATTGTTACTAAGAGATTGTAGACTTTGATCAAAGTCAGACAATACGTCAGCAAGATTATCACTTGTACTATTTGTAAATGCGGATGTATCAATAGATACAGTATCTTCATTTACTGTTATTTGACCTGTTGATGTATCAACACTTAACCCTGCGTCTGCGTAGAACCATTGTCTAGTTCCATTAATATCACTACCAAATAAGCCACGTGAACTACTGTGTGCGCTAGGCACACCTGCGTCTGGTTCGGCATTATTTAAATCTAAATATGAATAGCGGTTTGCGTCAGCGTTTGTGCTGGCAACTTTTTTTACTCTTCCACTTAGTAGTGATAAATTGTTGTTACGCATTTAATGATTCCAATACACTTAATGTAAGTTTTAATGTAGTATTAGCACTTGCGCTTGTTTTTATACTGTCACCTGCTTCTAGTACTAATTTACCAGTAAGCAATGATCCAGCATCTGATCCAGGAATTGTATAATCCTTTACAAGTTCTGTTTCTGTTGTAGCACCAGTATCATAATGACTAAATGTCACTGTTGCGTCTGTTCCAGTAATATTAGCAACTTGCGCCATTAATATGATACCAGTGAACCCAACTGGTGCTGTATAAACTACTGTATTAGCAGTTGTTATGCTGTATGTTTTTGTTTTAAAAATATTTAATGGAGTTGCCATAATATTATCCTTCGATTGCTAGTATGTATGGTGTTAGCACGGCAAATAACGATCTATCAAAAGTGTCACCTTCAATAGTACCAGCACTCGCATTGATTAACAAATCTCCGCCAATTCTAAAGTCACCTTTTTGGTCAGTACTAGTAAAAAATACTTGCCCTTGTCCGTCAGCATCTTCAATGACTTCATTTGCTTGTATTGGAAAACCGCCATTTTCTGGGAATGCCGTGGATAAATTATTTCCTGATCCAACATATTCAAATGTAATACTACTAGCTTGAATTAAACTTCTATCGTAAAAGTTGACTGTGGCGCTTGAAGCAGTATCTATTAAAAATGTTTCTAATATTGTTACTGTACTTTCGCCAGAGTTTAATGCTGTTGCTTCTTCTACTGTATAATAACGATTGTCGCCAGCAATTTTAACTGCGTCTCCGTATTTTGGTCTAGATGCTAATCCAGACAATGTTACAGTGTTTGTTGTTTCTATAATATTTGTTGTTGTTGTTCCGTTGTATAAACTTGCGCTAATTCCAGTTGCTCTAAGTCCATTTGTACCAAAACTTGCGTTACTGTTTGTAAGTGAACATTGTCCGCCGCTTTCGCATAAAATTCCGTCTTGACAACTTACTGTAAAGATACTAACAAGCTGTGCGTAACCTCTATTAATAATTTTAACACCAACACCACCTAAATTAATTTGCGTAAACGCATCACTAACCATACCACGGCTACCAGATGCGAGGCTACCATCAATTAGCATACCAATGCCATCACCAGTAATACTTGAACAGTTTTGTACATACGGACTTGCTGTAACTAGTCCAGCACCACCACTTGGAAACGCAACAGCGGCAGCGCCACTTACGTGTCCACGGAATGTTACACCACTTACGTAAGTAGCATTATTTAATTCTAAAATATTGGAAGCTGGTGTTGCGCCACGTATTGTAGTACTACGTAAGTTATCACCAATAATAGTAATACCTGCGGGGATTTCTAGTGGATTTTGTACAGTGTGATCACCTGATTTAAGGAATATTGTATCACTTGCTCCAGCAATAAGTACTGCGGCATCAAGTGTAGCAAACGCTGTGCTAATTGTATCTCCGGCTAGTGTGTCGTCGCCATCTTTTTTAACATATAAAACATTTGCTGCTGAATCTGGACGACCAACTTCAACAATGCTTTCAGTACCATTATCCATTTTAAAGTACATAACACCATCGTGGGTGTTGATTGCTACTTCACCTAAGTCTAACTGTGATGTTGTAGGTAACCGGCCAGCAACCGCACTTCTACGTAACTTAATAGTCGACATATGTCTCACCTTCTAACTTGGTTATAAAAACCGGTATAAAGAGTTATATAACTCTGTTCTACTTATATTTATGTTAGAAAGTTCCGCCGTCTATTGAACCTTCAAAGGTTCCTGCAATAATAGTATCAGTACCAGCAGTCCAGTTATCTGCTGTTTCATCCCATATAAATGATTTCTTTATGCCAGTCCCACGTAAAACTTCAATGCCTGCGTTCTCAGTTGGAGCAGTAAGATTAGTAATATCAGCGTTAAGTGTAATAATATTATCGCCAATGTTTAACGTTGTAGTATTGATGTAGGTAGTTGTACCACTAACTGTTAAGTCACCAGTTACTACTAGGTCATTTGTAATCTCGACATTTTGATTAGCTGCGTCGATTGTAATTGCTGTACCGCTATCACCATTAGCTGCTAATATTAAATCGTTTGTTCCAAATACTCTAAAGTTGTCGCTTCCGTCATTGTCAAAGCCGCCAACATTTGTCATGCGCAAACCTGATCCAGTTTGTGCTATGCGTAATGTATCTGCTACAGTTAACGAGTCGCCTGTACTATTTGCAGCAACTGTACCAGCAATAACAGTATTGCCAGTGCCAACAGCAACAGTAAATGCTTCGCCGTTATTAGCGGTATTTCTTACTTCAATGCCGCCATCTAAACTTGCTATCCCAGTTACACCTAATGTTGTGCTTATGGTAGCGGCGGCTGTAACAGCTAATATTGAACCATTAAATGTTAGGTTAGCACTATCTTCAATAGCGCCAGCAGTGCCAGCAATGACAACTCGAGTAGCAGTCAAATCACTTACTGTAGCACTTGCTAGTGTTGTTTCTCCAGCGTCAAGAGCACCAGTTACTATTAAGTCTTGTCCAATTGTTACATCATCTGGTAATCCAATTGTTACGGCAGAGGTTTCAGTACCTGAGCCAGTAACTTCAATCTCATTGGCTGTTCCAGCAATAGTAGCAACGTAGTTGCCAGTTGTATCTGTGCCTAATGCTACACTATTAGCACCAATAGTTAAGGCAACATTGCTTACATCAGTACTTCCATCAATACTAAAGCTACCAGTGACATCGCCTGTTGCGAACGTTACTGTTCTTGGGTTAGCCCATTTAGAAGCTGTGTCAGCATTACCTGTTAGCGGTCCTGTAATACTATTAAACGTAACATCAGATGTAGTTTCAACTTCTTGCCCAATAGCAATAGTTGGTGTCGCTGTTTCGCCAGTGTTATTTGTAAGCGTTACGCCAGTTCCTGCTACAAGACTTGAAACATAGTTGCCAGTTGTGTCTGTGCCTAGTTCTACACTATTAGCATTAATTGTAGCATTAAGTGTACCGCTTGTCAAGTCTGTTAGTGTAACATTACCTGATAAATCTCCACCAAGTGTAATAACTGGATCAGGTTTATTTGTTGTGTTTGTCCAATCTAAATAATATGTACCTTCTTGTCCATCAAGTAGGTCAGCATTAAGATTAGTAACTAGTGTAGTACTTGCTACTACTAATGGAGCATCACCAGTAGCTACTGTACTAGTTAACGTATTAACACTTATACCATTTGTTGTAACAGAACCTCTGCCAGTTACACTGTCTAATGTACTTGTATTGGTAAATCTAATAGCATCTGATGTCGCATCTACATCAACATTGATATCAGTGCCGCTAACAAATGTCAGTTCGCCTGTTGTGGCATCTGCTAATGCTGTGCCTGTTTCTGTCCATGTAAATCCAGTGTCGGTATCAGTTACAGTAAACTCATTAAATGCGTTTGTAATTGTGTCAATACTTGAAATAGTGATAGTACTATCATCAGTTCTAGCAATAGTTACATTAGTACCATTAGCAAATAGCACATCATCTTCTACCGCATTGCTATCAGTTAATCTTAGATTAGTTCCGCCTGCGTTTGTTTCCGCACTAATATTATAAGTTGTATCATTAAGCGCAGTAGACGGAACATCAAGAAGGTTTGCCCAACGCATCTTGGCATCTAGTTCGCCAGTTGTGCCACTGAATACTTCACTAGTATTTGTCGCATCTGGAATGAATGTAAAATGTCCAGTATTATCATCAAATCCAAAGAAGCCAACTTTAGCAGTTGTATCAAAGTAATTGAACTCAATACCACGATCTTTGTTGTCATCTGTTGCCGGAGCAGTGTCGCCACCTAGTGTAAAGATCGGATCATCAATTGTAACAGTATTACTATTAACTGTTGTTTGTGTACCATTAACTGTAAAGTCGCCAGTAACAACTAAGTTACCTGCTGTATATACATTACCAGTTGCTTGTGCTACTGTAAAGTTAGTAACACCAACTGCTAGCTCAGTTCCGTCAAAAGTAAAGTTTGCGTCATCTTCTAATAAGCCAGCAGTGCCAGCAATAACAATGCGGTTGTCTGTTAAGTCACTTACAATAGCACTTGATAATGTTGAGTTGCCTGCGTCAAGTGTGCCACCAATTACAGTATCACCAGTTGCCCCAGCAATAGTTACTTCAGTGAGGGTGTCACCAAACTTAAAATCACCAGTTGCTCCAATTTGAAAACGTTGTGTGCCAGCAGTATAAAAGTCTAGTTGGTCATTATCTGTGCCAGCGCCTGTTTCAGCAACAATATATGTATCACCATCAACGTCTTTAACTCCACCAAGTGATCCCCAATTGGCTCCATCAAAACCTTCGAATGTAGCATCTGTTGTGTTATAGCGGATCATGCCTTGCGCATTTGGTGTTGGGCGTTGAGCAGTAGTGCCAACTGGAATAACCAAAGCACCAGATCCATCAATTATCATGTTGTCAGTTATTACTGTTAAATTACCAGTGCCGTTTGGATCAAGTATAATATCACCATTAAGATTACTAATACCAATTGTATTACCATTGAATGTAAAATTAGCAATATTAGCACTTGTTTGGTTTCCACCTTTGTTACCAACGTAACGTGCGCCTACAACATAAATTTTCTTACCACTAATACCGCCTGGCAAGTTATCGCCAATAAAGTTAAGCACACCTGATTGATAGTCAAAGAACCATTCATCGTTGTTACCACTACCAGCGGCAAAAAGTTGTGTACCAGTTGTTTGTGGGGCGGCGGCACCAGTGTTATCTAAATATACTTTAACTTGGTATGTAGATCCAAATTCAGATGAGATCCAGTCATCTTGATTTGTTTTCCATGTACGATTAGGAGTCGCAGTGGCATCTTGTGTTGTCTCAACAGTCGCAGTGCCAAATCCACTGTCATCATAAATTCCAACAACTGTTGTTGTGGCTGCTGGCTTGTTTGTTGGGATAGAAGCAGCGTCTTGCCAAATGATATCACCACGAATTAGTAAAGGACTGGCAATGCTTTCGTTAGTTGCTGCTTTGACACTGTTTACATCTGTTTTTGCTACACCATAGCCTAGCTTCTTCCAAAGCCAGTCTACTTTTTGCGATTCGTTAATAGCCATCTCTCACCCTTATCATGTTATACTCAATGATGTTACGTTTTGATTAGCTGCTAGAGCAATACGTACCAATGCTACATTATTTGTCGCATTAGTTAAGTTTTCTGTACCCAATGTCATTGTATAAGATCCACTTAAAGCAGTGTTACTAGCAATAATATCCCCACCAGTGCTTGCGCACCCGTTACTGCCGTTACCACCATTTCCTGTATTAGCACCTGGAACACCAGCACCTCCATACTGTGTTCCACATTCTAACCATCCGTTAATTGTACTTGCGTTGTCTATAGTGGTTCCTGGTGCTGCGATCCAAACGCCGCTTACACCAGTACCACTTGTTATATTAATATTAAAATTGGCAACAACTGACCTACGGAACGCAATAGTAATATACTGTGTTCCAGTATCAGCACTTCTATTTGGTCCTACTGGAAGATAACCAGTACTGTAGTTGTTAACATTGTGTTCTAATACACCTAGTCTTATTGTTGCTTCTTTTGTACCTACTACACCAGGATCAGTCGCTTCAGTATATACACTGTTTGTGTAGAAATTCGTTGCCGCTGGAATTGTAGGATTGTTTGTTGTATCAGCACTAAAGTCGAATACACGTACTGCGTCATCGTTGTACGTTGCCCCTAGAGCATCACTTACAGCAATAGCTATTTCACTAATACCAGTTTGACTTGCTTTATGTACTTGTATATTTGCTGATGGTGTTTGATATGAACTTGCGCCATAAATGTTGTTTGCTCTGTGTCTAATATTTTCAATAGTTCTGACATTACTTCCAGTAATGTATACAGTCAAGTTACCAAGTGTATAAGGAGTTCCGTTACCAGTATCAGCATTTGGAATGCCGCCTGTTAAAAACGATGTTGTTCCGTCAATTTGCGCATATGTATAATGTTGATTACTTATTGCGCTTTGTGATGTACCTTCTAAATTAGTACCACTAGTAACATTAACAACACTTGTTGTATCTCTATATGCTTGTCCAATAAAGCTATTTACTGTTACACCACTTAGTGTAAGCGATGGGCTACCACTGTTATAGTAAGGAATGCCTGAAATATATCTGTATGTACCTGCGTTATTTTCAGTTACCGTACCTGCTGTAACTGTAGGTACACTTGTAATGTCATCTTTAACAAACTCAACTAAGTTAGTATCACCTGTTGTACTATGACTAAGTTGGAAACTGTTAATACCTTTACTAACCCCAGCAGCAAGAACACTGAGTTTTGCTTTAAATCCTGTGTACAATCCAGGATGGTATATACTACTGTTAAAGCTAGCAGCACTACCACTTGCGTTTAATAAGTTATAATCTTCTTCATCTGTAATTGTAAGATCGCCATATGTTCCACTATCATTACCACCAGTAAGTACTCTTGATCCCGCTACCGATCCGTTAATCTTAGCTTCAAGTGTTCCGCTATTTGCGTCATAAGCATATGTACTAATTACTGTTGTTTCAAGTTGTCCAGTTGTATTGTTTGTTAAGTCAACGTTGGTGCCAGCAGTTAATGAAGTACCTCCAGTTAAGTCTGTAAATCCACTTGCTAGTTTTGGACTAGTTCCTTCATCGTTAGCAAACGCAATAGTTTTAGTACTTAAACCATCTGGTGTAGCAATATTAGGATCATATACTTTTAAGTTTAGTGTATCATTAACTGGTATTTCTGCTGGATCAGCAGTTGTATGTGTTGCTAATGTTAATGTTACCGTATCTCTACCTGTACCAGATGTTGTACCTGCTCCCCAAGTATGTGCTAGTCTAGCTCCAGAAACACCACCGGCTGCTGAATCATTTGCTATGTTATCAGCAGCAGTTCCGTCTCCCCAATTCATAGTATAAGTTACGTCTGCCATAGTAGTATT
>OJBA01000017.1_pt1 | contig 19442 bp, 16 predicted proteins | sample 1590141 | NCBI WGS metagenome assembly OJBA01 (sample SAMN05416722, study PRJEB24817) | seawater metagenome | isolation source: Sea water | place: Canada:Atlantic | collected 2013-07
CGAGATCAGCCTCGGTCTCGTGGGCTCGGAGATGTGTATAAGAGACAGAGCAATTACAGAGTAATCTTTGAAGACCCAGAGCAACCAGAGCAACCCGCAATGGTGCTTGTCCCTAGTGACAACTGGCTTGAAGAAGCCAAGGCTGGGCTGCTGCCACCTATCTCAGTTTACTGGGCTTTGCAGGACGATGAGAAACTAGCCATCGCAGAGGGTCGTCACGACAAGTTCAAACATGACCCAGAGAAACATGCAGCACAGTGGACTGCACCTCGTATTGGCCCTCTCACAGAGGAAGAGGCCATTGAGTATCTCGTAATGAAAGACATCCCTCGTCACATCTGGTCACAGGAATACAACCGACCGATGTTCAAGATTGTCAAAACAGAAGACGTACCCTCTGACAGGTCGTTTCGTAATGCTTGGAGGATCGCAGCATGAGTACAATTAAAGTAGACACAGTACAAAGTAGTGCAGGTGTTATTAAGCCGTTGCCCCAAGTAACATGCCAAGTGAACCAGCTATCTACGCAGAACGTTGTAGGTAGCGTAGGTGTATCTTCGATTACAGACACAGGTACAGGCATAACAACTGCTAGTTTTTCGTCTGCCTTTTCAAGCGTAGCTTACACTTCGACAACTGCCGCTGGCGCTGGACCATCAAACTCAGGTTCAGGTCTTCGTTGGTGTTCTCTTGGGGCTGGTACATCTTATGGCGGGACAGTGTACACAACCACACAAGTCAATTTCATCTGTACGTCCAGCTCCTCAGCCCGAATTGATGTCCAATACGCCATGATTACCTGCATCCCAACGTAAACTACGGAGAAACCCAATGACACAGATTTTCATTAACATTGGAGGCTTACATGACTACTATACTTAGAGGTGACGACAACTTCGATACTGCCAGCCCTATCCCTGCTGGTAACTTTACGGCTAAGGCTTGGGTAAACTTCAACGGCAGTGGGACTGTCGCTATTCGTGCTGATGGGAACGTTAGTAGTATTACTGACTACGGTACAGGCCACTACGGTGTTAACTATTCAGTAGCATTAACCTCCAATAACGCCCCTGTCGGAAACGGTAAACCAAGTGACCACAGTGGGTCGAGTTCTCAAAACACAGACGTTCACTTTTATAGTATTGCCACTTCAAGTTGCCGTATGATTTTGGCGGACGGTAGTACTTATAGAGATTCATCCCTAACTCAAGTTGTAGTGGTGAGATAATGAGCAATTACAAAAAACGAACGGAGAAATAAAATGACACAGACTTTCATCAAGATCGGCGCAACATCCTATGACGCCGCAGACTACACACTACCAGCCGAACGGACATTCCGTGGTGCTTGGGAAGCTGATGCCAATGCAGGGGTTATCTCTGTAGACATGGCGGCAGCTAAAGAAATCTGGCGTGACAAGATTCGTCAGGCCCGTACAGAGCCACTGGCTGCACTCGACACTGCGTTTATGAAAGCCTTGGAGACAGGTGCTGACACCACACAGATCACTGCTGACAAGCAAGCCCTGCGTGATGCACCAACTCACGCTGACATTGATGCAGCTACAACTCCAGCGGAACTGGCGGCGGTACAACCTGCTGGCCTGACGATGGTTTAATAAAACCTGATGGCGACAGTAGAAGAAATTAAAGAAGCTGCGGAACGTAGTCTTATTACGTTTATCAAGCTTGTAGCACCTCAACGTGTACTGGGTAACTGTCACGAGGATGTCTGTAAGTGGTGGACAAGGCAGGAAGCTAAGACACACCAGCTTCTTCTCTTTCCACGAGATCATGGCAAGTCAGCTATGGTTGCCTACAGGGTTGCCTGGGAGTTAACTAAGAACCCTACCCTTCGTGTGCTTTACATCTCAGCTACTTCAAACCTAGCCCAGAAGCAGCTATCGTTTATCAAAAACATCTTTGAGTCAGACATCCACCAGAAGTACTGGCCTCAACACTTGAATAAAGATGAGAGTAAACGAGAGAAGTGGACTACATCTGAGATTGCTCTTGATCACCCTGACCGTAAAAAGGAAGCAGTTCGAGACCCTTCTATCTTTACTGGTGGTTTGACTACATCTCTTACTGGTATGCACTGTGACATTGCAGTCCTTGATGATGTCGTTGTATTCGAGAATGCTTATACCAACGAAGGTAGAAACAAGGTTAAGTCTCAGTACTCTCTTCTATCTTCTATTGAAGGCAGTGAAGCACAGGAATGGGTTGTAGGTACACGTTACCATCCTAAAGACTTGTACTCAGACTTGATGGGTATGGAAGAAGATTTGTACTCAGACAAGGGTGAACTTGTAGGTAAGGAAAACATCTACGAGGTAATGGAACGAGCAGTAGAAGACGGAGGAGACGGTACAGGAGATTTCCTTTGGCCTCGTCAAACTCGTAAGGACGGTAAGTTCTTTGGCTTTAACATTAAAATCTTAGCTAAGAAACGTGGACAGTACCTAGACAGAGTACAGTTTCGTGCTCAGTACTACAATGATCCAACTGATCCTGACACACAACCTATCGCCTATGAGAAGTTTCAGTACTATGATCGTAAGCATCTAGATAGAGATAACGGTCAGTGGCAGTACAAGGGACGTAAACTAAACGTCAGTGCAGCTGTTGACTTTGCGTACAGTGTTAGCAAGAGGGCTGACTACACAGCTATTGTTGTGATTGGTGTAGACTATGAGAACAACGTCTACGTCTTAGACATTGATCGTTTTAAAACAGATAAGATTTCTGAGTACTTCAAACATATTCTAGACCTTCTTAATCGTTGGGACTTTAGAAAGCTACGGGCTGAATGTACTGCTGCTCAGTCAGCTATCGTATCTGAACTTAAAGACAACTACATCAAACCTAATGGTCTAGCTCTTAAGGTTGACGAACACAGACCTAACCGTCACCAAGGTTCTAAGGAAGAACGTATCGCAGCTATCCTTGAACCAAGGTACGACAACTTACAGATGTATCACTACCGTGGTGGTCACTGTCAAGTACTAGAAGAAGAGCTTGTATCCTACAACCCAGCACACGATGACTGTAAAGATTGTCTAGCAGCAGCTGTGGAAGTAGCTATTAAGCCCAGTGCCGCTGCTATCCGAAAGAGAAATCAAGATAATAATGTAGTATTTCACCCTAAATTCGGTGGTGTTGCATTTTAGCACTTGACAAATAAATTATACTGTGTTATTATTAACACATAGCTAAGACTAGGAGTCATCATGGCTGGCACTACACTCGACATTGAAGGCGTTATTGATCCGCACACTCTAGCTGTGGATATTTCTAGCCGTTGGACATCCTGGAACAATGCTCGTTCTGAGAAGATTAAAGAGTGGCAAGAGTTGCGCAACTATGTGTACGCTACAGATACTCGCACTACGAGCAACAACAAGTTGCCGTGGTCTAACTCTACGACTACTCCAAAGCTAACACAGATTTCTGATAACCTCCACGCAAACTACTTTGCAGCTTTGTTCCCTCAGAAACGTTGGTTCCGCTTTGAAGCTACCGACGAAGAGGGTGACGTTAAGATTAAACGTGACATCATTCAGGCTTACATGCAGAACAAGCTACGTCAGTCTGACTTTGTTAACACGACTAGCAAGCTTATCAATGATTACATTTTATATGGTAACTGTTTTGCTACAGTAGATTATCAACGTAAAGTCACAGAGTTTGAAGATGGTGAACGTGTTGTAAACTACGTTGGTCCTAAGCTTGTTCGTATTTCACCATACGATATTTGCTTTAACCCTGTAGCAGCTGAGTTTGCTGATACTCCTAAGATCATTCGTTCTATCCTTACCTTGGGTGAAGTACAACGTATGATTGAGACATCCCCAGATAAAGCTTACATGGAAGGCGTCTTCAATAAGATGCTAGGTAACCGTGGTGCAGCTAAGGGTAACGAGATTGATGTAAACAAGTCTGAGGGTTTTATAGCTGATGGCTTCTCTAGCCTGACAGACTACTACGAATCAGACTACGTAGAAATCCTTACGTTCTACGGAGACATCTACGACACAGACACTGGTAAGTTTATGAACAACCGTGTCATTACTATCGTAGACCGTTCCTACGTTCTGTCTAACGAAGAGAACCCTAGCTTCCTCGGACGTGACCCTATCTTCCACGCAGGCTGGAGAGACCGTCCAGACAACCTGTACAGCATGGGTCCACTAGATAACCTAGTTGGTATGCAGTACCGCATTGATCACCTTGAGAACCTTAAGGCTGACGTGTTTGACCAGATTGCTTATCCTGTTCTTAAGATCAAGGGTGACGTAGAAGACTTTGACTTTGCCCCTAATGCTCGTATCTATCTAGGTGATGAAGGTGACGTAGGCTACCTTGTACCAGATGCTACTGCTCTTAATGCTGACTTCCAGATTCAGAACCTAGAAGCTAAGATGGAGATGATGGCTGGTGCTCCTCGTGAGGCTATGGGTATCCGTAGTGCTGGTGAGAAGACAGCCTTTGAAGTTAACCAGCTTATGACTGCTGCTGGTCGTATCTTCCAACACAAGACTGCTCACTTTGAACGTGTGTTCCTTGAGCCTATCCTGAACGCAATGCTTGAAGTAGCTCGTCGTAACATGGACTACGAAGACACAGCCAAGGTCTTGAACGAAGACACAGGCCTGTACTTCTTCACACAGATTACTCGTGATGATCTACGTTCAAACGGTAAGATTGTACCAATGGGTGCTCGTCACTTTGCTGAACGTGCTCAACGTGTACAGAACCTCACTACTATGTTCCAGATCAAAGCGTCAGACCCCACCATTGCTTCCCATCTTTCAGGTAAAGAGTTTGCTCGTTTGTTAGCAGATGAACTGGGTGAACCAGCTTTGTTTGGTGAGAACATTGCAGTCTCTGAACAGCTTGAAACTCAGAAGGTCGTCACAGACGCACAGGTAGAGTTTGAGGCCGAACAAGAAGAGATGGTAGACCAAGGTATGCAACAGCTAGAGGCTGCACCACAGCAAGCTCCTGAGGAGCCTATTGAATGAAGGCAGCTTGGTTCAAAGAGTGCAAGACTAAGAAAGAAAAAGAGGCAGTAAGTCAGTCCCTCCATTCTAACAGAGAGGGACTAGACCGCCTTAAAGAAATCCTGGAGCCTATGCTGAAGGATACTACCCCTGCTGCTGACTATGACTCACCATCGTGGGCATACAAGCAAGCAGACCGTAACGGGTTCAATAGAGCAGTGACCACTGTGTTGGACCTAATCAACTTAGACAAGGATTAACAATGAGTGTATTTTCTGAGGAACAGGTAACCCCTGTAACACAGAGTCAACAAGAAATTACCAGTGAAGTGCCAACCAGCCCTTCCGTTCTAGGTGATCTTGTAGGAGACGGACGTAAGTTCAACGATGTAGAAGCGTTAGCAAAGGGAAAGCTAGAAGCTGACAGGTTCATCGAACAGATGAAACAAGAGAATGCTTCACTAAAAGCTGACCTAGAAAAACAAACATACAAACTTGGAGTTACAACTAAGATGGAAGAAATGGCCTCGGAACCCACAACCGAACTTCTTGATCCTAATAACAACATGAGTGGCACTTCGAATACAGCTAACACCCAGCCTAATTCGAGTGAAGCTAACATTGAGAGCCTAGTTGAACAGACCCTGATGAAACGAGAGCAACAAAGTGTTACTAAGAATAACATTGCTGTCGTAGAGGCGGAACTTGAAAAAGCTTACGGTACAGAAGCTGCTGCTACAGTGCAGCAAAAGGCTGCTGAACTAGGGCTATCGTTGTCAGAACTACAAGGTATGGCTGCTAAGTCACCTGCTGCTTTTATGCAGTTGCTTGGTCAACCAGCACCTAGACGTTCTCCAGTGATTCAAGGGAGCATTCGTACTGAAGGTTCTACAATGCAAGCATCCTCTGAAAAAGACTTTGGTTACTACCAGAGACTTCGTAGAGAAAACTCTAGTCAATACTATAAACCAACTACCCAACGGGAAATGATGGCAGATGCCGACCGTCTGGGCAGTAACTTTTACAAATAAAGGAATACGAAAATGGCTGGTAACACAGTAGCTACACTAGCACTAGCAAAACGTGCAGAGGTTTGGTCCGCCGAACTTAAAGAAATCTTGCGTGACGAACTGCAAGGTATGAAGTATGTAAACTGGTTGAGTGATTTCCCTGACGGTGACACATTCAAAATCCCATCGCTGGGTGACGCAACCATTGCTGACTATGCTGAAGATACAGCAGTGTCTTACACACCGATTGACGATGCACAGTTCACATTCACCATTACTGACTACCTTCAGTCCAGTAACTACATCACTAACAAAGCGATGCAGGATGTTTACTACGCCAATCAGATCATGTCTCAGTTTGTTCCACTTCAGGAACGTGCTTTGATGGAACGTCTGGAAACAGACATCATGAAGCTTGCACAGACTGGTCAAACAGCAGCTAACCCTAACGCAATCAATGGTGTTGCTCACCGTATGATTGGTTCAGGTACTGGTGGTGTTATTGCAGTTGAAGACTTCGCAAAAGCTCTTCGTGCATTGAAGACTGGTAAAGTACCACAGCGTAACCTCGTGGCTATCGTTGATCCATCTGTTGAATTTGAGATGAATACCCTCTCAGCTTTGACATCTGTATCTAACAACCCACGTTGGGAAGGTATCGTCAATACTGGTATCGCTTCTGGTATGTCCTTTGTTGCTAACATCTATGGTTTCGATGTCTATACATCTAACTACCTTGCAACAAAATCTTCAGAGACTATCAGTGGTTCTGCTGCTCCAGCTAACGCAATCAACAACTTGTTCTTCTCAGCTGACCAAGCTGTGTCGCCGTTTGTTGGTGCATGGCGTCAGATGCCAAACGTGGACACAGAGTACAACAAAGACTACCAGCGTACAGAGTTCGTTACTACTGCACGTTACGGTATGAAATTGTACCGTCCAGAGAACATGGTTTCTGTTCTTACAAAGCCAATGGCTTAAACTAAAATACAACGGGAGGGGAGAAATCTCCTCCTGTTACCACTTTTAACTTGACAACTATTTCACTTGTGTGTATAATAGTCTTAACAAGACCCCCCGCTAAGGATACTTAATATGGCTAACGTAGAACATTCATCCCTTACTGGTAGTGCCTTGCACGAACCTAAGGGTACATCTGCTGCTAACAGTGGAGAGACATACGTAGCTAATGGTTCTGGTAGTGGGGTATGGCAACCTATCCATAGACACCTAGCAGCTGCTACAGCCTTTAATTCATCTTCACCTTATGCTTACGCCTTAGATACAGACATAGCTGAGAAGTTCTTATCTCCTTCTATTAGTGCTTCTCTTGTATCAGGCTTTACAGTTGTTACATCTCCTAACCTAAGATTTAAATACGACGATGCTACAGGTCTTACAGGTCTTATAAATTTAACAATGTCATCTACTCAGGCTACAGGCCCAACAAAGAATGTAGAGTGGGCTTTGTTTAAGAATGGTACTGAGATTGTAGGATCACGAACAATCCGTAGTATTGCTACAGGTACTTGGGGTTCCATTAGTGTAACGGCTGTTACTTCCCTAGTACAGAATGACTACATTGAAATTAAAACTAAAGCAGATACAGATAATGTAGTTGTAAACTATGCTAACATCTATGCTTCTATTATTGGAATGAGTGCATAACATGAAAATGACTCTCCTTCAAATGGTCCAGAATATCTTGTCCGACATGGATTCGGAGGAGATCAATAGCATTTCAGATTCTAACGAAGCTGGACAGATTGCTGCGGTAGTAGAGAATACTTACTTCGCAATGATTGCTACTCGTGACATTCCTGAACACTCCCAGATAATTAAGCTTACATCTTTTTCTAGTTCCGTTAGACCTACTCACTTCTCTTTCCCTTCCCGTGTAAAGAATATTGAGTTCCTGGACTACAACGTAACTAAGGTTGTAGGTGGAGTAGACTATCAACGTCTTATCTACCTAGAGCCAGATGAGTTCTTTGCTTTGTCAGATGGTCGAGACAGTTTAGCTTCTAACATCTTGCAGGTTGATGACGTACAGGCAGATAGTATCTTGCTTATCCGTAATGACGTTATGCCTAGCTACTACACATCCTTTGATGATGAGAACGTAGTGCTTGATTCCTACATGGCTACTGTAGACGCAATCCTTACTTCTGCTAAGACGAGAGCTTACGGTATTAAGTACCCAACGTTTGACGCCTTTACAGATAGCTTCACCCCAGACTTAGATGATGTAATGTTTCCTTACTTCCTAGCAGAAGCAAAGTCTACAGCCATGTCCTTGTTTAAAACTGGTTCTGATCCTAAGATTGAGCAGACAGCTAGACGGCAGAAAGTGTACGTACAGAATGATTTGCACCGACTGAACGTAGGAAGGCCAAAGAATAACTATGGTAGACGTTAAGATAATCAAAAGTGAAGATGGTCAAGAGATCAAAGTACATAGTGATAAAACAGAGAAGGCCTTGGTAGTTTACAAACCTCAGGATGGTTTTAAGTTCTACTCAGTTAAATACGAAAATGGAGCACAAGTTCCTAGTGAGTTGAGTGGACAGTGGACAGGAATGGAAGGAGCTTTAAAGGCTGTAACTTCCCACCTAGCCCTAAAGAAACCTACACCTCGTAAAGCAGTTAATGACAGGTCTAAGGCTCGTAAGGCCGATAAGGAAAAACTAGATGCCTCAGAGCTTAATTCAGAGAACGGTTAATACCTTTGTCAAGGGTCTCATCACTGAGGCCTCTGAACTTACGTTCCCTGAAAATGCTTCAGTGGATGAACTTAACTGTGCTCTTGAACGTGATGGTACAAGACGTAGACGTAAGGCTGTTACTTTAGAGACAGGTGCAGTTACAAGTGGTGCAGTCATTCCTGAAGGTGCTGTGTTTCAGACATCTACTTGGTCCAATGTTGCAGGACAGACTAACCTAGAGTTTCTTGTAGTACAGAACGGTAAAGACATTACCTTCTATGAGAAAGCTTTAGACCCTCTTTCTGCTCAATTAGTAAGCAGTGCTTCTGTAGACCTTGATACCTATTCAGCAAGCAACAACCTTTCCCCTTCTGAAGAACGTATTCAGGTTACATCCCTGAATGGTGTTCTCGTTGTTGCATCTCCAGCTATTAACACAATCTACCTTGAGTATGATGCAGCAGGTTCTCCTAACAAGATTACAGCTACAGCTATTGCTTTTAAGGAGAGAGACTTTGAGTGGCAGGGTTCTGTTGCTGAAGTAACAGATGAGTACTTTGAAGACAAAACTTCTCCCTCTAACCAGAGAAAGTACGATACAGAGAACGTAGGCTGGATTGGTACAAAGGGTGCTGCTGCTCTAACAACGTATGGCGCACCTACTACTTACCCTCCCTTGACCCACGCATGGTACTCAGGTAAGACTGCTGCTGGTGCTTTTAATAAAGCAGACTGGCAAGAAATTTACACTGGTTCATCACTAGCTTCCCACGGTCACTATGTACTAGATGTCTTTAACAAGGTTCGTACAAATAGTATCCCTACTGAAGTAGAGACAGGTAGGTTCCGTAGTGTTGCAGCCTATGCTGGACGTATCTTCTATGCTGGTATTGACTCAGCTAAGAACGGTGGCAAGGTTTACTTCTCTAGGTTGACTGAAAACATTCGTGACATTGGTAACTGCTATCAGGTTAACGATCCCACATCTGAAATCATTGCTGACTTGTTGGACACTGACGGTGGTGTAGTAAGTATCCCAGATGCTCACAACATTCGTAAGTTGTACGTACTAGGTGCATCACTTATCGTGTTTGCTGAGAACGGTGTATGGTCTGTTGCTGGTGTAGACAACGTGTTTCGTGCTACAGAGTTTTCTATCACTCAGATTTCTGATGTAGGTATTGTTAACGAGAACACTTTCACAGTTGGTGGAGGCGTACCTATCTGGTGGGCCAAGACAGGCATCTACGCAATTCAAGCTGGTGAAGGTTTAAACACACCTACTGCTAACAACCTATCTCTTTCTACAATTCAAACTCTCTGGAATGAAATCCCTAATGAGAAGAAGGCCCAGGCTTTTGTTGAGTACGACCAAATCAACCAACGCATCTACTGGTTCTACCCTGACAAAAACGAGAGTATTGACTACAAGTACAACAACATTCTTGTACTAGACTTAGCCCTTCAAGCCTTCCACCCTTGGAAAGTAGCAGACGGGGCAGCTGGTCATTACATTGTAGGTACTTCTTACTTTAGTGGATTAGGTTCTACCTCTACAGAGACACAGGTTATTAACGGTGTCGATACAATCATTAACGGTTCTGACACTGTTGTAGCTACTCTCTACAGAGACTTTCTTCAGGGTGAGACTGAGATTAAGTTGCTTGTTAGAAGTGGTGTAGATAGCAAGATGACTGTTGCTAGGTTTTCTGGTGATACATACCTTGACTGGGGTGATGCAGACTACAGTAGCTTTGCTGAAGCTAGTTATGACTTCATGGGTAGTATGGGTACGTTCAAGAATGCTCCTTACATTACAACCTACATGCGAGTAACTGAGGAAGGTTACGTAGCAGACGGTGCAGGTTATGACTTCATCAATCCTTCAAGCTGTAAGATGTCAGTATCTTGGAACTTAAACAAGGTAGGTTCTACTCCTAGAGAAATCTATAAACTAAAAGATGTACCAGTTGTAGACCCCGACGATCTTAGCTCTATCCACTACCCAACTAATACAGTGGTTACCAAGTCTAAGGTTAGAGGTAGAGGCCGTTCAATGAAGCTACGGTTTGAGAGTACAACAGGTAAAGACTTCCACTTAGTAGGCTATGAGGTAATTGGTGCTAAAAACTCAGGAATCTAAAATCAGAAAAGCTACAGAAGATGATCTACTTGATTGTCTCATGCTCTTCAAACAATTCCACAAAGAGTCACAACTGCCTTACACGTGGGATGCTAAGAAAACACAGGAAGTATTCTTGAAAACTTTGCCAATGAAAGAAGTAGAAACTTTTGTAGCAGAGGTAGACGGTGAGATTGCAGGTTACCTAGTAGGGCAAGTAACAGAGCCTTTGTTTTCTTCTCAGAAAGTAGCCTCAGAGATTGCATGGTTTGTTAGCAAGGACTACCGACACACTAAGGCAGGTTTCAAGCTTATGGCATTTTACGAAAACTGGGCAAAAGAACAAGGTGCTAAGTTTATCGGCATGGCTTATCTAGAGAATATTGCAGACCTTGGTAAAGTTTATAAACGAATGGGTTACACAAAAGCTGAAACTCACTACATGAAGGAGCTATAGAATGGCTATTTTTACAGCAATCGGTACAGCACTAAGTATTGCGGGGGGCGTAGCAGGAACTCTTACCGCTGCTTCCGCAGTGGGCGGTGTAGTAGCAGCAGGTGCAGCAGCTGGTATCATAGGCACAGTAAAATCTGCTCAAGCTTCCAAATCGCAGGCTCGTGCTCAACAGAGAGCACAGGAATTACAGGTACGTAGACAACGTAGGGCTGCTATTAGGTCTAACATGATTGCTAGTGCAAGGGCACAATCGTCTGCTCAAGCTTCAGGTGTTGCTCAGTCCTCAGGTCTTTTAGGAGCCGTAGGTGCAGGTAGGTCACAGCTAGGTGCAGAACTAGGCTATGGTTCACAACAGAGTGGATTGTCTACTGAAATCTCTAACCTTGGTTTGAAGGCTCAGAACTACAAGAGTATCGCAAGCTTAGGGTTTAGTGCTATGAACTTTGGTATGTCTCCACAAGGCAGTGAATTTCTTGAGAAGCTGGGTGAAAACTAAATGACTGGTATCCCTTCCTTTGAAGACACCCTTTCTAGCTTAGAGGAAACTCTGGGTCAGGAAGCACCGCAGACTGTAGTGAGAGTAGACCCTGCGTCTCCTCGTGAACAACGTATCGTGGATCAACAGTCTACTATCCTTGAGGTAGACCCTGTTGAGGTGTCTCAAGCTAGGGTTGCTGGGGACTTCTCCAATGATGACTTAGTACGTCAGTACCCTGACTCTGAAAGGTTCCTTAACGTTCTGTTTGCAGCTGGTGTACCAGTAGAGGAAGCAGCAGTTGACGTTGCTGAGTATCTGGCTCGTAAAGAAAAGACTGTTGGTGTTAGAGAATACTTCTTTAACAGTATGCTAATGACAGATGACCAAGAGATAAACCCTTACGGTCTTGCTATGCTATCCAACTATGAGTGGTTGTCTAACCGTCTTGAGGAACGTCTTGAGATCAATGATCCTTCTACTGCTCGTTGGCTTGCAGCTGGGTCTGTTGAGGCACTTAGCTGGATTCCAGTATCTATTAGAAACCTGGCTAGGGGTGACGAATCCAAGACTGTTGAGTTTGCTGAGACCCTCAACATGGAACCAGAAGAGTTTAAACAGTTCTGGGAAGATGAACTTGACTCTGCTGAACGTGAAGGTCTAGGGAACTTCCGTGAATACGAGAACCTCAGAGAGCTTCAAACACAATTAGAAAACTTTGGTACTGACCCAGCTGCTAACTTTAAACAGTTTATGGCTATGGTAGAGCTTGGTACACTTGGTATGTCTTCAAGAGTTATAAGGGGTGTGGGCAAGCTTGGTTTTCAATCTGCTAAAGGTATTCCTGCTGCGTCCAGAGAAGTCCTTAAAAGATTGATGTCTGCTCGTTCTGCTACAGATGCAGTTACAGCAACAAGAGGTCCAGATGCAGGGGCAGCTGCTACAGTTCGTCAGTTCAACACTGGTTCTGCTCCAGACAACGTAGCCTACAAGGCTGGCCCTAGTACCCTTGATCCCTTCCAAGGACCGACAGGGCCAGTTAACATGCCTAACTCTGCTGCTGTAGTACAGGCAACTAACGGTTCTTCTGTCTTTGAGAAGATGTCACGTCTTATGAAGTCTTCTGTAAGTGGTAGAGCCTTCTCTCCTGATCAACTACAAGCAGTAGTACAGGGTGTTGTAACTCGTATTGCTAAGGTTACTAACAACCCAACTGTAGCTTTGTACAGAACCCTAGATGAAGGGTCTGACCTCTTTACAACAACAGTAAGACTAGGTAACCCAATTGACGGACGAGCCTTCCCTACAAGAGAAGCAGCCCTGAAGTCTGTAAACGATAACCCTGCATACACTGTAGTAGATGCACCTAGAATTATCCGTAAGGATACAGGTGAAAGTGTTGAGAGAGTAGGAGATTTACCTGAGGGTGTTGAAGCTACAGTTGCACCTAAAGGATACTACCTTGAGTACAGTGAACGTCTTGATACACGTAGACTAGCTGAAACTTTAGATGACGTGAACCCTGAAGAGAATGGACTAAAAAGAGCTATTGCTGGTATTATCTCTGCTCCTCAGACGGCTTTGGGAGATCGACTAGGTTTCCTAACAAACGCAGCTGAAGGTGTTGTAACTAGGTTCTCTAAGTTTGCTGATCAATCCTTCAAGGATGTAAGAGCCTTGTCTAAGGTAGAGTTTAAACAGATCGAAGATATCATGACGGGATACCGTGATGGTTTACTTGGTGACATTGACACAGGCCTAGCTGCTACTAGAGGTGCTCCTACAGACCCAGAGTTTATTAGAGACTTCTTTTCTCTATACGGTAAAATACCCTCAGAGAAACAGATGAAGGCCTACCATGCCTTGACTGACATTAACAATGCAGCATGGAATATCAAAGCCACAGACATTCTTAAGAGAGTAGCTGAACGTAACGGTAGAACAATCACTGTTGAAGAAGGCTATGACACTGTTGCCGTTGTAGTTGATGTTATTCCTGAGAAGACTATTGTATTTAGTCGTTTGTCAGGTCAAGTAAACCCAAGCCAGATTGGTGATAGAGTTGTTTATAAACTGGATGAACCTTTTGAGGCTGCTGACGGTATCAAGTACGACCACGTAACAGATGTGATCCGTAGCAGAGTACCTCTTAAGTCTGATGTTCTTGGTTACAACGTAGGTGGCCCTCGTAACAACGATAGACTTAGACACTTCATTGGTACAGTTTACACTGACACACTCGCAGGTGGTAGTAAGGCTACAGGTGGTTTCCGTACACTGCTTGGCTCTTTCTCCACGAAAGAAGCTGATGCAGCTGCTTCACAACTTAACAACATTGTAGAAGCTTTAGCTCCTTACATTACTTCACGAGGACTAAAAGGTATCCGTAAGCTAGAGTTGTCTGGTGAGGACTTAGTTAAAGTCAATGCTACCATTGCTCGTAACAACTCTTGGAACACAGGTGTAGTTGACTTTACTACACTTAAGAGAATTGCTGCTGACCATAACGAGAGCTTCACTAACAAGTTTGAAGTCAAGGCTAGAGACAGTAAAGTAGAAGAATCTATCCCTGAAGGTGCTGGTATGTCTATTGGTGAGTACCAAGCTATGCGGGTAACCCGTAAACGTGGTGATACACCTCCTATGACTTACGGTGGAGGTAGAGCAATCAACCAAAGCCCTATTGAAAATATTGTAGAGCAGTTTAAGTCTGAGGCTTACCGTTACTCACACTACAAGGCTACTCAGTCTGCGGTAAATGGATGGGTTAATAAGGCTCGTTTGTTACCCAGAGGAAGCGTAGCTTTTGATGGTGATGTCCCTCACAACCCTGAAGACTTTATCCGTTTAGCTAAGGTAAGTAAAGAAAACAGGGGTATAAACCGTGAGATGAGACAACAGCAACGAGCTATTCAATCTCGTCTTGGTCTCATGGATCGTACTGATGACACGACAGCATATGCTACTCAGTTGTCAGAAGCTATCTATGATAAAACAAAGATTGTTTCTAATCCTGCTGATTGGATTGGTAACGTAGCTGGTAGAACACGAGCTACAGTCTTTCACATGAAGATGGGTCTGTTTAACCCCGACCAGTTTATTCTTAACGCATCTCACGTAGCACAGATTACTTTCATCTCTCCTAAATACGGTATGAAGGCTGCTCCTAACGTACCTATCATTGCTGCTCTTCTTTTCAAGACACGTAAAGCAGCTGATGCAGACATCGAAAGACTTGTAAGTGAAACCATGCAAGAGTATGGTGGGTTGCTGATGACTAAGCAGGAGTTGATCGACACTGTACGTTACATGAAAGAGTCAGGCAGAAGCATTATTGGTTCTAACACTCTTGAACGTAACGGTGCTACCTTTAATAGTTCAAAGAGTAAGTTCAACGAAGCCCTAGAGATTGGTCTTACACCCTTCAAAGGTGGAGAGCTTTACGGTAGAATTGCTGCTGCTGCTGTTGGCGTTATGGAGCACAATGCTAAGAATATTTCTGGTGATGTCTTCTCTGACAAGGGTATTCGTTATGTATCAAACAGAGAGCAAGCCCTTTCTTTCCGTATGACATCTGGACAGAAGGGTAGATACCAAGAGGGTCCAATCCTTGCTTTGGCTACACAGTGGCAGTCATATTCTATGCGCTTCGTAGATAACCTTCTTATCGGTAGAGACCTTACAGGAAAAGAACGTAGAAGAATGGCAACTTGGAACACTCTGACATTCGGTGCAAGAGGTATGGGTGCTCCACCTAAAATGATTGCGGCAATGACTTCTCTCGGTGTTGATCCTGAAGACCCTAACTCAGCAGCTGTACTAAATGCTGTTAAGTTTGGTCTCTTTGATCTTGCACTTTCAGAACTTGCAGGGACTGACGTTTCACTAGGTTCTCGTATTGGTCCTATGTCTGGTGCAGCACAACAGTACTGGGCAATGTTTGGTGAAGACCCACTTCTTGAGACAATCTCAGGCCCATCTGGTCAAATCCTCAGTGATAGTTATAAGTCAATCAACGGTCTGGTAAAGGCTCTTTACGCTGGACACAACTCTATTGCTTATCAAGAGCTTGTACGGCTAACGAGAGGCGTTAAGTCTATTGATATGTTTGCAAAGGTCTCTGAGCTTATTGAAACAGGGCAGTACCGTAGTAAACGTATGGGTATTGCAGGTGAGTTTGGAGAAGATGAGATTACACTTGGTTTGATTTCCTCTATCGTTGCAGGTGCTACACCTATGCGGGTTCTAAATCACTACGACACTAAAGATATCTCGTTCAGGGAAGATCGTAAGTTCAGAACAACAATGACTACTATCAGCAAGTACGCAGATCAAGGGTTAGAACTTATTGCAACAGGTGACCCAGATAAAATAGCTGAAGGTCAAGCACTTTACAATGATGCCTTTAACGAAGTTGAGGATGGTGGGTTCTCTATTGAGAATCAAACAAGACTTTACCGTAGTCTTATGAACCCTAACCAACTAACTGACCTAGTAAAAAGAACACAAGGGCAGTCTGATGCCGCAAGAATTACAGCACAAGCTGCTCAAGGAGAATAATAGATGGCCTTTACATTAGACCAAAACGTGCAAGGTGCTGGAGCTTTTGAACAACCTATTCAGGCTCCTGCATCTACAGGGTTAGCTTTAGCTGGTAACCTACTGGATGGATTAGATACTTTTGCTAGGGGGCAACTTGCTCAAGATAGAGCTATGGCTACAGCAGCAAGGGCTAACCTTCCAACACAGACAGAAAGAGATAGAGCAGCTTTTGCTAACATTATCCAGAGTGCTCAACAGGATATCTCAGGTGGTATGGCAAGGGATCAAGCAGCTGCAAACTACGCAGTTGATCTAGCAAACCTTGGTTTAAATGATGAACAGACTGCTGTTGCCTCTAGAGTTTTTGGTCAAGGCGTATTCACTGTCCCTGTCCAGCCTGTATCTGCTCAAGACACAGCTACTACTCTGTTTAATAACCAGGGTGAGGGCACTAGGTTAGGTCTTATAAATATAGCACTGAAAGAAGCAGAGGCAAATGGAGAGACAATTACTTACGAACAGGCTACTACTAGAGCCGTAGGTTCTTTGGCCTCTAACGTTGCACAGGCTCAAGCAGCCGTTGTAGCAGGTAATTTAAACTATTCTAGTGGTTTTGCAGGTAACATGGAAACACTAGAAAGGTTTGGGAGTACTCTCTCAGCTGCTCTTGATATTGAAATCTCTGGCGGTAACTTTAGGGTTGAAGAGATTGTAGCTTATGCGGCAACCTTTGCAGAGCTGAGATCAAAACCAGCCTTTATGCGCCCAGCTGGTGACATGAATGCTGAACTGTGGGGGCAGATGGAAACAAAGATTGCTTCTATTGATAGAATGTTTGAGACAATTACAAACTACGATCAAAAGGTAGCTTCTACAAAAGCGACAGCCTATGCTGCTAACATTGCTTTGAATCTTTCTGAAAAAAACCCAATAGCTATCCTTGCTATGAAGTCTCCTGAGTTTATGGTACAGATAGCTGCACAGATAGCTCCTAAACTTGCTATAGAAATGGCTGACTCTGGGAATGTATTGAACAACGTGGTTGGCTTTAGTGATCTTAACTTTGATCCAGCTGTAACTGCCTTAGTTGACAATGAAGAAACCACAACTGGAGACCTTGCTGGTTCTTCTGAAATCTTCCCTACAGAACTTACGGATGCCTCCAGAGATATTGAAGGGAATGAAGCAGAAGTTGCAAAAAACCTTACTACACAAAGTTCTTTACTTAAAGATATTCTTTCTGACCCAGCAGAAGTTCTAGCTGATCCGAATGCTAAAGAGGCTTGGGCTTCTGTCATATCTAACATGTCTAACCTCTTGATGCTAAGAGGTCTAGAGACAAACTCTACGACAGGTCTTGACTCTTTGTTTGCTCCAAGCAACCTACGTATTCTTAGGGACTTGGAAGGAATGGGTGGTAAGGACGCCGAAACTGCTACTATCTTAAAGGCACAGATGACTGCTGCACTTCAAAAGAATGCTGCTAACTATGCAGTCAATGCTCTTGGACGTATTAAAAGCATTCCACAAATTACTATTGATCCTGATACACTAAGCTTTGAGTTGTCTACTGCACCAGAGTACCAGTTTATTCAAGGTGTTGTAAATCAGTACTACGGTGGAGACTTTAACGCACTCTGGAAGGAAGGTCCAACAGCTTTTAATAAGTTACAAAACAGGCTTGCAGCAACTGGTCAAATCACTCCAGATAGCCCTGAGTATGAAAGCTTCCTTGCAGCAACAAAAGGCATCAACCCTAGTGAACCCGAATCTCTTATTTGGAGAAGCTTGTCTACTCAGTACAGCAAGGTTTCTAGTATCTCAACACGTCTTCGTCAACTACGTAGCTTCGAGAGAGCACTTAACGTGGACTCAGGTATAGCTGATATTCTTGATGATACCTCTGATGCTCTTCGTGATAGCACAGTCGAGGCTCGTATTGCTAGGGGTGAGATTGTTACTACTAATCTTCCTCCTGCTGAAACTACACCTGTATCTTTACCTCCATCAAGCTGGACGGGTTCAGGGACAGAAGAAGACCCTATTGTCTTTACTGAGCAAACGGGTATGACTTATGAGATGTTCCAAGCTGTACCAGCGGAAGCATACTACGTAGACCCCACTGGCCTTAAGTCTCAGAAGAGAGCAGACTCAAGGGTAACAAACGAAGACATAGGTGACGGTGATCCTCTAGGTTCTGGTACATTTGTCAGAGATTTCTCTACTCCAGGATCGAAAGAAGAATATGATGCACTTCCTTCTGGCGCACGTTGGATTGATCCTGATGGCAACCGCCGTACTAAACCTTAAGGAGTCTACAATGACTTGGCACTTAGAACTAAACGATCCTATTGAGGCAGCTGTAGCTGAAGCTATGGCCCCTGATGCTGTTATTACTCCTGATGGTAACGCCTTTAGGCAGGGAGACAGAGATGCTGGCCCTAACGGTACTATCCGTTCTGCTCAAACGAACATGATCAGATTGGGCTTAGAGGGTATCGGAGAAGTCGATGGTGTTTATGGTAGAAACACTATGAATGCTGTTCAGGATGCTCAAGGGATGTTTGGTTTACCCCGTACAGGTGTCCTTGACCAAGCTACTCAAGACGCATTTAATAACCTGACAGATGATCAGATTGCTTTCTTTACGAGTGAGACGGAGGCAGTTGCTGCTACTCCTGTAGCTGCTGTAGAGGAAGAAACCAACCAAACGGAAGTTTCTACTAGCTTCGCAACTATCATTTCAGGAGATTCTTCAACAGAGGTTGCTGAGACACCTTCCTTAAGGTCAGGTTTTGATAGTCTTGTTGAAGCTGAAGGAACGAGTATACACCTAGATGGAAGAGGTTTCTTAACCCTTCCTTACGGTATTGTTCCTGATGCAAATAGTGTAAAGAAAGCTGACGGAACCGTATTTGATCCTACAGGTTCGCATGGACTTACTTCTTCTAATCTATCTGGGGTAGACTACGCAGGTGCTACTAAGTTTGGAATATCAAAAACTTCCTATGACACAGACGAAGCTTTTGCTAAAGCTGTTTATTCAGAGTTTGCAACCCGTACTGCCTCTAAATACGGGGAAGGTTTTGATGGGTTAACCGATACCGCAAAACAAGCTGCTTATGAC
>OJBA01000032.1_pt1 | contig 16117 bp, 9 predicted proteins | sample 1590141 | NCBI WGS metagenome assembly OJBA01 (sample SAMN05416722, study PRJEB24817) | seawater metagenome | isolation source: Sea water | place: Canada:Atlantic | collected 2013-07
TACACTATCCTCTTCGTCGGCAGCGTCAGATGTGTATAAGAGACAGCGAAAACGCACGGCAGCGCTACGATCAGGATCATCCGCCCGTTTACACTAAGCCTCCTGTCATCACCTCCCTCGATTATTCTCCCGATGGCTCCTTGCTCGCAATCTCGGGCTTTCACGAAGTCCTCCTCCAAAAAACAGACGGCTCCGGCCCGGTTTCCCGTTTGGTGGGTCTTTCCGAGAGGATCGAGTCCGTGCGTTTTTCTCCCGATGGCAAGAAACTCGCGGTCACCGGCGGACTTCCCGGCCGCATGGGTGAAGTCCAGGTGTGGGACGTCGCTAAAAGGGAACTCACTCTCTCCGCTCCGGTCACCTTCGACACCATCTACGGCGCGGCATGGTCACCGGACGGGACCAAAATTTCCTTCGGTTGTTCCGACAACACGGTCCGGGCCATTGATGCCAAATCCGGCAAACAAGTTCTCTTTCAGGGAGGCCACAGCGACTGGGTCTTTGACACCGCCTTTAACCCGAAAGGCGATCATGTCGTCTCGGTCAGTCGCGACATGACTGCCAAGCTGACCGAACTGGAAACCCAGCGCCTCATCGACAACATCACTTCGATCACACCAAACGCCCTCAAAGGAGGAATGGGTGCCGTGGTGATGCACCCCACACGCGACGAAATCGTGGTCGGGGGCTCCGACGGGGTCCCCAAACTCTACCGCATCTTCCGCAATACCGACCGCAAGATTGGCGACGACGCCAACCTTCTTCTTGAGTTTCCTCCCTTGGAAGGGCGCATCTTCTCGGTTGATATCTCAAAGGATGCCCGTCGAATTGCCGCTGGAAGCAGTCTTAATGGCAAGGGAGCGATCCACATCTACGAAGTGGATCCGAATGCCAAGATCAGCAAGGAAATCGCCGAGATCATCAAAAAGCCCACTCACGAGCGCAACGCCGACATGCGCAACAAGTTGCAAAAGTACTTCGATGAAAGCGTCACGACTCTCGCAACCGTCCCCGTGGCCGAATGCGGAATCTTCGCCGTCTCATTCAATCCAGACGGCTCACGACTGGCCGCTTCTGGAGTCGATGGAAAAATCCGCATTCTCGATGCCTCGAACGGTCATATCGTGCAATCATTTATCCCTGTCGAAATCAGCTCGGATTCCAAGATCGCGAGAGTTCACACCGGCGGTGCAGGCACCTTGGACAAGCGCACTCCGCTTGATGCCGAACAAATTCCCACAGGACGCTCCATTACAAATCTTACGATCGTCTCGGAAGGAATCAAAGGAGCTATCAAAATCGACAACCCCTACCGATACGCTCAAATCATTGTGGCTGCCGAGCTCGATTCCGGCGACACAATCGACGTCACCCGCATTGCGGAAAAGAAGATCGAAGGCAATCATATCACGATCTCAAAAACCGGGGTGGTCCGCGGAAAATCCGATGGAGACTCTAGGGTCACATTCTCGATCGGAGGAAAAAATGCGACCATTGCGGTGAACGTCTCGGGCACACAAAAGGAATTTATCCCCGCGTGGACTAAAGATGTCAACCCGGTCATCTCGAGCATGGGTTGCAACACCGGCACCTGTCATGGTTCCAAAGACGGGAAAAACGGCTTCAAGCTTTCTCTTCGAGGCTACGACCCGATTTACGATATCCGCGCTTTCACTGATGACATTGCCTCACGTCGCACCAACCTGGCCTCACCGGATTACAGTCTCATGCTTCTCAAGGCCACTTCCGGAGTGGCTCACGAAGGCGGTCAATTGACCAAGCCGGGTGATGATTACTACGAAATCTTACGCGCCTGGATCACCAACGGTGCCAAGCTTGAGAAGAAGCAAATCAAGGCGATCAAAATCGACGTTTTCCCTCTCAATCCTGTCGTGCAAAATATCGGATCGATGCAGCAGATGCGAGTGATTGCGACCTACCCCGGGGGCGAAACGCGCGACGTCACCTCCGAAGCGGTTCTCACCAGTGGTAATGGTGAGGTTGCGGAAATGGTGAAAGGCTATCCCGCCCTCGTTAAAGTGATCCGCCGTGGCGAAGCCCCCATCCTGGTTCGCTACGAAGGCGCTTACGCCGCCACCACCGTCACCGCAATGGGCAACCGCGATGGTTTCGTGTGGGTTGACCCGCCCAAGTTTAACGCGATCGATCACCTGGTGGCCGAAAAGTGGAAACGCATGAAAACCTCGTCGTCGGAAATCTGCACCGACCTCGACTTCGTTCGCCGCATCTATCTCGACCTCACGGGCCTCCCTCCCTCCGTCGAGCAAGTGACGTCATTTCTCGCCGACACCCGTCACTCCCAAGTGAAGCGCGATGCGTTGACCGATTCCTTGGTGGGTAACCCCGAGTTCATCGAATTCTGGACCAACAAGTGGGCCGATATGCTGCAGGTGAATCGAAAGTTCCTCGCTCCTCAAGGCGCCAAGCTCTTCCGGGAGTGGATTCGCAAGGAGGTCGCCGACAACACCCCTTACGACGAATTTGCCCGCAAGGTCATCACAGCAACCGGTTCCAACAAAGACAATCCTCCCGCGTCCTATTTCAAAATCCTTCGGACCCCCGAGGACACGATGGAAAACACGACCCACCTTTTCCTTGCGACGCGCTTCAATTGCAACAAATGCCACGACCATCCCTTTGAGCGTTGGACCCAGGACAACTACTACGAAATGGCCGCGCACTTCGCCCAAGTGGGACTGAAGGCGGATCCCGCAAGTGGGACGGGCAAGATCGGCGGCACCGCTGTCGAAGGGGCCAAGCCACTCTACGAAATTGTCTTCAGGAAAAACGAAGGCGAGGTGAAGCACGAACGCACCGGCGAAGTGACTCCCCCGGCCTTCCCTTACGAAGTCGACCACACCGCAAAGACGGACGCGAGCCGTCGCGACAGATTGGCGGAGTGGATCACCTCGCCCGACAATCGCTACTTTGCCTCCAGCTACGCCAACCGCGTCTGGGGATACATGATGGGTACCGGCATCATCGAACCACTCGATGACATCCGCGCGGGCAACCCGCCCTCCAACCCCGAGCTTCTCAACTGGCTTACCAAACATTTCATCGAAGGCGGGTTCAACGTCCGGGAACTCATGCGCGTCATTTGCAAATCACGCACCTACCAGCTCTCTATCAAGACCAACAAGTGGAACGAGGACGACACCATCAATTTCTCCCACGGCAAGGCCCGCCGCCTTCCTGCCGAAGTTCTCTACGACACCATTCATTCCGTCACTGGAGCCAGCAGCCGATTCCCCGGAGTCCCCAAAGGCACCCGCGCGGCTTCCCTTCCAGATGTTGGCGTCAAACTCCCCGATAGCTTCCTCGCCAATTTCGGTCGCCCGGTGCGGGAAAGCTCGTGCGAATGCGAACGAAACAGCGACATGCAACTGGGCCCAATCATGGCCCTCTTAAGTGGACCCACGGTGGGTGATGCCATTATCGATCCCAATAATGCGATTTCAAAACTGGCTAAGGAATCAAAAGACGACCGCGAGCTCATTGCGGGACTATTCTACCGCATCCTTAACCGACCACCCTCGGAAGCCGAAATCAAGGTCACCCTCGAAGCATTCACCACCGGAATCGATCAAGACCACACTATTCTCACAAAGGCCTTGGCCGCACATCTCAAAAACCGTTCTCCCGCTCTCGCCACCGCCGAGCAAAAGCGCCAATCCAAACTCGCCACCGCCAAGTCAGCGACCACGGCACATGAACAAGCGATCAAACCCCGCATTGATGCCGAGGAAAAAAAGCGCAAGGATCAGCTCGCCAAATTCGAAAGCGCAAAAAAGGCCTACGACGACGCCCTTCCCGCCAAAATCTTGGCATGGGAAAAGGACATGACCGCGGGCAAGACACTTTGGACTCCTCTTCAAGCGACCGACCTTAAATCGACCAACGGAGCGATCCTGACCGTCGAAGCCGACCAATCCGTGATCGCTACCGGTAACAATGGCAAGACCGACTACACCCTCTCCGCCTCGACGGGTTTGAGTGGCATCACCGCCGTCCGGCTCGAAATGCTTGCTGATGATCGTCTTCCCGGAAAGGGACCTGGACGTCAGGAAGGGAACTTCGTCCTTGGCGAGATCGAATTGGAGATTGCTCCGGCGCAGGATCCAACGAACTTCAAACGGGTCAAATTTAGCTCCGCTAAGTCCAGCTTTAGCCAGCAGAATTACGAAGTCGTGAAGGCCATCGACGGAAAACCCGGTGGACCAAATGCAGGCTGGGCAATTTCTCCAGAGGTCGGCAAAAACCAAACCGCCATCTTTGGTATCGGAGAACCTTTCGGGCACGGAGAAGGGAGTATCCTTCGCTTCACTCTCAAGCAGCCCTTCGACACCGTTCACACCCTTGGGAAATTCCGCCTCTCGGTCACCACGAAGCAAGGCCCACTGCCCTTCGGAATTCCGGAGAACATCAACAAGGTTCTCGCCCTCGCCAAAGAGAAACGGACCGAGAAGCAAGAGGGAGAAATTACGAAGTATTTCCGCGAAAATGACGCCTCACTCAAGACCTTGGATCAAAGCCTCGCCCAAGCGAAGAAGCCTCTCCCCGGTGATGCAAAACTACAGGAACTCCGCGACCAACTTGCGGCACTTGAAAAATCTCCCCGCGCCGACCCAAGGCATGATCAACTCAAACAGGACTTCGACCTCAGTGCGCAGCAACTCACCCAACGCCGACTCACCGGTGCCCAGGACCTCACTTGGGCCTTGATCAACACCCCCGCCTTCCTCTTCAACCGCTAATCTCCAACCCACCAAAACCAAAGCCATGTTTAGAATTCCAGGACAAGCAGGAAAAGACGTTTGTGACCCCACCGCCGGCCCCAGTCGCCGTGACGTATTAAGAGTGGGAGGGGCTGGCATGCTGGGCATGTCCTTGGGCACGATGTTTCAAGCGAAAGCCCTCGCCGAAGAGAAAAAGGAATCCGGCGCTCCTGGCTGGGGAAAAGCGAAGAGCATCATCTTGGTCTACCTTCAGGGCGGCCCCAGCCATCTTGATCTCTGGGACCCGAAGGAAAATGTCCCCGACAATGTCCGGAGTTCCTTCAAATCCATCCCGACCAAAATTCCAGGGATCAACTTTACCGAAGTTCTTCCAAATCTCGCCAAGATTAACGATAAATTTACGATGATCCGGTCGATGAGCTACACGCCCAACGGCCTTTTCAATCACACTGCCGCGATCTATCAAATGATGACCGGCTACACCACTGACAAGGTAAGTCCATCCGGTCAACTCGAGCCACCCAGCCCAAAGGATTTTCCAAATTTCGGCTCCAATCTCGTTAAGATGCGCCCGATGGAGGAGCCCATGCTTCCCTTCGTGATGCTCCCTCGCCCGCTTCAGGAGAGCAATGTCGTCGGCAAAGGTGGTAGCGCCGGTTTCCTCGGAAAATCCTACGATCCCTACACCCTCTATCCGGGAGGCGATGACATGGACATGGCGAAAATGGCCCGCATCAAAATCGACGACCTCCAGTTGCGTCCCGACGTCTTTTCGCTGCGGCTCAAACGGCGCGCCACCCTGCGCAGCGCAATCAATTCCCAGATGCCCGTCATCGACAAAGCGGTCGAAGAATACTCGCTCGATGAAAATTACGAGCGAGCCCTCAATCTCATCATCAGTGGTCGGGCGCGCGAAGCTTTTGCCCTTGAACAGGAAAGTGACAAAACCCGCGAAGCCTACGGCAAGAACACCTTCGGTGACAGCTGCCTTCTCGCGCGCCGCTTGGTGGAAGCTGGCACCCGCGTGGTCGAAGTCATCTGGCCGAAAGTCGCCAACTCCGACAACCACTCGTGGGATACGCACAAGGATCTCACTAAACGGATCAAGAACCAGGGCGGTCCCATGCTCGACAAGGGACTCTCCACCCTCATTTCGGATCTTGATGACCGCGGCCTCCTCGACGAGACCCTCGTTGTTGCAGTGGGCGAATTTGGGCGCAGTCCACAAAAAGGAGTGAGCACATCGGGCAACGGAAATAGCGCCGATGGCCGCGACCATTGGCCTTACTGCTACACCAGCGTCGTTGCGGGTGCAGGAATTAAGCAAGGCTACGTGCACGGGAAATCCGACAAGACCGGTTCCGCTCCGGTAGAAGATCCCGTTCATCCCGGCGAGCTCCTCGCCACGATTTACCACGCCTTTGGTATCGATCCCGAGACCATGGTCATGAACCATCTCAACCAGCCTCGCGAACTCGTGAAAGCGAAGCCCGTGCTCAAGCTCTTCAGCTAAGCCCAGACAGTGCAATGAATGATCGCGACGGAATCATGGCAGGGTTAGCACCATAAAAATAAGCAATAAACGAGAAAGGATACCCGAGTATTGCTGTTTCAGAGGCGAACACCACGTCACGTGAATCGTGCCGCGTGCGTTGTGAATGAATACCGGAGAGCGTGGCTCGTCACCCGTTTGGCAATTCTTACCCGCTCCGGGGCTCTTGTAATTGCCGCGCTGGGTTTCCTCCCTATCGACGTAGCAGGGAAATGGAGGCTCTTGTGCCATTCTTGTTTGTATTAATCTGGGCGAGGGTGCCCACCAATGGCCATCGGTTGGGCCCGGGGCGTGCTGATCAATTTAGCAGCTGGGACAGCTTAAGAGTTAGCATTTTAAAGAGAGATATGTTGAGGTGTTTAATCATAGCAATTTTTATTCTCCCGGTGATTACCGTTGTTTGCCTGAGCGCTTCCGTCTTCGGCCAGGGCAACGAAATCCAAGCTCAAGCTGATGAGGTGGAAAAACAGGGAACTCCTCTGAATAAGGAATCCGAGCAAGATTCTGATTCTTTTACCCTGATCGTTTTACCCGACACTCAAGGTTACGCCGATATCAGGCACAAAGAGACGCAGAAACACTGGCCGGACATTGGTGATCAGCGCTCCTGTTTTTTAAGGCAGACCGAGTGGATCAAGAAAAATAAGCGGGAGATGAATATCGTTATGACGGTACATGTGGGAGACATTACGCAGACCGACCACGAAGAAGAATGGGAGATAGCGGATACGGCGTTCAAGACAATTGATAACCATGTTCCCTACGTATTGTGCTCAGGAAATCATGACATGGGATATTCGACAAAACGTCGGAAGACGAGCCAATCGCGCAAGAGTCATTTCAGTTCCTATTTCCCCCCTTCGCGTTTCACAAATAACCCTCTGTATGACCCGCATTTCGGAAAAGATAAAAAACTACATTTTCGAGAAGAAGGGAAAATTGAGAACTACTTCCTCTTTCTAAGGGAACAAGGGATGAAGTTTCTGATCCTCACTCTTGAATTCAAGCCCCGCGATGAAACCCTAGCATGGGCAAATAGGATTGTTGCAGAGCATCCTGATTACCGGACGATCGTCGTCACACATGGTTATCTCACGAGAAAAAAGGGGCAACGGTCAGAGGTTGATCAGTATTTGGTAAAAGGGAACTCGGGACAATTAATTTGGGAGAAATTTATCAGCCGCCACAAGAACATCTTCCTGGTCCTTTCAGGACATGCCATGGAGAACCTGCTGACCAGTAAAGGCAAGAATGGGAATATTGTGCACCAGGTTCAGGCAGATTATTGGTATTTCGATAAGGCCGAGATTAAGGCGGGAAATGGTTACTTACGGATCATGACTTTCCGCCCTGACAGAGACATTATTGAAGTTCAGACCTATTCACCGGTAGTGGATGAATTCCTAACACGACCCCAAAGCAAATTCTCATTAGATTATCTCATGCATGACAAAGAACCTAAACTCGACTCGGCGCCAAGAGAACAATCGAAATAAGATGAATGGATCGTGGAGTTTTTTGAGAATGAGAGTGTGGTCCCTCGTTTACGTGTTTGTCGTGGGCTTTGTCATTCCTACTTTTGCGGATGATCTCAAGGAGGAAAAGTTGAAGGCTCAGGTTCCTCCTGAGGCAATGGCATTGCTTTGTGCCGATCAGTCAGATTATCGCATTCGGCTCATTGATCCCTTTGCTGAGGGTGATCGGAAGCCCAATCTGTGGAGCCATCCGGCGGAAGATGAAAAGTCGCTAAAATACATGCCGACGGATGCCAAGCGCGTCGAGATGGGCGGGGTGATTTACGTTCTTGCCTCGTATCATGGGCGAGTTCAGTTGGTGCGTTTCAGCGATCGGAAAGTGGTGAAGGATTTTCCTTCTTACAGCAGCTGCCATTCGGCGGAGCTCTTGCCGGGGGGATTGATTGTTTCTGCCAATAGCAATCATGGGATGCTGCGGCTGCATCGATCTGCCGATGATTTTACGGATCTGAAATTGCCCTATGCGCATGGGTTGACTTGGGATAAGGAACGTCAGTGCCTTTGGGCGGTGGGCGATTTTCTTTATCGGATCAAGTTTGCCGAGGGGAAGCTAACGATCGAGAAGAAGTTTCCCTTGCCTCAGAGTCCGACCGGGCATGATTTATTTCCGCTGCGTAAAGAGGCGAAGCTTCTTGTGAGCAATAACGAAGCTCTCTTTCTCTTCGAAATCTCGACGGAGAAGTTCGAATTGGTTTCCGATCTAAAAGAGATCAAGAGCGCGAGCGAACATCGAGATGGCACGATTTGGGTGACTGATCCGAAGGAGTTAGAAGGAGGCGCGAGTTGGCAGAGCGATTCGGTGATTCGAGTAAAGCCGAAGTCGCCAGAGATTGGTCACCGAAATAAGAGTTCGAAATTCTATAAGGCCCGTTGGTGGCAGAAGGTGGACTTCAGCTATTAGTGCTACCATCGTTTTAAGGAATTCGAAGCACTAGCGGGTTCCCTCCAAGAGGTTTTCATTCGCTATTCCTTATAATATTCCGCATTTTAAAAGAGAGGAATGATGTTTTTAAATAGTTAGGAAATAGGGCTGCGCGTTGGAATCAAGAGCCGGGCGCTTTCTCGAGATGGCAGCGTTGATCCTCAGTTGTGGGCATTTCACCCGCACCACGCCTTCTTCCCGCCTTGCCTTTTCAAGAAATCACTCCGGCATTCCTTTCTTTTGAAACACTACTCGGTGTTAGTCTGTCGCAAGGGTGCCGGCGACGCGGTTGGCCTTGGTGATGATAACGAGATCGCGTAGGACGCTGAGGCCTTCTCGTTCGATGGGGTCGATGCCGCTGGGCCATTCCGGGGTGTCGTCGAGATCGGCGATTTTACTCCTCTCGCTGCGCATGTAAGCTTGATCGTCGTTTTCCAGATCGACGAGAGGGAGGCTTTCTTCATCGACGTCATCGAGAGTCAGGCGGAAGGATTTGAGGTTCTTTTGGTCGGCTTCTGCCATCTTTTCGAAGCGAGCACGACGTTCGGAATTGCGGCTGTTGCGGCGCTCTTCGCCCTCGGTCAATTCGGAACGTCGTTTCCCGATGTTGAGGCTTTCGGTGGCTTTCTCATATTTCTTTTTGAGACGGGCAATGTCCTCCTGGAGGTAGCTGAAGTCCTCGTCCGCGTTGATGCGGGTTTTGCTTTTCTCAATGAGGAGGGGGAGGAAGAGGTTACGGCGGTTAAGCGGCTCAAGACCAGCAGCCTTTCGGATCATGTCGTAAGGAAGCGCATACTCAGCGAAGGCTTCGCCGTATTCACTGGCATCACTGGTGCCGGGAAGGAGAACATCGGGGATGACGCCGCGTTGCTGGACGGAGCCACCGGTGACTCGGTAGTATTTTCCGGTGGTGAACTTGATGTAGCCGGCGTGCTGGCGGTCCGAGATGATGGGCATTTGCTCAGAGATATCGAAGTTCCGCTGGATGGTGCCTTTTCCGTAGGTGGAGGATTCACCGACGATAACGGCGCGGTTGTAGTCCTGGAGGGCTGCGGCGAGAATTTCGGTGGCGGAGGCGCTGCTCTTATTAGTGAGCATGATGAGGGGACCGGTGTAAATAGGCCGGCGGGCGGAGGACTTGAGGGACTCGATGTAGCCGCTGGTGCTCTTGGCCTGAACGACGGGGCCACGGGGGACGAAGAAGCCGGTGAGGCGGGCGACTTCATCGAGAGAGCCGCCGCCGTTGTTCCTGAGATCGAGGACGATGCCGTCGACGTTTTCTTTCTTAAGGCGATTTAGGATGCGCTCAAGATCTACTGAGACGCTGCTCTTGCCTTGCCCGTAGGGGAAGTAGAAGGAGGGGATGTCGATGATGCCGAGCTTTTTGCCGTCTTGATATTGAAGGAGCTTGGCGGTGACGAGTTCGTCCTTGATGGTGACTTTTCCACGCGTGATGACGACGAGGTGACCGGGGGCGTCGGGGACGCTGCCTTCGCTGATTTTGAGTCCAACTTCGGTTCCTTCTTCACCGAGGATCATCTCGACGACCTTGCCGATGGGGAGGAACATGACGCTGCGGAAGTTGCCATCGTTGAGCGAGTCGACGGCGATGATACGGTCACCGAGGAGAAGGTCGCCTTGGCTGTCTGCGGGGCCGCCATTGACGATGCCACGGATTTTGGTGGCACCGTCATCTTCAGCAGTAAGAGATGCGCCAATGCCGACGAGTTGGTTGCTGACGCCGATGCGGAATTGCTCGTGCTCGCGCGGGCTTTGGTATTCGCAGTGGGGGTCGTGGGAGCGGGCAACGGCGGAGAAAAGGTAGTTGGCGACGTCTTCCGGGGAGGATTCGTTGACGGCCTTGAGAAAGCGCTCGTAGCGGAGGGAGATCTTTTTAGAGGGAGTGGGATCGTTGACGAACGGGCTTTCTTTTTCCTGCGCCTTGGCAAGGTGGTCGAGTTGTTCGCGACGGATGATTTCGCTGAGAAGGACGTCTTCGAGATCGAGACGCCAGAGAGCCTTCATCTCAACGAGATCTTTGGGCCAAGGAAGGTCATCGCGGTCGGTGGTGACGGAGCGGTCGGTATCGAAGGTGAACTTTTCTGTCTTCAGGATTTGCTGGAAGCTAGCGACCTGTTCCTTAACGCGGGAGCGGTAGAGGTCGAATACTTGGTTGGCAATGGGGAGGGCTTCTCCAGCGGTGAGGAGATCGTGGAAACTGGTGCCGTATTTTTCGTTGAGGTCATCGATTTCCTCTTGGGTGAAGTAGACCTTTTGGGGGTCGACTCCTTCGAGGTATTCGTTGAGGAAGCGACTGCCGAGTTTTTCGTCGTAGGCGAGTCTGCCGTAATGTCCATTTTGGAGCATGCGAACCATTTCGCTTCCGACGAGATTGAGATCGGCGGCAGGAGCGCTGAAGCTGGTGAGCAAAATGGAAGCCAGGAGGGGGGCGAAAAGGGAGCTGAAGCGATCGGACATAAATTAAGGGGAAGAGGCGGTTCAACGCCTTATATCGAGTAGAGCGAAGTTAAAGTAGCCGTTTTTGTTGAAACTTCGAGGATGTTCTAGGGAGAACTTAACCTTTGTGAAGAACTGTGGTGTTGAAGCGAGGCCGCTTTACAAAGAGGCATACGCGATGATGAAGGTTTTTTTGCTATTTACCGGGTCCGCCTTTGGATTTCGAAATGATCGATCCCGTAGATAAAAAAATCCAGGGAAGCCGGAGCACCCTGGATGGATTTGAGAAGAGGGAATTATTCTCCTACGGGCTCCTTCTTCTCGAGCGCGTCCTTGAGGGCCTTTTCGATCTCAACTTTGGGGAGGTCCGCGGGCTTTGGTGCCTCCTTTTTCGGCATTTGAGGAATGGCGATGGGAGGTGTGACGGCTTCGATGCGTTTACGAACGTTTGCGTTGTCCTTAGTAGGATTTCCGGTGGGAATTCCAGGGCCCGGAGGAGTGCTGTTTGGTCTTGTAGCACCCGGGATGGTAGCACCCGGGATCGTCACAGGATTGGAGACGGCAGCGGGCTTTGGGGCTGCCTTGGATTTGTGCATCTTATAGCGGTTCTTGAGGAGAGCGTTGACGACAAAGTTGCTCACGAGGAACTGACGCCCTTCGTATACTTTGTGCTCTTGATAGCGCGCTTCGGAAACGCGCTTGTTGGCGAAGAGGGCTTGGTAGCCGGCCTTATCGGCTTCGCTGGCATCATCGGCTGGCTTGGCCGGGTCGCTGGGGCCGGTAAGAAGCTTGAAGCTAATGATGTAGTTGCGCTCGTCGGTCTTCTCTTTTTTGTCATCTTCCTTATCGTCCACCGGAGCATCTTTCTTCTCGGGGACAATGGTGAAGAGGTAGGAAATTCCGGAAGCGGTTTTGATGGTGATCTCGCGAGCGTCCTTGGGCTCGGCCCGTTTCTCGACTTCCTCAGCAGAGAGGAGTGAGGTGAAGGAGCTGGCGATGAGAAAATTCTTGAGAGGGGCGACGGCGGTGGGATTGGTCTCATGTCCATCTTTAAGGCCCTCGAGTTCGAATTCTGCGATGGCCGTTTTTCGAGTGACGGTCCACGGTTCGAAGAGCTCGTTCTTGGGCTTTGTCGCGATGCTCAGGATGCCTTCGATCTTTGGCAATTTCTTGTCGATCCAGCTTTCAGGATCGGCATTGAGTCCGGTAAAGGCTTGTTGGACGATGTAGACGCCAGAGTCATCATCTGAGAAGCGCACAAAGCGTCCACCTGAAGTATTTTGGCCGCCGGTGCTTTCACGCTCTTTTCCGATGAAGATCGTTTTGGAAACGGTGCCGTCTTTTGCAAGGAGGTTGAGCTGGCGGGGGCGGTCAGCGGCGTCTTCGGCATCGGGGTTAAGTCCGAAACGATCCCAGTGCTTGGGCTCGGCGGGGAGTCCTTGGACGATCTTGAGGTCGCGAACGGTATCGAAGGCACTGCCGAGGGTCACGAGATTGACGGGGTAGTCATCTTTTTCCGCGACGAGCCAGGATTCAGCCTTGTTGATGAGGGTGGTTTCGTTTTCGTCGTTGGCGTAATTGAGGCCGCCGTAGCTTCGGAGATCGGATGTGCTAACGACGGTATCGCCTTGCTTGAGATTGGTCTCGGAGCTGAGCGACTCGCGATTTTTCCCTTTAAAGGAGAAGACGATGAGGCCGGCCACGAGAGCGAGGACCCAAAGGATGAGGAGTTGAAGACGTGACATGGTATTCTGTGGTTAGAAGGTGACGTTTTGAGTTGGATTAGCGGGCCTGAGTTTTGGCACTGCGGTAGATGAAGATGCCGAGCCCTAAGACGAGGACGATGGCGGGAACGGTGAGGAGGGATTTCCAGAAGATACCGGCTTTGATTGCGTCGATCTTGGACTGGTTGTCTTTTTCGAGTTCACGGATGCCCTTTGCGGCATTGACTTGCTGCTCGCGCAGTCCTTTGAGAGCCTCTTGTTGTTCCTCGTTGAGGAAGGGTGAGCGACTGTCCTTTCGTTGGGCTTGCAGCTTCTGGATTTCAGATGAGGCCTTTTCTTGCTCCTTCTGGAATTTCTCCATCTTCTCGCCGGCTTCTTCCTGGAACTTGGAGGTCATTTCCTGGAAGACCGTGAAGGGGCGCCAATTCGGGGTGCGGGCCCGGGCGCCGACGAGGTGCTTCGAGTTGGTCGCTTGGTCGAGGATATTAAAGACGAGGGGACCGTTGTCAGAGACCTGCTGGGGAATTCCTCCCCCCCCTCCGGTGGGGATGAGGCGGTAAGCGGCTCCATCGTAGAGGAAATCTGAATCGGCAAAGAGGTAGATGTTCCCTTTTGCTTCGCCTGTTTTCAAGGAGGAATCAGCCGGTAATTCCGGGGCTTTCTCTTCACTGTCCTCGCCTTCCTTCTCAGGGGCGGGTTCGTTAGCAGGGTTTCCTTCCGGGAAGGCGGTCTCAAATTTACCACTCAAGGAGATCATGACGTCATATTGACGGTCCTTGGAACGTAGGGTGAATTTAAGGTTGGCAGTTTCCTGTGGATTGGCGGCCTTTTCAGCTGAGACCAGGTCGGACTGTCGCGAGCTGCGAATGAGGCGAGAAAGCTCGAGGCCGGGAGCGTTGATCTCGGTGAAAGCACCGGAATAACCGAGGAGAATATCATCGATGGAGGCGAGGGCGATCTCGTCTTCAACCGGCATGGCATCGCGGTTGAGCTTGATCATCGCTGGATTGCCCTGAACGCCAAAGGTCCCATCGGCGAGGACTTCCGTTTCGCTGAACTTGATGCCCCATTTTTTGAAGAGGGTGGGGAGGTTCGAGGAGGTGGGAACTCCACCTGGTTGGGGAGGCATTCCGGGGATTTGCGGTTGGGGACTTGATTGCTGAGCGGCAAATGAGAAGGAATCAACGCAGGCGACGACGGTGCCACCACGAAGGAGATATTGGTCGAGGTGGTATTCCGCTTCCGGGGTGATTCCGGCAGGGTGGATGACGAGAACGACGGGAATTTTTTCCGGATCGAGATGCTCAGGAGCGACGCCCCATTCGTTGTCCTCATAGACATCGGGAAGGGTGTCGGTAACGCCCATGCCAAGATCGGCGACGTTGTAGGCGCGCTTGAGATACCGGGTGAAGATCCAGCCTTGGCGGGTGCGGCCACTCGTCGAAAGGTCGAGAGCCGAGATGAGTCCGACGGTGGGCTTGTTCGAGGCCGAGACTTCCGCGATGGCGCTGATGAGGTCAAATTCAAGCTGCGTTTCGTTCTGGGGATTGAAGTAGGGGATGACCGTTTTTTTGTCCCAGCTGGAAATGGAGGCTCCGAAGAAGAGGTTCTCGTTTTGGGAGACGGGCACTTGCTGGATTTGGTCCAGGGCGGCGGCATCTTCTTCGTCCGTGTTGGGCTTTGGATCGATGAAGTTGATGCTAATATTTCCCTCGTTTGAGAGACCGGAAAATTCTTCAAGGAGGTTGTCGATCCGTGGGATGTAGCGCTTAATGTCAGCAGGCGTCGAGCGGAGGTCACGAGTGACGTAATAGTTAATCACGACGGGCTCGGTGAGCTCGCTGAGGATAGCCTTGGTGCCATCGGTCAGGGTGTAGCGATTGTCCTCGGTGAGGTCGATGTTCTTGCGTCCCGTGCCCGTCATGCCGATCAGTTGAATGAGGGACAGGATCAGAACGGCGAAGAGCGCGGTGCCAAAAGCAGCACGGACGACCTTGCTATTTGGGACGAAGCTAAGAACAGCGGCGCCCACAAGGAGGATCCATAAGCGGACGGATTCAAGCGCTTCGATGGCGAAGGAGAGGAGGACAAGGAGCAGGGCCACAGCGGCGACTCCCAGGAGGACAGGTTTCAGAGCTTTCATCGTCTAAAAAAATGAGGGTTGGAAATTAAGCACGTTGGGATTTGAGAACAAGATTGGTGCCGATCAGGCAGACGGTGATTAGTCCGAGGAAATAGATGAGGCTGGTGAAGCGGATCAATCCGCGAGTCGCTTCCTGGAAGTGAGAGTAGACGCCAACGGAAGCGAGAAGATCGACACTTTCCTTGGTCCAGGAACGTCGAAGTTCGTTGATGACGGGATCGATGCCACAGATAGTCAGGAGGAAGCAAAGCGACACGGAAACGATGAGTGCGACGACTTGGTCCCTCGTGAAGGCAGAGACGAGTGAGGTGATCGCGAGGAAGGTGCAGCAGACGAGAAAGGAGCCGAGGTAGCCTGAGAAGATGGCCCAATTGTCGGGTGCTCCCAGCCAGTTCACGGTGTTGACGACCGGGAAGGTCAGGACGAGCGCGAGGAGCCACACAAGAGCGGCAGCGAAGAATTTACCAAGAATGGCACTGCGCATGGTCACCGGGAGGGTGCCGAGAAGTTCGATGGTGCCGGAGCGATGCTCATCCGACCACAGGCGCATACTGACGGCAGGCGCGAGGATCATGAGGATGAGAGGGTGCCACCAGAAGAAAGAGCCGTTGAGGCTGGCATCCTGGTAATCCCAAAAGCGACCGAAGGTGAAGGTCAGCCCGATGGAAAGGAGGCTGAAGATCACGATAATGGCGTAGGCGGTGGGCTGTGAGAAGTAACTCGAGAGCTCCCGTTTAAAAATGGTCCACGTATTCATTGGTTTCGATGGGGAAATGGTTAGGCGGCGGTGATTTCAGAAGTGGTGACCTTATGGAAAAGGTCGTAGAGCGATCCACCTCCTTGTTTTGTGAGTTCCTCGGGGGTGCCGTCGGCTACAATGGTTCCTTGATCGACGATGACCGCACGAGTGCAGACTTCATGGACTTCCTCCAGAATATGGGTGGAAAAGAGGATCGCTTTTTCTTTACCAAGATTACGGCTGTCTCTTATACACATCTGACGCTGCCGACGAAGAGGATAGTGTAGA
>OJBA01000038.1_pt1 | contig 15286 bp, 9 predicted proteins | sample 1590141 | NCBI WGS metagenome assembly OJBA01 (sample SAMN05416722, study PRJEB24817) | seawater metagenome | isolation source: Sea water | place: Canada:Atlantic | collected 2013-07
AATGATTCTTCAGATTCCGTCTTTTCAGGTTTCGTGTTTTTAAGCTTCTTTTTGACTGGTTCAGGCTTCGGTTCTGCCTTCTTAGTTTCTTCCTTAGGGGTTTCCGGCGCAGGATTAGCCTCAAGTTGAGCTTCAAGAAGTTCCAAATATTCTTCTGCAACTTTGCCTGACCGAAGAGTGGAAATAATCTTTTCAGTTGTTTTTACGTCACTAGCGCTAGCGGCGGCCCATGCATCCCGGTAAAGTTGGCTAAAGTTTTTCTTGTCACGGGTTGGGCGACTGTGACTGGAGATTGCCGTTGAGATGCTTCGCTCAAGATTTTTGAGCCCTTTCTCATCAAAGTCGTTTTCAGGGAGCCATCTGGTCCGTGATTCTCGTGCTTTTGCCATTTCAGCATTGTGACGAGCAGTTTGGGCATCGATCTCCAGTTTGACGCGTTTGGCATCTCGGGAAGGGAGGTTGTTGAGGTTCTTTTCTCGTTGTTCAAATTTCTCCTTAGCGGTGGCTGCTTTCGCCGAAATGATTCTAAGATATTTTGGAAGGATGATTTTCGCGATATCCTCCGACTCATTGAGCGCCTCGGAGAGGGGGAAGGAATTGCTGAGTTCATCACTGGCGAGCATGGCCTGACGGTATTGTCTCCGAAGGGCAGCCAATTTTATTTTCCCCAAGGCAAGCTGAGCATCCAATTCGTATGCGTTGGAATCCCAGTCAGCTTTAGAAATCCATTCGCCACTCAGCCTCACATCTCCCGCTTCTACTCGCTTTGATTCCTCTTCAAGAGTGGAGAGTATTTTTTTAACTTTGTTGATATACTCGGACTTCGGGTATTTTTTAACAAAGCTACGAACTGGCTCAATCAATCCTTGATAATCTCCCTCTGAAAGTTGGTCAGGAGTTGGGAGAGTATCCTTGAGTGACTCATAAGGTTTGAGGTCTGGTGCTTCAGCGACAATCGATTCGACGTCATTTTTCTTGACTGTCTTGCGGTCTTTAATGGTGGCGGTGATTTGAATTTCGAGAATATAATCGGTGGCGTTTTCCTCTAATACCCTACCCTCAAAAACTTTACCCGACTTTAGGGTGATCGTGTCAGCGAGTGATGAACTCATCCCAAGTGCTGTGGTCGCTAGGATGTGAAGCAGAATTTTGTTTTGCATGCGGGGCAATCTTTATATTCCTAATGTCGCCTGCCAATCATTCTTTTTGCAAGAGTGCTTGCTGAAGAAGTTTCCGGAATTCTGCAATATCAGAAGCTTGGCCTATAATTTTCTCGCCACGAAGCAAAGTGATTCCTGTTGCTGTGCTTGGTCGCTCGAATTCGGGAAGTGGGGTGAGCAGTTTGCTTTCGTGATCATCCCTGATGACAATGAATGATATGAACTCAGGCGCATTGATCTCTCTGAGGAGGGTTTGGAATGAGGCGTTTTCGAATTGACCACTCAGAACGGCAACGAGTGGGTCATTACCCAAGCTGCAGGAGCTGATGAAATCTGTGTGGATGATGGGGAGGCGTTCGCAGGAAGTCGAAAGTGTTCTCCCAAGGCGGTTTCGCAACGAAGTGATTTTTTCATCCTCGTTGAGCGCTGCAATTTTTGAAACCGCTTGGTCAAAAAGACCAAGAGTGGACTCTGAGAAAACCATCGATAAATTGTAAAGATGTAGCGGAATGACCCGATCTTCGGCGGGAGTTTCTTGGATGAGAGGTCGTTCCTCTGTGGAAAGATGTTCGAGAGCCTCGTGAGTGAGTGCAATCGACCATTTAAGCCATTCAGGGTCGAGGGTCGCTTGATGAATGCGCACGCCAGCCAGAACTGCGCGAGCATAGTCAGCGCCTCGTGCTCGAACCTTAGACGACGAAGGGAATCGCATGAGTCTTTTGCCATCAGGTCGATGCTCATTGCGCAGGACGTTGGCGCTCGCGATGGCATCGGCCAGATCAAAGGAAGACCCTGTTGTTGTCCAATTTGCAAGCTGAGCAAGGCAGAACTGTGCTCGATCTTGAGCGGAAACCTGAGTTTCTCTAAAAATTGCACCAGTGTCTTCACGGTGTTCCTTCAGTTTGTTGATCACTTTCTCAAGGCGTAGCCTGATTTCTTCTGGAGTTGAAGATAGAGAGGTGGCAATTTCTTGAAGATCGTTAGGGTAAGACAGGTTATTCAGTCGGAAGAACTTAGAAGTTGGATCGGAGACCAAAGGAATATTACCAGATTTTTTTAGATTAAAGAGGAGTGCTGCCAGCTTTATTTCCGCAGGGTTCAGTGTTTTCTCTAGGGCAATCCAATCCCAAAGAAATACCCCTGGGACATCCTTTTCCAGTAGCGACGATTCATTGGTGTAGTTATTATTGAGCCAGTCTTCTTTGAGGATTTTGATAATCTTGGTCCCCGAATTGATAAGATTGGGATCATTGATGGCTTGGCCACAATGAATGAGTGCGGAGGCATACTGCGCCTGGGTTCCGAGATCTTTTGAGAACGCGGGGAGACTCCAATCCTGACTTCGGCGGGCGTAGAAATAGAGGCTATCGAGCGGATCATGGATCGCCCCTTCTTCGACAGCGGAAATGACGCTTGAAATGCCCTCACGAGCTCTTTTACGAATTCCTTCCGGCATCTGGGGTGATAAATAAGCTTTGACAAGTAATTCCAGGGCGCTGGAGGGGACGAGTCCACCGGCACCATCGATGCTTCGAGAGATGGGATCGTAGAGGGAGACGACCTGTCGAGCCTTTCTGAAAAAAAGGTTGTTTCTATTGATGTCTTTTTCCGCTTCGGGGACCATCAAATCAAGGCGGTTTTGGCGATCCTTCGAGGCGCGGCGGCTGTTTATTACGGCGTAATCCGAGGATTCGGTCCAAGTCTGGTTTACCATGAGGGCCCAGTTCTCAATGACCGATTTTAGATTATTTTCCTTTAAGTTCTCAATTGGGATCCAGCCGAGGGGTGAAGCTTCATGACTCATCCAAATGAGCATTGGAAATCCGATCTGTTGGCGGGCTTCATTCGCCAGATAATAACATAACAGTCCAATTTCCGGGTTTGCATGGATGTCGATGATTGTGCAAACGTTATTATCTTTAAGTAGAGAGAGAAGCTCCTTGTTAGCGCATATCTTGAGTGCGGTGTCCCGACATCCACCATCCAGTGATGAAACAACGAAGGCGAGAATGGGAGCTTGGCAAGATCTTGCTTTATCAGTGATCGATGAGTTCCAGGCCTGCCAGGGGATGGGGTCGTCTTTGAAGAGTCTTAAAAAATCAGTCGGGGCGTCTCCAATTTCATTCTTAAGATCGCTCAAGCTACTCACTGCCGCTCCATCAAAATACTGATCTTCGGCGATACGATCGGCCTTTGTTTTTCGTTTTTCCCCCTCACATCCTAAAAAAAAGATCACTGCAACGAAGGACAAAAGTAGCTGGATTTGAGGGCGCATAGGGCGATTGATGAGACAGAGGCTTCAAAAGACTAATAATTTTGGGGAAAATGACCAGACAAAGCCCATGAGAAATGCTTTCCTTCGCCGTTCTCTAACCCTTCAATTCTTAATAGTTGATTCCTCTTCTGTGATTACTCTTGCCATAACCAGCCAAAAGGGGGGCGTCGGAAAGACGACCGTGGCGATTAATCTAGCGCACGCCTTTGCCCGAAGCGGGAGGAGGACTCTTTTGGTCGATTCGGATCCTCAGGGGTCGGTTGGGCTTTCGCTAACGAGGCAGTCGCGTCATTTGACCGGCTTTTTCGATATGTTGACCGATCCTTCGCTGAGGGCGGGAACGATCATCGTTCCGACTCGCTTGGAGACCCTGAGCCTTGTGGCATCGGGGCACAGCAGTGCTTATGAACTTGGCGGTGGTATGATGGGAGCAAATTTACATCGGGTTCGATCCTTTCTAAGGGAGACCGAAGGCCTTGGATATGACATCTGCATCATCGATACTGCGGCCGGGCTTTTCGGAGCGACGGTTGATATCTTGAGTTCGTCAACGGGAGTTCTTGTCCCTCAGCAAGCTGAGCCTCTGGGAGTAAGATCCGTGCCTAAAATGCTCGAGGCTCTTGCCCGAATGCGTGTCGTTAATCCCAGCCTGCAAGTGCTTGGGGTCGTCATGACCATGGTTCAGCCTCATCTTGCCGAGAGTACAGAGGCTGCGGAGGCCCTTCGAAACATTCTTCCTCCGGAAATGGTCCTGCGAGCGGTCGTTCCGCGGGACGATCTTTTTATTAGAGCGAGTGCCAAGGGATTACCTGTGGGTGTGATGGATGAGGGTGCAGGGGTCTTGGCTGTTTTTGACGGCCTTCGAGCGGAGCTTGAGGGAAAGCTTACTTTTGAATCTTATCACCGCTAATCATGGAAGGAGATTCCGTCAATCAATGGATCGATGCCGGGGAGCTCCGGCAGCTAGCCGAGAGTCTTTTGGTCAAAGCGCCGAGTTTTCCCCCGACTGCGGCCGCCGAAGCTTATGGAAGCGGCTTTATTGGGTATGCTGAAGTAGAATCGATCGATTCCCGTGCGGCTAATGGAATGGCACGAGCAAGTGCACTAAGAGGGCTTTCGGAAGTAAAGGGACGAGCTGATTCCGCCGGAATTATGTCGACTCAAGGGCAGCCGGAATTCCCTCAGACGATTACGGATTATCAAAATTCCCAGATCCAAGAGCAACAAGTGGTTCAGGAGGAAGCGGAGGCGGTGTATGATGATCCTATTCAGGTCACCGAGCTAGTTCAGGCGGAACCTGTCACTCATCAATATGCTCCGGTGGAGTCGAATTTTGATAAAATTGCGGCACCCGAACAACTTAAGTCAGATGTTTGCCATTCGATTGAATCACCGTTTAAAATTATTAAGCAAGCGGCGAGGACGGAGCTTCCTCAAGGCAGAATCGTTCAGCAGGTAACTGAGATTCAGCAGGTGGCTGAGTTTCAGCGGGTAGGTGAGTTTCAGCAGCCTCAAGTGGCATCCATCCAAGCCATCGCCAGTTCCCACGGTTCTGGTGGTCAACCTTTGTCAAAGAGGATGGCAGCGTTTGGAGCATGGCTGAAGGAAAGTGTTCCGGCTGAGGCTTTTTTCGTTTGTGATCGAAACGGGGAGATCATTTCTGATGAGATTGGAAATGAAAAGCTAGTGAAAGTAGCAAGAACGCTTGCTCATGCTTCAAGCAGCGCTAGTCGTCAGGTCGGTGATGTCGGAGGATTGGGGAGTCCTCATGTTAAAATTGGTACCGACCGTATTCTTCAGGTGATTCCAAAGAGATCAAGATTTGGATTGGTTGTTCTGGGGGTGATCGTGCCTCACGCCTTGCCGCGTGATACCGTTACCGCGATTGCCCAGTCGCTGAGTAAGACTCTCGGGGACGATGTTTCAGTAGCGACTTAAGGAGAGTTTCAGGAGGTAGGTCGCTAAGGCGAGTAGGAGGGCGGTCAAGATTAGTAAGCTCGAGCGGCAATACCATATTGTGCTCATTTCGATTCCAAAGATCGACTTCTTTTCCGCGAGAAATACTTTGGCCTTTCGTTGGGCTCGCCCGTCTAATCGTCTGGTCTCGGCCAATTCGACGAGTCCTTCTACCCTCTGGTTTACGAAAAAATGGGTCAGAGGATTTTCTTCGAATGGAGGCTCCGAAAAATCTTTAGTCATCAGCCGTTTTCGTTCCGTGATTGGGTCTTTTAAAATACTGTATGCGTGTGAGACATCTTTTGCCGAAGCAGCAAAGAGGACGCTAAGCTGATCTTTTTCATCGCTGAATGATTGGCCATTTTTAGAAGAGGCGATGCGATCGATCCTCTCCTGAAGTGGGCGACGAGTTTTTTCGAAGATGTTACTGGTTGCCTGACTCACGATGGCTCCCTCGTAGGCATATCTCAGGGGAATGAGCGTGGAGGGGACTGGCTCTGCTCCGCTGGCGCGACCTTTGGTGCCGTCATTGAAGAGGCCTCGGTTCATCTCCACGAAGGGGATTAAAGCCCCTGCGAGTAGAATTTGAGGGACGAGAATGAGGGGGATCGCCCCAAGAGCGGTTCTTTCCGATTTGGCGAGGACAGAGATGAGGAGGGCGATCGCCGTACCGCAACATCCAGTCAGCGTCATCCATCCGAGATGGATCCAAAGCATGTCATGGATTTCAAGAATACGATGAGCTACCGCGATGAAGACAAGCGATTGCAGAACGATCAAAGTGGCCAGAATAACAAACTTGGAGCCCACATAAAGAAGAGGGTGAGGGCGGCAATTTCTCTCTCTTCTGAGCACGGGCCGATCGCGCAAAATTTCTGAGGCCGAGTTTGTGAGGCCGAAGAACATCGCGACCGTGACAGCTAGAAAGATGTAGGAAGGGAGATGGAGGGCGCTGTGAAACTGGTAGCTACCCTCCGCTGAAGCGTGGAGGGTGTAAGCAATTAGAATGGAGAGGAGAGGCGCTTCCAGGAAGATTGAATAAAATGTTCCCCGATGCCGTAGCTTGGAGCTGAACGCTCGGGCAAGATGAGTGCGGAAGATCATCCATTTTTGGCGTCGTCCGTGTGCTGGAGGTTCGGGAGCGGGAATTTGATCGTCTGCCTTCGGGAGCTCTTGGTGTGTCGAAAAACGGGACTTTGATACATGATTAAGATGTGCCATGACGCGACGGTTTTCAAATCGTTCTTGCCAAAAGGTGGGAGGGAATCGTCGTTCTGTGCGCCCACTGGAAACCTGAGTTCTACGTTGGATGGGGGCTTCCAGAATATCGAAGACAAAGTCGGCACCAGTTTGTTCCTTAGAGGAAGAGTGACTCAATCCTCGGATGTTATGCTCCTTATTGGCTTCCTCGAAATAGGTGATCATGTCCGCGGGTGGGCCAAAAAATGCCATTTTTCCGCCTCGGTCCAAGAGGAGAACACGATCAAAGGATTCGAGCACCTTTTCGCTGGGTCGATGCAAAGAGGCGATGACGATCTTGTCCTTTGCGAGATCTTTTAATGAGGTGACCACATGTTCGGCATCCTTAGAAGAGAGTCCAGAAATGGGTTCATCGAAAAGGAAAATTTCTCCCCCGCCAATGAGGTCGAGGCCGGCATTCAACCGTGAGCGTTCCCCACCCGAGAGACTCTTGGAATCAGCGCTGCCCACCTGACGTTCGGAGACGTGGCTCAGTCCCAGGATATCGAGAAGGTGATTTACCCGTTTTTGAATTGAAGACTTGGTTAAATGGGGTCTTCGAATGGCACAAGCATGCGCCAGATGCTCGCGGGAATTGAGTTGCGCGCTTAGGGCCTCCTCTTGGGGCATGAAGGAGATTAGGGGAGCAAGTCGACTTTGGCGTTCGTAGAGAGAAAGGCCGTTGAGCCTGACGGTTCCGGTTTGAGGGCGCCGTTGGCCGGCTAAGATTTCCAAGAGGGTGCTCTTACCGCTGCCACTTGGTCCGATAATGCAGATCATTTCACCGCGCTCGACGTGAAAAGCGAGATTGTCGATCGTTTTTCCGGCCTTCCAAAATGCGTAATTTACTCCGTCGACTTCAAGGTGGCGCACGAGATTTCTCTCCTCATCGAGCATGTTCTCTGAGAATCGGCATCGCAGCGCCTGACGACTGCTCAAGCGGATTAGGGAGCCTTCAGGAAGGGTTGCTTGCTGGACCGGGGCACCATTCGCGGTGATCGTTTGGCTGGATTCCAGAACGGTCATTTCGCCGAGCCCAGAAGATGGGTCGAATTCCAGTTCGAGCACGAAGTGACCTGAGAGTCCGGGGGTTAAGAGGAGGCTGTCTCCTGAAAGTCGAGAGGGGTCGTTCGAAACGGTGACCTTTCTTCGGCCAGTTGGAAGGCTAAAGCGATGCCCGCTTTGAAGACTAAGAATACGGAGTGAATCGAGCGAAAAGACCTTGCCTGACTCGACGGTGAGACGATCGTGGTAGTCGCAGTCGTATTCCACTCCGGTGTTTAGGAATTCGCCATTAGTCGTCGCTAGCGACCCTTTCTTGAGTGCTGTGATGCGAACTCGTCTTCCGAGGGAGATTTGCGCTACTGCAGTTTTCGACCTTGAGCGACTCAAGTTGATTTCACCTCCCATAAGGTGAAGAAAGAGGGTTTGGGGAGTCTCCTGGAAAAAATAGGCAAGATCATCATACTTGAGCCGCCAGCCAGCCACAATGATTTCATCGCTGGCGCGGAACTGGATCACCCGGTTCTTACTAATGGAATACCCACGTATCGATAAGGGTTGATTCATCAGATTCCTAAGCAGAATCATGCCGCCAATCCGATAGCAGCGGAAATGATAAGATCCTTCGCTTTCATCAAGTTTGACCTCGGCCCCTGGCCCCGTTGAGAAATCGATACGTGCGAGGCCCTTTTGAGGGGGGGGCATGATGTCGCTCATTTCTTGGACCACGATCCCACCCATTTTTTGGATTCCAATTGCGGTGGTTACCTCGAAGAAGCTATTCTTTGGTATCTCATCTGACTGTTCGGTCTTGATGAGAGCAAAGAGCTGTAAGGCGAAGGCAATTTTTTGTTCTTTAGTTAGCGATCGCTTTAGCAGCTGAAGATGTGGTGAAAGAATGGGCCGGTCGGCAATTGCTTGTTCCAAAAAATCACCCAACTGGGCATGGTTTGCATCAGGGAAGGCATTTCGGACAAAATCAAAAGAGATCGCGATCTCATCGGCCGCAATCTTCTTATCGGCGACGATGAAAGAGGCAAATACGGTCAAGAGCGAACGCGAGGTCTTGAGTTCGCTTAGAGCCGGAGAATTCCGTCCGATCAATCGGGCAAGGGACTGAAGTATTTGAGCTGTTTTTCCCATTAATCTTTGTTGGAAAAGATACGCGATGGGAGCTCAAGGTGCAAGAAAGGCTAATACTGTTTTTTGCGTTGCTATTCGGAGTTTCGGTAATCAGACTGCGCACGGGTCACAATTGTGGCCTAATAACCCACTTCACGCTATCGCTAGACCAAGAAATTTCCGCAGAGGAGGCGGAGGACGCCGTCGTAATCCCCAACGTGGGCCTCGCAGTAAGAATCCCACTGATGAATCAACCGAACAAAAATCGGTTGAGATTGAGGGGACGATTTCTTCCGTACTAGCTGGAACGATGTTCAAGGTAGCACTTCCCAGCGGGCACGAGGTTTTGGCCCATATTTCTGGGAAAATGCGTAAGCGCTTTATTCGACTAGTTATCGGAGACCGTGTAAAAATGGAAATGTCTCCTTATGATACCACGAAGGCGCGGATCGTCTTCCGTCTTGGTTAATTGAGAGCCAAGTTGTTGTTCCTCCGGGAGGTATGGTAATGAGGCCTGATTCTAGTATTTTTAGGCGCTAAGCCTTTTACTATTGTAAAATATGATAGTTTGATCCTTCCTCGGTCGATAATCTTATGGGATTGGTAGATGAATTTAGACGATGGCGATTGGTCCAACGGGGGTTTTCGTCAGGCAAGAAGCGTAGAACCGCGGACGAAAAGGGGCTGTTTTGGTTTCTGAGCCGTAGTCATTCGGTTCGTTCCGGAATCTATTTGGCCTTCGCGCTCGGCTTTGCTGCGCTTATTTATGCGACCAGTGGAATTGAGGGCCTGGGGAAACAAGGGTCTCTCATGGTGGGAGGGGTGTTGTTGACCTGTGCGATCGCTATATTCCATCTTAATCATGGAGTTTCAGCCGTAAGAAACGGAAACGTCCTTCTTGTTTTTGGAGGAATTCTTTTCCAACTCTGGCTCATTCATCTCACCCGCGGTATTTCCTCCAAATGGCTACCGGCAGATGCTCAGTTCCTCCTGATTCCGATGGCTTTTGCTCCCATGGTTCATTCGGTCCTGCTGGGGCAACGAGCCGGTGTTTACTCCTCGGTCTTTGCTAGCCTATTCGGAGCCTTGTTAATTTCGTCAGAAAACCGCTGGCCGTTTTTGGTGCTCAGTTTGTTTTGTGGCCTCGTTGCGGTCTTTGGCACGAGGAACGTCAGGAAACGTGGTAAACTTCTTCGGGCGGGCTTTTACGTGGGAATTGGTGGGCTTCTTCTTGGGTTACTTTTTGGTAAGATTTCAATGGTGGGCCTCAATGATGTCGTCGAGTGGCAAAGCTTCGGGCAGGCCTGTTTACTCTCGCTCGGAGTGGGGCTTGTCACCGGATTGGTGGCTGGTGGAATCTTGCCGATGCTGGAGAATGTTTTCGATCTTACGACTGAGATTACATGGTTGGAACTTAGTGATCTTAATCATCCCTTGTTGCGTCGGATGCAACTGGAAGCTCCGGGGACGTTTCACCACAGCCTCATCGTGGCAGCCTTGTCAGAAACGGCGGCGGAGGCTATCGGGGCGGATGCGATTATGAGTAGGGTGTGTGCCTACTTTCATGATATTGGGAAGCTCAACAAGTCGGAGTATTTTATTGAAAATCAGGGGGATGTAAATCCTCACGACGGGCTGACGCCGACCATGAGCGCGCTCATTATTGTCGCTCACGTCAAGGATGGTGTGGATCTTGCCATTAAGAATAAGCTCAATCCAAGAATCATCGAGGTCATCCAAGAGCATCACGGAGATTCCTTGGTTTATTTTTTCTATCGCAAGGCCCAAGAGCGTGTCGAGGCTCGGGAGTGCAAAGGTGAATCATCCAAAAATCAGGATGATCTGCCAAAGGTCGATGAAAAGAGCTTCCGCTATCCTGGGCCCATTCCGCAAACCCGTGAAAGTGGTATAATATCCCTAGCAGACGCCGTCGAAAGCGCATCAAGAACACTTAAAAAACCATCGCACGGAAAAATCAAAGCTCTGGTAAATGAAATCGTTCTTAAACGGGTTCGTGATGGTCAGCTAGATGCCTGTGGTCTAAATCTTTCTGAGCTCACAATAATTCGCGAAGTCTTCTCTAAGACGCTCCGAAGCATGCTTCATTCCCGCATCGAGTATCCTAAAGACCGGGTCGAGGATCCGCCAACGGGTTTAGGGCTGGAGAAGGGGAAAGTTGTTTCTGTCGAGTCCGTCGAAAGGATTCGTCGTCAACGTCAGGGGGGCTAAAAAAGGATGGATCCTGCGATTGAGATCTACTTCGACCGCTCTCCTGGTCAGTTTAATTCAGGTGAGCTCGCAATACTCCACGAGGGGTGGCAAAAAGTTGCCTCAATCTTGAAGGGGATTGGCATTGGGAAGATCGCGATGTTGGAGGTGATGGAATTCACTTTTTTGAATGACGTTACGATGGCTGAGGTGCATCGTGACTTCCTGTCGGATGAAACTCCGACGGATGTTATTACCTTTGAGCACGGAGAGATTCTGATTGGGATCGAGGTGGCTAGGCGGCAAGGACTGCAATTTGAGCAGGACTTCCTACGTGAGCTTGCTCTGTATGGCATCCATGGAATGTTGCACTTATCAGGTTTTGATGACCGAACTCCGGATGAAGCCAAGGGTATGAAAATTAGGCAAGAAGAGCTTCTAGATGCTTACTTTCCCATTGCCGATTAGTATTCTGTTAAACTTGTCCAGCTTCATTTTAGTTTGTTTTTTCAACCTTTCTGCTTCGGCGTATTGACAGGCTCCAGATGGTTTACCAAACTCTGCCAATCCTAGGGTATGACAATCAAATTTCTGGGCTAAGCACACTGAAGACACGCCGTGTATTCGAACGAAGATTATTTAATAGAACTGTTGGTCGAAGCCGGGCATCTTGATGCCGGTTATGTCCAGGAATTTAAGGCCGCGATGGGAGATGAGCACACCATCCAGCTCATGCTCGACCGGGGGGACGTGAATGAGACCGTAATTGCTCAGGTGTCAGCTGCAAATGCTGGTGCCGAGGTCTTGGATCTCCAGAACACTTTTATCGACGCCTCACTAGCGGGCCGGATCTCTTTGGCAGATGCTAAGCGGTTCCACGCGGTGCCGGTGGGAGATGATGGGTCCTACCTCGCTATGGCCGTCGCCGATATTCTCGACTTCGAGTCTCTTGACTCCATTCCACATATTGTTGGCAGAGAAGTGACATTTTATGCGGCAACGCCGACCGGAATCACACACGCCCTGACGCAACTCTACGGAGAGGAAGCTGGCGCTGTCGATTCCAGCGCTCTTACCGTTGTTGGTGAGGCTGGTGCAGATGGTGATAGCGAAGCTCCCGTTATCAAGATGGTTTCTGGCATCTTAGTCGATGCATTCAAGATGCGCGCGAGTGATATTCACATCGAGCCGCTGGAGACAAGTCTGCGTATTCGCAATCGAGTCGATGGTAAGTTGATTGATTGCGCTAATCACCCTAAAAAGCTTCTTCCCGCGGTTATTGCCCGTTTGAAGGTGATGAGTGGGTCGATGAGTATTGCGGAGAAAAGGCTTCCTCAGGATGGACGAATTCAGGTCAGGATGGGTGGGAAAGAAGTCGATCTTCGTGTTTCGTCCGTTCCGAGTAATCACGGTGAAAGTATCGTAATGCGTATCCTTGATAAGTCTGCTCTCAACCTTGGGCTGGGGCAATTGGGCTTCTTCTCGGATGATCAAGAAACCTTTAAGGAGCTGATCGGACTTCCCGACGGGATCATTTTGGTCACCGGGCCGACTGGTTCTGGCAAAACAACGACCCTCTACGCCTGTCTGAATCAGATTAACAAACCTGACAAGAAAATCATTACGGTGGAAGATCCGGTCGAATATGAAATGGCCGGAATTAACCAGGTGATGGTAAGAGCGGACATTGGAATGACCTTCGCGGCTGCCCTACGGTCCATGCTTCGTCAGGCTCCTAACATTATCATGGTTGGAGAGATTCGAGATAAGGAGACCGCGGAGATTGCCATCCAGGCGTCACTCACCGGTCACTTGGTTTTCTCTACCTTGCATACTAACGATGCTCCAAGTGCGGTTGCTCGTCTCGCTGATATCGGAATCAAACGATTCTTGGTCGCTTCTGCCGTTCGTGCCATTATCGCACAGCGTCTGGTTCGAAAGCTCTGCGACAAGTGCAAGGCGCCAGCTACCCTGACAGAAAAGGAGCTGCGAATGCTCAGTATCGATCCCGCCTTGATGGCCGAAAGCACCATCATGGGCCCTGTCGGTTGCGAAAACTGCCGAGGAGGCGGATATCGTGGTCGAATCGGTATTTTCGAAATGTTCGTGATTGACGACGAAGTGCGTCACCTCATTAACCAAAATCTAAGCACTCCGCAGTTACGTAGACGCGCCCGAGAATTCGGAATGCGAACTCTTCGTGAAGACGGTATCCGTAAGGTGCTGGCCGGAGCGACTTCCGCTGAGGAAGTCATTGGTGTCACCATGTCTGATGCCGAGTAATTAACATCGTAAATTTAACTTTTTTTAAATGGATAATCAACAAGTCCTCGACCTTTTTGTCGGACACGGAATGGTCGACACTGCGCTTGCGCAGGACATTCTTTCCGAAATCGAAAGCAGCGGCAAGGAAGTCGGAGAGATTCTCGCCGACTACCAAGTCATTTCCTCAAGTGACGATATTTGGCCGATCATTGCCCAAGAGCTGGGCACCCAGCTGATCGATCTTGCCAACTTTGAACCTCCAGAAGCCCTTTTGGGTCTGGTGCCTGCTGGAATGGCACGTCTTCATGGCGCGCTTCCCGTTTCATATGATTCCGAAGGTATTTCGGTATGTCTTACTGATCCACTCAATCCTCAGATTCTCGAAGACCTTCGCTTTGCGATTGGTCAGGAAGTGAAGTTGATGGTCGCTCCCGATTATCTTGTGGAGCAGAAGATCAATGATCTCTACGGAGGTCAGGAAAAGGCCATGGAGGATATCCTCAGCCAACTGGACGGGGGCCTCAATTTTGAAGGAAGCGAAGGCTCGATGGAAGAAGAGGCTAATTCTGCGCCCATTATGCGCTACGTAGACCTCGTCCTTTTCCAGGCAATCCGGGAAAAGGCGTCAGATATTCACTTCGAGCCTTTTGAGAATGAATTTAAGATCCGTTACCGGGTCGATGGGTCGCTTTATGAAATGGCTCCCCCGCCTAAGCATCTCGCTCTGCCGATCATTTCGCGGGTGAAGGTCATGTCGAACATGAACATTGCCGAGCGCCGTATCCCTCAGGACGGTCGGATCGTTAAGCAAATCGGCGAGCAGCATATCGATATGCGTGTTTCCTCGCTCCCAACCCAGTATGGCGAAAGTGTCGTGCTTCGTGTTCTAGATCGGAACTCTGTGAATTTGAATCTTACTGCTTTGGGGCTTCCTCCACATATTCACGAGTATGTTATCGACACGATGAACATGCCCAATGGAATTTTCATCGTTACTGGTCCTACTGGAGCGGGAAAAACGACGACTCTTTATGCGGCACTTCGTGAGATCAATAAGATTGAGACGAAGATTCTTACGGCGGAAGATCCTGTGGAATATGATGTCGATGGCATCATCCAGATTCCTACCAATGAGGCGATTGGCTTGAGCTTTGCTCGTGTTCTCAGAGCATTCCTTCGACAAGATCCCGACAAGATCCTTGTGGGAGAGATGCGAGACTTTGAGACCTCTCAGATTGCCATTCAGGCGTCGTTGACGGGTCACCTGGTACTTTCAACTCTTCATACTAATGATGCCTCGGGAGCGATCACCCGTTTGGTTGATATGGGTTCTGAACCGTTCTTGGTGGCAGCCTCCCTTGAGGGAGTCTTGGCGCAACGACTTATCCGGACGATTTGCAGTGAATGCAAGTCTCCGTATGAGCCGAGCCAAGCAATTTTGAGTCAACTTGGCGTCTCTCCTCATGAGTTGGGCGACAAGTCGTTCTACACTGGTAAGGGCTGTCAGAAATGCGCTCAATCCGGATATAAGGGACGAGGTGGGCTTTTTGAGCTTCTTAATGTTACTGACCCCCTTCGTGAACTGATTATCGAGCGTGCTCCAAGCGTCGTTATCAAGCAAAAGGCGATCGAACTCGGCATGACAACTCTTCGAGAAGATGGGCTTCGCTCCATCTACGAAGGAAAGACAACCATCGAGGAGGTCCTGAAATACACTTAAAAATTACTGGGGCTGTGGAGCACACAAAACACGATTTTGTGATTTGGAGCTTCCACACCCTTCATCATCTTCAATAGAACTACATACACACACGTATCTTCCAATGGCAAATTTCCAATACATCGCACTCGACGCAAAAGGCGAGCAGACGACCGGAGTGGTCCAAGCTGGCAATGATGCCGAGGCCATCCAACAACTTCGCAGCCAAGGTCTCTATCCAACTCAGGTCGTAGAAGAGGGCAAAGGATCTCTCGCTGCCGGCGCCAAGAAAAGAGGCGCTAAAGGCAAAAAAAAGGTTAAGGGCAAGCTGTCTCTTATACACATCTCCGAGCCCACGAG
>OJBA01000040.1_pt1 | contig 15205 bp, 10 predicted proteins | sample 1590141 | NCBI WGS metagenome assembly OJBA01 (sample SAMN05416722, study PRJEB24817) | seawater metagenome | isolation source: Sea water | place: Canada:Atlantic | collected 2013-07
GCTAATGGCGTGCCATCTGATGACTCCGACGACGACATGGACGGCATCAAAGCGATTCTCGAATATGTCCTCGGCGGCGACCCGAATGCGCCGTCAGGCGGCATTTTACCAATCGGTGAAGTAATGCCAGTTGAAGTTGCAACGGTCCTTGATGATTATTTGGTCATCGATATCCGCCGCCGCTCCGGAGCTGATGACGTGTCTGTCGGGGCTGAGATCAGCGATGATTTAGGCAATTGGTTAGAGACTCCAATCTTCATGCAATCCTTCGCCAATGGCGACGGCTCAGAGACCCTTCGCTTCCGCAGTGCAACGCCATTTAGCAGCCAGCAAAGACAGTTTATCCGGGCAAAAGCCGTGATGGAGTAACCTTGCCATGTAAACCAGCAGAGCATGAAGATCATTTCAGTCGAACAAGTTCACGCTTCACTGAATGATGCCTTCGCGGGTAATTACACCATGCCACCGCGCCAGGTGCTTCAGCTCGATGAAAAGCCAGACAACCATGATGCATTTGCGATGCTGCCTTCTTGGAACGATGAAGTGATCGCACTCAAGGCACTTACCTACGTTCCCGGCAACTCACCACCCTACAGTAGCCTTTATTCGCAAATCATGATTTTCGATCGCAAGGTGGGCACTTCTCTTGCGCTGATCCATGGAATTAGCATCACCGGTTGGCGAACAGCCGGCGTATCTGCCCTCGCTCCCGTGTCTATGTAGATAACAAGGCGAACTGCTTTAAGGAGGCTGGAGAAATCCCCGTTCCGGTCAGCGAAGGCGCCTTTTCCACCGATCAAGTCATTGGTGAGCTCTCCGACCTTTGCCGCGAGTCAGTTCCCGCGCGGATCAATGAAGAAGAGATCACTCTCTTCAAATCTGTGGGGTGCGCTTTGGGAGATCTGTGTGGTAATTTCACCACATGGCGCGCCAGCCAATAAGACCTCGCTGGCGCTCTATGCTCCTTGCCCTTTTCTTTTATGGATCACGAGTGAACTAGTAAGATTACTACACCGTTTGGCCGTCGATTCTAGTTTGGCCGTCGGTTGACTTCGGGTAGGTGAACGATCACTCTTTTGTCCATGGCCGACCTTTCCCATTTCGATGACGCCAACCCCGCTATCGTCACCCCTGATCTCAAACTGGTGGAAAAGACCGGTGGCAACTCCGATTTTTAGGCATGAAAGCTATCATCCTCACCGGCGGAAAATCTTCCCGTATGGGAACCGATAAAGCTTCTCTCAAGATTGGTGGCGTCACCCAGCTCGATCGTATCCTGTCCCTGATCCGCCCTCTTACCCAGAAAATCTACCTCTCGATAGCTCATCCCTCCCTGAATCAATCAGGCTGCGATATTCAGCGTTCTGCGCACGATCTTCGCCCTCTCGCTGACCTCGAACCATCCCCCGGTCCACTCGGCGGACTGCAAGCCGCTTTCAATGATGACCCCCGTTCACCCTGGCTCCTCATCGCCTGTGACCTCCCCCGGCTTGGACAAAGGGATTTGAAAGAGCTAATGGATCACCATGATTCCCAAAAAGACGTCACCTGTTTTCTTAATCCGCTCGACAATCAGCCCGAGCCCCTCTGCGCAATCTATTCGCCAAGTGCGTCAGCGAAACTGGATAAAGTCATCGCCGTCAACCAACGCTGTGCCCGCCGTTTTCTGACCTCTCTCGACCGCATCGAGCTCACTCCCTCTGATCCTCAAGCCTTTCTCAACATGAACCGTCCGGAACAACTCGCTGAATTGGAACATCTCGACCAATACGGAGCAGTCGAAAAAACGATTAGGGTGGAGTACTTTGCCAAGCTCAGCCAAGAAGCGGGAACCGAATCCGAGGATCTTCGTACTTCTGCGGCCACCCTTGCTGGCCTTTGGGACGAGGTTCGCTTAAAGCACCACTTCACCCTCGACCTCCCTCACGTCAAGCCCGCCCTCAACAATGAGTTCGCCTCGTGGGACACTCCCCTCGCCAATGAACAAATTATCGCCTTCATGCCCCCCTTCGCTGGTGGTTAACATGGCGGAGGCCTAAAGTCTTTCCACTCATTCGCAAATTTCATGTTCTCGATCCAAGACACCCCCCTCGACCTCTCTGCCCTCCGTGCCGACATGGCCGACCCCGCCTGCGGAGCCCTCGTGGTCTTCGAGGGCCTCGTTCGCAATCACCACGAAGGTCGCAACGTCACCGAACTCCGCTACACCCATCACCTGATCCTCGCACAGAAAGAGGGGGAGCGTATTCTTGCCGAGACCATGGAAAGATTTCCAATCACCAAAGCGGTCGCCGTCCATCGCATCGGGACCCTGGACATCGGCGATTGCGCGGTTGTGACCCTTACCACCTCGCCCCATCGCGAAGCAGCCTTCGATGCGAATCGATTTCTCATCGATTCCATCAAAGCCCGTGTCCCCATCTGGAAGCAAGAAAGCTACACTACTGGCGAAGTTGAATGGACCTCACCCTGTCCAAACTGCGGGCCGATTGCTCATTGATTTCCCCTCCCTTTCAAAGATTGCCGCTTCAGATGGATCATCTCTGTCAAACTCTAGAGCAGAGATCAACTCTCACGCGATGTGCCCTGCTTATTTTCATTTGACGCCATGAATTCGTTGATGCGGTCTTGTTCCGATACCCAGCTTGAAGATGCGATCAGAAGATAGGTAGTTAACGATGGCATGGGTGTAGTAGAAATTCTGGGTTGAGGGTGCCGTAAAACGGGTAATCTAGGGCTTGAGACTGACGCTGATACGGTGGAATTCGGTGGCGTTTTGGCTGCGGGTGGTTTTGCGGAAGCCATCGACGGAGAAGGTCGAGATAACGGTCCAGTTGGTGAGGTCTAGCGATGTTTCGAGTGCGATGTCGAGATCGTCCCGGTGAAGAGAGCCGGGGTAGCTGAGGATGGCAGTGTTTCCATTGTGAGCCACGGAGAGGGGCTGGACGAAGCTAGGGATGGTGGGGTCTGTATCGAGGGCGTATTCGAGGAGGTTGCCTAGTTGGTCGCCATCGTCATCTCCGTAGGGGTCTGTGATGTTAAAACTAGCCGCCCAGCTGTTGTAATTTCCGCCGGAAAGAAATGAACCGGGGCTGGCAGCGGTGGCGGCCCAATTGATGAAGTCGTTTCCGTAATCGATCTCGACGATTTTTGAGAGAGCGAGACCGGTGCCATTCGCTCCGATGTCCCAGGGGAGATCGTCGTCGTAGTTGACCCGGTCGACGCGGACGTAGGTGAGTTCGCCGGAGGAATCGAGGGGCCCAGGGCGGTCGAGTTGGAGGGTTTCACCGCCGTTCGAGAGTTTCCCGGAGGTCCATTGTATGACTAGGGTGCCGGGTTGAGGGGTAAATTTCGAGTTAAAGGCAGCGACGTTCTGTGTGAGAATGAGTCTCGCTCCCGGGGCAAGCGTGACTGGGGAGGAGGACGGAAACTCAAAGACGACGCCATCTGCGATTCGCCATCCGGCATTGCGGGCGGTGTCGTAGAAGTTAATCGGAGCACTGCTAATGTTGAGGAGTTCGAAGTATTCCGCCGCGGAGTTTCCGGCAGGGGCATACATGATTTCGGAGATGACAATCGGGCCGCTTTTTGGAGAGGAATTTTGGGCGGACTGAGTGGGAGTTTGTTGCGCAACGAAGTTGTAACTGTCACTACTCGCTTTATAATGGTAGCCGATTGTTTGGCCTTCAAGAGAGGGGCCAAAGTTTTCTTTGAAGCGGTACTGCGTGAGTTGGTCGTTGGCGGCTGAGGTGAGATGGACGGTTTCTCCAGTGTCGCTGAGGGCGAAGCCTTCGAGACGATTGGGATCGGGGCTGGTGGCGCCAAAGTTGGAATCCTCGTAGAAGGTCAGGAAACTGTTGGCGGCAATGACGGTGCCGCCGGGGAGGCGGTATTTTTTTAACTCTGATCCGTCATCGCTGAGGAACCAGCCGCTGATGTCGATGTCCTCATTAGTACGGTTATGGAGTTCGATCCAATCGGTGAGATCTCCGGAATTGGCGAGGACTTCGTTGATGACCACAGAGCCAGTGGTGATGAAGGGGTAGTCGTCGGGCGAATAGGTGTAGCGTGCTCCCATGTCGGCGCGGGAGCCGTCAGGGTCGGGTAAGTGAGCGGGGTCACCGGAATTGATGGCCGGAGAGATTGCTTGAAGTTCGAAGTTAAGGGCCTGGGCGTCGACGAAGAGCGGGTCGCTGAAGAGGTTGTTAGGGCCCCCTAGCGGGAGGGTGTTGCTGAAGCTGTAGGAGACGGTGAGAGTGGAGAGTGAGTCTACGGTGGCAGGTTGATCGCAGCCGGCGAAGATGCAGTTGGTAACGGTAGCAATGCCACCACCGGAACCGAAATTTTTCTCGAAGACAGCGACGGCCTCGGCGCAATCGACGAAGGTGTTCTGGTCGATGAGGATGGTGGATCCCGCGTCCTTGACGCCCACGCCCTGAGCGCAGCCAACGATGAGGTTGTTACGAAGGATGACGGTCGAGCCCTGGCCTACCGAGATGCCTTTGTCGGAGTTGTAAAAGATGGTGTTTCCTTCGATGAGGCAATTGACGCACTGCTCGCCAGTGTCGATGCCGTCGCTGTTGAAGCCCTGGAAATTGTAGATGCGGCAGTCTTTGATGATACCGTCGATCACGCCATCGTAGTCGATGGCATCGGTGTCAGGGGAGGTGTTTCCGGTGAAGGTGCAGCGGAGGGTTTCGGCGCTTCCTTGTTTGACGTTGAGACCGTCACCGGTGAGAGGGATGGCGATGATTGAATCGCTGAGAAGGAGTGATCCCCCCCGGAAAAAGAGGGGGCCACGGGAGGCTCCGATGTCGAGGAAGTCGATCACGACATCTGCATCGAGTCCGGAAATAGCGGAGGGGTAGATGGTGGCATCGACGCCACGGGAGGCGTCGCGAAGGACGAGGTGGGTGATGATGGATTGGGTGGTGGGTTGCTCGAATGAGGCGCCTCCCCAAGTGCTTCCGTGGTGGCCCTGGAAGGTGATTTTTGAGGCGGCAGTTCCTCTGACGAGGAGGGTGCCGATGACTCTGAGATTCACGCCTTGCTGGAACTTGAGGACGACGCCGGGTTCGAGGGTGAGGGTGACGCCTGCCGGGACGATGAGATCGCTGGTGACGACGTAAGGTGAATTGGCTGCGGAGAAGGTGGTGTTCGAGCTAAGGGTTCCGGAGGTCGCGGTGGAGGAATCGGGAACAAAATGCGCCGTGATTGTTTGATCGGCGGGAAGGACGAAAGTGGTTTTGGCATCGCCGCTGATTCCGGTCCAGTGGTCGAAACGATAGCCCGGAGCGGGGAGCGCTTCGATTGTCGCTTCGATGTTTGGGAAGAGAGCCAGGGTTTGTGCTGCGACGGGAATACCGGCGACGCGGAACGAACCTTCTCCGGTTTTGTTGAGATTGGAGGAGATGGCGTCATCGAGGTTGAACTCGTTGGCAACTTCATCAAGGAAACCATTCGAGCGATCGCTGGCGAAATTCTTCATACGGTCGAGGGAGTCCTGATAGTCATCAATCCGGGGACGGCCCCAGCGGTCGAGTTGACGTTGGATTTCGGGGGCGGTGGCTCCGCCGAGGGTCTCGATCAGTCCGTGGACGCGGTTTTGCGAGAAAGTGGAAGCCATCAGAGCGGCACTGCGTTGGGCTAGTCTTGCCCGAAAAAGAGGACTGTTGGCGAGATGCTGGGTCGTGGTTTCTCTGTCGATCAGATCGGCGAACCGAGCAGAGTTCGAGGTATTGCCAAATGTCCGGTCCATGTCCGGGATGAACCAGCGCCACTTGGAGCCCGGGCGGTGGTCGCGCCACCATTCGCGGTTGCCGCCCCAACTGGAATTTCTCCCGTAACTTTCCGCGATCACGAAATCAATGAGGCTGTCGATCTCAATGCGGGATTCGATAATGGCCCATATTTGTGGGTCGTTCACATCGTTTGAAGAAATGAATGAGTAGAGGGCGTCCCAATCATCGCGGGTGCCGTTGTCGGCGCCACTTTGGCCGGCGATGATTCGATCATACGCGCCATCGTTGGTGCCGTATTCTTGGAAGAACCAATTATCATCCCAGCGGTCACGGATGTTGTAGTGTCCCCAGTATTCGCCATTGACGAAGAGGACGGCGGAGCGAATGCGGTTGGCTTCGACCTCCATTGTTTCCTTGGTGAGGGGTTCAAAAATTCCATCGGTGAGTCGAGCTTGCGACCAATCGTCGCCTCCCTCGCGAATGGTGAGGGCGGTGAATTGCGGGATGCCGGAACCGGGGAAGAGGTCGTAGGTGATTGCATCATCGCCATACTTTCCGCGAGTGGCGAAGTTGAACGCTTTCTGGGCGTGGGAGGCCCAGTTGTTTTCACCGCCGAGACGAAATCCTCCGTTTACGGCGAAGCCTTCACTGCCATCGACAGGGAAGAACTCGAGGTGGCCAGGAGCGTCGACTCTCTTGTGGACGTTTCCTCCAGATGCATTTCTGGCTCCGTAGATACCAATCTGGCTTCCAAAGAGAGTTTCCGGCGGCGCGGAGAGGGAGAGGACGGGAAGGCCGCTGGCAAAAGATTCTCCGATCAGGTAGGTGCTGGTGACAATTTCACCAGCAACTTTTCCTGGTTCAAAGACGCGTGCACGGACCACGGTACTTTCTGTCAGCTCGAATGGTGCGGAGTAGAGTGAAGATTCAACGTTGGGATTTGAGCCATCGAGCGTGAAATAAATGTCACCGGCGGCAGCGGAGATTGACACGCTGACGGAGTCTGGGGAGAGTCCGGCGGCGGGTGAAATGTCAGCGGAGGTGCTTTCCTCCCGGAGGGAGGTGACGGCAGGGCCGGAATTAGGAGCTTCCGGGGTGGGTGAAGCATAGTTGACCCATTGATCCGGGTTTGCCGGATTTCGGCCGATCGAGACGTCACTGACTTGGGTTGCGAAAGGGATTTCATCGACTAACTCGAGGGCTTGAAAGGTGTAAGTTTCAACAGAAAGGTCGAAGAGCATGGCCGGGGAGCGGGCACTTGATTGGTGGACCTCGACCGCGATGGAGTTGTCTCCGGCGACGAGGTTGATATTGTCGGCGATTAGAAATATTCTTCGAGTAGCCCGGCCTAAACCGGAGGTCTCATCGGTGGCGAGTGTGGTCGAATCGAGGACATCCGAGGGGAGATTTTCCCGTGCGACTTCCACGCCGTTAATGTAGATCACGGCTCCGTCGTCGGAATCGAGAGTAAGGCGGAGACCGGCGACGCTCGCCGGGTCAGCGATATCGAAATTAGAACGGAAATAGCTCGTGATTGTCTTGTTTGAGGAGTCGCCTCCGAAGTCGATGAGGGTGAGCGTGGGGTCAGTATTAAAAGCTCCATTGAAGTAGCCCATGGGGCTGTTTCCAGTGGACCAGGCGGAATCATCAAAGTCGTAGTCAGCCCAAGTGGAATCAGGCTCGCCGTTGTCGTCGAGGTATGACCAGTTCTTGCCCTGGGTTTCGGTTCCGTAATCCCTCTGTCTGAATCCGGAAAATCCTGTGATGGTTGAGGTGAACTCAAAAAAGAGATCCTCGCTTTGGGCGGAGGCTTGGTGGAGCTCAACAGCGAAGATGTTTTCACCGCGAATGACGAGGTCATTCGGGAGTTCGATGGTCTTCTCGGCGATTGCGCCGTAGGATCCGACCTCCTCTTGTGCACTGCTTCCGTGGGAAACACTGTTTCCAAGATTGAGACGGTCCAGTTCCTGGCCGTTGAGGTAAATGATCGCTCCGTCGTTGTAGCGGAAAGTGATACTGTGATCGCCAAAACTGAAGAGGTTTTCCGGGATAGTGAATTTTTTTCGGAAATAGGTCGTGATGGGTTTACTTGCGGGGTCGTCGCCGAAGTCGATTTGCGTGACGAGTTCCGGTAGAGCGGGCGCGAGGTATCCGAAGCGTGCGGTATCGGAAGACCAAGAGCTGTCATCGAATCCCGGGGTTTTCCATGTCTCTGTCGGCGGTGTTGCGGCATCGTAGTATCTCCAGGTTGAGGCGAGTGGGAGGCGGAGCTGATAGTCGCGAACCGTCCGGTGGAGAAAGAGGGTTTCTCCTGAGGACGAGAGTTTGAAATTGGTGTGATGTCTGATGGTGGTGTAACTGGAACGCGGCCAATATTCGCGCTGATACGATTCGCCTTTGCTGACGTCAAAACCGTCGGCGAAGACGGCGAGATATTCATCCGCTGCGATGTTGGAACCGTAGGGAAACTGCCATTTGGTGGGAGTGTCGGGGTCGTCGCTGAGATAGTAGTCGGTGAGCGACTGGGTCTCCGGAGACGTGTTGTGGAGTTCGATCCAATCGGGGTAATCGTCGAAGTCGGCGACGTCCGGGAACGACCGCACGTTTGAAGCCATTAATTCGTTAATCCGGACCTGGCCGTGGCACGAAAGTGAAAATAGGAGGAAGGCGAAGATGGGAGTGACTCGCATCCACAAAGTTGACACGATTGATGTAAACCCGTCAAATCCTCAAAGGATTTAGTTTTATCACTAAAAAGCAATAGAAAGTCCTTGGAATGAGGGTTCCCATTTCCAGCTCGAGAAGATCCCGGTTCCGGCGACGAATGATGCGGCGGGTCAGGCGACTTTTCGAGTGGTAGGAGGAACCGCGGACCGGGCGGCTGGCTCTCTTACGGTTTTGAATGATGGTTTCATTCCGCGCGGAGAGGATGATCCTTCCCGTAATTTCTTTTTTGCGCAGGGGAGCAATGGTGGATTGGTTTTGGTAGATTTGGGAAAGTCCATCGAGGTCGCTTCGGTTGCCAGTTATTCGTGGCACTATAGCTCCCGAGCGGCGCAGCGGTTCGCTGATTTAATTAGCGTTTCCCTTACGACTATAAAATCAGGCGGGCGACATAGATCCGGTGTATCGCCCGTTCTGATTGCTCATGGGGTTTCGCCGGATGTGCCTCCAAATTGAAGCCGGCTTTCTTCAGCGCTTTCTCGAGTTTCGGCGATGGCATCGCCATCCAGTAGGCCAGACAGCCGCCCGGATTGAGCGATTCCCGCAGCAGTGACAGAAAACTTGGCGTGTAGAGCTTTACATTGTCCACGGTGATCAGCGCGTCGGGCGTGTCGTCGATATCGATTAGGATCGCATCGTAGTGGTCACCTTCTCCGAGGCAGTCGAAGAGATCGGCCAGAATCACGTTCGTTCTCGGGTCTTCGAGCAAGGGGCCATTGTGCTCAACTAGGTAGGTGCGGTTCCATTCGATGACCCGACTCATCAATTCTGCGACATCGATGGTGGCCGGCGAGCCCACCAATTCGAGAACCCGCTTGAGGGTGAATCCCATGCCCAACCCGCCAATAAGCACCCGGGGGTGCTCCGGCCGGGTTGGCGCCCCTTCCAACAGATCGACACAGCCCAAATCCGCAAGCATCTGTTCGGACCATGTCAGGTTTGTGCTCATCAACTCCAACCCGTTATATTGCATGACAAATTCCCCGTCTTGCTTATGCAGGGAGAGCAGGGTTCCATCGGGAAGACTGGTTTTGTCCAATTGAATGTAGGGCTTCACTGCTCAAAGTATCGCCGAATCCGTCCCCTCGACAAGGGCATTGCCCCCTTCCAACCCCGGCCCAAGGGCAGCACTGCTAGGAATTTTCTTTCGGGGTTGGGAGCTTGAGGGCACCGTCTAAGGGATCGGCGAGCGATTATTGCGCGATGAGCATCTTGGAATTTGGATGCTGGTCGACGGCCCAACGAGCCGGCTGTTCTAACAGAAATTTAACCCTTCGGTGCGTGATCCGGGAAGGGTTCCTTGAGTTTAAATTCTGAGTGAGCAGGACGCAGATTCCTCCAAAATCTGCCTCGAATCTGAGGCGAATTGAAGAGCGCTAAACCCTTCTAATGCCGGTGTTTTGAGGATTCTCTGTATGGTTGCTATGCTGGCATATTTTTTGGATGATCGGAGTTTAGCCCAGGGAGACAAAGAGAGGGCCCTCTCTCATGACGTGATAGCAAGCGGCCTGATTCTCAATTTCTATCCGCTTCCGTCCAGAGAACCCGGCAGGCTTCCGAATTTTCCCTCAAGCGCCCCACACAAAAAGAAAACTTTTAGTTTTTTTCAAAAACAACTGATGCCGAGAATGAAGCTCAATCGATCCAGATGAACCCAAAATTCCCTGGCCAAGTAGGAGTTGAAATGGCCAACATCCAACACTCGTTCTAGTCGATCCATTCCAGCAGCCTGTTCCAGACCACGCTGCCCCCGCAAGCTGCGCGCAAGTCTCGCTGTCGGAGGATCTCCCTGAGAAACCGATGGCACCAACTACCTCGCCTGGAGAACAGCAAACGGACTCCCAAATCCAGAGGTCGATCCCGCCGACAAGGACGGGCGCGATAACCTTCTGGAGTTTTTTGGAGGCACCGATCCGAATTAGGCGGATAATTGGAATAAGGTTGGGGCTGATTCGCTACGGGTGCCTGACTCTGAAGAATATTTTCGTCTCACCGACAGGTAAGCTGCTCGGTGCCGAAAACGACTGAGTGGTGTCGTCAGCAGTCACGCTGTCATCGAGTTCTCGCCAATCAAGTAGGTCAAATGAGGTATCAACTGCGTAAAGCGCACCGGGAATCGAGTTCCAGACGATGGTGACTAGTCCGCTCTCTTTGTTGAGGTCCACGGAGAGGATCCTAAATTCAGAAGCTCCCGCCCCAGTGACGAAGGCGTTGGCATGACGAATGATATTGTCCCCGCCAATATCACTGTCGTAAATTGTCACCCGGTGAATGGTACCGAGCATCCCTTCGGAGCCTCCGGCATTGTTGCCGAGCACGCCGAGACCAGTAGGCATTTCAAAGCTCGATCCCTGGTGGGTTCCCGCGAGTTCACCGTTGACATAAAGCGTCATCGTTTGCAGGGCCGACTGCCAGAGGTAAGCTACGTGCGTTGGGCTGGTTGGTGAGCTAAGCAATGCCGCATCGCCCTCTTCTGTGAACACGTAATCCTCGACGCCGCCTTGAGTGAACCCGAGTGAACCAGTGTCATCCCATTGCTCATAACGCAGACTGAAGGTCGCGTTTTCAGCGACGGCAAGAAAACCATCGCGTCCACCGCCTTCAGGATCTCCCTCCAGGATGAACTCGAAAGTTGCATCGCCAGAGACAAGGCCGAAATCGAATGGGCTACCATTGGTCGCATCAAAGTCGGCCGGCACGCTCAGCAGGGCCTGATAGGGAATGAGACCGGCATCGTCTCCGTGATCAGCCGCGATCACCGAATCGTAGGCAGCGAGGAAACCTTCGCCGCTCGGAGTGATGGCACTGAGGGCTACGATCGTAACCGGGCTCCCTGGGTCGTCGCTACCGATCTCGAGCTGGGCATTGAATCCGCCCGTTGAGCCATCCGGAGTGAAAGTAACCTCGATATTTCCGCTGCCACCGGCAGCGATGGCTGCCGGTCCGACCGCAGAAAATTTGGCGGCACCCCTCCCAGTGATCTCGAGCGTGCCCAACGTTAAGGAACGAGTTCCGCCAAGGTTTTGCACTTCGATCATCTGGGTTACTTCGACGTCTGAGACACCGAGATCAAGCGATGTCTGGACACTAATCCGCGGGTCGCGAATCAACCCCGAGAACTGCACTTCGGCCTCTGGGTTAAGCGCGTCATTGCTTGAAATGGTGAACTTGGCTTCGATATCCCCACTTGCTCCTCTCGGATCAACCGTATAGTCCAAATCGACTTCTCCACTCGGATCGATGTTGAGCGGTAAGGCGGTATCGATCGTAAAGTAGCCGGCGTTTACCCCGTCCACTGTGACCGCTGTGATGGTCAGCACGTTTGATTCGCTAAAATTCTTTACCGCGAGTGGGAACGATTGCGCCGGCCCATTGAGTTCGAGATCTACGTTCGCCGGCACTCCAATACCAAGATCCCCAGTCGCCAACCAAGCGTCCGCGTGTTGCTGAATCGTGGCGTCATCCACCGAACTATCGTAGGTAGTAATGCGGTGGATCGTCCCGATCATTCCTTCAGCTCCATCTGCGGAAGCGTTTCCCAAATTCCCGGGGCCGGTGGGCATATCAAAGGTCGCACCTGTAATGGAATCAGCGGCCGCTCCGTTGATGAAGAGATCCATCGTGCCGGTCGCTTGAGTCCAGCGATAGGTTACATGGGTGTCAACCGACGGAGACGCGGCATCGAGAGCGGTAAAGGTATTGTCAGCGACCCCTGCCCGGGTAAATCCAAGCTGGCCGGTGTCGTCCCACTGTTCGTAGCGAAGGCTGTTGCCTGGGTTGGCATCGGCTCTTCCAATGTAGCCGTTTCGTTCCCCGGCAACGGGGTCTCCGCTGATAATAAATTCAAAGGTGGCATCTCCGGCGATAGCTCCAAAGTCAAATGCGCTCGTGTTGCTCCCGTCGAACACTTCGGGTGCGGTCAGTGCCGCCGCGTAGGGCAGGGTGCCAGCTCCGCCGCCATGCGCGTCGTCGATCGCGGTATCATACAAGGCGAGGCTAGCGAACAAGGCTGGGGTCAAGATGACTCCGGTAATCGCAAGCGCGAAGAAGAGCCTAGCCACAAGTGGATATTTAGATTTCATTGTTTGATCTTTTAAAGTGGATCCGTGGGTTTTTTCCACGGATGAGGAACCCGGTAGTCATATCAAAGTCGAAGGAAATACGAAAAGACAATAGTGGCCTATTATTATATCTTTCGATAAATTTGATCAAGCCGCCTTTGGGACGGAGCAGAGGGGGCGAGAAAAGGGAGGGGTGTCTGTGTTCTTCTTGGCTCTTGGCCGCAGACGGCCTGTGTCGGGGACATAAAAAATACCCCCGGGAAATGATCTCGTAGGCATGGATGGGTTCTACGATGTCATTCTGAAATGGTGCGCGGTGGTGCCTTCGATCTGATAAACGAGACCGCGTTGAGCGGGCGCGGCGGGGAAGGTGTTGTTGGGCGCAAGTGATGGATCATAAGAGCTGGCCTCACTGGCATAGGCCCTGGTGCCGGAGACCCAGATGTCCGGGTTATTTTGGTAGCTCACACAAACACCGAAGACTTCACCGATGTTTTTAGCGCGGAGTTGGTCACCGTGGTAGCGGTAGAGAGGGCTAGTGGCGGGAAGGCCGATGCCGGGTCCTTGCCAAGATGGGGGTTCTGCGGCCTGGCTTGGACAAATCGGCTAGGTGAGGAGGGCTCATAAGAATGGGCGGATGCGCGTGATTGCGCGGATTAGGACTGTGATTTTCATCATGATAACGGGTGAAATACCCATTAGCATCATCGCACTTCCACTTTGAATCCAAGCTCTCATAAGAGTTGGCTCAAAGAACGGGGGCATGCTGGGAGGATCACTTCGGCGTAGATTTGGATCTTTTTGATGCTCGTCGCCCCGATTGTTCCCTCTCCGATCTCATCAATGGCACTAAAGCTCTCCAGTCAAAAAGCTAATCCCAAGCAGGTGGATCTAGCCGAAGATCTCGATGACCGGACCAGCGTCTTCCTTATCGGGGCCGGCCATGCGGAAGGGGCGGTTGCTGGGGGAGTGGATGACTTTGGTGTGATTGAGGCCGAGGCTGTGGGCGATGGTGGAATTTAGGTCGTGGAAGGTGACTGGGTTTTCGGTCACGGTGCGGGCGTGTTCGTCGGTTTTTCCGTAGATCTGTCCACCTTTGACGCCGCCGCCGGCGAGGAGGCTGGTGAAGGCTCCGGGGTGGTGGCTTCGGCCATTGCGATGTTCTTTCTGGATGTCCGGCGTTCGTCCGAATTCGGAGCTGAGGACGACTAGGGTGGAATTGAGGAGGCCGCGTTCCTTGAGGTCGGTGATGAGGGTGCTGTAGGCCGAGTCGAGGATTTGGCAGCGGGCTTGCACGGCGGTGAAATTGTCGTAGTGGGTGTCCCAGCCGCCGAGGGTAACTTCGGTGAAGCGCACGCCGTGTTCGACGAGTCGGCGGGCGAGGAGGCAGCCTTGTCCGAAGGCGTCCCGGCCGTAGCGATTTCGGAGTGCGGGGGTTTCTTTAGTGAGATCGAAGGCGGCGAGGTCTTCGCTCTTCATGACGCGCACTGCTTCGTCGAAGAGGGTTCCAAAGTTCTTGGCATTGGGAGAGGGGTTTTCGCGGTGGAAGCGTTGATTGACGGCATCGGCGAGGCTGAGACGTCGTTCGAAATCTTCTTCGCTGACGGAGGGATGTCTGGCGGTTCCTTCCAATCCTTTTTCGGGATTTGTGACGACTGCGGGCGCGAATTTGGCTCCCATCCAGCCGGCCCCGATCATGTTGGCGGGGCTGTTGACAGCGATGTATCCGGGGAGGGTGCCGTTCTCGGTGCCTTTCAGTCGGTTGACCCAACTCCCAATGGCGGGGTGGACGATGGTGCCGAGTTGCTCGTAGCCCTTGTGGAGGATGTAGCTGGCTTGGTCGTGGTCTCCTTGCTTCGACTGCATAGAGTGGATTGTGCAGACTTCCCGCATGATCTCTGCGGTTCGGGGGAGGTAGCTGGCAATCTGGAGTCCGTCCGCAGTGGTGGGGATTCCTTTGACAGGACCTTGGACATCTTGGCCGGGTTTGAGGTCGAAGGTGTCGAGGTGGCTCATCCCTCCCGCCATGTTGAGGAAGATAACATTGGTGGCGCAACCCGTTTTTGTTACCGATGTTTTTTCAGCGAAGACTTGGGAGGCGAGGGATCCTCCAAGCATGGGGGCGAGGCTGACGCCGAGGAATTTGCGGGAAGCATCCCGGAGGAATTCGCGACGGGAGAATTCGTCGGTGAAGTTTTGCGAGGAGGACATTAGTAGATGAAGAGAAATTCAGGAGTGCAGACGAGGGCGGAGACGATGTTGGTGAATCCTTTGACTTTGCGTTCATCGAGTTCTTGGGTACAGAGGGATCGCTCTTGGTCGGTGGGCTGGCGGGTCAGGATGGATTGAAAGAGGAGGGCTCCCTTGTCCTCGTTCGTGCCGGGGCTTTGGAGAATCTTGCGGATCATGGTGTCCTTCGGGGTGGCGACGATTTCTTGCGTGGCTCCGTTGAGCATTTGGAGGGTCTGGGTGAGGCTGCCTTCGTTGGTTGCGCCATCGATGCTGATACGGTCGGATTGGCCGAACTTCTGGAGGAAATGGTTGGGGTCTGCGGGGCTGGGAAGTTCCGAGGCCCGGGCGATGCCAAGGATTGCGGAAGTCATGAGCCGCCCGTGTCCCGCGATGTAGGTTGGGGCTGTCTCTTATACACATCTGACGCTGCCGACGAAGAGGATAGTG
>OJBA01000044.1_pt1 | contig 15058 bp, 21 predicted proteins | sample 1590141 | NCBI WGS metagenome assembly OJBA01 (sample SAMN05416722, study PRJEB24817) | seawater metagenome | isolation source: Sea water | place: Canada:Atlantic | collected 2013-07
AAGAGACAGAGTCATGCGAGAGGATGCGGCTAGTTGCTTCTGTGCCTGCACAATCTTGCTTATGGCGTGCATGTACTGACTCTGATTGCCAGTCCTAGCGAACTCCTTAGCTGCCGAACTTAAGACTCTCTTAGTCTCTTGACTAGTCTTTACTAAACCCGTAAGTTCACTGTAGTCAACGCCAACTACTAGTTTAATATCATCAGCCATTTGCCACCCTTAAATATTCTAAGTCAAGTCTCTTGATAGCCTCAATTTCCCAAGGCGATATAGAAGTTTCTGTCAGTTCTTTCCAAGCCTTAATCTGCTCGTAGCCTATGGGTAGTGGGCCATTCATGCCCGAACCTCTGCTAGAGCTTAAACTAATAAAGGCAGACCAGACGTGGGATATAAGCACAGGGAAGGGTGTCGGGGGTTCCAATGCTTCTACTCTACGTCCAGTCTGCCTCTCTACTTGTTCAAGATGTTCTCGTTCTGTAGTTCCGTTCTGATCTGGCTTGTTAAGTTTGAACTGGTGTTCAGCCCAACTTACAAGGTCACAGATCAGACCTTCATAAAATCCAGCGAGTCAGATACCTCTTCCTCAATCTGGTTCTTGATCCAGAACACTTCATCGTAAATGCTCTTGGCTATAGCGACAGTAAGCTCAGGCTTCTCTCCACCAAAGGTAATATCCCAAGCCTTCGTGACTTTAGCTAGAACCTCCAGCGTAGCCTCTTCGATGTCGGAGTAGTCTACGTCTTGTGACTTGCTCTTCTGAGCTTTCTTTAGTCGCTTACTGATTTGCTCGTGTTGAGCCTTCTTGTACTCTTTAGAGTGGGGCGCAAGGACTGTAATCGTCATGTCCGTGCCATCATCATTCTTGAGTACATCACCTGTAGTTGGGTGCTTGATTGTGACGATAACGTCATCTAAATTCGGTGTCAGGTCTTTGAGGTCCATTGTGTTTCCTTTTCGGGGGAGTTATGTCGGGTGATTAAGTGTGGAGACCCCGACCCGACTCAGGGCCTCCACGTACCTACGTAGGTATTAGTTAGGTTGGGCGTGTGATCTGGAGGTTAGTAGCTAATCCACCAACTGAACCATCATACAGCGCAACAAATGACATAGTAACCATACGGCTGGTTGGGCCATCGACACCAACATCAGCAGAGTTAATCTTAACACGAGGGAAGTCAAACGTGTAAGAATTGGCACCTGTAGGATCGTCTACAGATACTTGGATTGCTGTCTCTGTCTCATTCAAGAAACGATCAATCAAGGCAGCGTTCTCAAAGTAAGCTGTCATAGTTCCTTCAACTTCTGCACGACCATACTCAAGGGAAGGTGCGCTATCATCGCCAATGACGAAGGTAGGTGCATATGAGTTGTTTAAGGTAAAGTCTAGTGCAGTTACGATAGCTACAGCAGAAGGAGAGCCTACGTTACCGATGGAAATGTCACCAGAGTAAGCATCGAATGGTTGCGCTCCACTAGCAGCGGTCTGTGTCTTCTCAGTAGCACTCATGGTCATGTCTTTACCTACCATACCGAAGGTAGTTGTTACCATCTGGTTAGGAGCAAGGGAAATAGCCATAGTGGAAACAGACATGCCTGTGAACAAACGAGCTTGGTCGATGTCAGAAGCGTAGTCTTCAATAGAGAAGAACTTAGGGGCTACGCCAACCTTAAGTACGTTAGTAGCAAAGGCACCAAGCATAGCTGATTCAAGCAGCAGGTCATAGTCGCCATCACGGAGATCAACTACAATGTCGCCGCCTACTTGACGGTTACCTTGACGGTTAACTCGTGGCATACGGTCAGCTTCAATGTCAGTACCAGAAAGAATGTCTTTGGTTAGGTTCAAAGAGTGTGTGCTGAATGGAAGGTTAGCGAAGCTGCCAGCAGGAGTTGTACCGAAGGTTGCTTCGGTTACGAATGATAGACTGGAACGTGATCCTTGTGAAAAGGCCATATTGTATTCTCCAATTAAGTGTTATAGATGTACCAGCCGATGTTGATTGGGACTGCGTACCAAGGGGTGTCAATACGACCTTGCTGTCTTTCAGCGTAGCGTATGCGAACGATGTATGTCTCTGCGCCTACGACAATAGAAATGTCAGTAGTGGCTGCGAAGGCATTAGTTATTGTGTTGCAAATAGTGTCAGCCAAGGATGGGCCACTACCTTCTGGTGCATTTACCATGACGTTGAATACGCCTTGATACAGAAGCTGCGGGTTTAGTCCACGGGCAGCAGGTTGTGTTACCGTAGGAATGAATGTTGGCTTGACGAAGAGGGTTCCTGTAGTTGGACTAAAGGCTACGTTCTCGTAAGCTATGTCTGTGCCTGTACCAATAAAGGTATTAAAGAGTTGTGTCTCTAGGGCAGCACGAATAGTGTTATAAATGTTATTAGCCATACATATCCCTTAATTTAGCAAAGACGTAGTAACCTTCAGTATTCTTCCAGTAGCCCCCGCTCTTACCGTACTCTACGTCATCTGCGTGAGGTGAACCGTTCCTGAGTTGGATGTTATCTAGGTCTTCAATACTCTTGATCTTAGCCAAGTCCTGCATTAGATTGTCGTAACCCTCAGCCATCTCCCCTTCGGGGGCTGTAGCAGTAGGACGATTACCAGAGTCTTTACCTCTTGGGCGACCAGCACCCACATTGTAGGAGAATGATGTGACATAAGCACCTGTATCGACGGGTGATAAGTCTACAGCAGATTTAGCTATATCTTCTAGCTTACCCTTAACTCCACCAAGGACTTCAACCTCAAGACCTTTAATCTTCTTGTAGAACGAAGCATTAACAGTGAATGTACTCTTCATGTTATTCCTCCACGTCACATAAGTAACATACAGACGTTCCACTAGAGAATATCGTAACTACACGACTGATCTTTACTGTGTCGCCATTACCCAAGATCAAATCATCTGGCTCAGGCTCAGGGGTAAACCCTAACGAGGGAATAACGCACTTCCGTGTACCACGAATGACTTCACTTGGGTTTAGGTTAGCGTAGTCATACATGTAGCCAGTGAAGGCTGTATCAGTTGTAGCGGAACCACCAACAGACCCTGTAGCAGGATCGTATGAACCATCAGTTGTAATCTGACGCAGGGTAAGAGTTTCACCAAAGTCTTGCACTAGGTTTAGGAGATCGTAGGCACGAAATGACATAACTTACTCCTTATTCGTAATCTGGTGTGTAGCTTTGTGGGTTACTGAACTGTCCTTTACGGAAGGCTGGCTTAACACGATTTGTATTAGCCCTGACAGCCGCTGTACGAGCCACTGTGATACCACCAGCTAGAACACCTATAACAGCGCCAGAGGTCTTACCTTGGTACTCTAAGCTGTCTGCTAGGGTACTATACTGACTGGCAAGGTCGGAGTAGTCAGCTTTAAGAGCGCCACTAAGTTCTGTATTAACCTTACGGGAATACTTGGAGCTAATAACTCTTGCTACCCAACCACCAGCGAAGTAGATGTTGTTGTTGTTCTGAGAGAGGGCAAATGTAACCTCTTCATCTTGTACTTGTTGGTCTAGTGTTTGAGTGTCACCTACCAGAAGTCGAGTAGCGTTAAGTCTACCCGCCACTGTACCTGTGTCCAAGTTAGTTGGATCATATGACCACATTTGTTATTCCCCATTCAGTTATTTATCTACGAGAATACCATCCCGTATGCGGTAGAAATCATCCATAATCCAGTTACTATTATTTAGGAACCTACGGATAAGACCCCGTTGTTTGTCGTCAATCGTGGACTTCTTACACTTCTTCTTATCAAACTCAGTGTTACTAGAAGTACGAGACTTTACTTCAGCGTTTAGCAGGTTGACTAGAGTTGCTAACTGAGGGCCAGCCATCTCAGATAGTCTATCGCCCACTTTATTCTGTACCTCTAACTCTGAGTTATGGTACAGGTTACCGTAATCATACATCAAAGCTACTTTAGCTTGGTCAACGCCTAGCTCTAGCCAGTTGAAATGATCCCCTTGTTTCCAAATCTTACCGTTGCCTGAGAAGCCTTGCTTAACAAAGACGGGCCAATCAACTTGGAATCCTAGATGTGATGGGTGTGACATGTTTGTTCCTTATTCTACTGTTATATTATTTATAATTGGGTGATGCCCAGATTTCTCTGGACACCCCGTTAGTTTAAACGCTACCTATTAGGCAATGATTGCGTTGAAGAAGTAACCCAAGTCTGCGCCTACGAGCTTCATGTCGTATGCCATCTTAACTTGAATATGCTCTGCAACCTGCTGACGCTTAAGTGCATCATCAGAGAATGATTCAACAGTAACACCCAAGTTGTTTGCGCCTTCAACATTGTTCCATGCAAAGGTCAAGCCCGCTGCTGGCGACATCAGGCCAGCGGAGGATGGTGTGTAGCACAACAGTGCGTTGTTGCCACCGATGAAAGCAGATACTTCTGCTGCACCGTCTGCTGCTGTGTTCTCTACAGCTTCCATGACGAAGAAGTTCTCTACGCCAAAGATTTCAGCCAACTTAGCATCGACGATCAATGCTGGGTTGTTGATAGTTGAGCCACCGTTCAAGCGGGACAGGATGTCTGGGTGGTTAATCAAGATGTCGCGTACACCCTTACCAACAACCATTGTGTTTGGCTTGAAGCCACCAGATGTAAGCTGCATAGTACGTGCTGCAAGAGTTACGTTCTGGATTGGTGTGGAGTTTACGTAGTCACTCCAGAGGACAGGCTGGTTGCCAGATGCGAATGTCGCACCAGTTACGCTTGTTGTCCATACGCCGTTTACGAAGAACGTGCTTGCGAACTGCTCTTCACGGTGGATCATCATACGGTTAACAAGTGTCTGTGCGCCAGCAGAGCGGATGTTCAACATGTCATCTTCGTTAGACAATGTTTGCTCATCGAAGTCCATGCCGATGCCATAAACGTCAGCAAAGTAAGCATCGTTAGATAGCTTCTGACCGATACGTGTGACTTCTGTACGTGGCGCTAGTTTCTTAACGTCACCAGAACGGTTAGCGTTTGCACGGTCATACAAGTAATACTTATCGGACTGCTTTGGTACACCTACAACAGGGAATACTTTGTCAGCAATAAATACTTCTTGTGATTGTACATAGGCCAGTGTCAAGTTCGACAATGGTGCGTCCAAATGTACCTGTGATGGGGTCAATAGTGGCATATTATAGTTCCTTAGTTCTAGCTATTAGGTAGCGATATTGTTGGCAAGGGAGATTTCCATTGCAATGATGTTAGCAGCAGCGCCAGCTTCAAGAGCAGTACCGACGATTACGTCACCAGTAGTAGCCAAGATAACGTGACCAGAAGCATTACATGCAGCAGATTCACCAAGGTTGATGCCACCAGTTCCGACTTCGACCATTACGATACCAGAAACAGTAACTGTGCAAGCGCCGCCAGCTTTGGCTGGTACAGTAAGCACACCTAGTGCAGCTTCACCAGCGCCAACAATAGCAGCTTTTGCCGCTGCGTCGAACTTAACCATTGCGAATTGGTTTGCAGAAAGGTCAGCGGCAGCAATTACTGTGCGATTGTCACGAGATTGTGTGAAAGACATTGTTATTCCCCTTTATAGGATTTGTTAATCAGTGATTTACCTTCGTCGGTCTTCGCTACAGCAGCGTAAGCCTTGGCAAATTCACTTTTCTTAAGTTGGTTGTCGTCCATGTAGGACTTAACGAGAGCATCTAGTTTGTCAGTTGGTGAAGTGAAATCACCGTCCACATCAGACTTACCAAATTCTTGCATAGAGGCTTCAAAGGCAGCGTCAGCAGCTTTCAAGGCTTCCATAATCTTTTCCTCTTCGTAGAATTTACCTACGAGAGACTTAGCAACATCAACGTCAAAGTGCGGGAGTGATTCACCAGCACGTTTAGTCAGTTCGATGTCAGCCTTTTCTAATGCGTGTGTAGCTTTCTCAGAAGCAGCAGCTTCGAGTGCTTTCAATACTGGGGCTGGAATGTCGGATTTAACGACCATCTCGCCTTCGATATCCATCATCTCTACTTCAGCTTTCTTTTCGATAGCCTCAGCGGAAATAACGTAGCCATTGTCGATCAGACCCTTACGAAGCATTTCGTTGTCAGCTTTGAGTGCAGCGACTTCAGCTTCAAGGGGATTAACCTCTGGAGCTTCTTCAGCTTTATCTACTTCAGCTTCGTCAGCTTTGTACATGTCCATAGCTTTCATCGCTTCTTCACGACCAACGCTTTTCTTATCCATGTATGCCTTTACTTTGGCTTCCATTTCATCTGTCATTTTTGTAAGTTCCTCTTGGGAAGTGTCACGCTTAAAGAGGGATACCATTGCCTGAGCATTGGCGGGGCGATCCACTAGGGAAAGCTCTGTAAGCTGTAACTTTTGTAAGAGATTAGGCAAGTTATATCTCCTCTTTGATAGCTTTTCCACCAATGGAAAATGCCGCTAATTCACCAGATTTGACCATAGCCCAGACATCATCGTCATACACTTTGTAAGCGACGACCCATCCTTCACGATCAGACTGGATACCTAGAGAATCACCAATTTCCTTAGTGATTGGGAGGGAGTGAACTACTACGCCCACTTGATCCCCAACGTGCATAGCCTTGCCGACCCGCACATGCTCCATAAACTCGTTCACTGCTTTAACTAGAGTGTCAGCTTCGATCATGTCATCTTGACGATCTACTACTGGAACACCCTTTTCAGTGATGACTGAGGCCCAACCGTAAACCATACGTTGTTCGTCATCAGTCTTTAATATCTTACCTTCGATGTTATTTGTCATCAGGCTATTCCTCCGTCTGTGATTGTCCAGCCGTCACCAGCTATTAAACTAGCTCTTGCAGCAGCCGCCGCTCCACCACCTGTATAAGTGCTTGCGCCGAAGTTAGGTGAAAGACCATCCCTGACCGTTTGTGCATCCCAGTTAATTAAGAGTTGATCGTAACGTGCTGTAGGTAACGTGACATCTGTCATAAAGTCGTCTAGATCACCAACACTGTTTAAATCTTCAATGTTAAACCACTCTACGTTAATTACATCCGTCAAGCTGGAGCAGTTCTGGAACATACTAGATAAGTCTATTGCTCTAGACGTCTGAAAGCTGGTGCAGTCAATTGTCTTGACCGAAGTACAACCCTTGAACATGTTCTTAAAGTCTGTGGAAGAAACCGTACTAAGAGTGGTCAATTGGTTGAAATCAAGCGATAAGCAATTACGTAACATACCAGCAAATTCAACAACAGAAGCTGTGTTAGTTGCGCCAGCTATAAACGCCGACAGGTTATTGCACCCGTAGAAAGCGTTCTTTAGATCAAGCCAACCTACAACACCTAAGTTAAGAACACTTAGTACCTTTGATCTGTCACCACCATTGCTGAACCTAATGTTAGGGAAGGTGCCTGAGACTTTAATAGTCTTAGTACCTGCTGTAGCATAGGTATGCTGAAGTGCAGCGGCATCAAATGTAGTAATTGTATCTGTTGACCCATCACCCCAGTCAATTACAGCGTTAAACGTACCAGTATCTGTACATGGGATAGTGAAGCTGTCTCCATTAGTGGCGATTGCTACTTCCATCACAAAGTCTGTAGTGTAACCATTCTTACTGAGGTAGTTCTGGTAAGACTCAGCCTCTGCGTAGCTAGCGAAGCTCACCTCATTGGTGATATAACGAACCTTTGAGCGGCTGTAGGTCATGCCTTTAGGTAGGTTAGCTCTAACATAGGTATTGTAAATCTTGGTGGGGTTTGTCATATGTCTATCCTCAACCTAGTTCTTTGGTAATAATCATTGCAAGAGAGCCATTGTTGGGAAAGGTCTCTATTGTGCCATTACCATAAGTAACCTCAAATTGAATGGAAAAGGTTCCAAAGTCAGTTGTGTCTGCTGGTATCCAGTCGTATTGAACGATACCAGTAGTGGGGTTAGTGATTGTCGTAATGGCATTGACCTTCAGTACAGTTCCACCTAAAGGCATTACGTGTATCTTACAGGTTGCGGAGGTAAGATCAATTACAGTGCCTGTACCATCCTTAAGCGTGGCTTTGATAGACGGAGAGGTGTCATTCTGAGTGATGGTAAAAGCCATTGTTAAGCCGCCTTGTTATTTTGATTTAGGACATTAGCTGTGTTACTTGATGTCTCCAGAGTTGCAGTTGTTACTGTGTTGGCTGTTACGAAGACTGCTCGCCTGTCTATTGGGAGTATAACGGTAGTTGTTCCAACAACAGGGCTAGGAGTAACAATAGGTGTTGCAGAAAGGACAGTAGTAACTCCTGTTGCGGGACTACCAACAACAGGAGGGTCTGTTACGATAAAGTCAGCTAAGATAATTACATTCTGACCAAACGCTGGAGTACCAACACTAGGATCACTTGTTACGACACCAGAGGCTTGCAGATCAAGTGTTTGATCTATGCTGGGGCTACCTACCGATGGAAACGGTACGATAATAGCCGTTGCAGCTAATCCTTGAACTTGACCTAAGCCAGCCTCTTGAACTACAGGACTTAGTGTGACAATATTATCCGCTAATATTCCATCATCTTCAGAGAAGAAGGGAGTACCAGCAGAAGGAGTTCCTGTAAGTATTGTATCTGCATCTAGTGCATTACTTTGAATAAAGTTAGATTTATTTACGTCAGGAGACTGAGTAAGGATATCATTGGCTAAGAACCCATCACCTTCGGAGAAGGATGGAGTACCAGCAGAAGGAGTTCCTGTAAGTATTGTATCTGCGTTTAGGTCATTAACCTGATCAAAGGAAGATGTACCTACAGACGCACTTGGTGTGACGATAGAACCAGCGATCAGGTCTTGATCAGAGGCTACAGAAGGATTACCTACCGATGGGCTTGATGTAGTAATAGAAGATGGAATAAGCCCAGCTTCGACACTTAGAGCAGGTTCTTTTATATCAGGAGCCTGAGTAACAATACTGTCGTTGAATAAGCTATTAACTTGAATAAAGACAGATTTAGCTACATCAGCAGATTGAGTAACAATGGAAGTTGGTGTTGAGACATGATCTTGATCTAGCTCAGAGCTACCAACCAAAGGACTTGGTGTAGTGATGTTTGTTGCAAGTAGCTCACCATTAGTAACTACTTCTGGAGTACCGACTAAAGCGTTATCAGTAACGATACTGTCTACCAGTATGCCATGAGCTTGTGTAGTTGTAGGCTGACCTAAGACAGGGCTTGGAGTAACTAGGTTTGTCGCTACAAAGTCATCGTTCTCAGCGAACTGAGGGCTTCCAGCAAGAGGGGAGCCAGTTAGTATGTCGTTTGAGGACAAGCCATTGCCTTGAGCAACTGTTGGAGTTCCTACAGTCGCACTAGGAGTAACGACAGAAGTACCAGAGAAGTCAATCTCTAAGTCAAGGCTAGGGGTATCTACAATTGCTTTAGGAGTAACTACAGAGGTAGCAGAGAAGTCAACCTCTAAGTCAAAGCTAGGACTAGCTACAACTGCTTTAGGAGTGACGACAGAAGTAGAGTTTAATATGTTAACTTGAGCAAGGTCTATTGCTTCTACAGAAGGGTCACCCGTAAGGATATCATCTGCTGATACACTATTGACTTGATCAAAGGAAGGTTCGTTAACATCAGCGTTGCCTGTAAGGATAGCACTACCAGAGAAGCCAATCTCTAAGTCAAAGCTAGGGTTACCTACATCAGGGCTTGAGCCAGTAATAGCATCAGCAGTAAAGGCTGTGTTAATTACTGGATTATCAAAGAGACCAGCTCTAGCATCGAAATTACCAGATAAACTATCAAAAAGTGGATTAGACATAGTTACTCCAGTCTCAAGATGGTAAGGAGGTCACCCTGAGCATAACCCAGAGTGACCAAATCTTATTTAGCTTATGCTGGGTCAGGGATACCGATTGTAAATGACCCAAGTGTGAAAGTGTTGCCAGAGGTCACTGCCTGACCGTTAGTCAGAGTGTTAGCCGCAAGCAGGACGCTGCTAGTCGTGTTGAGAATAGCATAGTGTGATGCTGTGCCTGTAGCTGTTACTGATCCGTCAGTAATTGCTGCTACAGTTACTTCACGTCCACCACCAGCACGGTCAGCGGGAGCGCCGACAGAAACTGTTGTACTATCACCAAGCGCGTAGGTCGCGTTGGCCTCTGCGAAAGTAGTAGCTTGCTGAGAAGTAATTACGATTTTGTTTGAGTCTGCGTCTAGGGTATCAAGACCACTATCAAACACTGAATTGTCTAGAAGTGCAACCATTGCTATGGCTCCTTAAGTTGTTATGTTAGTTTGTAAGTGACCAGAATTAACCGCTTGGTCTAGTACGGCTTAGTTTAACCCTAAATAACTTACTTTGTTTCAGTAGGATCAACGACATTAACTTCTGGTTCTGGAACCACTAAGTCTGCATCGTAGTCTAGTTCGGCAATACCCATAAGATCACTAATGACCTCTGGGTGTTGACTAACGTCAATCCCTGCACCATTAAGGTTACGGAGGAATGAGGATACTTCACGTAGGTCGTGAGGGGCGACATCACCAGCTTCAATGGTTGGCATCAAGTTGTAGTCAAGACCATTTAACTGCCATAGGCGCTCGACCAACTGTTTGTTGAGAACGTCTACGATTGCTTGGATGTAACTCTCTAAAGCACGTAGGAATAAGTCTGTCTTTGACTTGGATAAGGCGTAGGAGCCGCCTGATGTACCAAGCAGAAGAAACTCAGACAATACAGAACGAGCAATGTCATGCTGGTAACGACTAACGATTGGGTTGATGTCAATGTTACGTTTACCACTTGCAGACATGAGTTCAATATCAACCAGACGTTGGTTAGAAGGTGCGCCATCTTTATCTGGGTATGTGTCCGATGGCAGGATAATGTAACCCTGCTCGTTGAACTTAACATCCCGAAGGATTTGCTGTAGGTTACCTACGAACTGGCTTTGTGCAGCAGAGGAGTCACCTGATAAATATTCAGCAGGGATACGAGCAACTGGAATACCTGCAAGCTCTCGCTCAATTGCTATCGCTTCAATAGACTGAATGTTATTAAGATAAGTATAGCTAGTGTAAGCGTTGCGTAGAATACTCCGACCACTTGCGTCTCCGTTAAGAGTAGTAGTCCTGTAATACAAAGACTTATTGGTGGGGATATAATGCTTGCCGTTCTGATAACCTACGGATTGCTCAATACCTAACACAGAACCCGTTACTGGCTCAATATCAAACTTATTGATAGTCCAAGGCGCACGAGCAGCAATCTTACGGACACCTAAGCGACCATCTGTTGATTTGCTGTTCTTCTTAGGTGAACGCTCAGTTGGCCCCACACGACGCTTGTATGTAACCTCAAACCACGCAAAGCCATACGACAAATAAGATAAGGCTTCAGCTACGTGGTCGTCTAAGGTGTCATCCATGTCATCTAAGACAGACTTAACAAACTCAGCTTCTGCTTTAGCTTGCTCACTATCGTCAGCAGGTTTAACATTGATTTCTACATCACGAAGGATTTGCTCTACAGAATACATGACAGCACCAATGGTAGCATCATTGTCACGCATCTGACGATATGTCTTAATCGCCTTCTGACCGCGCAACTCAGGGAGGAACTCATCCGCTCTGATCTGACCTGTCTTTGTGTTTTCACCAGCGACACCTAATGTCTGCTTGGCTTTACCCTCTGAGAGCTTCTTCATTGTGACTGTTGCCTTTTACTTAGATAAGCCCTTAGCACTTGAATAAGCGAGGGTCAGTTTTGGTTTACTGTAGCCTCCTAGACACAACTCAGTTAAAGCCCACACACAAGCGTCTAATCTATCAGGGGAACCAATACGTCCTAAAGGTTCCCATGTACGCATCTGTGTCTCCAGTTCATTAAGTGAAGCACCATCAGGCGGATTGGCTACGTGCTTAACTAAACCTCTCTCATAGAAAGCTGAGATTGGTTCAGCACGAGCGTACTTACCTCTGGATGCCCTTACAGCTTTATAAGGGACGCTATCATCAATGTTATGAATTGTGAGCTTAACCATATCACCACCCTGATTGACCTCGGCTACGATACGGTCAGCTTCGTACTGGTGATATAATCGAATAGCTTTCTCTGCCCATCCTTGTGGAGAGAGTTTATCTGTGTAATCGCCTAAGACATAAGCAATGCCGTTGATGTCTAACCCTGCAACAACAATACCTGTCATGTCACTCTCAGCATTAGCTGTGACCGCAGGGTCAAGTGCAACGACAATACGTGTAAGGTCTGGTACATCTTCGTGTTTAATACTAGCAGCATCTAAGGTCTCTGAAGTCCAGAGTGCGCCTTCAGCTTCTTCTAGTACCTCAGCATAAAGCTCCTGTCTACCAATACGTGTTCCCTCGTACTGCTCCTTAACAGCAACGAGGTAGGTATCAGCGAGGTTAGCAGCATTATCAAAGGTAGAACCACTCGTAACCACAGTCTTAGGGTTCTTGAGTAGCTCACGCATTAACTTAGTAGGCTTAGGGGTTGTTGTGACGCACACTCGTGGGTGCTTACCTAGACGCAGACAGAACTGAAGCATCTGCCATGTGTCTATGTCTTTGTTCCATGCAGCAAGCTCATCACACCATGCAGCGGAGAACTGTGGACCACGTAGACGCTCAGGCTCCTCTGCTGAGTAGAACTCAACCTTAGCCCCGTTAGCCCACGTAAGGCTTCTCTTGGTAGGGGACCACTCAGGAAAGCCCATGTGCTTGCCCTTGTTGTCCTTGTCGTGCTTCCAGCATACCGATAGGAAACCACTCTCGCCCTTAACCATAACACGTTCGATGTCACTGTTAGTAGATGCGACACAGGCTATACGCTTGTGGCCTAGCTTGACCTGCTGTCGTACCCACTCAGCACCACAGCGTGTCTTACCGAAGCCACGACCAGCATTGATTAACCAAGTATTCCAGTCATTGTCAGGAGGGGGGAACTGTGCGTCTCTACCCCAGAACTTCCAATCATGCTGTAGCTCGTCTACCTTAGCTGGCCCTAGGTGAGCAAAGAGTTCGTTCACCTTAGCTTTTGGTAACTTCCTTAAGTCATCAGCCGTTATTCTTTTCGTCGGGGTCTTCATCAGTATCAAATCCTAAGAGGTTCATAAGCTGGTCTGCTGCTGCTACGTCTAGCTCAGGGTCTACTTCTTGTTCAACTTCGGTTGTTGTATTCTGAGGCGACCAACCACCTTTACTACGAAGGAATAACTCTTGGCTCTTCCAAGTGATACCGTCTTGGATATCTCCGTACAATGCTTGGTCAATCACACGTTTACCTACTGCACCATTGATGCGAGTACGTTCAGCTTCCATAGCTGGTCCGTAGTGCTTGTACAAGGTAGACAAACTACGAGGAGCATCAGTAAGGTGCTGGATAGAAGTAATGATCTGACGGATGGGAACACCACCTTGAATCATCTGAATGACTTCCTTCTCAACGATCTTGCTGTATGGTAGCTTCTGTAGCATGACGACCTCTATTGGTTAACGACAATGTGGATGATAGTCTTAAGAAGGTAATAAATATTCCCCCCAAGACATCAGCAAGATCACGTCTTACATATGTTGTTTGTCAAGGTTCATCTTGGTTGTCATTGGGGGGTCACTGTGTTATACCTGAGTTAATGCCTCAAGGTATGAACGACAATAAGTTATACAACTATGTGGTTATATAATCTTGTAGAGTAACTTATGTTATACTTACGTTCTTTATAACTTGTTGTAGTTATATAATCATAAGTTATACTTAAGTTAGTCTCTTATGTCTCTTACTATACTATATAGACATAAATGAGATTTTCACAAGTAAATAAATCGTGTTTTACCCAACTATTTTATAAGTCGTTGTAATCCCACGATTCTTTTATTGTTATTTTCTGTAACATTCTGTAACAATTCGTGATAATTCCCGTGTTGACATGTGGGTGGGTGGTCTGAGGTAGGTCAAAAGTAAATCTTTGTTTTGGATTTAGGTGTCGTTAACGGCGGGCCGCCGATGATTCGCTAGTAATCTCTAGGGACCCTACCCGAGTCAACCCCTTGACATAACATTGTGATGGTTTATTACAAGAGTGTAACAATTCGTGATCACCCCCGTAAGCTATCACATACATGTGTTGCACTAATGTCACACTATGGAATAAAACCGTTAGTAATCAAAAGAAAACTTGACGCGAGGATGAGGGAATCGCCCCCACCCTTGCACTGATTCGTGGGGTGCTATGTTACCCCATTGGATTAAGCCCTGTGTGATAAACTAGCAACACGCCCTTGATTAATTTACATTCCCTCTTGCTAAATGCGAGAAGGTAAACTTGCGATACACCAACTCCGAATCATTCTCTTGCATTGCTTGCCATATTGACTCGCTTTGGTTGTGTTGTTTGAAGCCGTTGAAATACGGGCGGACACTACGTCCCGTTGTATCGTAAAACCCCAAGCCATTCCATCGGCATGTAAACCCTTGCGTAATACGGTTGAAATATCGGCGCTCACCATCGCCTGATTTGATACTGATTAGAACCTTGCTATCCCGCACGCCAATTTTCCAATTACCTACCGACATTATGTCGACTCCCTTTCAAATTGCGTGAAGATCACTTGATTGCGGCTAGGCGCGTATGCCTGCCCAAAAACCTTTATGCGTAAATCCTCTTGCGACGTAGACTCTTCATACTCTTCCCCGTTATGCGAGCGCCACCTTGCGCAATGGATTGTTGTTGTCATTCCACCAGCCCCTTTGTTGTCCGCTTGGATGCACCATGCGCCACGATTGCCACGGATTTAGCCTTTACGCTATTCCCGCCGCACAGCTTGCACATAGCACAGGTGACAGTCTTACCGCTTGCCGCCTTAGATTCTTCACTAGCAGGGCATAGAATCTCCTTCCCCTTAATCACCTTGTCTAGGGCCGATATGACGCGGAAGGTTCTTTCCCCCTTGCCCCATGCGTCATGCGCCTGTGCGGCGCTGTCTGCGCTTGTCATGACAATATCAGGCATTGTATTGGCCCCTGTCTCTTATACACATCTGACGCTGCCGACGAAGAGGATAGTGTAGATC
>OJBA01000046.1_pt1 | contig 14662 bp, 17 predicted proteins | sample 1590141 | NCBI WGS metagenome assembly OJBA01 (sample SAMN05416722, study PRJEB24817) | seawater metagenome | isolation source: Sea water | place: Canada:Atlantic | collected 2013-07
GATCAATATCGATCTCATCTCCGGGATGATCGAGGAGACCGAGGAGAACTGGCAGCGTAACATCGAGAAAACGATCGAGCTTTCTCCTGACAGCGTGACCATTTATCAGATGGAAATTCCCTACAACACGACCATTTATCGCGAGATGAAGGACAACGGGAAGCTGATCGCGCCCGTGGCGGATTGGGAAACGAAACGGCGCTGGGTAAAGGAAGCTTTCGCGGCTCTTGAGAGCGCGGGTTACACTATCAGCTCGGGTTACACCGCGGTGAAGAATCCGGAGAAGACGAAGTTTGTCTACCGCGATTCTCTCTGGGGAGGGGCAGATCTTTTGGGATTGGGAGTGGCGTCATTTTCCCATGCCGCAGGAGTCCACTATCAGAACTTCACCGAGATCGATGACTACACGAAAGCGATCGAAGCGGGACAGATGCCGACGAAGCGGAGCTTCCGCACGAACGAGGAGCAGCGCATGATTCGTGAATTCATCCTGCAGATGAAGCTGGGGAAGGTAGAAAGTAGTTACTTTGAGCAGAAGTTTGGCGTTGATGTTCTGTCGCGCTGGAATGGTGAGCTTGAGCAATTAAGAAGCGAGGGGCTGCTGAAGATTTCGGATGATAAGATTTTCCTTGAGCGCGATGGCCTGCTCTGTGTCGATAACATCCTACATGACTTTTTCCTGCCTGAACATCGGACTGATCAACTAGTCTAAATATGGAGATTTCCCAGCAGATCAGCGACTTGCGCAAGAAGTCGCTCCTTCACGGCGTCGAATTCGAGTGGATCGAATCTGATGAACTGGAGCGGCCCTATCGGGATCTCCTGCTTCATCAACGGGACATGACTTCGACGCTCGCTCGATTTCATGGTGCGGAGATTTCTCTAAAGATTCTTCAAGAACGTTCGGAAGGAGATTTCTATTTGCGGGAGGTACTGCTATCAGCAGGGCCTAAGATAGTGGAATATGGTTTGATCGAGGTGGCAGTGAACCATTTAGAGGAGTCACTGAGGAACAAGATCTTAAGCGGCGAGGAGCCCTTGGGTGGGATCTTGAACGACAGTGGTTTGGACTATCACAGTCAGCCTGTCGGGTTCTTCCAGATTGAGAGTCGCAAATTCACGCCTGATTTTTTCCCGTTTGCGGGTGGCAAATTTCTATTTGGGCGCTACAATACCTTGCTCGATGGCGATCGTCGAATATTGGCGCGCATTGTGGAAATATTACCTTACGAAGAATCATGATCTCGAACCTGAGTTACGACTGTGATGTTATCATCGTCGGTGCCGGTCCTGCTGGATGCACCGCTGCGACAATCCTTGCTGAAGAGAAGGGGAAGAAAGTCATTGTTTTGGAGAAAGAGCATTTTCCGCGCTATCACGTAGGCGAGTCGTTGATTCCGCATTGTTACGATACCATCGAGCGGCTTGGCATGGTGGACCGCTTAAACGAGAAGGGCTTTCAGAGTAAGCAGAGCGTGCAGTTCGTGAATCCCGACGGAAAGGTTTCGGCTCCGTTTTACTTTGCGAAGCACAGCGATCATCCACGTTCCAAGAGCTGGCAGGTGGATCGCGAAACTTTCGACACCATGATGATGGAGCGGGCTCGGGAAGCCGGGGCCGAAGTACGCGAAGGGGTCAATGTGATCGGATTTATTGAAGAGGACGGATTCATCGTGGGAGTGAAGGCCGAGAGTGCCGACGGAAGCCGCTTTGAGCTTCGGGCACCGATGACGATGGATGCCTCAGGTCGTGATGCCATTTTTCAACGGAAGAAAAAGTGGCGGAAACGAGATCCAAAGCTGAACAAGATCGCTATTTGGACCAACTACAAGGGTGCAAAGCGTGACCCGGGTATCGACGAAGGAGCGACTACTGTTGCTTACGTTGAGGGTAAGGGTTGGTTTTGGAATATTCCTTTAAAGGACGATATTGTGAGCACGGGAATCGTGGCGGAACGTGACTACTTGTATCGTGGTTCACGTGATCTCAAGGAGATCTACGAACGTGAGATTAAGGAGAACAAGTGGATTGAGGAGCATCTTTCGGAAGGGGAGCAGTTTGGAAAATACTGGGTCGCCGGTGAATATTCTTATCGGGCGGAGCATTGCGCGACCGATGGCTTGGTCTTGATTGGTGATGCTTTTTCATTTTTGGATCCGGTATTTTCCTCGGGGGTTTATTTGGCACTTACGAGTGGCTCGATGGGGGCTGATGCGGTTGCGGCGGCCTTGGAAAACAAGGATACCCGCGCGGAACAATTTTTGCCCTACGGGGAGCGACTTTGTAAAGGGATCGAGTGGATGAGGAAGCTCGTCTATGCCTTTTACGACGAGAATTTCAGTTTCAAGGACGTGGTGATGAAATACGAAGAAGTGCAACACTCGTTGACTGATTGTCTTATCGGCGATCTCATCGATCATGACTACACTGAGCTCTTTGAGCGGGTGTCTGAGTTTGCGGAGCTTCCGGAGGATCTGCCTCATGGGAAGTCGGTTGCGAGTGGGGTTGGGGTTTGATGGATGAGGAGATTTTTTTGTGAATCACAACCGGAACGATATGGAGCCGGAATTAAAGGGAGATCGCCTCGTTGAGGCTGGAAATTGGGTCGCTTTAGTGAGTCCTTCCGAAGGCTTGAAAAAAACGGAGCAGGGCCCTCCTTCGTCGAAGCTGCGGCGGGATAAGCGCCCAAGTTTCTTTGGGAATGAGTGCAAACTGGCACCCTTTTGAGGGTGGTTTTTTCTTGGCGTGGTGAGGGAGGTTGTCAGAATCGTTTCAATGAATCGTCGTAAATTTTTCTATCTGGGCTCCGCGGGAATAGCGGCGTCTGTAACCTCGGGCTACGCGGCGGATTTTTCTGATCTTACGCCTCGGGTGGGATTGATTGGGTCGGGTTGGTATGGAAAGACGGATCTGATGCGCCTTATTGAAGTGGCTCCGGTCAATGTTGTGGGGATTGCAGATGTTGATTCCAAGATGGCGGAGGGAGCGGCGGAGATCGTGGGGCAGCGGCAGGCTTCGAAGAAGAAGCCCCAGACTTTTAAGGACTACCGAAAAATGCTCGCGAATGAGAAGTTCGACATCATTTTAGTGGGAACGCCAGATCACTGGCACGCGCTTTCGATGATCGATGCCGTGAAAGCCGGAGCGGATGTCTTTGTGCAGAAGCCGACTGGTTGTGATGTTGTGGAAAGCCAGGCGATGCTGGCGGCGGCCCGGAAATACAAGAAGGTGGTGCAAGTGGGGACGCAGCGTCGGAGTACGCCTCACTTGATCGAGGCGAAGAAAAATATTGTCGATGCCGGGCTCCTTGGAGATGTCGCACATGTCGAAATCTGTTGTTACTATCACATGCGAAAGAAAATGAAGCCGGGGGATGCAGTAGCAGCGGTGCCTGATCATCTTGATTGGGATCTCTGGACCGGTCCTGCTCCGATGCGCTCCTACAACAAGATCGTTCATCCGAAGGGGTGGCGCTCGTTCATGGAATACGGAAACGGGATTGTGGGCGACATGTGCGTGCACATGCTGGATGCGACCCGTTGGATGCTCGGCTTGGGCTGGCCCGAAAGCGTCTCATCCGATGGTGGGATTTTGGTGGATACCGAGAGCATCGCGAACATCAGCGACACGCAGACCGCGACCTTTGACTTTGGAAAACTACAGGTTGTTTGGCAGCACCGGTCCTGGGGATCGGCTCCCGATAAGGAGTATCCGTGGTCGATGATTATTTACGGGACGAAGGGGACATTGAAGGCTGATGTTCATCGCTATGAGTTTGTTCCTCATCGAAATGGAGAAACGATCAAAAAGGAGGCTCTCAACGAGTCTGATCGTTTTCCTTACGATATCAGCGACCCAGATGTTGGAACGAATATCGGGCCGGCCATCCGTGGCCACATGAAGGATTTTCTTGCGAGGATTCAGGATCGAGGAAAGCCGATCGCCGATATCGAACAAGGTCATATTTCCTCTGCTTCGTGCATCCTTGCGAACCAAGCGATGGATTTGGATCGGACGCTGCACTGGGACATCGCGGCTGGAAAGGTGAAGAACGATGACGAGGCGAATGCCCTTCTGACGCGTCCTTATCGAGAAGGCTATCTCCACCCGGACCCGAAAACAGTTTAGCGGTGAAAATTACGATTCTGACGGCTGGAACCGGGAGCTACTACTGTGGCGCTTGCATGCGGGATAATACTTTGGTGAAGGGGCTTCGGGCCCGGGGGCATGACGCGCATTTGGTGCCGATGTATCTTCCGCTGCAGCTCGATGAGGAAAAGACGCCGAGTGATCGGGAGACGCCGGTATTTTTTGGAGGAATCAATGTTTACCTTCAGCAGAAGTATCGCCTTTTCCGGTGGCTGCCCGCTTGGGTGGATCGCCTTTTTAATGGTCGGGGGATTCTCCGAGCGGTGGCGAAACGGAGTCATCTCACGGATGCAGCGGAGCAGGGAGAGATGACGCATGTGATGCTGAAGCTTGAAGAGAGTCATCTGGGGAAAGAGATCGATAAGCTGGAAGAGTGGCTGGAGCGGGACGGGAAGCCAGATGTGATTTTGTTATCAAATGCGCTGCTGAGTGGCATGACGGGCGAGCTTAAGGAGCGGTTGGGGGTGCCGGTGGTGTGTGCTTTTCAAGGAGAGGATGTCTTTTTAAATGGGCTACCGGAGCCGTGGAAGACGAAGTGCTGGGAGGAGATGGGGCGGTGTGTTGCGCAGTCGGATGCGCTGGTGTCGGCGAGTGATTTTTATGCAGGAATGATGCGGGAGAGGCTGGGTTGTGGTGAGATGGAGATCATTCCGAATGGGGTAGATTTGAAGGGCTATGAGGAGGGTGAGACGGAGGATGTCATTGGCTACTTTGCGCGCATGAACGAGGACAAGGGACTGGGTGTTTTTGTGCGGGCCTTTATCGAGCTGCGGAAGGATTCGGAGGTTGTGACCCGGCTCGCGATCGCGGGGACGTTGGGCGGGGGGGATGAAGAATTTATTGAGGAGCTCAAGCAGGAGTTGGCGGAGGCTGGCTTGGAGGGGGAAGTTAGTTGGCAGAGTGATGTTTCTCGGGAGGAGAAAGTGGCTTTTCTGAAGCGACTGAGGATTTTTTCAGTGCCGGCGATTTATCAAGAAGGCTTCGGACTCTATTTGGTCGAGGCAATGGCTTGCGGAGTTCCGGTGGTGATGCCGAGAGCGTCGGCGTTTCCGGAGATCGTAGAACCGGCTGGATGTGGAATTTTGGTCGAGCCGAATGATCCGCTGGCATTGGCGGCCGGATGGCGGGAGCTACTCGACGACGAGGAGCGCCGATCAGAGATGGAAGAAAAGGGTCGGCGAGCGGTGGAAGATCGTTATCATGTTGGAGCAATGAGCGAGTCATACGAGCAACTCTTCAGAAAGGTGGCAGGGAAATGAGTGCTGAATTCGAATGGTCACGTCCGGTTGAGTTTTACGAAACCGACCTCGCGGGGATTACCCATTTTTCAAACTTCTATCGCTGGATGGAGTCGGCAGAACACGCTTTTTTGAGGGATCGTGGGATTGAACTGCACGATGGGGAAATTGGATGGCCCCGGGTCAATGCACAGGCGGATTTTAAGAAGCCGATCAAGTTTGGTGATTTGATTCGGGTTTCGGTGAAGGTGGAAGAGGTGAAAACACGGTCGGTTCGCTACTGCTTTGAGTTCCGCGTGAATGATGATGAGACGGTGCGCGCGAAGGGTGAGATGACCTCGGTGTGCGTGCGGTTGAGCACGATGAAGGCGGTTGAGATCCCGGATGAGGCTCGGGAGAAGCTTGGGGGTTAGGTGGTGATCGAATGAAACGTCATTCTCTTTCCCTCGTTTCGATGGGGAATTTCCAGACTCCCCAAATACGTCCCTCCGCGCAGAGGTGCCCAGTCTCGTCTGATCGAATCGCGAAGGTCGCCGCAGGAAAATTTGAACGGATTTAAAATGATTACACAGATTTCCTCTCGGGACCTTGGTTGAGGAAACGCAGTGACTCGGCACAGATCGATGCCACTGGGAAGATGTTGAGGAACCTAGGCAGAGGCTGACGCCAGAACACGGCGGCTTTTCCACCAAGAAGCGGGGAGGCCGATGAGGGTTCCGAAGCCGAGGCCCAGAAGGTGGGCGGTGACGTCGATGTTTCCCGAGCCATCGCCGATGCCCCACATGGAGAAGAGCATGAGGCCAATGCCGAGGGGGGCTAGGACGCGGAAGCCACTTCGCACGGTGCGGGCAAGCCAGGCTTGATAAAGTCCGACGCCGACGAGGAGTCCGAGGGCGCCGAAAGTAGCGCTTGAGGCGCCGAGGGAGCTGAATTGCGTGCCGAAGTGAAGGGCGGCATTGGCGAGGTTTGCAAGGAAGCCACTGAGGAAAATGAGGACCCAGCCGGTCCAAGGACCGAGAGAGTGGGCCACGAGGATGCAGAAGAGTCCACCCAAGGCGACATTGCTGAGCAAGTGCTCCATGCTTCCGTGGAGGAAGAGGGCGGTGAATGAGCGGTAGATTTCGCCATCGCCGATGACCTTGGTGGATGAATTGACAAAGCGCTCGGTGACGAGAGGTGATTCGACCTGACTGCTGTAGCAGAAGAAGAGGACAGTTGCCCAGACGAGGAAGAGGTCAAATCCTGAGGAAAAGACGGGAATCTGGGGAGGTGGAACGTGGTATTTTTGCTCGGCTTGATAGAGGCTGAACTCTTCTCTGACGGCCAGCTCGAAGGGGCTTTCGGCGTGGAGAAGATATTTCCCTTCATCGACCTTGATGAGGCAGTCGAGGTTCATCGCGAGGATTACGAGAACATATTCCTGCGCCTCGGAGAGACTATCGAAGTGAGCAATAGGGATGAGTCCGTCTGCTGCTTCAATGTTCTTTTCCAGAAGATCCATTTAGAGTGTAACCTCCGTCTTTCTTTGGAGAATGCAACTGAAAGAAATTTCGGTGATTAGGCTGGGTTCCGAGGCCTCTGGATGGTGGCGCTATTGTTCGAGCTCGGCTTCGACTTTTTCGATCTGGGCGCTGAGGTCGGTCCACTTGGAGTAGGCTTTCTCGAGTTTTTCGGCGAGATTGGCGTAGGCTCGAGTCGATTCAGCGAGCTTTTCGGGATCACCCATGACGTCGGGTGAGTCCATGTGCTGGGTTAAGGTGGCTTGGCTTGTCTCGATTTCGCTGATGAGGGTCTCCGTTTTTACGAGATCCGTTTGGAGGGGCTTGAGGATCTTACTGCGCTTTTCGCGGATGGCGGCGTCGCGCTTACGACGCTCTTTGGGATTCAGCTGAGGACCCTTTGGCCTTACTTCGGCAGGGTTCGGTTTGGATGACGGGGAGGTTTTTACCGAAGATTGCGCGTCTTCCTCATCGGTTTTCTCGATGTAGTAGGTGAGATTCCCGGCGAACTGGCGGGGGTCCTCGCCGGATCGGAATTCCAGGGTCTTTCCGACGATGGGATCGAGGAAGTTCCGGTTGTGGGAAACGATGAGGAGGGTACCGGGGTAGTCGATGAGCGCCTTTTGCAGGATGTCCTGCGACTTCATGTCGAGGTGGTTGGTGGGTTCGTCGAGGATCAGGAAGTTGGCCGGGCGTACCAGCATACGGACGAGGGCGACACGGGATCGTTCTCCGCCACTGAGGACGCCGACCTTTTTGAAAACGTCGTCACCTTTGAAAAGGAAGCAGCCGAGAACATCGCGGGCCGTCATGGTGGCACCACGAGTTTGGATCATCTCGATCGTTTCCAAGACGGTGAGAGTGGGGTCGAGTTCGTCTGCGTGGTTTTGGTTGAAGAAGGATGGGAGCGACTTGGGGCCGAGTTCGTGAAGGCCCGAGGTAGGATCTTCCTCGCCGGTGATCATGCGGCAGAAGGTAGATTTTCCAGCTCCGTTGGGTCCAACGATGGCAATTTTTTCACCGCGGGTGACTTCGAAATCGAGGTTCTTGAAGACGGTGAGGTCCTCACCATTTTTCAGTTGGTAGACTTGCGCGGCTCTTTCGAGCTTGGCCACGAGATGGGTCGAGGCGGGGGGATCGGGGAAGCGGAAGGCGACTGATGATTCAACGGCATCGATTTGGATGCGCTCGATCTTGGCGAGGGCCTTGATACGGGACTGGACCTGGGAGGCTTTGTTTGCTTGGGCGCGGAATCGGTTGATGAACTGCTCGGTTTTGGCGATTTCGCGGTCTTGATTGACCTTTTGCTTCCGGAGGTTGTCCTGTCGATCCTTGAGTTGGGTCTCGTAGGAAGAGTAGTTCCCCGTAAATTCCTCGGCACGGCCGTGATGGAAGGCGATGGTGCGGGTGGTGAGACCGTCCATCATTGAGCGATCGTGCGAAATGAGGACTATCGCGCCTTTATAAGAGTGGAGATAGTTCTCCATGAAGCGCTGGGCTCCGATGTCGAGGTGGTTGGTTGGCTCGTCGAGGAGAAGGACTTCAGGCTCGGAAAGGAAGAGCTTGGCCATCGCGATGCGCATCTGCCAGCCGCCGGAAAATTCGCCGCAATCGCGGGTGAGGTCGCTTTGCTTGAAGCCAAGACCATTGAGGATTGCTTGGATCCGGGGCTTCATACGAGCTGGGTCGTGGCCGTCGAGCTGGAGTTCGAGTTCTCCGATCTTATTGAGAAGATCGGAATAAGGGGCGGAACGGGGGTCGAGATTGGGGAGATCTTTTTCGAGTCGGGAGACCTCGTTAAGGATGGCCTTCGTTTCGGCAAAGGCTGATTCTGATTCATCGTAGAGGGAGATTCCCTGGATATGGATGCCTTCCTGCGGGAGGTAACCGATGCGGTGGTGCTTGGGCTTATTAATTTCGCCTCCGTTGGGCAGGAGGACGCCCCCGATACACTTCATGAGAGTGGATTTTCCGGCACCATTGTGTCCGGCAAAGGCGACGCGCTCCTTATCGCCGATGGAAAAAGTGAGGTCTTTGAAGATGACGCGGGGGCCAAATTCGACACGGAGGTTTTTAACGGCGAGCATTGTTGCGGAAGTCTGGAGTCAGATGGCAGGCAGTAAGCCCGACGTCGATGCCGGGATAGAGGAGAGAGTTGCGAGAGTAAAGGGTGGGGGCACAGAAAAGCCCAGTCTCTCTCGCGAGATGACCGGGCTCTAGTTAAATCAGGAAACCCCGAAATTCCTGAAAGGAATTAGAGGGACTTCTTAAGAGTGGAAGAAGGCTTGAAACCAACAGACTTGGATGCAGAAATCTTCATTGCTTCACCGGTCTTAGGGTTACGTCCCATACGGGCGGCACGCTTCTTAATCTCGAAAGTTCCAAATCCAATGACTTGCACCTTGGTGTCTTTCTTAACGCCTTTGGCGATAGAGTCGAGGACTGCGGAGACGGCATCTTCAGCGGAACGCTTAGTTGCATCTTTTCCGAGGGCATTTTGTACTGCTTCAATAAGTTGACCTTTATTCATGACGGTGTGAATCACACTCTAGCGCGATTATTTTGTAAAGCTAAAATAACACCGAAATTCCTTTAGCTTAGGGGGTTGACGGGGGGTGAGGATTTATGTTTGTCTGCAAATCACCATTATATTAGATTTTAGAATCTGTTAGAAATGCGCTAGGGGTTGACGAAATGCGGATTTATCTGGGAATGTTTAACGGTGAAAGTGAGAGATGCGTTACGAACTTTGGAGGCGGTGCGTCCGGCTCTGCCCCGGAGTGAGGACCTGGCGCAAGAGGTGGCGGATGCGATGGCGGCGCAGGAGCGTGGTTATTATCTTCCTGATGAGGATGAGAGGCTGCGGGAAGTCTATCGTCGTTATTTGGTAGCCAGGGGAACGCTTTGGGAAATGGTCCTGACGTTGAAGCCACGTTTAAAAGAGCGGGACGATGAAGAGGAGCGGCTACGGGTCTTTGGTGTGAGCTTTTGCGCGGCGGCGATGTTGGTGCGTAGTGCGAGCTTTGTGATTGGGTTGGCGAAGGAGCGGCCAGTTGTTTGGAAGAAGCTTGATGAGGCGGAGCCCCGTTACTTGTTAAAAAGGAAGACGTTTACGAGACTGTATCGGAATTTGATCTCCTATCGCTGGATGTGGTTTTACCATGATGCTTGGAGATTTTTCGAGCGGGAGAAGAGTGCAATTGAGGAGAGTCTTGAGGCAGGAGGAATGGGGAAGGTGGTGCAGTGGCTTAAGGAAGAGGAACCATTTATTCAGCGGAGCCGGATGGCTTTTGTAAAAAGGCGCTTCGCCTATCGGCTGCACTCTTTTGTGCGAAGGAATGTTTCGGGTTACGGGAAGGCGATGTTTGGGCTTTTCCAACTGGGAGGGAGCGCGGTGGCGGAGCTGAAGCAGCCCTTTAAGAAGAAACTTCCGGGAAAACGAGTGTGCCTGGAGACCCTGGAGGAATCAGCGGGCTTGCTGAGGGCGGGGGATGTGATCGTTACTCGTCACGATGATGCCCTAAGTAACCTCTTTTTGCCCGGATATTGGCCCCACGGAGCTCTTTATATCGGAACGCCGGAGGAGCGTGAGGCTTTGGGGATGGAGGAGGGTGATCGGAGCGGAGGAAATATTTCCGTGTTGGAGGCCAAGAAGGACGGGGTTTTGTATCGCGAGTTGTGCGAGACGTTGGCGGTCGATGCCTTTTTGGTTCTTCGGCCCGTGATTTCGAATAAAGAGCTGAAAGAAGTCTTGGAAAAGGCGTTCACCCATGAGGGGAAGCTCTACGATTTTGTTTTTGATTTTCGGACAGCTGATCGGCTGGTTTGCACGGAGGTGGTCTATCGGGCCTATCATGGGGTGGGCAGATTTTCCTTTGAGCTTTCGCAACGGAGTGGTCGGCATTGTTTATCGGCGGAGGATGTGATCCGACAGGGCTTGGAAAAGGGGATGTTCGAAGTTCTTATGTGCTTTGGCGTGGAGGACGACACGTTGCGTCATGGCGAGCATGCTCATTCGCGTGTGATGGCGAGTTTGCGGAAGTTTGGGGCAAGCTAGTCGACTGAGATCGATTGAAATAGGGCGCGTTTTGGTTGGTCGTGCTCCATGGAGAGCACTTGCTGGTTTGTAGGGCTGGAGAAGGAGCGCTTTTTGTTCTTCAGGAGGTATTCCCAGAGGTAAGCTTCGTCGTTTTCATCAGCAGGGAAATAAACACCGTCGATGCCGGATTCAGGCCTGGCTTTGGCAAAAAATCCTAGGGGCGGTGCGGGGAAGAGAGAAAGGTGGTCATTTTGTAGGATGATTCGATAGAATCCTAAATATTGGGCAAGCAGTCTTTCGCGTCGTCCTAGGATTGCGCCTACGATGTTCCCTGCTAGAGTTTCGCGCATGTCCAGCCTTCACGGCCATTTATTTCGTATCTCAACGTTCGGTGAATCACACGGCGGAGGCGTCGGCGTGGTGATTGATGGCTGCCCGCCGCAAATTCCTCTCACGGAGGCAGATCTGCAATACGAGCTGGATCGTCGCCGTCCGGGTCAGTCTGAGGTGACGACTCCGCGTAATGAGGCGGATCAGTGCGAGATACTTTCGGGCACCTTTGAAGGGGTGACCCTGGGATCTCCCATTGCGGTCTTGGTGCGGAATAAAGATCACCGGCCTGAGGCATACTCGGAGATGTCCGAGAAGTATCGTCCGTCCCATGCCGATTATACCTACGACGCAAAGTATGGCATTCGGAACTGGCAGGGCGGGGGACGTTCATCGGCGCGTGAAACGATTGGGCGAGTTGCTGCTGCGGCGATCGCGAAGAAGGTCCTCGCGCATTTTTGCCCCGATCTTGAAGTCCTTGCCTATATTAAAACGGTGCAGGATATCGAGGCGCAGGTGGATCCACTTACGGTAACGTCCGAGACCATTGAATCAAATATCGTGCGCACGGGAGATCTCGATGCGGCTGAGAAAATGATCGAGCGCATTAAGAAGATCCGTTCCGAGGGAAATTCCATTGGCGGCACGATCGAGTGCGTCGTGCGGGGTTGTCCTCCGGGACTTGGTGAGCCTGTTTTTGATCGGCTAGAGGCCGACTTGGCGAAGGGGATGCTTTCGATTCCCGCGACCAAGGGATTTGAGATCGGATCCGGATTCGCGGGGACGATGCTCACGGGGGCGGAACACAATGATCATTTTTATATGGAAGAGGATAGAGTTCGCACCAAGACGAACCGCTCTGGCGGGGTACAAGGTGGGATTTCCAATGGGGAGCCAATTCTCTTCCGGGTCGCCTTTAAGCCGACTGCGACCATCATGTCCTCTCAGTCGACGGTTTCGAAGGAGAAGGTAGACACCGAACTGAAAGGTCGCGGCCGTCATGATGCCTGCGTTTTGCCTCGGGCGGTTCCGATCGTCGAGGCGATGACAAATCTCATTCTGTGCGATCATCTCTTGCGTCATCGCGCCTTTTGTCCGACTAATTAATCTATGAACTTTTTTGACATTGGGACGGACGGGCTGATCTTGGGTGCCTTGCTTATTTTTGCGGTGTTGGGATTCATCAAAAAACTGGTGAGCTTTTTCTTCTTTGTGATCTCGGTGGCGATCGGTGGCGTGGCCGGATTGTGGGGGCACAATAATGGCTTCTCCTTATCGAAAATCTTGGTCGATCAACCCGAGCCATGGATGAACGTGGCGGTGGCGGTGATTGCTTTTTTCGGAGCCTTCTTTTTTATGAAAACGATCCTAGGATTCCTGCAGGGCGGGAGCAAGGAGACGGGCACCTTTTCCAAGTTTGGCTTTGGCATTCCCGGGGCCATTTTGAGCTTAGGGCTGGGAGGCGCTATTCTTTACGCCACTCTTACTGGAGCACGTTACGCCGGGACCTTGGCGGAGCTTGAGCGACTCAAGGACTACGCGAGTGACAACATCGACGCATCGAAGGCGGAGCCTTTGCTCGCCAAAATCAAAACGTGGATCGATGAAAGCCAGATCGGTCAGATCCACCAGAAATTCGATTTCCTCAATGATCCGGCGCAGACGAACGCAGCCAAGCTGGCGATCATTCAGGAAAAAGTGGGTGAATCCGGAAGCCTCATGCCCGAAGGGATCCCCAAGGCCATCCCGGTGGAAGGAAAACTGCAAAGCTCGATCCATGAAGGCGATTTTTCAGCAGTGCTCAAAAACGATCAACTGCAAGATGTCACCGACGACGCAGCGCTGCGGGAGGCCCTAATGCGTTTGAATATTGAGAAGGCGCTAGGTCTTCGAGAATAGTTCCACTGAGGAAATTTCCACGGTCCGATTTAATTTCGTCCTTTTCGTGATTACTCCTCCCTGAAGGCAGAAGGTTTTTCTTCTTATGCTCCGGTGTTGAAATTTTATCACCAGTCGCTAAGACAAGCGCGTGCCTCTCTCCGACTACATCGTCACCATCGGTCTGGAAGTTCATTGCCAGATCAAAACGCACACCAAAATGTTCTGCGGATGCCGCACGTCATTTGGTGATGAGCCGAATAGTAATATTTGCCCGACCTGTCTGGGGCTTCCCGGGGCGCTTCCGGTGCTGAACGAATTTGCGATCGAGCGCACCATTCTTTCGGGAATGTTGCTCGACTGTAAAACTCCGCCAACCGTGGTTTGGGATCGGAAGAATTATTTCTATCCCGACATGCCGAAGGATTATCAGATCACGCAGATGGATCTGCCGCTTTGCCTCGGTGGTGAAGTTCCACTCTACGCGCACAATTATCCTAAGGACGCTCAGAAGAATATTCAGAATCCCGGTAAAAAGGTGGATTTGACGCGCATTCACCTTGAGGAGGATGTCGCGAAGTCGACGCACCAGGCGAAGAATACCCTCATCGATTTCAACCGCGCGGGCACACCTCTCATGGAGATTGTTTCGGAGCCGGATATTGATTCAGCCGAGGAAACCTTCGCTTATCTCAAGTCGCTTCAGCAGATTCTCATCGCGGGCGGGATTTCCGATGCCGACATGGAGAAAGGGCAGATGCGCTGCGACGTGAACATTTCCCTTCGCAAGACCAAGAGCGAGCCTCTCGGTACCAAAATTGAGCTGAAGAACATGAACTCGACCTCGGCAGTGCGCCGGGCGATTCACTACGAAACCGAGCGTCAGGCCACTGCGCTCGATAATGGAGAGGCTCTTACTCAGTCGACCTGGCGTTGGGACGAAGACCTTGGAGAAACTCAGGAAATGCGCGGCAAGGAAGACGCACACGACTATCGTTATTTCCCTGATCCTGATCTGCTTCCGGTTGATACGGCGGCTTACATCGAGAAAGTGCGTTCGCTCGTCCCCGAATTACCGCACGAAAAATTTGAGCGCTTCCAAAGCGATCTTGGCCTCACTGAATACGATGCTTCTGTCATCACCTCTGATGTGCATCTTTGCGCTTACTTCGAGTCTGCGGAAGCTGGGGCCAAGACACCGGGTAAAAAGGTGGCGAACTGGATCATCAACAACCTCCTGGGCCTTCTCAATGAGAAGTCGCTCGAGATTAGCGCTGCTCCCGTGACTCCGGAGAAGCTTGCTGAAATTCTCAATCTCATCGAATCCGGAACCATTTCAAATAGTCAGGCCAAGGAGCTTTTTGGAGCCCTCTGGGAAGCGCCCGAGAAAGACCCCGCTTTGCTGGCAAAGGAACTGGGCTTTGAGCCTGCCGATACGGGTGCGATCGCTGGGCTCATTGATGAGGTCATCGCCGCGAATCCTGAGAAGGTCGCCGAGATTCAGGGAGGAAACGAAAAGCTTCTCAACT
>OJBA01000052.1_pt1 | contig 13796 bp, 11 predicted proteins | sample 1590141 | NCBI WGS metagenome assembly OJBA01 (sample SAMN05416722, study PRJEB24817) | seawater metagenome | isolation source: Sea water | place: Canada:Atlantic | collected 2013-07
ACGAGATCAGCCTCGGTCTCGTGGGCTCGGAGATGTGTATAAGAGACAGGATAGGTTCTTACCCTGAATATCCCCCATCACCCAAGCACGCTTACTTTCCTCAATAGTCGATTCAAAATGATTCTCGAGAAAATGCTGCTCCACCTCACGAGCAGTTTTGAGAAGCACAATTTCTTCTTCTGGAGCATCAGGAGATTCGACAGCCTCCGCCTCGACGGAAGCTTCTTGAGGTGCGGCTTCTTCCGCGGGGGTGGGAGAATCTTCTGCCACCTCAACTATTACTTCCGCCTCGGGAGCCTCCTCGCTTGTCGAGGTTTCTTCGCCCGTCGCTACTTCCTCAGCTGGAGCTGCCTCCTCAGCGGGAGTCTCTTGTGGCGCTTTTTCGTCAGCGACCTCTTCCGCGTCAGGTTCAGCAACCTTCCACTGAGTCGTAATCTTCATGCTTTCGAGCCATGCTTCGACGGCTTCCTCGCCTCGCTCCATCACGATCCGCGATTTGAAACGCTCAAGCGGCATATTCGCAAACTGCTCGCGGTGGAGCGCGACCACGTTCTGTTGGTAAGCGTGGTAATTCGGAGGGCCTAGAAGCTTTCCGGTCAATCCACACTTAGCGACCGCTTGGAAACTTCCACTCGGTGCCTCCCCTTCGATTTGCACTTCTTCGTAAAACTTTTTACGCCAGTCAGCCCGCCAAAGATGACTCAACGCCTCTTTCTTGGTAAGCCAAAGCGAGTTGTCTTCGCGACAACGGAAGAAAGGATTTTCTTTGTGCTCAAAAGTCACCCGAAAACGATCACGGCCCTGCAAAAGAACCTTCGCAAGATCGAAAACCGAAAAGGTGCGACCCGTCTGCGTCACTTCCTTGGCCAACAGATCAAGACTCTCTTCACTAGGCATGAAGCTCACCTTGACTCCTTCGGGAAAGGCTATTTCTTCACGCTGAGGACCACGTTCATCATGACGATCACGACCGCCTTGAAACTTACCGCGATTTCCACCGCCGTCGCGTCGATCTCCACGTTGACCACCTCCACGCTGGTCACCACGTCCACCGCCACGTCGATCGCCTCGTCCACCACCTCCACGGCGGTCTCGAGACTCAGAGCGATCACCCTGGTCATTATATTTTTTGACGGACTTGGACTCCGCTGGATCGCGCGCCCAAGCAGGGCCGAAATTCAGTCCGGATAAATCAAGAGCGCCATCGCTCTCGGGAGGTTGAGGGTCGTTACTCATGGTGAGAGAACGAATCAATCATATCGCGCGGATCAAATAAAGCATCATTGCTCCTTATCCCATGGGATAAAGATGATCCTTACTCACCTGATCTAGCTGCTTCATCGTGCTTTCATCGAGAACGAGTCCTGCTGCTTTGACGATCGGTTTTAGTTGCTCCACTTTCGAGACGCCAACAATCGTAGCTGCGACATAGTCATGTTGTTTACTCCAGGCCGTTGCCAGAGTCGTGACATCAATCCCGATCTCCTCCGCAATCTCCATAAAACGCCGCGTTGAGGCGATCGCTTTTTCATTCACAAAGCGTCCCGCCATGGCCTTCTGCCGTAGTCCCCCATTGTCGATGTAATCGGTAAACCGGGCTCCTTCAGGCGCACCATCGTTGTATTTCCCAGTGAGAACTCCACCCGCCAGCGGGCTGTAGGGAAGCAAACTCACCTTCTCCCGACGAAGGCATTCAGCGAGTTCGTCTTCGTCCCGACGATTATTCAGCGAGAAATTATTCTGCACCGTGTCGATGCGCGTAAGCCCCTCCAGTTCGCTCGTCCAAAGACTCTTCATCACACCATATGGATTGTCGTTGCTCAGACCGATGGCCCGGACCTTCCCTTCCTTCACGAATTCATCGAGCACCTCCAGCGTGTCCGCCGCTCTCATCCCGTGATCCGGCCAATGAATCTGGTAAAGGTCGAGGTAGTCCGTCCCGAGCCGACGCAAGCTCCCCTCGAGCGCTTTCCGAAGATGCACCCGATCCAGCGCGGCTTTGCCATCACGAATCGGCGGACAGAACCACCCGTGCGCAGCCCCGGCGATCTTCGACCCAATGATCACCGATTCGCGCGGTCGATCTGCAAGCCACGCACCGAGCCATTCTTCGGTCAACCCGGCAAGTTCCTCGGAGGGAGGCACAGGATAAATTTCAGCCGTATCGAAAAAATCAATCCCCGCCTCCACCGCTGCGTTCATAATCTTAAAACTCTCCTCCCGATCTGACTGCGCCCCAAAAGTCATCGTGCCCATGCAGATTTCGCTCACCACGATTCCGCTTTGCCCAAGTCGTCGTTTTTCCATGCCGTAATAATCCCCATATTGATCTCGTTTTGCAAGACTGGGGCTTGACGATGAAGGATGCATCGAGACGAAGGCGACAAAGAAAAAGGGAGGCGTCAAAGCCCCCCTTCTATTTCAATCTGGCGTCCACGGCGAATTGACCGTGGACGACTGGAAGTTGTGTACTACGGCTGGTAAGCCACTTTCCGTCGAAGGAACTTCTTAGGATCACCGCCGACACCATCTGCCTCACGCAGCACCACGATCTCGGTGCCATCGTTGTGAGACTCAGTAGAAACGGTCGCGGTCGAATCACCGGTCCATCCCTGAAGTGCATTTGCCTTTTCAAGAGTCCAAATAAAATCAGCGGCATTCGTGCGGCGACGCACTCTCGCTCCGAGATATTCTTGTCCGCCGTCGCTCCGTTCGACTGAATCAGACCAAGGTATTCCCCGCCTCTCTTCAGTGAAAAATTGGTATGCAGCTCACCACCGGTAATCCTCCGATTTTTCCCAGAAGCAAACACTACAAGATACCCACGGGATCCGATGATCGTCTCAGGTGGAAAGACCCACTTCTGAGTGTCTCCCCCATCATCGGTGAGACTCCAACCGCCAAGATCCAGCGTGTCGTCACCTTCGTTATACAGTTCGATTCAATCGACCGCGTCACCATTCTCATCCAAGAATGATCCGTCGTTGGAAGCCACGAATTCTGAGATCCAAACCTTCGCCGAGGTTTGCGTTGCGAGCAGCCCACTAAGGAGGGCTACCAATGAAAAATATGGGAGTTTTAAAGTAATGTGCGTGTGTTAATACTAGGGAACGTTCAATAAAGCGCAAAAATGAAGCCCTGCCAAAAAAAAGCTTTCAGATATCTCCTCGTTCTTAGTCAATTTCTCAGCCCATTTATCGCTTCAGCGGAGGAAAAACGGCCCAATATCGTCCTCTTTTATGCCGACGACCTCGGCTACACCGATCTCTCCTGCCAGGGCTCGAGCTATTACAAAACGCCCCATATCGACCGAATCGGCAAGGAAGGCATCACCTTTACCAATGCTTACGCGGCTGCCGCAAATTGCGCCCCCTCCCGTGCATCGCTCTTGAGTGGACTCTACACCCCGCGTCATGGCGTGTTCACCGTAAACAACTCCGACCGCGGAAAAGCAAAACACCGCAAGCTCATCCCGATCAAAAACACCGAAGTTCTCGCCCCAAAATTCACCACTTTAGCCGAATCGCTCAAATCAGCCGGTTACCAAACCTGCATTGCGGGTAAGTGGCACGTCTCCCCTGATCCGACCAAGGACGGATTCGACACCAACTTCGGAGGCAACAAGTCCGGTCACCCCAGATCCTACTTTTCTCCCTATAAAAATCCCCAGCTCAAAGACGGCCCCAAAGGCGAGCACCTCCCCGAAAGATTAGGCCGCGACGTTTCCAACTGGATTGCCGATCACAAAGAAACCCCCTTTTTCGTCTACCTCCCTTTTTACTCCGTCCACACTCCCATCCAAGCCCGCGACGACCTCGCTAAAAAATACAGTGAACGGCCAAAAACCGAACCCCATCACAATCCAAAGTATGCCGCGATGATCGAAGCCATGGATCTCGCCGTCGGCCAGGTTCTCAAAACCCTCGAGGAGCAAGATCTCAGCGACAACACCCTCGTCATCTTCACCTCCGACAACGGCCCCCACGGTAACATCTCCCGCGCCACTCCTCTTCGAGGCGTGAAAGGGATGTACTACGAAGGCGGCATCCGTGAACCCTTCCTCGCCAAGCTCCCCGGCGTCATCAAAGCCGGCAGTATCAACGACACCCCCATTCATCAAGTCGATCTCTACCCCACCCTCCTTTCCTTCGCCAAAGCGACCGGCCCGAAGCAACTCGATGGCATCGACCTCACTCCCGCGCTCAAGGGCGAACCACTTCCCGAGCGCAATCTCTACTGGCATTTCCCCGCTTACCTCCAGGGCTACGGCTTGGATGGAGGCTCAGCCTCACCCTTCTTCCGCACCACGCCTTGCGGAGTCATTCGTGATGGCGACTGGAAGCTCATTCAATATTTCGAGGACAACACTCTGGAGCTCTACAACCTCAAGGACGACCTTTCCGAGACCACCAATCTCGCGGAAAAGAATCCCGAGAAAACACAAGCCCTTCTCAAGAAGCTGCAGGTGTGGCAGACAAAAGTGAGCGCACCCATTCCCACGAAAGTGAATCCCTCTTATCGAAAGGAATAGTCGCTAGGAGCCTGTCGGAGTTAGCGCACGTTCTGGATCGGCATCCTGAGCTACCCACCGTCGAGGAAACGAACTCTCTGTTAGGAAAAGTCAGCAGCCACTTTTTACAACTCCGCAACAAGCAGAGCTCTGACAAGGATGCTTCTCTCATGTTTACCGGGTTAGCTTCTAATACTCGCCGAAAACTAGCTCGGGACTACGCTCATGCGCTCAGAGCCTTTGGCCCTGTCAAGCAAGGTGCCCGAATGCTGATTGATCGTAACCCGATGCTTACACCCACCCTGCCGCACCTTCATGCGGCCATACCGCAGGCACCTGTGATTATGGTTTTGCGTGACCCACGCGATGTCTGTCTGAGCTTTTACATGCAGTTTCTACCCCCTAACAAAATTTCATCAAACCTTGAGTCACTCGAAAGCACAGCCAGCTACTACATGCAGGTTATGGCAATGTGGCTTAAAATCAGAAAGCATCCAGCATCTCGGGGTAAGCCAACAGCCACTTGACATCACACCCATCCAACCGACGGAAACGTCTGTGATCATGACACCAAGCTATGAAGCCGTCACCCGACCTATCAATACTAAAGCGATCGGCCGCTGGAGGAACTACAGCGCACACTTCGCCAAAGCCGAGGAAATCCTTGCGCCTGCGATTGAGGCATTTGGCTACGATTGATCGATAGCCAAATAAACATCATTCTTCCACGCCCTTGAGCTCTACGATCAAAGGATCAAACAGTCAGAAGGCCTGTCCCCACCAAGTATTCCTCCGACAAAACCGCATCTCTCCATCCCCGAGTTCTATTCCAAATATTAGTATGATTGTACCATTATCGGGTAAACTCGCGCGTCCATCGGGCCGCGGGCCTGGCCATTTTGTGTTCCTGCCTGCACATGGGGAGTTCCCAGGCACAGGCATCCGGGATCCCCGAAGCCGACCTCATTGACGGCACTTACCTGGCCCAATCCGCAAGCGGAGCCTTTCCGGATTGACGATTTTCAGCGCCTTTGATCTTTTTCAAACCGTCGCCCAGTTCCACGCGCTTCTGATCCGCAAGCGCTTGCATTTTCGACAACACCTCCGGGTTCTTTCCTTTCACATCGGTCCGCTCTCCGCGATCCACTTCCAGATCGTAAAGCCCTAGCTGAACCTGCTCCCTCCCATACTTTCCCGTGTGTCCATCCTTGCCCTGATTCGTCCGGCCATCGCGAGCATTGTGCGGAAACTGCAGCTTCCATTTCCCCATGCGCATCGACTCCAAATCATTGCCACGATAGTAGAAAAAGTAAGCTTCCTGCACCGGCTCGCTTTGCTCCCCCGTAATCACCTTCCAAGCATCCTTTCCATCGATCTCTTTCTTGGGAAGCGGCGCACTCACCAATCCCGCAATCGTGGGAAGTAGATCAATCGTCATCAAAGGAGTTTTTACCACACTACCCGCTTTGATCTTCCCCGGAAAACGCATCACGCAAGGAACACGAACTCCGCCTTCCCAACTCGTTCCCTTGCTCCCCCGAAGATCCCCTACGTTACCCGCATGGTTCCCAAAGACCATCCACGGGCCGTTGTCGCTCGTGAAAATAACGAAGGTGTTGTTCACCACCCCCTTCTTCTCGAGCGCCCTGAGCACCTCTCCTGTCGACCAGTCGATTTCTTGAATGACATCCCCAAAAACCCCCTTCTCCGATGACCCTTTTCGATCCTCCGAAACATAAAGCGGCACATGTGGCTGTGGATGCGCAAGGTAGAGAAAGAAGGGCGCATCCTTTGTTTTCTCGATAAAACTCACCGCCCGTTTCGTCAGAGTATTCGTCATCTCGCTCTGATCAAGTTCCCGACGGCTGATCTTGTCATTATCGAAAACCGGAAGATCAGGATAGCCTTTCACAAATTTGATCGGACCACGCGGCCACATGTCGTTCGAGTAAGGATAACCATGATACTCGTCGAATCCCTGATTCACCGGTAGAAATTTTTTCTGATAACCTAGGTGCCATTTGCCAAAGGCCGCTGTGGCGTAACCTTGCCCCTTGAGAAGTTCGGCAATCGTTGTTTCATTGGGATTTAGACCGTTTTTACTCCGATGCGAAAGGGCCCCGCTAATCCCAACCCGATTCGAGTAACATCCCGTCATGAGGGCCGCCCGGGAAGCTGAACACACCGCCTGCGCCACGTAAAAATCAGTAAATTTGGCGCCGTCTTTCGCTATTGAGTCAATATGCGGCGTTTTGTAACCTTCAGCTCCAAAGCAGCCAATGTCGCCATAACCAAGATCATCGCAAAAAATAATGACCACATTGGGCTTCTCGGCCGCTTTTACGAAAACGGAAAACGAGAGAAAGATCGCCAAGATGTCATTCATTTGGAAAGTCCACCACACCCGACCCGTAACAGCAATCTCCAACCTCGTCCCTGACATCGATATGCGCTCCGCCATTCTCACTCTCCTCATCGGATTCTCACCTCTCCTTTCTCTGGCTCAAGAGACGCCTGAAACAGCAAGCGATAATCCTTTGGCCGGCCATTCCCACCAAGGCCACGCCTTCAATGAGGGCCCACGCCAGGCTGGACCCCTGATGAAAAACACCGGACTTGTTCACCTTCCCATCACGACTTCCTGGGACAAGGGTCAAGCCTATTTCGACCAAGGCATCGGTCAGCTCCACGGCTTCTGGTATTATGAAGCCGAGCGCTCTTTCCGCCAAATTCTCGCTCATGACCCAAACTGTGTCATGGCCTACCTCGGGCTCACTTTGGCCAATTGGGAAAACGAAAAACGCGCCAAAAATTTTATCAAGAAGGGAACCGAACTTCAAGAGAAGGCCACCCTCACCGATCACGAAAAAGCCTATTTCGAAGCCCACAAAAAACTCTTCAGCGAAGAACCCAAGGACATTAAGAAGCGCCGTGTCAATTTCGTCCGCGATCTCGAGGATATCGTCCTCAACTTCCCCAATGACCTGGAGGCCAAAGCATTCCTCGTCTGCCGCCGCTGGCAGCTCAACCGCAAGGGAATTCAGATTCAGAGTTATGTTGGCCTCGACGCCATTCTTGAGCAAATCTTTGCCAAGTCCCCTCATCACCCAGCTCACCACTTTGCCATCCACCTCTGGGACTATCGCAATCACGCCCAGGCCCTCGACTCCGCGGCCAAGCTCGGGTCCACCGCCCCCAGCATCGCCCACATGTGGCACATGCCCGGCCATATTTATTCCAAGGCAAAGCGCTTCCACGACGCCGCCTGGCATCAAGCCGCCTCCGCCTCGGTCGATCACGCGCACATGCAAAAGAACTATCTTCTGCCCGATGAGATCCACAACTACGCCCACAACAACCAGTGGCTCGCGCAAAACTACACCTACCTCGGCAACGCCACCGCCGCAGTTGAAATGGCGCAGTCCCTCCTCGCCAACCCCCGTCACCCCCGCCTCAACACCGCCACCAAAGGAGGCTCATCCAGCCGTTACGGCCGCAGCGAGCTCATCAAGATCCTCGAGACTTTCGAACTCTGGCCTCAAGTCATCGCCCTTTCGAAAACCCAGTGGCTCGAAACACTTGATAAAGTAGACGATGACCGCTCGCGCCTCCGCCTCATCGGACTCGCCCACTTCCATCTTCAGAAGAAAAACGACCTCAACGTGACCATCGGCCAGCTCGACGCGTTCCACAAAAAAGCAGTCGCCCAGCAAAAAGAAGACGAAGACAAAGCCCGCGAAAAAGCGACCAAGGAAAAGAAAAACGAAAAAGACCTCAAGAAAGCCGTCACCGATGCCGGCAAGAATGCCAAGAAAAGCGCGGATGCCCTCGCCAAAATCCTCGGCGAACTTCGAGGCTGCCTTGCCGAACTCAATGACGATCAAGAAGCCGCCAAAAAATCACTCAGCCACGTCAATAACGGTACTGTGAAGATGCGACGTCAGCTCGCGCTCGGCGATCTCGAAGAAGCCCGCAAAGCTGCTGAAAAGAAACTCAGCGGCGACGATAAAAAAACCGTCGAACTAGCCCAAGGCATCGAAACCTTTTACCGATGTCAAAAAGAAGACGCCAGCAAGGTAAAGGAAGCCTTCGAAAAACTGCGCACCATTTCCTCCGAGATCGCAATCACCACTCCTCCCTTCGCTCGCCTTGCCCCAATCGCCAAGAAACTTGGCTACCCCGAGGACTGGCGTCTCGCCAACGTCCCAGCCGAAGATCTCCTCCCCCGACCAAAACTCGATTCACTCGGCCCCGTCCATTGGACCCCTCCCGCCGCCAAGCCCTTCGACCTCCCGGACCAAAATAAAAAGTCGGTCTCACTATCCGACTACCAAGGTAAGCCCTTCATCCTCGTCTTCTATCTCGGCGCCGGCTGCCTCCACTGCACCGAGCAACTCACCGCCATGGCCGATCGCTATCCCGAGTTCGAAAAGGCCAAGCTTCCCATCCTCGCGATCTCCACCGACAACGTCGCAGACCTTAAGATATCACAGGACAACTACGAAAAAGGAACCATCCCCTTCCCTCTCATCTCCGATGAAAAAAAGGACGTCTTCAAAGCCTACACCGCCCACGATGACTTCGAGAACCAGCCACTCCACGGCACCTTCGTGATCGACGGAAAAGGCCGCGTCCTCTGGACCGACATTTCCGCCGACCCCTTCATGGATATCGATTTCCTCATCGAAGAAGCCAACCGCCTCCTGGAACTCCATCCCTAGGTCAGATATCCTTCCTAACTTCCAACTCCACCCGTGCACCTTCGTCTTTGGTCCCGACCATGCCGAGGTATAAACGGCCGCCCCCCGGTTCCCGAAGTCGCAATGCTCCTAATCAACCATCAGCGTGATCGAATCCTCCGTCTCGATCTCCATTCCTTGAACCACTCCATCGGAAGCCAACGCCACCACTACTGACACCGGCCTTGCAACTTTCTCCATCGCCCGAACATGAAAATCAATGTGGTGCGCATTAAGGTAGTAATTGACGTTACTCGATTTCCCTGCCTGAGCGGTTAAGCCCTCCAGTTGGTCACTTCCGCTAGCTCATATAGGATTGAAAGAAGAAAGATCTCCGCGATCGTGAATCGGTGGCGTTGTTATCTTTTTCTTATTCGCCTTTGCCCTCTCCTCATGATTTGAGGCTCAAAAATGAATGAATGAATGACTACTATTGGACTTATCGCATTGGCAGTGTTGATCCTATTTGTGCTCGTCACCTTAGTTGCTCCTTTCCGGACTTGCCTCGGACGATTACTTTTCGCCCCAGTTAAGTAGCAGCGCGCTCCGCTCCTGTGGCTACCTGACCTGGGCTACTATCCTTAGACCATCGCCTTGAGACGCTCGCAAACTTCCTGCACGTTCGCCCGTGAGTTGAATGCGGAGATGCGGAAGAAGCCTTCGCCTGCCGCTCCGAATCCGGAACCAGGAGTCACGACAACTTGCGCGCCTTCGAGCATCTTATCAAACATCCCCCAGCTGGTAACGCCCTCAGGACAGCCAACCCAAACGTAAGGAGCGTTTTGACCACCCCAAACCTGAAGACCAAGAGCTTCGCAAGCGTCCTTGAGAAGCTTCGCGTTCGTCATGTAGTGCTTCACGAGCTCTGCCACTTCAGCCTTTCCAGCCTCGGAGTAAATCGCTTCGGCACCGCGCTGCACGGGGTAACTTGCGCCGTTAAACTTGGTCGAGTGCCGACGACTCCAGAGCTCCTTCAGCGGCACTCTTTCGCCGGAGGCGGTGGATCCGGTGACGGTCTCGGGAATGACGGTGTAGGCACAGCGGACGCCGGTGAAACCACCGTTTTTGGAGAACGACCGGAACTCAATCGCGCAATCCTTGGCACCCTCGATCTCATAAATAGAACGCGGAATGCTGCTGTCCTGCACGAAGGCCTCGTAGGCCGCATCGTAAAGAATGACGGCATCATTTTCTTTCGCGTAAGCGACCCAGGCTTCGAGCTGCTCGCGCGTCGCTGTCGTGCCCGTCGGGTTGTTCGGGTAGCAAAGATAGATCAGGTCGACCTTCTCCTCGGGAATGGCGGGAACGAAGCCGTTCTCAGCCGTGCACTTGAGATAGACAAGTCCCTCGTATTCGCCCGCCTCGTTTGCCTCACCGGTGTTACCAGCCATGACATTGGTGTCGACGTAGACCGGGTAAACAGGATCGGTGACGGCGATTTTGTTTCCCTCCCCGAGGATATCGAGAATGTTGCCCGAGTCACACTTGGAACCATCTGAGACGAAAATGTCACCGGCATCGATCCCGAGACCAGCGTAGGCATTTTCGGCAATCGATTCGCGAAGGAAGGGATAGCCCTGTTCGGGACCGTAACCGCGGAAGGTGCCACGATTACCGAGTTCATCGACCGCCTTTTTCATGGCCTCGCGGGCCGCAACAGGGACGGGCTCGGTGACGTCACCGATACCACAACGGATAAGACGCTTGGCCTTTTCCGGCTCAGCGTCGGTGTATGCGTTTACGCGGCGGGCGATTTCCGGGAAAAGATACCCCGCCTTCAGCTTAAGAAAGTTTTCGTTGATGCGTGCCATGACGGGCTTGGAATAACGGCGATCAAGAAAACCCGCAATGGAAATTACGATTTATGGGTAACCACAACCGGAATGAAGTGGAGATGGCCAACGGCAAATGAATAGGATGGATGGGATACTTGGGTTGGGGAGCTTCTCATCCTGTCGCACAAGCGCTGGATAAACGTAATACTGACGCAGCGTATCCTTGTAGATCGTGCTCTTCCAGTCGTGGCAAGTCACTTTTCCATGCAGAACTCCCGGCTTCTCCTGAGAGTCGGCCCCCAACTTGCATTTTGTCTGGGAGAGAGAAAGGGACGGAAGGAGGACTAAAAGTGAGGCACATTTGAGCATTAGAGGATCAAAAAAGATGAACGACGGGAGAGGAAAGGACGAAAGCTGCTTAGAAATGGCCTTCCTCAACCGTAAGAAATCCCCGTGAAAGCACTCTGCCTCCTTCCTCTTCTCCTCGCACCTCTCTTTGCCGCGCCCAAACCCGACAAATTGATCCCCTTTAAGAAAGTCGGTGATGTCGAACTCAAACTGCACGTTTTTAATCCAAAAGGTCACAAAGCGAGCGACTCCCGCCCGGCCATCGTCTTTTTCTTCGGAGGAGGCTGGAACGGCGGATCACCCTCACAATTCTACCCACAAAGCGCCCACCTTGCTTCCCTCGGAATGGTGGCCATCAGCGCCGAGTATCGCGTAAAATCCCGCAATGGAACAACTCCTCTCGAATGCGTCCAAGACGGCAACTCCGCCATCCGCTGGGTCCGGACCCACGCCAAGGAACTGGGCATCAATCCGAAAATGATCGCAGCCGGAGGGGGCTCCGCCGGAGGTCATGTCGCAGCAGCCACCGGCACCACCAAGGGCATTTTTGAAAAAGGCGAAGACCTTCTCGTGAGCGCGCAACCCGATGCCCTCGTGCTCTTCAATCCCGTTTTCGATAATAGCAAGGAAGGCTACGGCTACGACCGAGTAAAATCCTACTGGAAGAGAATTTCCCCCCTCCACAATATCGACAAGAACTGCCCTCCCACCATCGTCTTCCTAGGAACCAACGATAGTCTCATCCCTACCTCCACCGCGGAAAAATACCGTCGGGCGATGGAAAAAGCGGGCGTCCGCTGCGACCTCCACCTCTATCAAGGCGAACCCCACGGCTTCTTCAACAAGAGCAAATACAACGAAACCGTCGCCGCGATGGACGCCTTCCTCAGGGAACTGGGATACCTCCAGTAAATGGTATTTTAGCCTTCGTGGCCAAAAATTTCGATAGAAGCGATCACAACTTTTGGAGACCCTTGCATGCCTCTGTCGTTGGGCCACGCTCGACGGGACCCCCACCCCGCAAGAAGTGCCAAGCTTCGATAGGCGCACAATACGAGAAACGATAGAAGAATTGAGACAATTTGCGCCGTCCCAGTTGAGTGGGGCATTTGTCAAGTAGATGGAAATCTTTCCCCCATATTTCAAAGATAAGAAAGAATTGGACCGTTTTCTTCGTTTGTTATTGCGAGCCAGTCTCAATAGCGCTTCACTAACCCCACTCCCATGAATTCTTTCGCCCTCGATCTCAAACGTGATTCCGCCCTGACCCTGAGTCAGGCTGCGGTCGGTTGTGAGTTTCAGATCAAGCAAGTAGAAGGCTCCGCTTGTCGCCAGCTTCGCGAAATTGGCTTCTGCGAACAGATGCGGGTGAAGAAAATCACCAACGGCCGGAACATGCTCTGCACCGTCTGCGGAACGCGATTGGCCCTGAGTAAGGACCTTGCTGACCAAATCCAGGTGGTTCCGGCCTGATCGACCTGACAAATGAGTTCCTCATCTCTGGAAGCCCGAATTGCTCTGGTTGGCCATCCCAACGCGGGAAAAACAACCCTATTCAACGCTTTCACGGGCCAGCGCCAAAAGGTGGGAAACTATTCAGGAGTCACCGTTGAAAAAGCCTCCGGGGAATTCTTTACCCCGCACGGAAATCGTTTCGAACTCGTCGATCTCCCCGGCTGCTATTCTCTCTCGCCCAATTCACCCGATGAAATGGTGACCCGGGACGTCCTTCTCGGAGTGCAAGAGGGAGAGGAAATTCCAGACCTTGTCCTTTGCGTCCTCGACGCCTCGAATCTCGAGCGCCACCTCAATCTCTTACTGCAGGTCATCGATCTCGGCTACCCGGTGATCGCCGCTCTCAACAAGATCGATCAAGCGGAAGCACAGGGACTTCGACTCAACCCGACCGCGCTCACCGAAACTCTCGGGGTTCCCTTTGTCCCTCTTTCCGCACTCACCGAAAAAGGCTTCGTGGCACTAAAGCAATCGCTGCGCTTTCCCTTCCCCGCGCCTGGCGATCGACACTGGCACGGATCGCACGCGGTCGAAGAATCTCTCCGCTCTCTCGAAAAGGTCGCCACCGAAGCAGGACTCGAACGTCCCGCCGCTCACGCCCTCCAGCTTCTCTCCGATCCCAGCTACCAAGACTCGGACCATTTGCCCGAGGCGCTTCGCGAAGCGGCGAAAAAGGGATCCCAACTCGCAGGAGAAATTTCCCAGGTCCGTGGAGAATTTGTCCACCGTGCGGTCGAAGCAGGCCTGCGTCGACCCGACGAAAAATCGCTTCAACTCACCGATAAGATCGACGCCTACGCGCTTCACCGTTTCTGGGGATGGGGCTTTTTCTCCGCCATCATGCTCACTGTTTTCTGGAGCATTTTCCGTTTTGCCGAAATTCCCATGGGCCTCATCGAAGAAGCCCAG
>OJBA01000058.1_pt1 | contig 13605 bp, 10 predicted proteins | sample 1590141 | NCBI WGS metagenome assembly OJBA01 (sample SAMN05416722, study PRJEB24817) | seawater metagenome | isolation source: Sea water | place: Canada:Atlantic | collected 2013-07
TCAGCCTCGGTCTCGTGGGCTCGGAGATGTGTATAAGAGACAGTGAGCATCGACAGCCATGAGGAAATGAAATCTGCGTGGAAGGCTCTTGAGAAAAAAGGGTTTCCGGAGGAGGCCAGCAGGATCTTTTTCGATGTGAGTCCAGTGTCTTACGAGATCACAGGAACCGAGATTCGGAGCACTTTTAAATCAAGTGATAAAGTCGAAGCGGTGCGCATGACGAACCGACTCGGGAAACACTTTCGTGAGAATTACGAAAAGGTGGAAAGGATGTGCCGATGAATCGTGGACTCGCCTACTCGCTGACCGCAATCGTCACTGGTTTCTTCGCAATCTTTTTTCTCTACCCGGCGGTCATCGTCTTGAAAGAGGCTTTCTATGTTAAAGAGGAGGGGCTGACCTTTGGATTCATCCGTGAGGTTTTCGCGAACCCGGTTTATGTTGAAGGACTTTGGAATGCCTTTGCTCTCGGAATTACAAGCACCTTGGGAAGCTTACTGATTGCCTTTCCTTTGGCGCTCTTGGGGCACCGATATCTCTTTGCTTTCAAGAAATCACTCTCGGCCCTGATCCTGATTCCTCTGGTGCTGCCGCCTTTTGTGGGAGCGGTTGGAGTGAAGCAAATCTTGGGAAGCCAGGGAGCTCTTAATGCTCTTTTGGCAAGTGTTGGGATTATCGATGCAGGCTCGCCCGTTGATTGGTTGGGGGAGAACCGCTTTATGGGGATCGTCATCATGAACGCGCTCCACCTTTACCCGATCCTCTATATGAACATCGCTGCCTCGCTTTCGAATATCGATCCAGCGATGGAACAAGCGGCACAAAATCTCGGCTGCCCGCCGTGGCGTCGACTTTTGCGGATCACCTTGCCTCTGTGCATGCCGGGGATCTTTGCGGGAGGGGCGATCGTCTTCATTTGGTCGTTCACTGAACTTGGAGTTCCGCTGGTATTCGATTACACGCGTGTCGCCCCGGTGCAGGTTTTCAATGGCATCAAAGATCTGGGGGCGAACCCGTTTCCCTATGCCTTGGTTGCGATCATGCTGGTCATTTCCACCACGGTATTCCTCATCTCCAAGGCGGTCCTCGGTCGATCAAAATTAGGGACAGCTCCAAGGCCGAAAGGTCGCGCTAATGAAATTCGTCTTAAAGGAGTCGCATCATTTGCGGTAGCGGCCTTCTTCTTCGCGATCTTCTTCATCTCCTCGCTGCCTCACCTGGGGGTGGTCTTTCTTTCGCTGGCTCAGGATTGGTATGCCACCGTGCTCCCGGAGGCTTGGACCGCTGATCACTACCGCGAAGCCTTGGGTCATCCACTTGTGGTACCTTCGATTCAAAATAGCCTGCTCTATGCAACTGGATCTACCTTGATTGATGTGGTGCTCGGGGTTGCGATCGCTTGGGTCATTGTGCGGAGTAATATCAGAGGACGCGCCATTCTTGATGCGCTCGTGATGTTGCCATTGGCGGTTCCTGGATTGGTCTTAGCGTTTGGATACTTAGCTCTTTCTCGCGAGGGTCAGGGGTTCCACTGGCTGGTGGGAGCAGCTGAAGATCCGACCTATTTGATTATTATTGCCTATGCAGTCCGGCGGCTTCCTTACGTCGTGCGCTCTGCCGTGGCTGGACTTCAGCAAAGTAATATCGCGCTCGAGGAAGCAGCGCAGTCTCTGGGAGCAACCCCTGCACGGACCCTCCGAAGAGTGGCGTTACCCTTGCTCAGCGCAAATCTGATTGCGGGCTCTATCTTGGCCTTTGCCTTCGCGATGCTGGAGGTGAGTGATAGTCTTATTCTCGCACAACAAGCGGAGCACTTCCCAATCACGAAAGCAATCTACTCTCTCTTGGGAATGCTTGGAAACGGTTATGAACTTGCGGCGGCTCTCGGGGTCTGGGCGATGGCCTTCCTCTCGATTGCAATTATTGGAGCGGTTGTCCTTGGTGGCAAAAAAGGGGGACTTTTCCGGATGTGATCGATGGTAATCTAGATGGTAAGCCAGACCGATTTTAGGTAGGGAGACTCAATGAAATCTTGAGGCATTTTTGTGGATCTAATTTGAGATTCCGACGGAGCCAATTCACGGAGTTGATCTTCGAATTCTTGGGCCGTCATGCCTCGGTAGTTGTGGCAGGCAAGAATCGATCCGCCTGGAGCCAGGCAGGCAAGAGCGAGCTCAAAGAGCGACGGGTAGTCCTTCTCAACCCGGAAGACCCCCCCCCTGTTGTCTCGAGAAAAGGTCGGTGGATCGAGGACGATAGCATCGAAACGACGTTCCTGTCTCGCGAAACGGCGGAGCCAGTGAAAGGTGTCGCCCTTGCAGAAATAGTGCTCAGCTGGATCCATCTCGTTGAGGCGGAAGTTTTCACGGGACCAATCGAGATAAACTTGTGAAAGATCGAGAGTGCTCGTGGTTGCGCCTGCGGCTGCTGCGACGATTGAAAAGAAGCCGGTATAGGCAAAGGTGTTTAAGAGAGTTTTTCCGGGCGCCATTAATTCTCGGAGAGCAGCTCGATTATCTCGCTGATCAAGGAAGATCCCTTGGGAGTATCCCGATTGGAAAGAAAGCCGCATCTTGAGCCCGTTTTCCAAGCCCGCGAAATATTCAGGCGCCTCCTCGCCCCCAAGGTGAACGGGGGACTCTTTCTGGTGCTGATCCAGCCGTTTCCAATAGAGCGATCTTGGCGCTCGATGAAGTAATTCGACTTTGAGTTCCTGTGACAATGAGGGCCCTTGAGACGAGATAAGCCAATGCCCACCGAGCGTTTCAAGATAGAGGCCGGGAAAATCGTCACCTTCACCATCGATCAATCTAACAAGATCGTTATTCGGAGAGAGTAAGGACTTGCGTTTTGCAAAGGCGGAATCGAGTAATTGACTGAGGCGAGGGGTGGACATCTGGCGCGCATCTCTTAGCATCCCATCACCAATGAGCGAATGGAAATCCTTACTCGATCAGGCAGTCACTGATGGTGACCTTTCTTCAACCTCCTGTGAAAATATAGAGCTCTACCTTGCTGGCACAAGCTCTCCAGTAGGAGAAACCGCAATTATTGAGCTGGTTGAGCAGTCAGCATGGCAGGAGCTTGATGACCGTTTTTTTAAGACTCTTGCCTTTGGGACTGGAGGGCTCCGCGGCCGGACGATTGGTCGGATGGTCACCAAGGCTGAGGAAGGGAATGGTGGGCCGCTTGAGCGTCCTGAACATCCTTGCGTGGGGACGGCGACAATGAACTTCTTCAACCTCAAACGAGCAATGCTGGGGATGGTGACCTATCTTTTGAAAACTTGGAGCGGGGAAAAGCGACCATCCATCGTGATCGGTCATGATTCCCGTCATTTTTCGCGCGACTTCGCTGAGACCTGCGCCAAGGTCTGTACTGAACTCGGGGTGAATGCTTACCTTTTCGAAGCGGAACGAGCGACGCCTGAAATCTCTTTTGCGATTCGCGAGCTCCGGGCAGACGCGGGTGTCTGTCTCACCGCGAGTCATAATCCGGCGCACGATAATGGCTTTAAAGCCTACTTCTCGCAGGGCTCCCAGATCGTTGAACCAGCTGCGACTGGAATCATTTCTGAGGTGAACGCGCTCACCAGTGATAAATACGAGCCGAAGCCGGAGAGCGAGCAGGGTCAGTTGGTCGTGCTAGGCGAGGAAATGGACCGCACTTACATGGGGCGCCTCAGGAGCGTTCTCCTTCAACCCTCCTTGCTTAATGGGAAGAAGGCGAAGATTGTCTATACCAACCTTCATGGAACCGGAGGGGTGATTATCGTGCCCATGCTCCGCGAAATGGGCTTCGAGGTTCTTACTGTCCCTGAACAAGATGGGCCCGATGGCCGTTTTCCCACGGTCGAATCACCCAATCCTGAAAATGCTCCCGCGCTCGCCATGGGAATCGCCCTTGCTGAAAAAGAAGGAGCTGATGCGGTTATCGGTACTGATCCTGATTGCGATCGCATGGGCGTCGCGGTGAGAAATGGCGCGGGTAAAATGGAGCTACTGACCGGTAACCAGATTGGCTCCCTGATCGGATGGTATCGCATCAAGACGATGTTCGATCTCGGTTGGCTCAGGGAGAGTAATCGCAGTCGTGCTGTGCTCATTAAAACGCTCGTAACGACTGAACTGCAGTCCAAGATCGCCAGCAAATTCGGCATCAGCGTCGTGAACACTCTAACGGGCTTCAAGTTCATCGGCGAAAAGCTCGCGAAGTATGAAGCTGCTATCCCCACGGAAAAAAAGGGCGATTACCGCAGCTTATCCGAAGAGGAGAGTCGTAAGATTCGCCTCGAATATTCCAAGTTCTTCGTCTTCGGCGGGGAAGAAAGTTACGGCTACCTTGGTTCTGATTTCGTGAGGGACAAGGACGGTAATGCTTCGGCAGTAATGTTCGCCGAACTCGCGGCGTATGCCATGAGCGAGGGCACCACGATCAGCGGACTTCGTGATCAAATTTGGAAAGAGTATGGCGTGCACCTTGAGCAGGGCAAATCGATCGTGATGGAAGGAAGTGCCGGAGCTCAAAAAATCGCAGCGCTGGTCGAATCATACAGCTCAAATCCTCCCGAGGAGATTGATGGAGCTAAATGTGTCGACGTTAAAAATTACGCAGAGGGCGGGTTTTACGACGAGGAGGGCGACGAGCTTCCGGCCGCAGATATGCTCTTTGTCGAACTCGATGACGGCCGTCGTTTCGCCGTGCGTCCCTCTGGAACCGAGCCAAAGATTAAATACTACCTCTTTGGAGAATCCGCGCCTGGAGATGTCGCCACCGGCAAGGCTCAAGTCACTGCTGCCCTCGACTCTCTATGGGCCGCCGCCGAAAAAGACGCCTACGAGCGCATGGGCTAATAATGCAACGTTTTTTGAAAATACTCGGAGCGCTTGCGAGTGGATGCGCTCTCTCTCTTTGCTTCGAGCCTTTTCAACAAGGCTGGCTCGTTTGGGGCTGGCTTTGGATCCTGTTGCCGATCTTGTGGACGACAAAAGGAAAGTGGCGCCGCCTTAAAGGCTTTGGATATGGTTACCTGAGCGGTTTTTCTTTCTGGTTGATCAACATGAAGTGGATTTGGACCGTCACCGGATTGGGTGCGGTCACGATAGCGCTCTATCTTGCGCTCTATTTTGGAGCTTTTGGGGCCTTTGCTGCGGTTTCAGGAAACCCGTGGCGAAAGGAAACAAAGCTTGCCAAGACCGTCCCTCAGCGCTTTCGAGAAATGTCGCGAAGCTTGGCTTACGCTGCCGTTCTCGGTGGTTTATGGTGTGGTCTGGAGTGGATTCGCGGCTGGATGCTCACTGGCTTTGGCTGGAATGGCTTGGGAGTCGCCTTTTCAAATAGTCTCATGCTGGCCCAGAATGCTGAATTCGTCGGCGTAATTGGTTTATCGTTTCTTCCAGTGTTTTTCAGCGCCGTCGTGGTGCAGGTCGGAAGACGCTTTTACCAGCAAAGCGTTCTTGGCGGGGTGAAGATACTTCACTGGGATTTTGCCACTGCGATGCTCGTCATTATGGCAACCTTTACGCTCGGAACCTTCCGTTTTACGACGGTGATTGGGAGTGAAAAGATTAAGGCCAAAGTTCTTCTGATTCAGCAGAATATCCCCCAGAAAGCGGGGCAGATACAGTGGTCTGCACAAGACATCGTGGATGGCTTTATTGAACTGACGGAAGACACACTTGAAAGAATCGACAATCAAACCTTCGAAGACCTCAAAGATGTGGGAGAGGAAGTGATCGTCTCAGGTCAACGCCCCGATTTAGTGCTTTGGCCTGAAGCTTGTCTCCCGGAGTGGTTTTATCTGGATGAGGAAGGGCGGCCTGTCGGGGGACCAGCGATTGAGAGCATCCTTGAATACATCGTTTCCATCGGAGACTTCACTCTAATCACTGGGATCAACGAAATTGAAGGGAATCCTGAAGACCCCTCTGCTCGATTCTACAATTCTCTTCTCGCGCTTGATTCGGATGGAATAAGACAGTCCTTCAAGAAACATCATCTCGTCTACTTTGGTGAAGCCATCCCTGATATTCAGTTCCTCAGAGATCTCTACGAAGAAACCACTGGCGTTCCCTTCGGTGGAGGACTCACACCGGGACAAGACTTCGATCCTCTGGACCTCAAACTGCGCGGCGTTGATATCGGGCTCATTCCTTCTGTTTGCTTCGAAGATACCGTCCCGCGTCTTGCTCGAAAGTTCGTCCGTCCGGAGCCTCAATTGATTGTCAATATCACTAATGATGGCTGGTTTCAGGAAAGCGAAGGAGCAGCGCAGCACTTTCAAAACTCTCTTTTCCGGAGCATTGAACTCAGAAGGCCCATGCTTCGCTGCGCGAACCAAGGCGTTACTTCTGTGATTTCCATGGTGGGCTCAACCTTCGATCCTGTCACTGCCGAGGATCGGCGTTTGGTCAACGGAGAGGGGAGTCATTTTCACCGGGGAGCACTTCTTGCAAACGTCTATCTTCCTACTGATACCGCCGTGACTCTCTATTCGCGTTGGGGCGATTGGTTTGCTGTGACAGGACTTGTCATCGGATTTCTTTGGAGTCTTGCGCTCCGTTTCGCGATTTGCTGAGTTCGTGCCTTTGCACCGCTTGCCGAATGAGGCGTAATCTGCCAAGTTCTCTACGTGCAGAGTGACGTCAGAGCAGTCCTTCAGTATATTCCCTCTTTCCGGGGGAATATTTTCGTCGTTGTTCTGAATGGAGGGCAAATGACGGAGCTAGCTCTCGCTGAGGCACTCCTTGATTTGAGTGCTCTTCTTCAGATTGGTGTTCGAGTTGTGGTTATTTCAACAGGGGATGGAGAGGCGGAAATTTCGCAACGCTTGGTCGATGGAGAGTTGAAATGGGGATGCTCGTCGATGGATACGCCAGAGCACACCTTAGAAGTCCTAAATCGAGGGCAGCTAGTGCTGATCAACGTTCCAGGAGCGGAACCACTTGATGATCGTATTGTGTCCTTTGGACGAGAACTCGGTGCGTCGAAATTGATCTCACTTTTGGATCAACCTATTCACACCGAAGGGATGAGCCTGCACGCGATCTCTAGAGAGACTGCAAGGAATTGGGAAGGAGAGAGAAAGGCACTTTTCGCTGCAGCCGCCGGGGCTTGCGATCGGGGAATTCCGAGAATCCATCTCTTGGACGCTACCCGGCAGGGTGTCCTCATGGACGAGCTTTTCTCAAACGAAGGAGTTGGGGTGATGATTCACTCGGATGATTATTTGAGCATTCGCCCTATTACTTCGGAGGATATTCCTGAGCTATTGGCGATGATTGGACGTTCGATTCGAGACGCTTTCCTCGTTCCTAGGTCTTACGAAGAAATCGAAAGCTCGCTCGATGAATTCCTCGTCCTTACGATCGATGATAACGTCGTTGGTTGTATCGCTTTACATCAATATTCGGAAGGCTGCGGTGAAGTAGCCTGTCTCTATGTGAAACAAAGCCATGGCACAGAGGGATACGGGAGACTTCTTGTGCAGGCGGCAGAAATGCGCGCAAAAAAACTAGGGCTATCTTCGGTCTTTGCTCTCAGCACGAGGGCCGTTGACTACTTTACCAAACAGCTCGGCTATCAGCTGATCGATGTTTCAGAAATCCCTGAGAGTCGGCAGGTTAGACTGGGGGAAAGCAGCCGGGGCTCTCTCGTCGTTCGAAAGATGCTCGATTAAATTCTTAGTCGATAAGATCGATGGCTAAGCCCTTCACGCTGGCAACCTCGATGAGGAAGAAATCGGGGTCCGTTGAGAGGCTTCCGTAGAAAAAGCGATTCTCTGCACCGGGCATCACTTGAGAAATTCTTAGTTCCTTTGGTGTCAACGCGACCGATATCCCAGCATCGTTAACCTCCTCAACAATTACCGTTATGCTCAAATTTGGATCATTGAGTTGAAACTTAGCATTCTCGGCGCGGGGCCCCAGCCATCGGTGAGTTTTAATATTCGCCAATTTTTCCAGAAGTCGGTTTGCCTTATTTGTGTTGAGACTGGCTGTGACATCCCTGCCGTCGAGCTTCGCTTTCCAGTTCTGACTGAAAAAATTGTAACTTAATTGGAGGAGAGGCTGCCCCGAACGTTGAATCAAGAGACCTTTAATTTCGAAGGGATCGATATTCCAGAGACGCTTTGCCCGCCAACGATAGTCCGTCATCGCAATCTTCGTGAGAATCTGGGGGGAAACCTCTGCAACCCGGGATGTCCCAATGCGACTACTGAAAAAGTGAGTGCGTTTACCTCCCCCAAATTCCAGGGTGCTCGCGTCTGATCCGCTCCCGATGGTGATTTTCTTTGTCTCCGTGATTCCCAAAACACTGAGATCAGCAGGTTGGTTTGGAGCGGGCGTTTCCGCACGAAGGAGTGGTGCCAGCTCGGGAGCACTTTGCCCCTTTTTTAACGCCTCGTGGGCTTCCTTTGAAATTTCGGCAATGCGCCCTGATTTCAAATGCCTCACATAGTAGTGTTCTTGTTCTCTCTGGCCGATAGCGAACTCAAGTGTCGAGTCGTCTTTGAGTTGGACTTCGATTGTCCGCATCGGTTGATCAAGGCCATAGAGAGAAAGATCCGTTGCCGCATCATCGCTAAAGCTTAAGATCTCATCACCAAAGAGTGCTTTAAAGAGAACGCCAACTTGTTCCTCGTTCGCCGGGCCTTCGTATCCGCTAAGAGTGGCATGCCAACGTTTAGCACGTTCATGAGGATCAAACTCCAGCGTGAGCTGCAGGTTCCGTCCTTCATGATCCTTAATCCGAAGCGAATCAATCTGAGCAACCCCAAGTGATGTCAGAGTCTTACTTCTGAGCTGATTGACATTGGTTGGGAGCTTCGCTAGGGCGGCTACGGGGAGCTTCAAAATAGCAGGTCGTTTTTGGTTGGGGCCAGTGCCTATAATGGCAGAAGTGATGAGGTCTCCCGCCTTTTCCGGTGGGTAGACATAAACGGTCGTGGGCGAAGAAACGCTACCGTCAGGAAGGAAAAATTTAACCCTGATAATCTGCGCGAGATTTTCCGGAGTGGGTTCAGCTAGGGTCTCGCTTGATTCGTCGTGGACTGCCACCGCCCGGAGGGTGGAGAGTTCACCAATGAGTGCGTTCACCGTTTCCGGATTCGCTGCCAACTCGTAAGGTTTGGTCACGCGCCAAGACGTGTCCTTGCTTGGATTCGAGCGGGCAAGAGTAAGTTCAGAAGTACCATCATTGAGGCTAATCTCTGCCGCAAAAGCGGGCGGGCGGTAAAAGACTCCATGATTCCTCAAGGACTTCAACTTGTCATCGAAAAGGCTGCGGATTCCCACGCGGCGAATTGCGGGGTTGGCCTGATCACCACAGACGTAGAGATAGTCCCGCTGTTCTCTCTCGGCGGGCCAGATAATCACGGTCGGGAAGCTGCTCGTCTTCTCCTTTTGCGTTTTCCCGTAAAGCTCAGGCCCTTGATCATCGTCGATCACGATGCTCCGCCATGCGGTATTTCGACCTAGGTTGAAATGGCAGAGTGGTCGACCACCTTTGTCGTAAAGTTGGAGTTCAATTTTGGATCCGCTGAGCCCAAATTCAGCGAGATCATCGACCTCATCGCGATCGATGACATCCTCAATTACAAGGTTGCTTGCGAAGTTAATGATGGCCTGTGCCACCAGTGGATCTGCGATATCTTCCCAAGGTTTTTGGACAACCCATGCGCCTCCAATTTTTTCAACGACCGCTTGGGTTCCATCGTGACTCAAGATTTCGATTCGCCCGACCTCATTAGGATCGAATTGATAAACCCGATCATCCTGACCAAGTGGGGGAGCGCCGAAAAAGCGATAGAGATTCCCGTCATAGGTTTGCATCATCACCAGGCCTCCCAGGAAAAGGGCCAATATTGCGAGCAGGATAGAAGAGAGGTAGCGCATCACTTTTCAGGGTTACGCACGGCGGGTGCTCCAGACAAAGAGAGAGATCAGCAAAAAGCCAATTGGGATGAAGAAAATAATGATGTTTTGGAGCCAACTGATTTCGCTGGGAATGAGATTGAGTTTTCTTCGTTCTAATCCACGGGGACCAATTCCCATTAGCTCCTCGCGACCGAGCAGCCAATGCGTCGAGTTCTTAACGAAATCCAATTGCTCGCTATTCATCCGCTCGGGGTCCAAGAAATCGCTCGTGGAAAGGATCATCATTTTCGAAACCGTTTCCTCAATCTTATCAAGGTTGGCATTTCCTTTGATGACTCCCGCGCCGATAAAGAGAGGTCCAGGGTAGTCCGAGGAATCATCAAAACTTGGATCAGGCTGCTTATAGTCAACTTCGCCCCAAAAACCTGGCGCGGTCTCAATCACTGCGAAGCAGCGGATTCCCTGTGTCACAAGATCCTCCGCGCCTTCCCGGATTTCCAAACTAGAAACACGACCTTCAAAACGGGTGGCCTTTCCTTCGAGAGAGACCGTGACACTGTTTACCGGAGCGTTCACCGAGAAAAGTGCTTGAACTTGACTGTCGGTGCGACCGTTTGTGACTTTCAAGACACGATCATCACGGCGGGTGACACCATGTTTTCGAAAGAAAGATCGGAGATTAGTGAGGTCCGCAGAGGGATCGAGAAAGGCTAAAATCGACGAGCTTGGTCTCTTCCAATATTCTTTTACGACAGCGAGTTCCTTATCGGTGAGATCATACTGCGGAGCTGCAAAAACAACTCCTTCCGCATTCTCGGGAATCTTATTAATTTCTGAAATTCTGATGGGCGCAAGAAAAACGTTGAGACGTCCCATCGTCTCGGACAAAACTTGACTGGGATTTACTGAGGCAGTGGCATCGAGGTCATTCTTATCGGAAATCAAATACATGACTCGTGGACGTGGTTCGATTGCCGCCTGCAGATAGGAGGTTAGCATTTCCTCGTCTTGGTAACCGATCACCCGGCGTTGCTTATTCTCATCAGAGCGCATCACCAGCATGTCTTCAACTCTGACAAAACTCAGTCCGGCATTCGGTGATGTGGGATCAAGCGGTGGGCTTAATCGACCGTCGATGATGAAGATATCATCGCTGAATAGCTGATCAGCCAGCAAGTCGCTGTAATTATTAGCGACCTCCAAGGAGCGATCTTGATCTCGAATGGGATCAAGGTAATCAACATCGAGCTTTCCCTCAGCCAGTCGTTCATACTCTTCGATCAAAGTGCGCAAGCGCGCGTAATGCGTAGAGTTTTTCCGCAACGCCGCGATTACTTTTACAGGCTCTTCGCGATCCTGAAGCTGTGATGACTTTAAAAGGCTGGTAGTCTGTTCCGATAGGGTGAATTGCGAGGTCTTCGTCAGATCCATCCGCTCATGATGGAGAATTCCTATATAAAAGGCGCTCATTAGAATCACAACAGCGAGGAGAAGTTGAATGGCAACACGAGAGCCCGTTCCGACCCTCGTAATTGGGGTGGGGGGGGGAGCCATCTCGGAGAGATTTGTTTTAGGATCTTCATTCATGGCTTCCAACGTCGGTAGTCCAACAAGTGATGAGTAATGAAAAGTGTAAAGCTGGTGGTGGTAAGATAATAAATAACGGGTCGAGTATCGATCAGGCCACGGGAGAAGGTCGCAAGATGTTCTCGAGATGAGATGAAACTAAAGAAGGGAGCTGCATCGATCTGATCTCCATAGAAGAAGGTGATTAACCCGAGGAGAAAGTGAACGAAGAGGATTCCCACACAAACGACTCCGGCAATAATTTGGCTCGAAGTAAGGCACGATGCCAAACAACCGAAGGCGATAAACAGCGCTCCCATGAGGGCCAGAATCGAGAATACCCCAACTAACTCTCCGCTGGAAAAGGGAGGGGGGACGTTAGTGATAATGGTGAAGAGTTTAAAGTGAAAAAAGGCAGGTATCCACAGAATCAGATAAGTAACATACGATGCGAAATACTTGGAAAGTACCACGTGCCAAGTTTTCACCGGGGCGGTGAGGAGGCCTTCAAGAGTTCCCGCCCGGCTCTCTTCAGAAAAGAGACGCATCGTAAGAACAGGGAAGAGGAACAGGAAATAGAACCAAAAGGTGGGCGCCTGAAAGGTCGCGAAGACGAGGCTTTCAGACCGGGGAGAGTCCAAGAAGCCTTTCATTGTCGTAGAGAGCGAGAGAGCCTGCATGAGTGCTGCAAACCCACAGATCAACCAGCCAAAAGGCGATAGAAAGTAGGATTTAAGCTCTTTGAAAAAGAGAATTCGGAAGGTGCGCATCTGACTAGTCTTTTCTCGTGAGTTCTACGAAAACCTCTTCCAAGTTCGCGTTTCGACGAGCGAGGGAACGAAGAGGCCATCCTTTTTCGGCAGCCAAAGCGGCCAGACGAATCCGGGTGTCGGTGTTTGGAGCGACAAAGACCGAGAACCTTGTCCATCCATCTTGCAGAGGTTCACTCGTGACCTTTGTGACATTGTCCAAGGTCGGGAGAACAGTCTCTCCAACTTCCGGAGCAATCTTGAGTTCCATTGTCACTCTCCCTGCCCGCCTCATCGAGGATATGAGGTTCAACGGAGAGTCTGCTGCCTTCACCCTACCCTCATCGATAATCACGACCTTGTTACAGGTCATTTCGACTTCGCTCAAAATGTGGGTCGAAAGAAGAATGGTGTGCTCTTGGCCCAAATCTTGGATCAATCGTCTGATCGCCCGAATCTGATTGGGATCGAGACCGTTTGTGGGTTCATCGAGAATGAGGAGTTCAGGTTCGTGAATGAGGGCATCAGCCAAGCCAACCCGTTGCCTATAGCCTTTGGAGAGGGTCTTGATCATTTTGCGCCGCACATGAGTGAGCCCACACGTTTCCATCACCTCGCCAAGTCGGGTGCGGAGCTTACTTCCGGAAAGTCCTTTCAGTGCCCCACGAAAGCGCAAATACTCTTTAACGCGCATCTCAATATAAAGAGGAACATTTTCCGGCATGTAGCCGATCTTCTTTCGCACCTCGAGTGACTCTCGGAAAATATCGAGTCCGGCGATGCGCGCTGCCCCGGAACTAGGTGGGAGGTAACCGGTGAGCATTCTTAGGGTGGTGGTCTTTCCGGCGCCATTAGGCCCCAGAAATCCGACGATTTCTCCGCGCTGGACTTCAAAAGAAATCTCATCGACCGCCAAATGGCGGCCATAGCGCTTACTGAGATTTACAATCTCGATCATGCGATGGTGAAAATAGAGGTGGGATTAGGAGCTGAGCGATTGACTCGCGAAGGTGTGGGAACTAACTAACGGCACCGGGCGTGCGATTCCAAGCTCGAATCTCGACCTCCTTACCAACTCATTACCATGTCCTCGCACATTTCATCACGCCTCAATGCGTCACTTCTGGATGAAAAGTATGCGGAGTGGGAGAACGACCCTCAATCAGTGGAGCCTGTCTGGTCAGCTTTCTTCGAGGGATTTGAGTTGGGCTCGACCCAACCGGAAAAGGGCGGTCCTAATGGCAGCAATCCCGCAACTACAAGCTCAGCAACTCTCTCTGAGGAACAGCTGATGTTCCGGGGGAAGGTCGTGAGCCTTGTCTACAACTACCGCACACTGGGTCATACTCAAGCGCACATCAATCCTGTCTCTTATACACATCTGACGCTGCCGACGAAGAGGATAGTGTAGA
>OJBA01000073.1_pt1 | contig 12563 bp, 8 predicted proteins | sample 1590141 | NCBI WGS metagenome assembly OJBA01 (sample SAMN05416722, study PRJEB24817) | seawater metagenome | isolation source: Sea water | place: Canada:Atlantic | collected 2013-07
AATTGTCGAAGTCAGCACTCAATTAAAAGCGGCCCCTAACGACAAGACTCTTCGCCTTCGTCTCGCCGAACTCTTCATCGCCCACAGCCAACCAGAAAAGGCCCGTAAGGAACTATCCAAACTAACCAATTCTCAACCACCCCACATCCCCGCCCTCTTCTCCTTTGCGAGTTTCGAAAAAAGGCAAGGAGCCCACAAAAAAGCGCTCTCGCTCATCGATGCCTATCTTCAGTTGGGAGGAACAAAAGAGGTCTCCCACAGCGAACGAGCCTACATTCTCTCCGCCCTCGGATCCCATCATGAGGCATCGAAATCATGGGGCCGTTTTCTGGAACTCTCCAAGTCACCAACAGCACAGCAATTCTCCGACGCCGGAATCTCCTTCCTCTCAGAGGGTGAATTTCAAAAAGGCCAGCGCCTCGTCGAGAAAGGCCTCCTCATTTACCCACGCTCTATTCCCCTCCATCAAACCACTGCCCGCTTGATGCTCTCTCTAAGGGATTTTAAATCAGCCCAACTCCAATTCAAAAAACTGCGGAATCACTATCCTAGTTTATCCCACCGTCTTTATTATGACGAGGGTGTCCTCCTTTCAAAAGAAGGTCTAAAAACCGAAGCTACTAAAGCGTTTAAAAGCGCACTCTCTCAGTTCAATAAACTCCCCGCTCGCAAGCAATCCCTCCCCGCACTGAAAGCGCTTAAAATTGAAATTCAGTCCAAAATCCCCTAATGAAACTCATCTCTCTTATTCCTCGCCATCTCCTCGTTTACGTTTGGTGAGCTTGTCACCATCCTTCCTGAAAACGCCTCAGGCTGGGCCTATCTCAAGACTCTCGACGAAAAAAGAACTCCATCGACCCCACCATCGCAGATCCCGATTTTGAAGAAATATGGTTCAATCAAGCTCTCGAAAACTACCACGCACAATTAGTTTACAATTCATTTAAGACGGCTACTAAAGTGCCCCCATCTCCATCAAGCTCGGTCACATATAAGCCCGGAGAGGGTTCCAGGATCGTGGAACTCATTGCCCAAAACAGCGACCTTGCTCCAGCAGATAGAACGCTCACTCTCAACTTAGTCCCACGTCGAGATCAGATCACACCCACCTCTGTTAAAAAGACAACCCACTTTATTGAGAGGCCTCATTCAGAAAGATTCCCCATACTAAACACCCCCTCCCTCCAAGTTTTCATCGTTCAAATCTCACTATTCGCTGTTCAGAGTTCATTCGCCAAGCAAGCCCTTGATCTCCCGCAAGAATCCGCTAAAACCCCCTTCCCGCCTCAAACAGCGGGACAACTCCATGGGAAAAACACTCTACCAAAAGGTCTGGGACGCACACACGGTGGGCACACTCAGCGACGGACGCACCCAACTTTTCATCGGCACGCACCTTATTCACGAAGTGACGAGCCCGCAGGCCTTCGGCATGCTCCGCGAGCTTGGCCTTCCGGTTAAGTATCCCAAGCGCACCTTCGCAACCATCGACCACATCGTCCCTACCATTAATCAGGACCAGCCCGCCGACCCGCTCGCTGCTGAAATGATCGAGGCCATCCGTAAGAACTGCGATGACTTCGACGTCACCTACTTCGACCTTAAGTCTGGAAAACAGGGCATCGTCCACGTAGTCGGACCCGAGCAGGGCATCACCCAGCCCGGTTCCACCATCGCTTGTGGTGACTCGCACACCGCGACCCACGGAGCCTTCGGTGCCATCGCCTTCGGCATCGGAACCACCCAGGTGCGCGACGTCCTAGCCACCCAGACCATGGCCATGGAGTCTCTCAAAGTTCGCCGTATCGAGGTGAACGGCAAACTCCGCCCCGGCGTCTACGCCAAAGACGTCACCCTTCACATCATCCGCATGCTCGGAGCAAAAGGCGGCATCGGCTACGCCTACGAGTATGCTGGCGACACCTTCGATCACTTCACCATGGAAGAGCGCATGACCGTCTGCAATATGGCCATCGAAGGCGGAGCACGCTGCGGCTACGTCAACCCAGACGAAACCACCTTCGAGTTCCTCAAAGGACGCCCCTACTCCCCCACCGGAGCCGAGTGGGATGAAGCGGTCATCCGTTGGAAATCCTTCGCCTCCGATGCCGACGCTGAGTTCGATGACATCATCACCATCAATGCCGAGGACGTAGAGCCCTCCGTCACCTGGGGAATCTCCCCCGACCACGGCATCACCATCGGCGAAAACATCCCCGACCCAGTTACCACTTCCGATCCGGAAGAAAAGGCCGTCATCGAGGAAGCCCTCGCTTACATGAAGCTCCCCGCCGGAACCCCGATCAAAGGCATCCCCATCGATGTCGCCTTTATCGGATCCTGCACCAATGGCCGCCTCTCCGACTTCCGTGAAACCGCCAAATTCCTCAAGGGCAAAAAGGTCGCCGCAGGCATCACCGCCATCGCCGTTCCCGGATCGCAAATCACCGCCATCCAGTGCGAGCAGGAAGGCCTCGATAAAATCTTCGAAGAAGCCGGATTCGAATGGCGCGCCGCAGGCTGCTCAATGTGTCTCGCGATGAATCCCGATAAACTCATCGGCGATCAAATCTGCGCATCCTCTTCCAACCGGAACTTCAAAGGCCGCCAGGGCTCCCCCATCGGACGCACCATCCTTATGTCGCCCGTCATGGTCGCCGCTGCCGCAGTCGAAGGCAAGATCGCCGACGCCCGCGAAACCTTCGAAGCCCTCGGCAGCTCTGCCGTCGCTTAGATTAACCAACCGAACTCCATGAAAACTCTCCTCGATGACCGGAACATCACCATGCCCGACACCATCGCTAAAGCGCTCAGCGAAAAGCCCGAAAATTCACACTTTTTCGCCGTCGGCGCCGCCCACTATACCGGAGCAACCGCTAACCAGGACCTTCTCACGAAAAAAGGCTACACCATCACTCCCGCCTTCAAGTAACCTTCACAAACTATCGCATCATGGCCATCGCACCCATCACTCAAGTTTCCGGGACCGCCGTCCCCATCCCCGGAGCCGACATCGACACCGACCGCATCATCCCCGCACGCTTCATGAAGTGTGTCACCTTTGATGGACTCGGCGAGTTCGCCTTCTACGACGTTCGCTTCGATCCCGTCTCCGGCGAAAAAACCGATCACCCGCTCAATGACGAGCGCTTCAAGGATGCCTCCATCCTCGTCGCCGGCATCAACTTCGGCTGCGGCTCCTCCCGTGAGCATGCGCCCCAGTCGCTTACCAAGTATGGTTTTACCGGCATCGTCGCCGAGTCCTTCGCGGAAATCTTCTACGGTAACTCCACCACCCTCGGCCTCCCCTGTGTCTCCGCGCCCAAGGCCGACATCGATGCGCTCAAAGCAGCCACCGCAGCCGATGCCACCCTTGAGGTGAAGATCGACATCGAAGCCATGACGGTCACCGCCGGAGACGTCAGCTTCCCAGTCGAAATGCCCGCTCCCGCACGTCATGCTCTCCTCTCCGGAAAGTACGACCCCATCGCGGAACTCATCGGAAACAAAGACAAGATCGAAGCCACTGCCGCTAATCTTGTTTACGTTGAGTAAATTAGAAGCTCAGCCGACCAGCGACAACGGCGGCCCTGAAGCGAGAGGCTTCCGAGAAGGATCATGAGGCTCGATGATGGCTCAGAAACGAACAGGTAGATGCTCACTGCAGGAATGCCCGCAAGCCGTTGTACATTGCTAGTGAAAATTCACCATCGACGTGATCACGGGCTCAATCACCCTGGGATTCGGGGCCATTATGGCATTCCGACGAAATCACGCTCAAACAAGGCCGGCCGAGTAAAAGACCGCGCCGTAGTGGAAGCATCTCCCAAAGCCGACTAGTCCAAAAACTTCCCCGGATTCAGAATCCCTTTCGGATCCAACGCATTCTTCACTGTCAGATGCGTCGCAAAGCCCACCTCGCCCAGAGCATCCTTGATCCAGCGCTTCTTCGCCAGCCCCACCCCGTGCTCGCCCGTGATCACTCCGTCGTTTTCTAAGATCCAGGTAAAAAGGACATCCAGAGCCGCGTCCGCCTTCTCGCGAATCACCGGATCATCGTAGTCCTCCACCATAAGATTGGTGTGAATATTTCCATCCCCCGCATGCCCGAAGCACGCCACTGGGATCCCGGTCTTTTCCTGCAAGCCCGCGGCGAAATTCGCTAGATTGACCAGCTTCGATCGCGGCACCACGATATCCTCGTTCAACTTCGTCAGCCCCGTCGCCCGCAGCGAATAGGAAAAATCTCTTCTCAACTGCCACACCGCCTCACACGCCTCCGCATCTCCGTGACGCTTGGTCGAAAGTGCGCCGACCTCTTTCAGCAACTCTTCCAGCTCTTCCAACTCGCTCGCAATTGCCCGCGAACGACCATCAATCTCCACAATGAGATGCGCATCCCCATCCGGGAGACAATCCTGCCCCAGGTAATCCCGAGCCGCCTTCAGCGTAAAACGATCCGTGATCTCGAGAGCCGATGGCAAATGCCCCGCATTCAAAATCGCCTGCACCGCCCCTGCCGCATCGGTGAACTCCGAAAAAGTAGCCGTCAGCATCGCCCGATCCTGCGGATGCGGAATGATTCGTAGCGTCGCCTCCGTGATCACCCCCAGCATTCCCTCGCTTCCCACAAAAAGGTGCAGCAAATCAAAGCCCGTCTTATTCTTGTGACAGCGCCCGCCCACCTTGAGCACCTCACCACTCGCCAACACCACCTCAAGGCCTAGCACGTAATTCTTCGTCACCCCGTATTTTAAACATCGAGGCCCACCCGCATTCGTTGCCAGATTCCCCCCAATCGAACACTCCTTCAGCGACGCCGGATCAGGCGGATAATACCAGCCCAAGTTACTCACCGCATCCTGCAGATCTTTTAAAATGACACCCGGCTGTGTCACCACCACCCCGTCCGCCGGATTCAACTCCACCAGCTGATTCATCCTTACCACCGAAAGCGCGATCCCACCCTGCACCGGCACACATCCCCCCACATAACCCACACCCGCTCCCCGGGTCGTCACCGGAATCTCCCGCGCATTCGCAAACTTCATCACCGCCACCACATCATCCCGCGACTCCGCAAAAACAACGACATCCGGCAAGTGGGAGAAATCCCACCGGTCCGTCCCATGCACCTCAAGCACCTCCGCCATCGCAGAAACCTTCCCCTCACCCAACAAATCACGCAACTGGTCAATCATCTCTTATCTGTAGCGTCGGTCCCTGACCGTCGCAAGCCCAGCTCATCACCAAAAAACGATCAAGACCGCCTGGGAAGCATCATTGTGACAGACTCTCCTTTCGATAGAAATTAAAGTGATGACCAAAGGACAACAATACTTTTTGTAACCCTTCTTCTTTGCGCTGCCGCCACCGGCACCCCTTGGCTGATCCAAGCAAAGCAGAAGTCGTTCAATTCTCAATTAGTGATAGCATCCGCGCTTTTTATCCGTAAAAATTGTCCTCATGCGCTTTGCTTTATCTCTTCTCCTCTTGGCTTCATCCCTCGCCGCAAAGAATGTGGCCCAGAGTCCCAAGCTCCACGCCGCAGACTCCCAACGTCTCCACGAACTCTCAGCGGACATCGCCAACCTCGAAACTCTCGAACTCTTTGTCAACGACCTCGGCAACGAATCACACGACTGGGCCGCTTGGGTCAATCCCACCTTCCACACCAAGGACGGCAAAAAAATCCCTGTCACCAAAAAACACATCGCCGACGCCAAACAAGCCTGGCGCGACCTTCAGGTCAACAAATCGGTCGGCGGTGGCGCCCTCACCATCGATGGCAAAACCTACTACCACGCCCTCGGCACCCACGCCAAGTCCACCATCCAACTCCGCGTTCCAAAAGGCGCCGTAAAGTTCACCGCCCAAGTCGGCATTGACGATGGTGGTGCAAAGCAAGGGGGCGCGGTCTCCGAAGCCGCAGTCCAATTCACCATCCGCACCCCAAAAGCCCCCAAAGATCCCAATGCCCCTTGGGAGTCCGATCTTGATCCCGCACTCGTTAACCTCGAGTTCTTCAAGCTCCCCGGGGACCTCGAAATCTCAGTCTGGGCCACCTCACCCCACCTCTACAATCCCACCAACGTCGATATCGATCACGCCGGTCGCATGTGGGTCGCTGAAGGAGTGAATTACCGCCGCCACAACGGACGCCGCCCCGATGGCGATCGTATCGCGGTCCTGCAAGACACTGATGGCGACGGCAAAGCCGACACCTCCCACACCTTCGTGCAGGAAAAAGGTCTTATCGCCCCCCTCGGCGTCGCCGTTTTTGACAACGTCATCTACGTTTCCCAGCCACCCGAACTCCTCGTCTACACCGACGTCGACCGCAATCTCAGGTTCGACCCCGCGATCGACAAACGCGAAGTCCTCCTCACCGGCTTCAACGCCCGCAACCACGACCACTCCCTCCACTCCGTCACCGGCGGACCCGACGGAAAACTCTACTTCAACAACGGAAACTGCGGCGCCGTCTTTAAAGACAACTCCGGCAAGAATTTCTACATGGGCGGCCCATACGGCGGCGGTGGCGGCGACTTCCTCGTCGATCACATCGCCGTCTCCGGCAAGCGCTCGGATGATGGCCACATCTGGACCTCCGGCTTCACCGTCCGCATGAACCCCGACGGCACCGACTGTGAAATCATCGGCCACGGCTACCGTAATTCCTACGAGCAATCGCTCGACTCCTTCGGCAATGCCTTCCAAAACGATAACGACGATCCACCGGCCTGCCGCGTCTCCTACATCCTCGAATACGGCAGCGCCGGATACTTCACCCGCGATGCCAAGCAAGGATATCGCTCCGTCAAACGCCCCGGTCAGGACCATGGACGCGCCCATTGGCGTCAAGACGACCCCGGCACGATGGACGCCGGCCACATCTACGGCGGGGGATCCCCCACCGGCGTCAGCATGTATGAAAACGGAGCCCTTCCCGCTAGCTACAACGGCTCCTTCTTCTCCTGCGAACCCGGAAAAAACACCGTCTTCCACTACAAGCCCGAACCCCAAGGCGCCACCTTCAAACTCGAGCAAGGCAACCTCACCACCACCAACCCCAACAAGGAATACGCCGGCTCCGACTTCGTCGGCGGTGGTGCTGATGCCAACGACACCAAGATCCTCTTCCGCCCCTCCGACATCGTCGTAGGACCAGACGGCGCTCTTTACATCTCCGATTGGTATGACGCCCGCGTCGGTGGCCACGGAGACCGCGATGACTCCTGCTCCGGTACCATCTACCGCATCGCCCCAAAAGGCTTCAAGCCAAGCGTCCCTCAATTCGACCTCAAAACCATCGAAGGAGCAATCACCGCGCTGAAAAGCCCAGCCGTCAACACCCGGTTCCTCGGCTTCACTGCCCTCAAGGAAATGGGCGAAAAAGCAATCCCCGCTCTTAAAAAAGTCCTCAGAGACTCCAATAAACACGTCGCAGCCCGCGCCATCTGGCTCCTACCCCACCTCGGAGGAAAGGGACTCACCGAGTGCACGCAATTGCTGAACCACACCAACCCCAACTTCCAGCTCACCGCCTACCGCGCCCTCCGCCGCGCCGGAGTCGATATCATCCCCTTCGGCGAAGCAATGGCGAACCACAGCAACCCCGCCATCCTCCGCGACGTTGCCCTCTCCCTCCGCGATCTCCCCGCAGCCAAGACAAAGGACATCTTTGCCAAGCTCGCCGCCAAGGTCGATCACACCGATAAAAACGCTATCGAAGCAATCGGCCTTGGTGCCGCCAATCAGGAATCCGAAATCTGGACCGCTATCAAGGCCGCTATGAAGCCCGGCGCTCCTCACGAATGGTCCGATCAATTCGCCAAGCTCACCTGGCGACTCTGGCCAGCCACCGCAGTCGCCGATCTCGAAGCGCGCGCCAATCACCCCTCGCTCACTGCCGAGCAACGCTCCTTCGCCGTCGAGTCCCTCGGCTTCATCGATCACAAATCCTCCGCCGAAGCCACCCTGCGCCTCGCCACCAAGGGCCCGGCCAAAGCAGACGCTGTCAACTGGCTCCTCCGCAATGGTAACGGTGAATGGAAGAAATACGACATTGCCGGTGAACTCAAAAAGCGGGGCATCTACGACCCCTCCAAGATCGTCGTCTCCGCGGTCACAGCCCCCAAGGCGGATCCATCCAAGTTCTCCGTCGCCGATGTCCTAAAGCTCAAAGGCGACCCTGAAAAAGGAAAAGCCACCTCCATGCGCTGCATCATGTGTCACGAGTTCAATGGAACCGGCATCAACTTCGGACCCAACCTCAAAGGCTGGGGCGAAGGACAAACCCTCGACGTCATCGCCCGATCCATCGTCGAACCCTCCGCCGACATCTCCCACGGATATTCCGGCACCGGTGTCGCCCTCAAAAAAGGAGGCCACGTTCACGGCATCGCCTCCAACGACGGAGATCCACTCATCATGACCTCCACCGGTGGCATCACCCAAATGATCCCCCGCGATCGCATCAAGAGTAAAAGGCCCTACAAACTGAATTACTCCCTCATGCTCTCAGCGGACCAACTCGGCCTCACCGCCCAAGACGTCGCCGACCTAGTCACCTTCTTGAAGGTCTACAAGTAGACGAGCTGGGGCGTCCCGCCCCGTCATACTCATCCAACATCAAGGCGGCCTCACCAGCCGCCTTTTTCATGCCCAGCCCTCCAGTCCGCCGTGTAGGTAAAATATCCTATGGGTGCTTTAGCCAAACTCCAGAACCATGCCCCTTAACTTTCAAGTCTCAGCTCTCAAATCTCAGATTCCCACCCTCCTCATCATCCAACTCATCGCCAGCGCCCTGATGATGGGAATCATCTGGATCGTGCAAATCGCGATCTACCCCCTCTTTGGATCGCTCGCCCCGGAAAACTTCGACGCCTACCACGCACGCTACATGGAACGCGTGGCCCTCGTCATTGCCCCGATCATGCTCATCGAAGCAGCAAGCTGTGCCGCTTCCTTTTTCTTGGGAAACAAACGAGAAATTTTCCTCCCCTCCGCCCTCCTAGGAATTGCCTGGCTCTCAACCGCCTTCATCCAGGTCCCGCGGCACGAAGCCCTCACCCTCGCAACCGTCCCCGCCCTCGTCGACTCCAATTGGATCCGCACCATCGCCTGGACCCTCCGGACCGGATTCCTTGCCCTTCTCGTAATACGACTTCGTCATCGATGATGCATAACCCCATCAAATTTACCCTCGCTTGTATCTCTGGCGCCATCGCTCATGCCTTTTATGACGATATACTCTAACCTCTACTTAGTTCGAACTCCCCCATTTCAGAGTTCACCATTCTCTCTTCACCCATCACTATTCCTCCATGTCCCTTACCCCACGCGGCGCTGCTCTTCTAGGAGGAGCCATTGCGCTATTGGTGGTCGGCATTTTAAAAATCGATGGGGCCCTCATCTCCATCGGAGCAGCCGGTCTACTCCTTTTCCTCGTCGCCCTCTTCGTGGGCCGATGGAACCTCTCCAACCTCAAGATTGTCATTCAAACTCCGGCGCGGGTCTTTGCCGACACCAATTTTGATTTCCGCCTCACCCTCGTGAACAAGCGAGCACTCTTGGACGCACACGGCATCAACATGCGTCTCGCCCTCTCGGGCCGAGCCCAAATCAACAGTCACTCGCGCTGGACCGCCGCGCGATCATCGGCCACCTCGAAACTTCGTGGCTCCATCTCATCACGTGGCGCCGTTTCAAAACATCCTTGTCGACTCAGTTCCACCTTCCCCCTGGGGATTCTCGAACATCGACATCAAACGATCGTATGCCAGGAAATGCTCGTCTTTCCAAAGGCGATCCTTCCCAAAGAATTCTTCTCCAGTGGCGAATTTGATGACGCCTGGCACGGCGAAGGACTCCAAGCCGGTGACTCCCCGGGCGAACCCCGGGGACTACGCCCCGCCCGACCCGGCGATCCCGCCAAAAACATCCACTGGCCCGCGACCATGCGCGCCCTCGCCCGCGGCCGCGCTCCACGCGTCCGCGAAATGGACCCACCAGGATTGCGCCCTCGACGCGCCACCGTGATTTTTCATTCCTTCGGTACTGATGGCACTCTTATCCGCACCGACTACTTCGAGCGTGCCCTCTCCCTTCTTTGCGGCACGCTGAGACATCTCCGTAGCATCGGAATCCCCACTTCTCTAAGCGCTGACTTCATCACGTGGAAAACCATTCACACTTTTCAGTCATACGCCTGGCGGGAAGCACTCACCACCTTAGCCCGAGCCGAGCGTACCGGTGACACGGAGGCACACGACTTAATCGCCGCCATCCACGAAGCACCCGGGGAAGATGCCTTGATCATCATTTCCGATATGCAACTCGAAGCCTGGCAACATGTCATCCTAGGAAAAAGCGCCCTCATCATCGATATCCGACAGCACAAGTATGGCAAAAGAGACCTCAAGTTTAGAAAAACCAATTAAGCCCCCTCCAGGAAAATGAAATCTCTCCTCGCCATCTTCGCGCTCTCCCTGTCCACCGCTTGGACCCGGGAAAAACCACTCAACATCCTTCTTATCACCGCAGACGACCTTGGCTATGAAGCGATGGATTTCCTCGGAGGAAGCCTCGCCAAAGTCACCCCCAATTTGAGCCTGCTCGCAAAAGAAAGCCTAAGCTTTCAGCGCGCCCACGTGAACATCGCGATCTGCGCTCCCAGCCGGGCCATCATCGCCACCGGCCGCTACGGTCACAATTCCGGATGCTACGGCTTCAACAAACTCCCCAAGGACATCCCCACCGTTTTCACCACCTTCCAAAAAAACGGCTACCTCACCGGCATTCTAGGGAAACTCAACCACTCGACCTGCGACACACGCTTCACCTGGGACTTCGCTCACGATTATGAAGACCTAGGCTCCGGCCGCTCGCCGAAAAAATACCACGACTACACCGTCGAATTCCTCACCCGCTGTAAGCAAGAAGGAAAGCCCTTCTACTTCATGGTCAACTCCCATGACCCGCATCGCCCTTTTCACGACCCTGAAAAACCGAAGAAGAACAGCGAAGAGCCTTCCCGACTTTTCAGCCCCGAGGAAATACCCGTCCCACCTTACCTTCCCGATCTCCCCGGAGTCCGACTCGAGCTCTCGCACTACTACAATTCCATTCGCAGACTCGATGACACCGTAGGCCGGGTCCTCGATGCCCTCAATAAATCCGGCCAAGCCGAGAACACCCTCGTCCTCTTCATCACCGACAACGGCTCCGCTTTCCCCTTTGCCAAAGCCAACACCTACCTCGCCAGCACCCGCACTCCCCTCCTCATCCGCTGGCCCGGAGTCACCAAGCCCGGAAACATCGACAACAAACACTTCGTCTCCGAAGTCGACTTCTTCCCCACCTTCACTGAGGCCACCGGCGTTGACACTCCCGCGGGACTCGATGGCCGCTCACTGGTTCCTCTTCTAAAAGGCGAAAAACAAGAGCGCCGTGAATTCGTCTTCACGCAGATCGACTACACCATCGGCGGACCGCCCAAACCGATGCGCTGTATTCAAAACGAAAATTTTGGCTACATTTTCAACGCCTTCTCCGATGGCAAATTCCGCTACAAAAACAACAACGAAGGCGATACCTTTAAAGCGATGCAGGCCGCCGGAAAATCCGACCCCGCCATTCAAGCCCGCGTTGACCTCTTCCGCCATCGTGTCGTCGAAGAATTCTACGATCTCAAAAACGATCCAGGCTCCACCACCAACCTGATCCATTCCCCCGACCACCAGGATAGGATCCAAAAATTCCAGCAAAGGCTTCGCAAGTGGATGCTCGAAACCAAGGACCACAATCTCGCGGCTTTCGACGTCCGCAAGGATCCTAAAAAACTCGCCCAAGCAATCATCGACTACCCCAGAATGGTCAAAACAGGACCCCCTCAAGGAGCCAAAAACAGGTCAACGGATGCCGACAGGGCCGCCAAACGAAAGCCCCGGTTCGAAGCAAAAAAGAAAGCCAAGGAATCTCAATAACATCTCAAGCCCACCTCCATATTCACAATGCCCACCAAGTCCACTTTCCTCATCCTGCTCCTCGCCCTCACCTCCCTCATAGCGCAAACCACCGCCAAAACCCCAACTCCCCCGCAGCCAAAAAAAATCCTCTTCATCGGCAACAGCTACACCGGCGGTATTCGTAAAACCGTCACCGAACTCATCAAATCCTCCCCCCATGCCGACACCCAACTCACCTTCATCAACCCCGGCGGAAAAACCCTCGCCTTCCACCTCACCAATCAGGCCACCACCGAAAAAATCAAAACCGGCAACTTCGACATCGTCGTCCTTCAGGACCAAAGCCAAACCCCTGCCCTCTTCCCCGACCGCTTCAAAAAAGCAGCCCTTGGCCTCGACAAAATCATCGATGCCTCCGGAGCCCGAACCGTCTTTTACCAAACCTGGGGACGACGCGATGGCGACAAAAAGAACCCCAAAAAGTTCCCCACCTACGAAGTAATGCAAAAAGCTATCAGCGAGAACTACGCCGCCACCGCCAAAACCTGCCAAGCCACCCTTGCTCCCGTCGGCGACACCTGGAGCGCCCTC
>OJBA01000077.1_pt1 | contig 12329 bp, 5 predicted proteins | sample 1590141 | NCBI WGS metagenome assembly OJBA01 (sample SAMN05416722, study PRJEB24817) | seawater metagenome | isolation source: Sea water | place: Canada:Atlantic | collected 2013-07
ACGAGATCAGCCTCGGTCTCGTGGGCTCGGAGATGTGTATAAGAGACAGATCCACCAATACGGACGTCAGGACGGCATCTCCATTACCGGCGGCCTCCACTACCGAGGCACCGCCGTTCCAGCTCTCCAAGGAAAATATCTCTATGGCGACTGGGGTTTCGGTACCCTCTGGGCCCTCGACTATAAGAAGGAGAAATCAAGCAACACAAAGATCTTCATCCGCACCGAAAAGCAGCAAAAATTCCGCCCTACCGCCTTCGTCGAAGACGCCAGAGGAGAACTCCTCATCCTCTCCCACGACCACAGAATCTACACGATCTCCTCCCAAAAGTAGCATAAACCTCCTTTCTACCCTCTCAACGGTCCCTCAAAGCTTCCAAGCAGTGAGATGGTCCGGAGTGGAGTTTTGTTGGCCAAATAATGAGAAATTGAATGACCTCCTTTGGCGTCGATTAATCACAACAAGAGAGACGAAAGCCGGAGTGATTTCTTGAAAAGCCAAGGAGGGACGAAGGCGTATCGCGATGGATTACTATGCCCTCGGGTCATTAATTTTGGCCCTTAAACGCTCTTCGGAAGCAGGCTGCCGGGTTTCTCACCCGATTCCCTGTCTCACCGTTTCCGTATTCGAACATCTCAACTCAACCTCTTCCGCCCGAAATCATCAACCCAGATCCGTCGCCAAGCCCCCGTCAATCGACTCAAAAAAGGTTGCTGGGTTCCCCTAACTCGCATTAAGGTGCCCCTTCATGAAACGAAAAAACGCCATAATGAAGCTTATTTTAGCATTCCTTACTCCCTCTTTTCTGTTGGCGGCCGCTCCACTTCGGGCGGCCGACGCGGATCTAACTGAAGGTATTTACGCCGAGCTAAAAACCTCGAAAGGCGACATCCTTCTGGTTTTGGAGTATCAAAAAACCCCTCTGACGGTTTGTAACTTCATTGCCCTTTCCGAGGGGAAAATGACGACCAACACTCGAAAGGATCAGCCTTTCTACGACGGCCTGAACTTTCACCGAGTCATCCCCAACTTCATGGTTCAAGGTGGTTGCCCTCTTGGAACTGGCACCGGCAGCCCGGGATACCGTTTCGTCGATGAGTTTGATCCCTCCCTCAAGCACTCCGGTCCCGGAATTCTTTCCATGGCGAACTCCGGCCCAGCCAGTAACGGCAGTCAGTTTTTTATCACTCACAAGGCCACTCCCTGGCTCGACAACAAACACTCGGTCTTTGGACACGTGGTCAAGGGGCTGGATGTTATCAATAAAATTGCCAAAGGCGACCAACTGAGCAAAGTGAACATCATCCGTGTGGGAGATAAAGCCAAGGCATTCAAGGCAGACCAGGCTGCCTTCGATACCCTTAAGAGCAACGTCAAAGTTCCAGCTGACCCTAGTGCAAAGAACGGTCAGGAGGGCTTGGACTATCGCAAGAAGAACCTTGCCAAGGTCGGCGTTAAAGAAACGAAAAGTGGACTTCAATACAAGATCATCAAGCCGGGAGACGGCACCAAACCGTCCGCCACCGACAAGGTCACCGTTCACTACCGTGGCACCTTCATCGATGGCACGGAATTCGACAGCTCCTACAAGCGCAACCAGCCTGCCACCTTCGGCCTCAATCAAGTCATCCAAGGCTGGAGCGAGGGTCTGCAGCTGATCGCCCCGGGTGGGAAAATCGAACTGGTGATCCCTCCAGAAATCGCCTACGGAACTCGCGGACGTCCTTCTATCCCCCCGAACACGACGCTTCTTTTTGAAATCGAACTGATCAAGGTCAACTAGAGCCTTATCAAATCTTTAAGACGGAACGTCTGCAGTCTCACTCATCCTTCGGCATGATCCGAAAGGCTGCCCCGTCTTTTATTTTCAGACCAAGCGTCAGGACGTCGCCTGCGTTAACCAGCATCTCGCGGATAAGGAGAACCTCGATAATCATTGCCAACGTACCACCGCCTTTGCAGCGTGAAATACTGAGTCCGGTAGTGGTCGAGCACTACAGCACGTTCACCATAAACGAGCTCCCAGGACGTTTCGACTTCACGCGGTATCGAAGGCGGTCAGAGTAAAATTGGCTCCACTACCAGACCCTCCATCAACGCGACTGCCTCTCGACGTCTTGTAACTCAGGTCACAAAAAACGGCAGGGCCGCCCTGAGGACGACCCTGCCGAAATGTTTGTCTGGCGGGAGCGCGCTGCTTTTCAATTCGGAAAAACACGCGACCCGGAACCGAGTCTTTCTAGTTCTTGCGAACGTAGAAGAAGAGTTTATCTACATCACCCAGAAGGTCAGATGGAATAAGATAGGTCGTATTCTCTCCCCCGGTAGGGACCGTATCATCGACCTCCGACCACTCGTCCAGTGGAAGTGAAAGATCATCGGACGAAAATACCGCGTAGGATGTTCCTTGAGATTTTCTCGAATTCCAAGTCAGTGAGACGTCCCCATTTCTAGCGACCGCGATATCGGTAATCGTAAGTACCCTTGCACCTCCGCCGAGCAAGACTTCGATACTGACACCGTCGCCCTCGTCCCAAATTTCGGCGATCTCGTCGGCCGACAAGGCGCGAGCCCAGATGGCAACATCGTCGATCTTGCCATTCCAGCCACGACCGGCCTGATCTGGATTATCTCCGATACGCATCCGGTTAACGCGATCTTCGAGAACCGCCCCTTCCTTGGTGGCGACTTCGACACCGTCGATATACAGGCTTTCGATCTGTGTGGCACCATCGGTGACGCCCACCACGTGGTGCCAGGTCTCCGGATCGGTGCCGATCATGATCGGGGTGCCGTGGGATGGGGTATCACCGTTGCCGCCCGTCCAAGCAAATTCGGGTGGCTCATCTCCACCGCGGCGATGCACGCGCCAACCATTGCCCTCACCCTTGGCGATCAGGCACTGCCAGTTCGTATCGATCGCTGCAGCAGTGCACCACACTGAAACGGTCATACTGCCCCCCGTGAAGTCAAACTCAGATTCATCACCACCGCTGATAAGAACGTTCTGCGATCCATTAAGGTTGATCGCGTTATCGAACTTGCCTGCTTCAAACGGGATCACACCCCCGTCTTCAGTTCCATGGTTGTCATCGGCAGCGTCCAGTAAATCGGCGTCGAGCGGCCAGTAAGAAACCAGGCCGAAGGCAATGCCTTCGCCGCCGGATAAAGGATCGTCGTCAACCCCATCAGGAACGGTGTCGCCGTCTGTGTCCGGATCGAATGGATCTGTGCCGGCAACGAGTTCGTCGCCGTCGTTGAGGCCATCGTTATCAGTGTCGGCATCGAGTGGATCGGTTCCCGTCACTGTCGCACTGACGAAAGTGCCGCCGCCGTCCTCGACACCGTCGGAAAGACCATCCATGTCCGTATCCTGCTCGTTCGGATCCGTGCCACGCTGGCATTCTTCCAGATTCGAGGATCCATCGTTATCTGCATCCTCAGCCGCATCAGCTGCAAGGAGCGGATTGTGGCCGCTATCAACCTCATACCCGTCGCCCATCTCGTCACCGTCGGTATCGGAATCGAGCGGGAGGGTGCTCGCAGCGATTTCGGCTCCGTCATTGAGGCCGTCGTCATCGGAGTCCGCGTCATTCGGGTCCGTGCCGTGGGTGTTCACCTCATCACCGTCGGTCAGATCATCGTTGTCGCTGTCGGCATCGATGGGGTCGGTGGGATTATCACCGCCGTTCCACTCCTCGAGATTGGTGAGTCCATCGTTATCAGGATTCCCGGCAGAGTCATCGACGGCGGGATCGAGGCCGTTCGCCGCCTCCCAACCGTCGTCCATGCCATCGCCAGCGCCACCGTTCTCATTGTCCTCGCCAGTGTCGGGAGCAGGATCGAGAGCCTCCAAAATCTGTTGCGCCGTGAGAACTTCATCATAAATCTTCACCTCGTCGATCGCTCCATTGAAGCTCTGTCCGGCAGGATCAGCAGCATCACGGCCATGACCGCCGATGATCACAGGAAAGGCATGCCCACTCATCGTGCTACCAGCACCACGCGCAGACTCTACTCCGTTCAAGTAGACCACCTTGTCGGTCCCATCATACTGAAACGCAAGGTGGGTCCATTCACCAACCGGCACGACGCCCGCATCACCAAGATCATTACCCCAGCCACCGTAGTGGACATTACTTTCGCTATCAGCACGGATCCCATGGTGAAGCATGGCTGCGTTTCCGGGGCCGTCTTCTTGTCCGAAGATCATGTGGTCCACATTGCCCGATGAGCCATCCCACTTAACCCATGCCATCGCGGTATAGACTTCACTACCGTCTCCACCGCCCAAGCCGAGGACGGTTCCAGTGAAGCCAGTCTGAATATAGGCATCGTTGGCTCCGGTGCGGTTTCCGTAGAATGCGGTCCCGAACGATGGCTCCTTACTTTCTCCATAAGTGACTCCCCCAGAAATCATTCCAGCAGTCTGAAGGGTTCCGGCATTCTCAACATTCACCCCGTCTTCCACATCAAATGAATAATAGAGAAGAGGGTCGGGAAGCTGCTGACTGAAGGCCGTGAGCGCCATCGCCGAAAAAACAGCGAGGCCCGAAGCGATAAATTTAGAATGAGGATCTATTACTGGTTTCATATGTTAATTGTGTGTGCTTGCGTGTGTATGTTCATGCGCGGCATCTCCCCGCCATCAGTGAAAAGTCAGGGAATACCTCGCATCTGTCATAAAACACCGATGCATTATCAACACCGGATAATCTAACAGCCTATACAAACTGGAACATGGCTCCAGAAAGAAATTGGATCTTTCAAGAAAAATTCTTTTTCGAGATCATCGCGCGTTCTCGCCGCTGCGCTATCTCGTCTTCTCTTTGAGCAAGAAATACTGGTTCGCGGCAAGATTCTGGTAAACCTGTGTTCTTCCTGACGGCCAACGGACTTCGAGGCGATCGATCGCCGTGGCCTCCCCAAGTCCGAAAATGATTTCGGCAGGTCCCTGCCCCATAAAACCATTGTGCGCGAACAGGTCCCGAACCAGTTTCCGCCCTCCTACGCGGTGCGCCGCACTTCTTCGACATTGCCCTTGCTGCGCTTCTTCAACGAAGCCTCGTCTGCGATCACCGCGCCCGAGAATTCCTTTTGAAATGCCGCAGTCAGGATCTCCGCATCTCGTTTACGCAAGCCGTCCAAAAACCACTTCCCAAATCGCTTCTCGATTTTGAAGGTGACATGCTCGGCATCCCAGATCTCCTGCTGGCGCGCGGGATCGAGCCCCTGCTTCGCTGCCTTATCCGGATTCTGCGCAAACCCCGCAACCGTGAATAATAAAATCGAAATGAGGGTAAGGATAAGCTTTGGCGCTTTTATACTTTCGCTGAACTAATCTTAACAATGCCTTATCTACCCGACCGAAACCAGCCCGAACTGAGGGCTCTATGGCTTTCTATTGCAATGGATGCCGCAACCAGATAATTTGTGATCAAGTAATCCCAGAAAAGAGATTGACCTCGGGTGAACCTCATTTACCCCCAAATTCTTGTGTATCGTCCGATTAAATTCCCTTTGATCTTCAGCCTATGCGGTCTCGCGTTTTGTGGTGTCACTGGTGCCGCGCCCCATGACATCGTCATTAACGAGATCCACTACCACCCCGACACCGAGTTCGACGCCGAGTTTATCGAGATTTACAACAACGGCTCAACTCCGGTTGATCTGGGTGGATGGCAGCTTGCGGACGCGGTCACTTTCACGTTCCCACGACAAGACCTGGCGGCCGGTGCCTACCTTGTCGTAGCGGCGGATCCGGCGGCGATCCTCGCCGAATACCGGGTGGCGGCGCTCGGCCCCTGGGCGGGCAATCTTTCAAACGATGGCGAAGGCATACTCCTCTTGGACGAACTTGGCGCAGAGATCGATCACGTCGATTATGGCACTGCTTTCCCCTGGCCGTCCGCTGCAGGAGGAGGCGGTCAGTCGATGGAGCTGATTCATCCCTCGCTTGACAACGATCTGGGCGGATCGTGGCGGAGCGCCGTGCCGCCCGACTTTCTCTCGGAACGTTTCGTTCTTCCGGCCGCGGGAACGGGCTGGCGTTGGCGTCCCGGAACCAGCGAGGCCTCGTCGCCGATTGCTGACTGGCGTATGACCGGTTTTGCCGAGAACGATAGCTGGAATCCCGCGACATTGCCTATTGGGTTTGGGAATGTTGGGGACATGATTTTCAAGACCCGGGTCAGCGGGATGCGAGGCGATCACAGTTCGTTGTTCCTTCGCAACGAATTCACCATTGCCTCCGGCGAGATCCCACCGGCGCTGCAACTACGTTTCATGCTTGATGATGGTTTCGTCCTGTGGATCAACGGAGTCGAAGTCCATCGTGAGAACATGCCGGGGCAGACCGCCGATGAAATTGGCATCAGTGATGTGGCGACGGGCAATTATTCCGAGCGCGCCTCGGTGGTGGAGACTCTCGAAGCCAGCGGCTTCTTGGTCGAGGGAATCAACACAGTCAGCGTCCAGCTTTTCAACGCCAGCCTCGGCAGCAGCGATCTCGGTTTAGACCTCCAGCTAATCCGCCCCGCAAGCGGTGTAGGACAACCGGCATTACCGACCCCGGGCGCGGAAAACTCGGGCTTCGCCACCGACGCACCACCGCAAGTACGACAAGTGTCCCACTCGCCACAGCAACCGGCGGCCGGTCAAGATATTTTGGTCACCGCCAAGATCACCGATCCGGATGGAGTTTCCGGCGTGAATTTCGAATTCCAACTGGTCGAGCCGGGCAGCTACATCCGGATGACAGACTTCGCTTACAACACCCAGTGGACAGCGATCGCGATGACCGATGACGGCATCAATGGTGATAAGGTGGCCGGCGATTTCATCTTCAGCGTCACCGTCCCAGGCTCGCTGCAGGAGCACCGGCGCCTCACCCGCTATCGCATCGTCGCCACGGACAACACCTCGTCTACAGTAACGGTGCCGTATCGCGACGATCCGTCAGCTAACTTTGCCTACTTTACCTACGATGGTGCCCCCGCTTGGCAAGGCTCCGCCATCCCCGGGCAGACCGAGACTCTCGACTTCGATAAAGCGCAGATGAACTCACTACCCATTTACCATCTCATCTCGGACGCCGACGATATCACGAACTGCCAGTCCAACCCGGTGTTCAACGATGATATTTACCGCTGGGAGGGCGCACTGGTCTACGACGGAGTGGTCTACGACCACATCCACTACCGCATCCGCGGTGCCGATTCGGCCTACAATACCGGCAAGAATAAATGGAAACTGCGTTTCAATCGCGGTCATTATTTCAAGGGTCGCGACGACTATGGCAAGGCTTACAAGGAGGAGGTCCGCACCTTAAACTGGAGTGCTCTCTCAAGTCCATGGAACCCTGCAAACCGCGGCGCGGCCGGCCTCGACGAGGCGCTCGCGTTCCGCTTCTGGGAGCGGGCGGACATCATCTCGCGCAATACCAACTACTTCCACTTGCGCGTGATCGACGGCGCGGTCGAACAGAATCCCACGGACCAGTTCGATGGCGACAACTGGGGACTCTTCCTGGCGATCGACCACGCGGATCGGCGCTTCCTCGACGAGCGCGGGTTACCAGATGGCAATACCTTCAATATGCACTCTAACAGCAGCAGCATCATCAATGAAGCCGCCGGCCAGCCGGACGACCTCAGCGACCTGTTCGCTTTCACCGGTAGAGGCGACGATGGGTACAACCGTGACCCCATCCAGCCAGTCTCCTGGTGGGAGGAGAACGTCGATCTGGATCAATATTTTTCCTACCGCTCGGTGGTCGAGGCGCTCAACCACTCGGACCTACGAGACCGCGAGAACTCGAACCTCTATCACAACCCGGACACCGGAAAGTGGACGATGATCCCCTGGGATGTTGACTTGCTGTATGAGGAGTTCGATCGCTGGGGACCGGACGGGCTGGAAACAACGACAGCACCGCTCGAACAGTTTCGCAAAAGCCTGACCCACCCGGAGTTGGAAATCCGTTTCCAAAACCGCGCCCGCGAGCTGCGCGACCTGCTACTGAATACCGACCAAGGTTGGACGCTGGTCGAGGAGTTGGTCGCAACGCTCGGCGGCACCGGTGGCGCAACCGGATGGGCCGAGTTGGATGCGACGCGTTGGAATCAAGATCCGCGCTCGACGAAAATCGAAGGCAGCGGCGGCAATGAAGGGATGCTATTTTTCATGAACCCATATACTTCGACGCGCTTCCCGCAGCAGAGCAGGACGCTAAGCAGTGCCGATTTTCCAGGCATGGTGGATTGGATCAAAAGTTTCATCGGCCCCACCGGTTTCGGCGGCGCACGGCTCGCAGTAATGTCCGACGATGCCCGGATCCCCGCGACCCCAACCATCCAATACAGCGGGACGGCGGGCTTCCCTACCGATAGCTTGAGTTTCAACTGCAGCGACTTTTCCACGGGCATCGGTGGCTCTGGCTTCGCGACAATGGAATGGCGGATCGGCGAGATCTACAATCCCAATAGCGCGAACTACCTAACAGCAGACCCCTGGCGTTACGAAGTCGACACCTTCTGGGCAAGCGGCATTCTGGATACGTTCTCTAACAGCTTCAAATTCCCCCCAATTACCGTTAAAGAAGGGAGTCATTATCGTGCACGCGTCCGCCACCAGGGCATTGATGGTCGCTGGAGTCACTGGTCGGAACCAGTTGAGTTCGTCACATCGACGCCGGATCTCAGCGCTTACCGCGATGGGCTGGTGATCAGCGAAATAATGTATAAGTCGGAGGGCGGATCGGCACTAGAGTTCATCGAAATCAAAAACGTTGGTCCAACGACTCTCGATCTGAGTGAGGTGCGTTTCACCAAGGGCATCGATTTCGACTTCGCCGGATCCTCGATCACCAGTATCGACGCCGGCGCGTATGTCTTAGTAGTCGAAAACCTCGCTGCTTATGAGGCGGCATATGGCGACGTCTCAACAGTCGCAGGTGAATACCAGTTCTCTTCCTCGAACAGCCTCAGCAATAGCGGCGAGCGGCTCAAACTGTCATTCGGCGCCGGCACTGCAATCCGCGATTTCGTCTACGACGATGAGCTTCCTTGGCCGACCCCGCCCGACGTAAGCGGCCGCTCGTTGGTATTGATCGATCCGGGGAGTCTACCCGACCACAGCGTTGCCAGCAACTGGCGCAGCAGCACCGAGCCAGGGGGCAACCCAGGATCATCTGATGCCGCGCCCCCGTTCGAAGGTATTGCTGAAGCGGACGATGATAACGACGGACTTAACGCCCTGCTCGAGTATGCTCTCGGCGGAGACGACGGCGATCCCACTGCTGCTGCGTACCCGATGGTATCGGTGGAGCCACTGGAGGTCGATAGCACAACCAGCGACTACCTTCTCATCAGGATCCAGCGAAATCTTGCAGCTGAAGACATGATCATCAGCGCCGAGATCTCCTCCGACCTGATTCACTGGCAATCCGGCCCGACCGCGGTGGTGCTAGTCAATGAAACCGCCAACAGCGATGGGACATCGACTCTCACCTTCCGCTCCGCAAAAGCGGTGAATTCTGCATCGCAAATCTACATTCGCGCACACGCCAAGCAAAGTCCGTAGCCGATTCTAACTGCTGGCACACGTAAGAGATTCGTATATAGTGTGCTACATGTCCTGTCTGCACGGTCAGTTTCTCACTAACGCGATCCTTCCCTTCGCCCTTCTGGTCGCTGTGTCACAAGGTGACGAATCGGCATCGACTATCACGTCTGTCGATGAAAGCCCCGGTGGTGTCCTGCAGCTCACCTTGGACCTTCCCGAAAGCCGCTATGCGGTCGTCCAAAGGAGCCAGTCCCTCAACGGCCCATGGAAGCCGGTCGCGATTGTGCGAGGCGCTCTAGCCCCGATCGAGGTTCGTGACAACGCCCCGTTCAGGCGCTCCGGATTCATGCGAACAGTCCTGCATGACGTCACATCGCCAATCGATACGGATGGAGACGGAATCGATGACATTGCCGAGCTCGCATCGCCCGGAATCCGAAACCCGCTGAACCCCGCGCCAGTGATTACTAAGAGAAACGGCGCCACGCAGCTTCCAGATCGGGCCAGCTACGAGGAGCTGTCCCACCGGGATAACTTCCCCGGTGCCCAGAACATCCGCGAAGTGAAATTCGTGATCTTCGGAGTCCATACAGATTCGCCAGAACTCTACTTTGTCAATAGCAAGACCCACACCTACCACTCGAGCTTTGCCATCGGCGTGGGCAGATATAACAACAATAGTTCTTTCTCTGGCGACACCTATTTCACCAACACCAATCGCAAGAATCTCGCCGGCAGCATCGTTGCCCACGACAACTACCTCGACCCAAAAGGGCGCCAAGGAATCTACACCTTCGAATTCTGGCCAACCGATCCGGTGGCCTTTCGCTTTGTCGAGAAAGCTCACATCCTGATCACTTCAGGAATGCCGTTTCTTGATGGCAACATTGCTTATCACCCGGCGAGCGAGACCCAACGAGCTGTCCTCCGATCGGAAGAATCACAATATGCGCAGACCAATATCAGAACGATTTTCGCCGAAGAGCTGTTTGGCAACCTCACATACTCCGCGCTTAACCCCGGTGAATCTTACGGAAGGCTCCGCCTGTTCACCGGAACGGAGACCCTCTCGGTTCGCGACATCGTCATCCTGCAAACCATCCCCAACGACATCACCCATGTTGCGGGTATCATCACCGAAACCCCGCAGACCCCGCTTTCCCACATCAACCTCAAAGCCAAGCAAAACGACACCCCAAACGCCTTTGTGCGGGGTGCATCGACCCACCCCGATATCACGCCACTGCTCGGCCAGAACGTTCGGTTCGAGGTCACCTCAGACGGATTCGTCATGGAGGCCACCAGCCAAGCCGAAGTCGAAAACTATCTTGAGTTAAAACGACCCGATTCGACACAGTCGCCGATTCCCGACCTTAGCCGTAAAACAATCGAGCCGCTGTCGGAAATTGGCTTCGAGGACGGAACAGCCTTTGGTTCGAAGGCATCTAACCTCGGTGAACTGCAAAGATTTTTGCCTACGATCACCCCAGAAGGCTTCGCCGTTCCATTCTATTTCTACGACGAGTTTATGAAGTTTAATGGCTTCTACGCCGCATCTGAAGCCATGATGGCCGATTCCGAGTTCCAGGCCGATCCGGCCACTCGGGAGGCCGCGCTCAAGGCATTCCGAAAAAGCATCACGAAATACGGCGTTCTCCCCTACTGGATGAGCACTGCCCTCAGCGATATCCAGGAGACCTTTCCCGCCAGCCTCTCAATCCGCTTCCGTTCGAGCACCAACAACGAAGACCTTGAAGGCTTCAATGGAGCCGGCCTCTACGAGTCCTACTCCCATCATCCTAACGAGGGTCATTTTGCAAAATCGGCCAAGCAGGTGTGGGCTGGCCTCTGGACCTACCGCGCCTTCGAGGAGCGAGAGTTCTGGCGGGTCGACCACGCCTCGGCAGCGATGGGAATCCTCATCCACCCGAACTACTCGGCCGAAGAGGCCAACGGAGTCGGAGTCACCAAGAACCCCTATCTACCTGGTGCGGGCTGGGATGGGCACTACATGAACGTGCAAGTCGGAGAGAACCTCATCACAAATCCCGAACCCGGCTCACTTCCCGATGAGTTCACCATTGCTAACCTTACCTTCGATAATGCATTCGAGATCCAGTATATCCGACATTCGAATCTAATCCCCGAGGGTGAGACAGTGATGTCCCGCGAACAAGCACTGCAACTAAGAGGCTACATGGCCACACTCCACAACCGATTCAGATCGTTATATCGAGGCAATTCCACCTTCGCCATGGAGATCGAATTCAAGATCACCGCTGCTGGCGAAATCGTTATCAAACAGGCTCGTCCCTGGGTCGATTGAAGCGCATCCTCACCTGAGCCATGATCGTGGTCGGCATTTCCGCTGCAAAAAAGACTCCGATCGCCAGACCATTGACAGAATTCCCCTTTCAAGTCGGGTAACCTCTCGTGACATGAGAATTCCAAGACGACTCCTGATCGGCACCTGTGCCCTTTTACTTGCTCCTTTCGCGCAAGCCGAGGATCAAAAACCCAACCCAATCTTCGACGGAAAATCACTTAATGGCTGGACCGCCCTCCCCGGCGGCACTTGGACCGTTAAAAACGGGGCCATCGTCGGGAAAAGCCCAAAGACCGAAAAACGACACGGGATGCTCCTCTCGGAAAAGCAATACTCCAACTTCGTCGCCACTGCTAAATTCCGTGTTCTCTCCGGCGACAGCGGATTCTACTTCCGCTCCGAACGCGTTAAAAGTAATGTCAGCGTCAACGGCTTCCA
>OJBA01000078.1_pt1 | contig 12265 bp, 13 predicted proteins | sample 1590141 | NCBI WGS metagenome assembly OJBA01 (sample SAMN05416722, study PRJEB24817) | seawater metagenome | isolation source: Sea water | place: Canada:Atlantic | collected 2013-07
AGAGTAGAGTTTCCATTGAAAATGAATCGCACAAACGTTTGATCACCATTGTCGCCCTCAAGAGCCAATAAGAATCCTTCCGGCAATCCGGCGCCAAGATCGTAAGTCATCGTCACCGCTTGATTCCCTCCTCCCCATTCTATTTGAATGCCAGTCCCATGCCCGCCAAAATTGAGTGGATTGTTCGACCAGCCAACGTCAGACTCCAACTTGTCCCAGGTGATATCGTAAAGCAGGTAGTAGCGCCCTAATTCTGATGACTCTTCCAATTCTTCAACGACGCCCTCGAGGATCGCCGTCGATTCTGGTGAGAGCAAAACACTGAAGTCCTGCTTCCAGCCACTGACCGCCTCAAAACTCACTTTCAGTGCTTTTTCACCGTCAGTGATTTGATCATAATCATTGATCTCAGACTGCGCAAAGGCCGTGATCCTGCGCTCACCTTCTGCAGCATAATGGTAAACATTCTCAATGTTTTCTTCGAACGACTCCAAAAGTGTCACTGTTTCAGCTCCGGCGATTCCGGTCACAGCCAGTCCTGCCGCTACGGATACAATCTTACCTACTATTACGCGATTCACAGGCTAGATGTTAACAAGCCGATAACGAAAAATCAAGATCAAATTTGTTACAATTAACGCAACCAGACCTCAAAGAAAACCCGCTCAGGACCGTCCGGGTGGTGTGTCGGCCGTGTGCCTTTTGAATCTCTAGGAGATGCTCCAGCCTTTCGCTTTTCTAGACCAACCTTGGTCAAACTAAAATCTAGTCTCCAAAGCAATAGAGGCTCTTAGTCGTGCGCAGGTAGAGTTTGTCATCGAGGGGTATCGGCGTCGCGACAATCCCTCCTTCAAACGTGGCACTGTGGAGCAATTTGAATCCTTCGGGTCCAATCTTGCCGCAAAAGAGAGTTCCATCCTCTCGCCCACAGTAGAGGAGATCTCCCGCTAGCACGGGCGAGGAATAGAAACTCTTGCTTGAGCGAGGAAGCTTCTCTTTCCAAATATCCTTGCCCGTTTTGAGATCGAGACAATGGATCATTCCACGGTCGGTGAGAAGATAGAGACGCCCCTTGTCCGCGACCGGAGAAGGACAATCCGCTCCGATCCCATTCCTCTCCCAGAGACGATGCGTCGCGGTAATGTCGCCTTTACCACCAAGCTTGACTCCAGCTAAAAATTTCGTGCGACCGTAAGGCACCGCAGCAATGCCATCGCTGAGTGCCGGTGAAGCAATCACTCGCCACATCGCCTTGTCATTGGGATTGAACCCGCCACAACTCCACACGGGCTTGCCGGAATTGGCATCGTGAGCTGTGAGATGGTCTGCTCCCCAGGTCACCAGGACCTGACGACCATCTTGATCGATAAGCTGGGGGGTGGTGTAGGCTTGATCGGTTTCTGTCTGGGTCTTGTAATTGCGATCTGATTTCCAGGCGATATTGCCTGTCTTTTTGTCGCAAGCTACCAGATAGGAACTCCCCTCGTGCAACACCGCGACCACAACATACTTCTCTGTCAGGACCGGTGAGGAACCCAAAGGCCACCACAGGGTGTCTTTCCCATACTTTTCCTGAAGATTGATCTCCCATTGTTTTTCCCCGGCGTGAGTGAACGAAGCCAGGCGACCGCTTTGGAAATAGGCAAAAATATGCGTTCCATCGCCCACCGGAGATGGATTGCTGGTACTTCCGTTGCGGTGCTCCCGCTGTCCCTTGCCCTCCGGTCCCAGAGTCTTGCGCCAAAGCTCCTTTCCCTTGAGGTTTAGACAAACCACTCCGTCCTTCCCTTCGATCGGGCTCGTCATGAAAATTCGATCACCGGAGATGGTGGGAGTGGAAGTCCCCTTGCCCGGCAGCTCGTATTTCCAAAGCACATTCTCCTTCTCGCCAAATTTGGTTGGGTAATCACCCGAAGGAGCAACTCCATTTCCCTGGGGGCCACGCCACTGGGGCCAGTCATCCGCCTGCGCATAGGGTAGGACAGAGGCCAGAAGAAGCGGGACGGTAACCAACCTCGGAGAAACGATCAGATGACGGAAAAAGTGGCGCAGTCTCATAGTGGTGAAAAATGCCAAATCAGACCGGACACTGCAAGCTCGACCTCGGGAATCCGGGATTTCGGGATTTCGGGATTTCGGAACCATCTTTCCGTTTCGACAAAGGGACGATAATCGGGAGCTGACAACAGCCCCCTTGGATCATCTGGTCGATACATCCTGAAAGCCCCCGGAATCGAAGCTCTTCTTAATTTACCCATTCCAACAATAGATTAGGCACAAAAAAGGCCCATTTCCCCGAATCTTCACATTCAAATCATCAAGCCTTCACAAAGCACAGTCACTGTTTCGTCATCATGAAGACCAGCACCCTGCTCCTCGTTTTGCTATATTCTTCTCTTTCTCCTTCGGCCGAAAGTGTTTCCGCTGCTATTCAAAAAGAGACAACTTTGACCGCTCCGCCCGTTGTCATCCTCCGCCAGTTCCACGCTTCCGAGCTCCCCCCACTGACTCCTTTCTTCTAAATGTCGGCCCAACTCGCAGCTCTTCTCCGCGGCGCACCCGATGACTTACGGGTTTGGATCGAGATGCCCTCTAGACGTAACCTCGTGATCTGCCTTGCCACCATCGTGCTGGGTTTCGGGAGCTACGGACTCACCGTGGGACTGTGGCGCGCCCCCACCATGGGATTCTATGTCGCGCTCAAGATGCCTGCTCTCATCTTCATCACCCTTGCCTGCAACGGGCTTCTCAACGGCATGCTCGCCCTTCTCCTCGGCAGTGGCCTAGGCTTTCGTCAGTCTATTTTAGCGCAACTTCTCAGCTTCTCGGTCGCCGCACTTATTTTGGGATCCCTTGCTCCCATTCTCTTATTTATGGCGCTGAATGCCCCCTCTCCCGACGCACCCAATGCCGGAACGGCCCATGCCAACTACATGGTCATTCACACCGCCATCATTGCCTACGCTGGTGTCATCGCAAATGTTCACCTCGCTCGCTTACTCGTGGTCACCACGCCCAGCAAGAAAATCGCCGGAGCAACCTTGGCCGCCTGGCTTGGAGGGAACGCCTTTATGGGCGCACAGTTCTCCTGGATTCTCCGCCCCTTCTTCGGAACTCCCGGATTGGAAGTCGCCTTCCTCCGGGCCGATCCAATGCGAGGCACCTTTTACGAAACGATCTGGCGCTCCATGAGCGTCATCACCAGCGGCCATCCCATCGAAGGCTTCGTGGCCTCCTGCTTCGGCCTCTTCCTCCTCCTCATCCCTCTCTTAAAATTCTTCACCGACCCAAATCCCATCAAATCATGAATGACCAAAATCCCACTCCACCCGCCCTTCCTCTAAAAGAAAACCACAGCACCGAGCCGGTTCTGAACCAAAAGGCCACTCTCTCTGAAATTTTTGAGTGCCTCCTCAAGCACCCTCACTCACTCATCAATACCATCCGTCAAAACGATGCCCCCCCCGCGCTCGCAGCCAAACTTCTTGGACTCACCTTTGCAGCCTTCATCATCTTCGGGCTCACCCTGGGAAGCTTCTCCTTCAATGAGCAACTCTGGGCCGCTCCGCTTAAGATCCTGATGGGCGTGATCATCAGCGCCGTCATCTGCCTCCCCAGCCTCTACATCTTCACCGCCCTCACCGGAACGTCCCTCAAGCTCCCCGAAATCGCCCGAGGTCTAGCCGCCGCCCTCGCTCTCATCGCAGCCCTTCTTTTGGGATTCACCCCCGTCCTCTGGGTCTTCTCCCAATCCACCGAATCCGAGCCCTTCTTCGGCTTCCTCGTCCTCGCCGCCTGGCTAATCGCCGTCGGCTTCGGCACCGGGCTTCTCATGAAGATGCTCAAGCACACTCAAACAACCAAAACCACCCCGCTTCGTATCTGGATTGGAATCTTCCTCCTCGTCACCCTCCAAATGTCCACCACTCTTCGCCCCCTCATCGGCCGCGCCGACACCCACTTCACGAGCGAAAAACGCTTCTTCCTAGAGCACTGGATTGGCGAAATGTCTCCTGAAAGAACTCAAGTCCCCAAAAAATAAAATGGGGTAGCCGGGCCGTCGTTCTCTTATCCTTCATTCTCCTCATCTTCCTAGTATCCCGCTGGATCTACGCGCCATTAAAGCGTTTACAACCCACCCCAGATCCCCAGCCCAAGCCCTAAATTCTTTTCTCCTAGAATCTGGCACGGCAGTTGCTACCCTCTGTGCAGACCTTAAATTAGGATTATGAAGAAAATCGAAGCTATCATTAAGCCGTTCAAACTCGAGGAAGTCAAAGAAGCCCTCGCCGAGGTCAACGTCCAGGGGATGACCGTCACTGAAGTCAAGGGCTTCGGACGCCAGAAGGGACACACTGAAATCTATCGTGGATCCGAGTATACCGTGGACTTCCTTCCTAAAGTGAAGATCGAAATCGTGGTCAACGACGAAGATTCCGCCAAAGTCGCTGAAGCGATCGTCAAGAGCGCCAACACCGGAAAAATCGGTGATGGTAAAGTCTTCGTCTCCTCCATCGAGGAAGCCATCCGCATCAGAACCGGTGAAACCGGCGCAGAAGCCGTCAACGTGAGCTAGATCATCCCTCTAAAATTTGAAAAAGCCGCTTTCCTTCCGGAAAGCGGCTTTTTATTTCAGTCCAAGATCTGACATCCAAAATTATCCAAGGTCCTCCGCCGTCACGCTCCGCTGCTCGCGCGTTCCCAGCTCCAGAGCCTGATCCACCACCCGCTCAGGAGTCCCATCAAAGCGATAGCCATGACAGTTCGGGCAAATCACGACGTCGCTCACCACAATCGAATCACAACCCTCGCACACCTTGTAGGCCACGGGATTGCTAGCAATCTCCTTGGCTTTTTCGAGGCGGTCTTGCTGATTTTGATTAGGCATGGTCGGGGATAAAAAAAGCCAAGAGGTAGGACCCTCCTGGCTTTTAGAAAAAGTTAAAAGCTGAAGGAGCGCTTAAGCAGGCTTGATCGCCTTGTTCGTGCGGCTCTTCATGTTTGCCGCTTTGCTGTCATTAATGACGTTGCGCTTCGCGGCCTTGTCGACAGCTGAAGAAAATGCACTGAATGCGCTCTTCGCTTCATCGGCATTACCACCCTCAGCAGCAGTAAGAGTCTTCTTTTGGAGAGTCTTAATCTCGCTCTTAATCGCACGATTACGTACGGTGCGCTTTTCGATCTGACGCACACGCTTTTCTGCTGACTTGCTATTGGCCATAATTAAATCCGCTTTCTGAGCGGACCGAGAACCTAGGGAATTCAGAACATCTGTCAAGTTCCAGTCCTCGGAAATTTTCGATAGCACCTTTGCCCGCCCTGTGGGAAACTCTTTTCATGAAAACATGCATCGTTCTTACTCTTCTCAGCCTCCTTTCCCCGCTTAGGGCTCAGGAGCGCCCGGAAATTCCCCCGGACCTACTCGATGACGAACATTTTCGCTCCGATAGTGCTCTCAATGATTTCACCGTTCCATCGATCGTCAAGGTCTTCGACGAATTGGAAAAGATTTCCCCGTTGGCCTATTCCTCCGATCATTTAAAAAGACACGAACGCCTTCCACTCGACCGCTCCAAATTAGCCCTCCGACTCGGGACTCTGATCGCCGATGGCTTCATTGCAGTGCAAACTGGCAACTCCGACGACGTCCCCTCGATCGCCTCCCACCTTTCCCGCTACGCCAAAGCCCTCGGAGCGGGCGATCGCATCACGCGCCACGCCGCCGCCCTTCTCGATCACGCCAAGGCCAAGGACCTCGATAAACTAAAAGCCGCCCTCGCAGCCACCCAGCGAGACGTCGAACGAGAACTCGTGAGCCTGCGCGATCCCGATCTCTCCCACCTCATCTCCCTCGGAGGTTGGATCGAAGCCCTCGAAGCCGCCTCGACTGCCGTTGATAAGAAATTCACCCCCGAGCGCGCCCAGCGTCTCTTCCGCGAAGATATCGCTGATTACTACTCCGAATCAATCGGCTCCCTAAATCCCCAAATCAGCGATCTCCCCCATATCAAAAAAATGCGGGAGTATCTTTCTGGACTTCGCAACGCGATGGCCCTCGAAGATGGAGCCAAAGCTACCAAAGAAGGAGTGCGCGAAATTAGAGAAGTCGCTACCGCCCTCGCTAAATTTGCCCGCTAATCAATCACATGACACTTCTTCTCGGACTCGGCATTATTGGTTCCCGCTGTGCAGACCATCTCACAGCGGCAAAAATTGACCTCAAAACCTGGAATCGCACTCCCAAGAATCGGCCCGATTCGGTCAAAGATCTCCCTGCGGCGGCTGCAGAAGCCGACGTCATCATCTGCTACCTCATGGATGAAATTGCGGTCCGCGATGTCTTTTCGCAAATCGCCCCTTCCCTCGCAGAAGGCAAAACCTTTATCAACCACGCCACCATCGATCCCGACACCACGATGTGGCTCAACGCCCAATGCCGCGCACTCGGCTGCCACTTCCTCGACTGCCCCTTCACCGGTTCCAAGGACGCCTCTGCCGGTGGCAATCTTGTTTACTACCTTTCCGGAGATCCCGAAGTAATCGAAAAACATCGCGCACTTCTGGAAATCACCTCCCGTGAAATCGTCTTCCTCGGCCCGCCGCCCGCCGCCACCGTCGTAAAGGTCACCACCAATCATGTTACCGCAGCGCTCGTGCAAGCGATGATTGAAGCCTTGGAGATTTCCCGACGTCACGGCGTCGATCCCCGCGCCTGGCACGAAGCCGCAAAGCTCAACGGCTGCTACGCCGGAGCGATAGGCATGAAGATCCCCACTCTGTTAGAAGGCGACTACTCCCCTCATTTCTCGACCAAAAACATGCTCAAGGATGTGTTATATTCATCCGAGCTCGGACGTACTTCTGGAGTGGCAACACCCATTGCAAAAAAGGTCGGCGATCAACTGGCTTGCCTCAAACCCGAGCATCAGGAAAACGACTTCTCTTCGACCTACCTCCTGCAGCAGCAGGTCACCGGAAAACCCAGCACCCTGAATCTTGGACCCCGCACTATGTTAAAGGTAAGCGGCCCTGACTCGGTCCGTTTTCTCAACGGGCAAATCACCAATGATGTCACACTCACGGACTCTGGGAAATCGATCTCCGCATGCGTTCTCAATATGAAAGGAAAAATGGACGCCTTTATCCATCTCTCACAGCATGAGGGTGCCTTTTATCTCGAAACTGACATCTCCCTACGCTCGCTCCTTTTTCAACGGCTGGACCGCTACCTCATCGCCGATGACGTCGAACTCGAAGATATCAGCGATCAATTCGATCTCATCCACAGCCCCGAGGACATTGATGCCCTCCATCGAATTGGATCCTTCACCTCCTCAGCCAATCGCTTCGGTTGGGATGGCCTCGACATCTTCGTTCCTTCAGGAAATTGTGAGATTGAATCCGCGCCATTTGCAGAATCCCAAGCCGAAGCCGCCCGTATCCTCAACGGCATCCCTAAGTGGCCCAACGAACTCTTCCCCGGACTCCTCCCTCCCGAAGCGGGACTCGAGGAAACCGCAATTTCCTACACCAAGGGTTGTTACACCGGTCAGGAAGTGATTTCCCGCATGAAGCGCGCAGGAAAGATAAATCGTAAGCTCGTAAAGCTTACTCTCAATAAACCGCTCATCCCGACCAAAGCGAAACTCCTCGTCGATGGAAAGGAAGCCGGATTCATCACCTCGGTCGCCTCCCTCTACCCGGATCAAGAAATTGCCTTGGGCTACCTCAAACGAAAATTCGAAGACGCTTCGGTATTCCAGATCGCTTCACCATACGGTGGCAAAATCATCGGCGAATCCAAGCTTCGATAGCTTCTCCTCAATTAAAAAATTCTCCGCAAAATTCAGGAATAAATCCGCGCCCATCCGTGGTTCAAATCCATCTCCAGACTTTAGATTGGTCTCCCTCTCTCGATCCGCTACCATCCTCACGTGCAGGGAAATATCGTCCTGATCGGCTTCATGGGGACTGGCAAGTCCACCATCGGGCGTGAGCTGTCGAAAATGCTCAGCTACCCACTCATCGATACCGATCACGCGATTGCCAAAAAGGCCGGAAAGTCGATCCCCAAGATCTTTGCCGAAGATGGTGAAGAAGCCTTTCGAAAAATGGAAACCGACTTGCTTGAGGAACTCCTCGAAAAAGAAGGCAACATCATCGCCACCGGAGGCGGAATCGTCGGATCGGAACGCAATCGCAACATCTTACGCCGACTCGGTTACGTCGTCTGGCTCGCCGCCAGCCCGGAAGAAATCCTCGACCGAACCTCACGCAACAACAACCGCCCGCTGCTCAACAACGAAGACCCGTCCGGAACAATCCTGAGACTCCTCGCGGAAAGGAACCCACTTTACTCAGAAGCGTCTCATCTCAATATCGAAACCGACCAGCTTTGCTTCGATGAGATCTGCAATGGAATCATCGAATCCGCCCGCTACCACTACGGAACCAAGTGAACGATGGATTCGACAATCGTTAAATCGAACGTCCAGTTCATCGCCCGCCAACTGGGCTTCGATGACTGTCGTATTTCCCTAGCCGGCCGGGCTGCGCATGCCGACGACTACCTCGCCTGGGTCGAAGCCGGAAATGCCGGAGACATGGGCTGGATGGAGCGCAATCTCGAACGCCGCTGCGACCCACGGGAAGTCCTCCCCGGCTGCCGCTCTGTCATTTCTCTAGCCCTCAATTACCTTCCCGCCAAAGAACATCCAGAGGTGGGCTACCGCATCGCCAAATATTCCTGGAATGACGACTACCACGACATCATCGAGGAAAAGCTCAAGGACCTCGATACAGCCCTCCAGGAAATGGGCGGCCTTCAGCGCTACTACGTCGATACCGGCCCCATCCTTGAGCGCGATTTCGCCTCCACTTCCGGCCTCGGCTGGAATGGAAAATCCACCGTGCAAATTCACAAAAAATTGGGAACCTGGTTCTTCCTCTGCGAACTCCTGACGACTCTCGACCTAAAACCCGATCAACCTTCTCCCGATCACTGCGGAAAATGTATTGCCTGCATCCAAGCCTGCCCCACCCAAGCAATCACCGGCCCTCGAAAAATGGATGCCACCCGCTGCATTTCCTATCTTACGATCGAGCATAAGGGTTCGATCCCAATGGAATTCCGCAAAGCCATGGGCGACCGCATATACGGCTGCGACGATTGCCTCGATGCCTGCCCCTGGAATCGTTTCGCAAAAATCTCACGTGAGACACGCTTCCACGCCCGGGGCGAAATCTTCGAGCACCGCCTCCGCGACTTTCTCGAAATGGACGTAGAACAATTCCGAAACGTCTTCGCCAAGTCCCCCATCAAACGACTCAAACGGGAACGTTTTTTGAGAAACGTGTGCGTCGCCCTCGGAAACGTCGGCAAGACCGAGGACCTCCCCGCCCTCCGCAAAGTACGAAAAGAATCAGCAATACTCAAAGAGCACGCCGACTGGGCCATCAGCGAAATTAAAAAAAACAATCGTTAGACAGAAAAGTCTTCAGGGAAAATCTGTACAATCATCTTAAATCCCCTCAAATCTGTATTAAAAATACAGGAAAAAAGCCCCCAAGTAAGGAAAGAATTCGCGGAATTTAAAGAACACCTCAACTATTCTAGGCCCTCAACTTCTACGCATGAGGCTGAAAAAGAACCTTCAAAAGCCCCTCTTTCCCCTCACGCAAACGCGCAAAGTAGTCAGCGCCTTCCTCAAGCGGCACAGTCGCTGAGGTCAGCGGCTTCACCTGAATCTCCCCCTTTGTAATCGCCTCAAGCGCTTCGGCACACTCACCTGCGGCCGCGCAGGATCCAATCAGTGAAATCTCGCGCGTCACCACATATTGCAAAGGGAACTTCACTTCCGGAACGACGTTCCCGACGAGCCCAACCCGGCCTCCTTTTCTCAGTGACTTAATCGCCAGATCTAACGTTGGTCCGGCACCCACGACTTCCATCGAAAGATCCACGCCCCCCTCAGGAAGCACGATCTCATCCTCCAGCGAATGAAAGGCCGATCTCGCCCCCAGCTTCATCGCAAGTTCGAGTCGACCACGGTCCAAATCAACCGCGATAATCTCACCACAACCAGCCCGCTTAAGAGCCTGGATCACGAGAAGTCCGATCAGACCTGAACCCACCACCAGAGCACTCTCACCCGGCTTCACCTTCACCAAATTAACGGCGTGAAGTGCCACCGCAAGGGGCTCGGTAAAGGCCGCCTCCTCGAAGCTCAGACCTTCGGGAATGCGCTCCAAAATGCGCGCTGGCACGATGACCCATTCCGCAAAGGCCCCATCACGCTTAAACTCATCGCAGGAAACCCCCATGACCTGACGTTCATCACAAAGGTTCGTCTCCCCTCGTTCACAAAAATCACATTCCCCACAGAAAACCATTGAATCAAAGGACACGCGATCCTCGACGGCCCAGCCTTCCACGCCCTCACCCAACTCGGCAATCACCCCACTAGCCTCGTGCCCCATCACCATCGGCGGGATCCGACGCCCGCTGCTATTGTCCATCCCATGCACATCGCTCCCGCAGATCCCACAAAAGGAAACTTTAATCAGCACCTCACCATTCCTAGGCGAAGGCTTGGGTTTTTCGGAAACCACAAATTGGGAAGGCGCAATGAGTTCGAGAACTTTCACAGGGACTTTGGTAGCGGCAATCAATGACAGCCGCAAGCCCCCGCACTGGACATCAAATCCCAGAAACGAAAAGGGCATTCTTGATTACCCCAATATCGCAACGACTAGAACCTACTCTGCCACACATGAAAATTCGTGAACCGAGGCCTACTTCCAACAATCATCGAGCGATTCATTATGCTCAAAAAAGGGCCAAAAGTTCGTTCTCGTAGCGGCATGGAGCAGCACCCCATAATCTCAAGAAATAGAGAACCGTGAGCTGAAGGCTCACATCATAGGCCTCCCGGAATATCCCAATTGCCTCGAGACCTGACACGAAACGAAGCCGACTTACCAAAGGAAAGAAACCAATCACAGCGCAGTCCCTCAAAATAGTCATTGGACTCGCTCCCTTAGAAGATTACGCCCCGTTCCCCCGACTAAAAAGCATTTCAACGAAGGAACAAAATGATGAGCAGCTCAAATCCCAGGCGCGTTAAGCTCCGCTGAAAAATCACGATCCGAGATCTCGCGCAGCATTTCTAGCTCCATTTGAAGAGTTACCCGCGCGGGATCCGCACCTTTCATCAACCGACCACACGGCGTTTGCGAAGCAAACCCGGCAGGATCATTCTCCGGCCGACGGAGAGTCAGGACCGGCCTTCCGTCTTGCGATTCGAGAAGGATGGGATGCATCCAGCAGGAAACCGGTTTATAAAACCACGGGTGCTTTCCTTCCGCCACCGAGCGCAGTTGCCACTGACAGCGATGCTGCTCATCCAAAAAGACGCAGCGGGTTTTTGAAAAATGTCCCGAAAAATCATCGGCTCGCTCGGAAGCTTCCGATGGCACCGTTGCCGTTTTTCGACGTCCGTCAGAAAGCCGAATCGTTCCTTCAGAGATGAAGTCCGCCTCCTCCTTGGACAACATCACCCCATCGTGACAGCAAGTCGCGCGACATTCCGAAAGCTGACAAAGCGGAAGCGGCATTTCGAAGGCTTCGTGATCCACCGCAGCTTCACGGAGTTGCCGTGCCAGCGCCTTGATCGTCTCCGGATAAGCGCTCTGGCTCATTTACTAATCTGATCTTTTTTCGTGATGCTGATCACAAAGCGATGACCACCATATTCCTCGAGTGCCAAGCCAGTCACCACGATTTCATATCCTACAAACTTCTTAAGAAACTCCAGATTAAGCCCTTCTTCCGCATCCTTTACCTTCACTCCCAACGCAAGAATCGGACGTTTATCCGTGAAGTTGAGATACAGGGTTTTTCCAGAACTCGAGGCGCTTGCGCTGAGAATTTTCCCCCGCACGGTGATGACTTCTCCTTCGCTCGAGCGGATCTCGATCTGATCGGCGACCGTAAACTCTTTTCCTTTATCGGGCGCGACAACTGACTCTCCCACCTCAACGTCGCTAGCCTTCTCGATCACCAACAAACCCGAATTTTTCAGAACTCCCACTGCCGTCACCATTTTTCCGGCCAGGTTCTCGATCTCACCTTCATTCAATTTCGCCGTCAAGGGCTCTCCTCCCTCGTCGACCACAAAATGAAACTCTCTTTCGGCGTTCACTTTTTCGACCTGACCTTCTAAAATCACCCAGCGCCCCTCGTTCTCCTCACGCGCTTTCTCAT
>OJBA01000093.1_pt1 | contig 11181 bp, 10 predicted proteins | sample 1590141 | NCBI WGS metagenome assembly OJBA01 (sample SAMN05416722, study PRJEB24817) | seawater metagenome | isolation source: Sea water | place: Canada:Atlantic | collected 2013-07
CTTCCACCGCCATCTCGAAAAAGGTCAACTAGAATGGCTCAATGAACTTCTCCCAACATCCATCCCCTGGCTCGACAAAAAAAAAGCCAAAGTTTCCTACGCTAACGGGGGGCCCGAAACCCAAGTAAAACTCTTGGAATGCTGGGCCCTCGAAGAACACCCCACCCTCTGCGAAGGCCGCCTCCCTATCCTCCTCAAACTCTCCCCCCCAAAAGGTAAAGTCCTCACAACCACCACAGATTGGCCCCGCTTCCTCGCCCGCGAGTGGCGCAAACACCGCCCAATCATGGAGAGAAAATTCCCCGGCAATATTTGGCGCTAACCGTCCTCAGGGATAAGACAACCTTGCCAACGGAGGAGCAAACGTGAAACCTTCGAACTCCGATGGAGACTGATCGAATACTGACTGCTTACCACGAAGCCGGCCATGCCGTGATGGCCCTGCTCACGGGGCGGTCCGTCAAAAAAGTCAGCATTATCCCATCGCAGAACCGGCTTGGAGCTTGCACCATCCAAAAAGGCCGGGCGAGGCAAGTTCAAGATAAGCTCGAGGCTGAAATTCTCATCCTGCTAGCCGGTATGGCCGCCGAGAGTCGGAAGTCCCGCCGCTACAATGTGCAAGGCGCAAGCCAAGATCTTCGTGGCGTCGAAAAGCTTGCCCTGGCTCGCTCCGGCAATCCCCGCCAAGCCCAAAAGCTTGTTCATAAGATGCTCGATAAAACCCAGCACTTGCTCAACAACAAGGCAACTTGGAGTGCCGTCAAAATGATCGCCTCCGAACTCATTGAACACGAATCCATCAGCGGACGGGCAGCGAAACACCACTTCACTCTCGCCCAAAATCAAAAAAGTTAAACTCGGCCTCAGGCCCAGGTCGCTTTCGTCCCGGATCGATCCACCATGGAGAAGAGCGCGGAACCTTAATCTGGCATCCATACACGACCAGCCCCCTCCTCACTCCTCCTGACAGGACCAGAAAGTCGTAATGAGGATCAGAACGCTCCGCCACGAAACTACTCCACTCCATTCCAGTTCTCGACCTCAGCGATCAGGCTTCCTTTCACACCGTCTTCGCCAAGGGACGAACCAATATCTCGGCCACCCGAGCACGGTCCTCCTTGACGATCAAAAAACATTCTCTACTGCGTTCCCCACCGGTCATAGCTTTGGAGCCTTGCGCCTGCGTCGCAATCCCGACAGAGGAAAAAGTTGGAAGGCCTTACCAAACCCGAACGTCGCTCTCAATGGGCTGCCGATTCTTTTCACCAGGAAACTAACTTGAAACGACTGCCCAGTCAGCTCCTCACGTGCCGCTTACCCGGGCCTTTAAAGGCCAACCTCACTTGTCGTTTTCTTCAAGCAAGGCCACTCAACTCGCCACGATTGCCGATTCTTCAATCTCCCATCGAAGGTAAGCGTCGGCATAAGCCGGACATTGATCAACTAGATCTTCGTGCACCCCATCGCCAGCGAGCTTTCCTTTTTCAAGAAAGATGATGCGCGGGGCCTGCCGAAGTAAATCGATGCGGTGAGTCACCAAAACGGTAGTCCCCTCGCCCTTTCGCGTCCGTGCGAGGATAGCATCATGAATCAAGGATTCACTCTCGGGTTCCACGGAAGCCGTCGGCTCATCCAGTAAGAGAATGCGGGGAACGGTCAAAAAGGCCCGCGCAAGACTGAGCCGTTGGCGCTGCCCTCCGGAGAGCTTCACCCCATTCTGACCGACTTGCGTCTCATAAGCCTGTGGCATTGCGAGGATGAAGTCGTGAGCATTGGCCAACTCCGCTGCAGAGATGACTTCACCCTTTGACGCTTCAGGTCGTCCATAACTCAAATTCTCCCGAATCGTTCCATCGAACAAATAATTATCCTGCCCCACATAGCCGGTCTGTTTTCGGAGTGATGCTAGGGTGACCTTCCGGATGTTAAGTCCATCGATCGACACCGATCCAGCATCGATGTCATAGAAGCGGGGAATCAAATTGAGCAGGGTGCTCTTTCCAGAACCACTCCCACCGGCCACCGCCACAAATTCTCCAGGCTGAATTGAAAAAGTAACGCCGTCTAAAACAGGTTTATCCGGGACGTAAGAGAATTCAACGTTCCTGAAATCGATCGCTCCCTTCGAGCCTTCCAGCGACCGTGCTCCCTCTCGGTCCGTAATCGCAATCGGTTCGTCGAGCAGTTCCATGATACGGGTGGCTGCTGCTCTTGCGCGCTGCAAGATATCGCTGGTCTGCGCAATTGTCCGGATCGGACTTTGCAGTCGCCACCAGAATCCGCGATAGGCAATCAGCGCTCCGAGGCTAAACATGTCACTACCCGTCATGATTAACCAAGCTCCCAACCCGAGCATAATGAGGTTGTTGATAAACCCGAAGATTGAAACAATCGGGAAATAAGTGTTCCTGAGTCGACTCGCCTGGACACTCGACTCATAAAAACTATCTGCGTTTTCCTTAAATTCTGCGCTTTCATTCTTCTCCCGACCAAACGACTGCGTCACCAAGATCCCCGCCAGCCGGTCTTGCACGAAGGAGCCAATGCTCCCGAGTTTCTTCCTCACTCCCGCATAGATCGATTTCACCTTCCGGTTGTATTTTCGAATAAAAATGAATGCGAAAGCGAGCGGCAGGATCGAGGCCGCTCCCACTACTGGACTGATCCAAAGCACCATCCCCGCCACCACAAAAAAGGTCACGATTTCCTCGAGTAAAGAAGTCAGTCCCTGAAGCACCGATTGCTCCATCGCATCAACATCGCTGGTGATACGAGTGACGAGCTCCCCCGTACTGCGATCTCGATGGTAGGCGAGTGATTGAGATTCAAATTTTAAAAAGAGCTCCTCCCGAATATCCCGAACAAAGGCCTGACCGGTTTTTTCTAATAAGTAACTTTGAACTGCTCCGGCCCCGAGGCCGACCAAATAGGTCAGGAACATCACCACCAGCCAAACCGCTAGAACGCCCGGTGTAAGCGCTTCTTCCACAAGCGCATCAGCCACGAATCCCCAAACGAGGGGGTGAAAATTAATGAAAGGAACAGCCAGCACCAAAAGGATAAGCGCCCACACAATTCGCTTCCGATAAGGTTGTAGGCGTGACCAGATACAGTGCGCCAGTTCGCGGTCTGTCAGGTCATAGTTGGGTTCACTTTCGGCCATTGGCTCTACCTTACCTTGGTCAACGGAAACGCAACTCACAAACTTTGTGTATCATCACCGTCACCGCCACCGTCTACCCCTTTTCTCTCCTCAATGGTGCCCTAAGACAGGGACCCCCCTATAAAGAAAATTCCATCAGCTAAGACAAGACGGAAACCCGAGCCAGGTGACTATGGCAATGCTCAAGCGACCGCTATGAAATATAATACTCGGTCCGCCCGTATCAATCCCGCTTAACCGGCGGCACCTCGGACCCATTAGACCTCAAAGTAATATGAAAATACTCCCACGATTCCGCACAGCCATTTTTGGCTTGGCCTTTGGCCTCACGACCTCCGCAAGCCATGCGCAAGCCGACTACGCTACACTAATCGAAGCCCTTCAAACAAAGAATAGACAAGCGGCCATCATACTTGAAGAAGGTGATTTACTCATGCAGGGCTATCAGGATTACCTCGATGACCCTGAGATCGAAGCCATCGAAAAACCCGCTCTCCGGAAGGCTCTTCTTAAGCAAAGGGCACGGCAGACGCTCAGTCAAAATGAGATCAAGCAGATCAAGGGTGCAATGCGTGATCTCCGTCGTCTTCAAAAAAATGGCTCTGTCGACCCCACGGGCCTCAGAAGTTCCTATGAGGGGCTCGAGGAACTTGCAAAGCAAGCACATGGAGCTTGGGAGAAAATCCTCTCGATTAGAAAACAACTCAAATCGGATCTTCTATCTGAATTTCAAACGAAGCTCATCGTCGCCGAAGGAATATTGCAAGATCTCAAGACTCAAGAGAATGTCAGCAAGCTCCTTCTTGATTCTGTCAATTCCCGTCGTGTAGGTTCGGGCAACGGCGAATTCGAGATCGCTCTGAAATTACCGTATCTCAAGATGGCCACTGCGAGAGGTTTTGGTATCAGCTACCAACGTGAAGACGAAGAGCGTCATGCTCAACTCATCCTTGTCGCTCTCACTGCGTATTCAAATTACTTTTGGGATCACTTCGATGGAAACCGCGCTGCCGGAGGAAAAACGCCCTCGGATCGGGATCGCAACATCTTTGGAATTCCGGACGGACGGATCTTGATGAGTCACGCTATTTCTCACAATGAGAGCAATTACTACCACCTCTCTGACGATACCCGGATTCGTTTCAACTCTCGTGTCAGAAAGGTCTGGGGCTCCGGAAGCCTTCAGGTGGAAATATGGAACCAGAACTACTCGAATCCCTTCAAGCAGGCTTGCCAGAAGCTCACCCCTTCGGCCAAGGAAGGCGGATTACAGCCGAACGAAACGATCATATCCCTCATTAAGGAGATCGACGAATTACTCAAGATTGACGACGATGCTCGTCAAGCGATCACGGAGATTCACTCTCTGTATCAACTCAAGTTGTCCAAAGCTAAAGCCTTCGGTGAAAATGTCTGGCTCTCGACGGCGGCCTACAACGCGGCGATTTGGGCGTCAGAGTCGAAGGAACTTCTTCCTTTGTTTAACCTCGCGGGCGTCCGCCTCGCGAAGCAAAGCGAACTGTGCATCCTTCAGGATTGGACGCCGGATACGCACGGCATTCAGATGAGCGCCCGCGCCATCAACCAAGTCTCCCAGCGCTACCCGTCGGTCGTCAAAGTGCGCCGTGACATCAAAGATTACCTCAGCGATTCAGACAAAGGAAATAAGGATACAATTAATGAGCCTCCTGTTATCGATTCCGAGAAATCAAAGGAGTTCATTAGAGAACGTCCGGCCAAAGGTCCGGAGAAAACGAACGAGTCTGAAACACAATAATGCTCCCTATTCTCTAAAACGACGCGTGAAGATTCCGAAAAATCCAAAAACCACGTTGAGAGTGCGGGCGAGCTAATATCCTCACGGCGACTAGCAACTGTGAATTATGGCGAATAATGAAGTGCCCCTCGACCGAATCGTCAGCGCCAAAACCGTGAAGCGCGAGTGCAAAGCGTGCGTGCGAAGGATCCCAGAGATGTCCTCCGACCCCCACCCGCTCCGCGCTGCCGCCGAATGCGAAGGTGGGTGAGCTGATACGGCATGACGAGGGAAGATAAGAAGGGCGGACGGGCACCGGGTTATTTGGATGCTCGGAAGTTGCTTAATCTGGCTTAACCCTTAACAACCTGATAGTTATTAAATATCCAGTAGTAGATCCACTCCGATCCAGCATGTTCAATCGACACACCATCTCATCCTGGCTGATCGCAGTCTCACTCGCTTCCTTGCCTTTATGTTCTCAGGGTGAAACGGAACCCGCTCACCACTTTGCGGAAAACGATGGGGTGAAGATCCACTACGTTTCGGCGGGGGATAAGAATCCCGGCGCTCCGGTGATCATGATCCACGGATTCCCTGATTACTGGTATACATGGCGTAAACAGATCGCAGCCCTCTCGAAGACTCGACACATAGTCGCGATCGACCTACGCGGCTTCAACAAGAGCGACAAGCCGAAGGGCGTCGACAACTACGCGATCCCATTACTAATCGAAGATGTCGCAGCGGTGCTGAAACAAATCGGAAAAAAAAAGGCGGTCATCTGCGGCCATGACTGGGGTGGGATGGTCGCGTGGAGCTTCGCGATGACCCATCCCGAGCTTACCGAGAAGCTTATCGTCCTGAACCTCCCCCACCCGCACGGACTCACGCGGGAACTGGCCACTAACCCACTGCAGCAAAAGAACTCGGCCTATGCCCGGGAATTTCAAAAACCAGGAGCCCACAAAAAACTCACGGCGGAAGGGCTCGCATCCTGGGTCACCGACGCTGCGGCCAAGAAAAAGTATCTCGAGGCATTTGAGCGCTCAGATTTTGAAGCGATGCTGAACCTCTACAAGAAAAACTATCCGCGACCACCCTACGAACTGCCGAAGGAAGGCCCCAGGGTAAAGGTCGCCTGCCCGGTCCTTTTAATCCACGGCCTCGACGACAACGCACTCCTGGCAGGGGCCCTCAACGGTACCTGGAACTGGATCGAGAGCGATCTCACCTTGGTGACAATCCCTGGAGCAGGGCACTTCGTCCAACAAGATGCCGCCGACCTCGTGACGCGGTCAATGGCCTCTTGGCTAAATCGCTGAATCTAATCGACGCCATCATTCGTAGACGGCTGAAGAACCCGGCCGGAACGGTCACTCACCCCCCAGAATCCTTCTAAGTGACTCACCCGGTCATCGAAGCAGAACTAAAAGGAGATAAGGTCCAACGGCGCCCCGAGGTTAACCAGCGCTGGTCCTGCTCCTTACTTCACGGGCTCAATGGCATCGGGACGCGAGCGCGCGCCTCCTGCGCTGTCCCGGCACCCACGATGGCTGTCGCCCAGAAGGTGTTACCGTCCCGAATGACCTCAATCTCTTCACCGCCTTGAAGGCTTAAGGTGTGTTGATATCCGTCGAGCCACCCTTCGCTGTCATGGATGTGCTGGGCATAGCGCAATCCTGATTCGGCCAGATAGTAGGAACGGGACCCTGCATTGAAGCTGAGGGAGCTTTGCTCCGAACTCTGGGTCAAGGAGATCACTGATACCCCCAAAACGGCCATGATTAGCATCACTGCGATCACGCTAACCAAGACCGCGCCCTTCCGAAGGGAATTGATAGGGGGGATTGGGGTCGCTTTTTGGGGAGTCATCATCTGGTTCTTCGGTTCGGGGGGTCTTAATAGAGTGGACCACCATTTCGCGTGGTGAAACGGCTCACCACGATTCCCATCCTCGATTGAGCTGAGCGGGGTATCACTTGCTCTTCTTTACTGATCATAGCGGGGATGGACCGTCGTGGTGTTTGATATTCCATCACTTCGCGCAGATCGTAAGGTGATGGTGATAGCGTCGGCCGCGGAGGAGACCGCAAAAACGCTCACATTGTCCAACAGCGCGGCACCCTGCAGAGTCAAGTTGGAGCCGGAGGTGCCATTCCAGGTAGCGGTCTTCACTTCACCAAACCGATCGGGATCGGGATGATGAGAAGTCCACTGAACAGTCCGATCATCGGTGACCACCACGGTTCCAGCGCCCGCAAAAGTCAGTTCCTTAACTAAACGATTCATGGCGACCTGGATTTTTTGGGAGTCCTCGGCAGCGCCCTTGTTGCTGATGAAGACATTAGTGGACGTCACGAGCAACATGGCGGTAAATACCAGTGCGATCCCGGTCAGGGCCAGGACGGCGATGACCTCAATAAGGGTAAAGCCGGCCCGATTCTGGCGATGGGTCTTCATGACATTAAGGAATAGGGAAAAAATAGGTGGTGAGACGCTCACCCTGGCTGTTGCCCAAGGTGACCCTCAGAATATCTTCATTGCCCGGAGGGGGAATGGATTCGACCCCATTGACCTCGAAATCAACCCAGCTTTTGTCGTGAAGGATATAAGCTGGAGGATCAGCGGCCGCGGCAGTGTCGATCGCGGCGGACAAGGCAGGCAGATTGTTGGGGTAAACGGTGCGATAAAGGTGCCACACTGCATCCATTTCCGTCCGCAGATTGTTGGTTTCCGGCATGCGCAGCAACGCGCTTCTGCTCCCTTGAAGGCCGGAAGCGATCAGGGGCAGCAAAAAGGCCATCAAAACCGCCGATAGCGAGAGAGTGGCGATCACCTCGATGAGGGTAAAGGCGCCTCGGTTGCGAAAGAACGCTGGACGAGATTTGTGGGACGTCGATTTCATTGGATCAATCCGGTTCCCGCTAGAATGGTAATGCTCTGGTTTCGTGCCCCGTCGGTCAGGATGATTGTCTGATCTGCGCCAAGGAGAGTTCCGGCATCGCTCCAGGGCCTCCCCCATGAATCAAACCGAATGACGGTTCCTGCGGGCGTCGTCACGCCCTCGGCCAGGTTACCTTCCATCGCGCCGGCGCCGGGAATAATTCCCGGCGTGAAACCTGCGCCGGGAATCACGGGCCCGATCTGGTAACTCGTGGTGTTGGTGAATACCACGCGCCACTGATAGCTATCGGCTTGAGCCCTGATCTGGGCGTAGCGCAAATGGGAACTCAGTCGATCGGCTTCAGCCGTTAAAGTGACATTGGAGCCAGGTAAAACACTCACAACTCCCCCGCCCAAAATCCCGAGCAGGACCAAAGTGGCCACGGCTTCGACCAAGGTAAAGCCACCGCGGAACTGCGCGGGGTACTGCTTGAGATGAGTCACTTTTGGGGAATCGCGTTGGAGCTATCTTCCAAGTTTCGGACCGAGTTCACGGGATGGTTTTCCGGAATGAACTCGGCCCGGAATTATTCTTAGATTACTATCTCGACCAGGTCGCAGGTGCAGTTGCTGTCGATACTGTCCGCGTCAGAGCTAGCGCCGTTGGATCGGGATAACTTTGGAATTTCATGTTGCCTGCTGTAGTACCAGTAACAAAGAATGTATAATCGGTCCCCGAACCCTGGTTAAGGTCGGTGCCGACGGCAGTTTGGATCAAGGCGTCACTAGAGGCAGTGTAGCCAGCCGTCGCGAGCATCTGTTGGCCCCAAGCAAGAGCTTCGCGGCCGTTCAATTCGGCGATTCCCGCGTCGAGCGCCCGGTCCTTTGCGTTATCAGCCATATCAATGTACTTCGGTACTGCGATGGCAGCGAGGATGCCTAGCAGGACGAGGACGGCGATGACCTCGATCAAGGTGAAACCGTTCCTTTTCTTTGTCTGGGTTGCTTGTCTTCTATTTATTTTCATCGTTTTTTTGTGTGATTGCTATGTCGAAACAGGCTCTGCGGTCGACGGTGAGTTGATTTTGCTTTTGAGGTTAAGCGCTTAAAGCGCCCCGGTGAGAGGAGTGACGCGGTCGACCACAGTTTGGTTACAAAATGGAATACTTTTTGTGAGGCCCGCGATGGAGAGAGGAAAAGAGAATATCTAGAACGCTTTGATAGATATTGGAATTGATCATAAATGTCAATAAGTATTCATAAATTTAAAATAATAAGTGCTTTCTTACCACTTCCCCCCCCCTTTTGACTCGGTTTTTTTACTTTTATGAGCACAAACACTACCCGTTGCCTTTTTTTTAAATCACCTTGGGATATCAACGTAATTCAAAAACAACTGGGGGCCACAAAAGGCCAATTTTGAGACAGCACAAAGTGACATGTCATGAGGCACGCCACACTCTCATTAGAGTGATCTGCCGTGGTGGTGGCAGTTCATCAACTTAGCTCGTCGTACTCCTCCGTGTCCTGGAGCTTAGCGAGAGCAAGGCCTGGAACTGTGTAGGAAAAGGTCCGGCTCGCGAGGTAATCCTGCAGCATGGTTGGACGGTTGGCCGCGCCCTCGGCGTCTTCTAAGGTAATGAGGTTCTGCCGGACTTTGGCGGCGAGGGAGAGCTCGAGGGGACACATCCCAGCCTGAAGGCCTCCGGTGAGCGAATTGTAAAGTTGGTGGGTATTACCTTCCCGGATCATTGTCCGCACGGCGGGGGTCGCTAGCAGGATCTCGCGGGCCGCGATCCGACCGCTTCCGGATGCACGAGGGAGCAATACCTGGGTGACAATGCCTTGGAGAACTGACGCCAGTTGGGCACGCACCAAGGCCTGTTGAGCCGGGGGAAAAACGTCGATAATACGGTCGACGGTCTGCGAGGTATCACTCGTGTGTAGGGTGGAAAAGACGAGATGCCCTGTCTCGCTAGCGGTCAGGGCGAGCTGGATGGTCTCGAGGTCCCGCATTTCACCCACGAGGATGACGTCTGGGTCTTCACGAAGAGCTGACTTGAGCGCAGCCCCGAAACCGTGCGTGTGGATACCCAGTTCGCGCTGGGTGATGCAGGCTTGCTTTTCTGTATAAGTATATTCGATCGGATCCTCTACCGTGAGAATATGCTTAGAGCTACTATTGTTGATTAGGTTGACCAAGCAAGCAAGCGTCGTCGATTTCCCGGTCCCGGTCGCCCCGGTGAAGAGGACCAAACCGCGTGGGAGCTTGGAAAACTTGAAGATCGATTCCTCCATGGTGAGCTCCTCTGGGGAAGGAATAGTGTCGGGAATAAGGCGGAAGACAGCGGCGAGGCCCCGTTGCTGCCGGTGGATGTTGATGCGGAAACGTGTGACCCCCTGAGGCAGATCGAGCGCGTAGCTGATATCGATCTCGAGGGCTTGATTGAGCACCTCGATCTGATTCGGGCTCAGCATCCCGAGGATGGTAGCCTCGCACTCCTCGCTACTGAGTGGCGGGTATTCTTCGCGCAGGGGGCGCAGGGCGCCGTCGATTCGAAATGCGGGGCTTCGATCAGGGGCCAAGTGTACGTCCGAGGCCCGGCGTGTCACAGCGAGGCCCATCAGGTTAGGCAAATTCATGGTATCGGTGGGGCAGTATTTACGCGTTTATTTTTTACCCGTCATCTGGGTCAGTTCCCACATCGGCATGTAGATGGCCAACGCGAAGAAACCGACGACGACGGTGAGGGAAATGATTAGTAAGGGTCCGATGGCATCCGTCATCTTCTTAATAGTGTAACTGATCTCCACATCGTAATGCTCGGAGACATGTCGAAGCATCTCGTCGAGGCGACCGGATTCCTCGCCAATCTTGACCATATTGACCAACATGGGGGGAAAGTAACTGGACGAGCTGAGTGGACCGGCAATGCCGTGGCCTTCTTCCAGCAACTCACGGACCTTGACAAATTCGGCGGAGATAGCGGCATTTCCGACGGTCTCCGTTAGGATTCGCAGCGAGTCGAGAACGAGGACACCGCTCGACTGAAGGATTGCGAAAATGCTGGCGAAACGAGACATCGCCGCCTTGACCAAGACGGGCCCGATCAGCGGTATGGCGAGCAAACTGCGATCGCGGATCAAACGTCCGGGATCCGTCCGGTTAAAGTAGCGATGAAACAGCAGGCCGCTAACGATCGTCCCGAGAGCGATCCATATCCCGTAGCCCGTGAGAATTTCACTCATCGTGATACACATGCGTGTTGGCAAGGGCAAATCGAGTCCTTGTTTATCGAAGAAGGAGACAAATCGAGGGATGACGAAGCCTACCATGACGAGGAAAGCGACCCCAAGAACGCCGACTACGATGAAC
>OJBA01000104.1_pt1 | contig 10855 bp, 5 predicted proteins | sample 1590141 | NCBI WGS metagenome assembly OJBA01 (sample SAMN05416722, study PRJEB24817) | seawater metagenome | isolation source: Sea water | place: Canada:Atlantic | collected 2013-07
GATCTACACTATCCTCTTCGTCGGCAGCGTCAGATGTGTATAAGAGACAGACTTGCCCTCGCGATTCTTTGGTTTTGATCAGGCCGCTTTTGATCAAGGTTGTTTCCATTTTGGAGTCAACGGGCAGTCCGTGCTTTCTCCAGCTCCAACGAAGTTGTCCGGCCGCATCTCGATCAACGAGCGGCTTCTCTTTCGTTGAACCCGGTTTCAGACACGTCCACGCCTCGTAACTATCGAGGTTTTTAAAATGTTCCAAGGTCGCGAGCACCCGGACGGTGGGGTAAACATCACCGAGTAAGAGGTATTCAAGGCCATTGATCTCGTGATGAATCGGATGCGACTGCGTGGGCCAACGCCAGAGCTCTTTTAGGTCAAGATCCGCAAGGCGCTCGAATTCTTTCCGCTCGTCGTTGTAGATCGCTAGGCCGTGTCCAAGAATTTCATCGAGCGATTTCAAGTGAACGTAGTGGCAAACAAGTCGTTCCTTTCTTTGCTCATCTTTGACTGTTGTAAATCCATCCGCCCAGATCAGTCCGCTCTCGAATCCAAGCTGGCACATCGGTCGACTGAATCCCTTTTCATCGACGAAGTAATTCAGGTTGATACCGGTGGAAGGATCAAGCCCGTCGTGTTCTGGAAGATCCGAGGTGGCACCGCCCATTCCGAAATGACCGAGCGGATACGCCATTCTCGACGTGTCGCCCCAGAACCAAAAAGTCTTTCCACGATAAGGAACGGCAAAGGTAGAATCCTGCCCCGCAACCAATCCCGAACCTAGTGCTTGTTCGAGAGGCGTGTCGTGCCCGAGCATCACACTGTCGCGATACAATCCAAGTCCCGTGATTCGGTAGAGGCGTTCGGCGATGTTGAGCCGTTTGAGTTTCAAGGTCACCGGTTCACCCGGCATCGGCGTGACGGCCTTTCCCTGATATCCGAAGCCGTCCGTCGGGAACTCGTATCCGTGGCTCTTGATGTGGAAGAACACCGGATTGCCTATCAAGCTCGGTTCGTCAAACGCGACGCGCCCGGCGTTGTCGGTGATAAATCGCAGATGATTCACAGTGGTCAACTCCACGAGGGGCACACCTCGACCGGATGCCTCGTCGATCACTTGAATCTCCGCAGGTTGAGCCATTGCGTCACCGATGTAGTTTAATCCAGCCCAGAGAACAAATGTGGCCGTAATAGGTGATGAGAAAGGTGGGAGATTGATGATCATCAGAATCGAGTGGGTGTTACGAAATCGGTGACAGACAGTGTGACTCGGTTCGAGTCATAGAAGAAACTCGGATTTTGGAAAAGTTGAACCACTCAGGTGGACGCCTCTCCGTAATACTGGATCACGCGACTCTGACAGTGGAGATCGTGACAGAGGTTTTCGCCTGATTGGCCACAAACAGGGCAAGGTAGTCGTCCACGGCCTCTTCCAGCGTAAACGGGCTTCCTGACTCTGTAAGCTTACGCACGGCGCGTGCGGCCATTTCCTGCGTGTCTTGGGTCTTCGAGGATAGCGGCCTTGGCCTGTCCGAAGTTGTCACGTTTCGCTTTTAGACTTGAGACATAGGCGCGAGCCTTGGCGATCTCTCCATGACGGAAGAAGCGGCGATAGCGATTCCCCCCGATGCGGGCATCTACGAGGTAGAGGTAGCCACGTTCGGTGCGATAGCTATTCCCCTTCGTCCAGTTCTTGAACGCTGATTTCCTTTGCCTTCCTCATGGTGCTAGAAAGGGGAGGAATGAGAGGGGAATTAAGCTCTTTCGCGCAACAAATGGGCAACAGAGATAATAATCCTAGGTTTAACTTTGGTTGTCGGCGGTCCAAGAAACCGATGAAGAGTTCGCGGCTAAGGCGAATCTCGTTACCGCACGCACCCTAGTAACGCGCGGGACCGATCATTTTTAAAGTTTCTCGACCGATGTTGAAGTCTGTTCAGGTAAGGGTGCACGTCGGCCCGTTCCCGGCGAACTCGGATCGACGTAGTAATTCGGCAAAAACTATGGGAATCTACCGCTTCTGCCGCCCGGTCTCATGGCAGAGCTTCCCTGATGCCGGCCTTCCAGCCGATCTTCAGGAATTCAATTCGCTGGGTATAAAGCGGATGGGGTAAAGGTAACGACAAGGCTTTCCGAATGATTTGCTCGCACGGAATTCCTAGAGGAGCCAGTTGACTTCCGGCGGCATGTCCACGAAGCGTCCGTCGACGCAGAATGGCTTACCGTTGAGTGTCACCACCGAGCCTTCGACAAGCGAGGCGATGAGGTCCCAGTGGAGGGCGCTCTTGTTGACATTTCCGGTTTCGGGATAGCCCGCGCCGAAGGCGAGATGGAACGATCCGCCCATTTTCTCGTCATAGAGGATCTGACCAGTCGGTTGTGAGATCGCGCGGTTGGTCCCGAAGGCTACCTCGCCGATGCGGCGTGCACCCTCGTCCTGATCGAGCATGGCGATCAAGAAATCCTTCCCCTCTTCGGCCGTAACCTCCGTTGCAAACCCCTCTACCATGACGATCCGCGCATTGCGAACCGCATGCCCTTGGTAGACACAACGTTTGTCGAAAACCACGACACCGTCCGCCCCACCATTCTCCGCATTGAGGTTCGGGCCGGAATAGACTTCACCATCGGGGAAATTCTTCCTACCCGGGCTGGAGAGCCAACGCATTCCAGCGGTGTCTACTTTAAGGTCGGTTCCTGCGGGTGTCTGGAAATGCAGTTCGCTTCCGGCCATAAGCTTCTCTGCAAGTTCATGCTGCCATTTGTCCAAGCCTTCCCAAAAGGCCACCGGGTCCTCTTGGTTGAGTTGACAGGCGCGGACCACGAAGTCGCTGTAATCACCGAGACTCATTCCTGCGTCCTGTGCATAGGCGTTGGTAGGGAAAAGGGTGGTGGACCATAGTAAGGGAGCCAGTTCAGAATCGATCGAGGGATCGTCAGCGACCGCCGCGCGTTGAAAAAATAATTCGAGCGAATCTTTTTGGGCCCGTGCGGCCCGCTGAGTGACCGCAGTATCGAATTTGTCCAAAGTCCTCAGGTTGGTGATCGCGGCGATATTGATTGATGCGTCGATGGTTTCGGTTTCTTGGAGCGTGAAAGGATTGACCCAGTCGAGCTGGTCGTTGTTAGCGTGTTCGTAGAATGCCTCGACGAGAAAATCCGGGCGACAGTTCACGACCGGATGTCCTTCTGCTTCAAGAATTTTTCGGTAAACTGCCTCAAGCAGCGGTTCGGCGGCTGACTGGGCATTAATACGGACGACGTTTCCGGGGCTGACTTTGGTTGCGTGCCGGACAAGAACTTCCGCCCAGCGATTAAGATGGAGTTGAGTCAACATTCAAATGGCCTAGATTAGAGGGGCGGACTTGTTACGTATTGCCCCTGAATCTTACTCCAAGAGACTCGAAGGGAGACCATTGAAATAGCGGTCCGATGGGCTAGTTTAAACTCAGCCATACTCCCATGGGTGATCCCTGCGCTACTTCTGGGTGTTGTCAGAGAGAGGCTTACCATTGGTGGTGAGAATCTGGAAGTGGTGGAAGCCGTTTTCCCCACCGGCGTATTTCCACACTACTTTCTTGTCGCGGGTCACTTCGGTGAGTTTCACCTTGTCGCCACTGGCGTGATAGCTGGTGACGACGGTGTTGCCATTGGGGAGGCGCTGCACGCCGCAGGCATCGTCGAAGAGCTTCTCACCCAGATCTTCGTTGTCGACTTTCCAGACGATCGTCCCTTCGCTATCGACTTCAATGACGCGATTGCCATTGGTGCAGCCGATGAGGGTATTGCCGTTCGCGAGACGAATTGCAGTGAAGGGCCAGTCGCGCTTCTCGCGGCCGCGATCGTCGGTGGGGAAGCTTTTCAGGACTTTGCCGGTCTTAGGATCGTATTCCTTGACAGCAAAGTCGAGGAGATGGGGTGCGATATAATTTCCGTTGGGCAACTGGCGCAGCATGCGGGTCTGCATGTGGACGTTCGACTTCTGGCATGCGAGGGGCATATCGTGCAGCACTTCGCCCTTGCGATTGATGGTGCGGGCCCGGGGTTCGGGTCCCAGTTCGGCAACGAGGAAATTACCGTCGGGCAGGAGTTGCACGGTGCTAATCTCCTTCTGTTGACCCTGATAGGAGAATACCGTCTTCTTGCTGGCGCGCTCCACTTCGGCCACGCCTCCCTTTGGATACTCCTTGCACGGGTAGACTGCGAGGAGGACATTGCCGTTCTCTAGGACCCAGCCATCGCTGGCGGGGAGATCGATTTGCCACTCAACCTTGCCGTCTTCACCCACGATGGAGGTGCGCGCGCCTTTTCCGAGTCCAAGGAAGGAATGCTTGATCTTGCCGTGATGATCGGCGAGCAGCGGTGAGGCGAAGAGGGCGAGCAGGATAAAGGTAGGACGTGTCATTGCCATTTTCTGCCGGAAGATTGAGGCGAGAGCAAGGTCGGATTTGAGGAAAGACTGGACGATTAATGCAGGGAGTATGACTAATCTTGTCGCGGAGGATATTGAAGTGGAGATGAACCGCTGAACTCCGTTTTCATCAATGTCCTTCTCCGGGTGCGCCCGGGAGGGGTTTGCTAGAATTTACCTTTTGTGTGGGGAGCTTGACATCGTCATTGATGGGATCGGATAGGGGAGAAAAGGGGGGTGTCTTTCCAACAGGTGTGTAATTAAGTTCCGCCCAAACAGGACGATGATCCGAAAGCGGTTTTCCATAATTCATCCACTCAGTCTGGTAGCGATTCATCTCCAGGTCTTCGTCATGAGGATTGAACGCATTGTAGATGACCCCGCCTCTGATCGCGCGGGCTTCGGAGGAGGCGTTGTAATAGATGTGATCGATCACGCCTGATTCAGTCCCAGATTCAATGTGTCGATGAGTGCTGAGGCGCGTCGTATCGATATCTAAGTCGTTCCACATGGATCGCATCCCACTCGATTCGATTCGATTGAGCGGGGCATCCCCCAACCAATTGTTGAGGTCCCCAAGCAGAACGATGTTTTTCGCCTGTTTCATGGCCTTTGGAATTACTGTTTCTGCAATAAACTCGGCCGCTGAACCGATCGCGGTATCGCTGAAGTTGGGGCGCCCTGGAATGTGTGTCGAGTAGATCAGAATGGGTATCCCACGCACCGTAGTTTTCGCTCCGACCACGGAGGAGGGGGACCATCCCTTGGAGTTGATCTCAATTTCGTGGAGTTCGGACAAAGGCGTGCGACTGAGGATCGATTTGAATTTGTCTTTGTGATTTGCCGACGAGATTTTTCCGACGTAAGCGTGGTCCATGTTCAAAACTTTTCCTACAAGGGCAGTCCAATCTCCATCGGGCACTTCGCTAAAGCCGATGACATCCAGATCGAATGGTTTAAACATTTGACCCACTCGTTCAGGCTCTGCCCAAATGCCGAACAATACATTGTAAGCAGCCATTCGGACGGGACTGGAAACCGGTTCAACCTCAGGAAGATCGCCAGTAAGGATTTTAACTTTTCCACGCGTGTTCGAATCAAAGCATTCTCCACGGAGAATTGTATTTGCGCTTAATTGAACAAGACCGTAGCTGAAATCATTTTTCGATTGACCGATCAACTTGAAATTTCGGTTCACCTTGAGGAGTCCTGGATTCCCTGGGGTTCCGTAGCAACCGAACCACCAATGGCCATTAATATTGGCGGCGGTTTGGATGCCGAGTTTTGTCTGACCGGTGGGCAGAACATGCCGACCTATGAAGGTGAATCCTTCATTGTATTCGAACACGTAGTTGTTCTGATGATCGCCCGGTAACCCTCCTACAACGACAAACTGCCCGTCGTGATAGGCAATTCCACCGGAGCCGTGGACCAGTTCAGGAATCTTATGTTTGCGTAATAGTCTGAGATTTTTGGCTTCATAGACGTAGACCCAGGGGTCTGATTTTCCGGGCGGTTGGTTGAACTCCCCGAGTTCGACGGCAACATAGATATTTCCATCATGCCATGTGAGGTCTCCGTGGTGATCGGGTACGTCAATTTCTTGCATAACACGTCCATTAAGGTCGGTCTTCACCAACTGGACTGTGTGGGACCAAAAGATTGATTCACCATCCGTGGCGACACCTTGCAGATGACCGCCGTAGCTTCCGTCGCACAAAATCCATGGCCCGGAGAGGTTCTCCAAATCACCCTTGCCCGCGGAAGTGGAACCAGACACCGGATTCGCTCGAGCAACGATGTGATTGTCGAACGTCACAGAGTAGTTTGAAAACTCACGGTTTGGCTCCGGGTAGTCCGTGCTGATAAACTGTGCACCGCTTGCGAAAGCGGATTCCCGTTGTACCGTGTCATTCTGGCGAGCGTGTGTGGTGTTCGAATCTGCTCTGGTACGAACCATGTATCCTTCACGAACGAGACGTTGAATTCGATCGAATTCACCAATGGGATCGTTTATCTTGAACCATGCTGCTGCGGGGTGATTCTCTTCGACGGAGGCGAACAACAAACGGCCATTGAGTGAGGGATGTCCGGCTAGATACGCATCGCGCAGCTGGCCTCCGTTGTCCATGGCAAACATGACTTTGCCGCGTGCCTCATCGAGTAAAGGCCAGCCCTTGGTGATAATCGCATCCCGGAGTGTTTTGGAATCTCCACGGATGTCGTCGGGTGTGAGAATCTCATCGGGGGCAAAGACAGACAGGATTTCCTCATCCACCCCATCGAGTTGTTTCTTATCAAACTTGAGGGGTATGACGCCGTTGGGCGCACCGGATTCCTTCAATTCGAGTAAAACAAAAATGGGGACATGGCGGGGGTTTTCCTGTGACCAGGTCCGTATGGACTTCAGCGCATCGACGAAGGTGAGCGATGTGCTGAGGTAGTCGAAATCAGGTGAGTGAATGATCTTTAAACCCGGTTTGGTCAGAACACCCACGGGATCGTGCGAAGGTCCCGGATCGTCTCCCCGGTCTTTCAGAATTTTTCTGACTGCTGGGTTGGCGAACAGGCCACCGTCGGGATCGACGAAGAGATCCAACTCCAGTTGTCGGATGCCCAGTTTCTCCAGTTGCTGATCAAGTGGCTTGTGCGTGTATTTAATCGAGGCGGCTGCTTCTGCGCTGAACTCTTTGATCAACGTCATCACGGCTTCCTTCGGTTCGATATGATAGGAATTGTGAGTGCCGATCACCTGAATCTCGTTTAGCCTGAGCGGCAAAATATCGCTTGTTTTAGCAGGTGTAGATTGAACGGCCAATATAACCGCCCCCATGACAGAGAGTGAGTGAAGCGAGATCTGTAAGATTGATGGCACGTTCATGAGGTTTCGGCAGTCTATGCAGATTGAACAAGGGCAGGCGAGCGGTAAGGGATGGTGGAAAGATTCTAAGCCGGCATCATTGGACGGTGTTGTGGTATTCAATGAGGTGCAATACAATCCGACGGGATCCGATGAGAACGGCGAGTGGATCGAGTTGTTCAACCAGATGGGGATCATCACCGACATCTCGGGGTGGCGGATCGAGGGCATCGGATAAACCTTCCCTAAAGGCACCTTGGTGAATCCTGGTAGCTACGTCGTGGTTGCCAAGATGCCTGGCGCTGGTGAGTTTGGTCCGTTCACCGGGAGCATCGATAACGGTGGTGAGCGCTTGAGACTTTACAACCACAGCGACCGTCTCATGGACGACACTCGCCAAGCGCAAGCAATACACAGCAGGCGGTAGAACAGACCGGTGGACTTACTTATCTCAAATCTCTGACACGCTTTCTTAGAGAGCGTTTTCTGATTCCTCTTTAGGCCAATGAGATCGGACTCGCCTTTTTCGAGAATGAGGCGACCCCGTTTTTTCCCCAGTGAGCTACTTCTCGGAGGATGCGATTTCCGTGATGAAAATGTTGCGGAACAGGTGCTGCCCGCCTCCGGGGACTTCTGCTTGAACTGCGATGAACCCTGCTTCCAGGTCTTCGAGTCCGTCGGCTTTCCACGCTTCCTTGCCGTTGATCAAAAGAGAGATCTTCGAGCCCTGTAATGTGAGTTTAAATGTGTTCCACTCTCGTTCTTTGATCAGTCCTTTACTGGTGGCGCCTTCAATTCCGCCGACATTACCTTCCTTTCCTTTCAGGAGGTTGGCTTGGTAGCGTTTCGGCCAGGGGCGGTTTTCAGGAAGAGAGGTGTAGCGGAAATAGACGCCGCTGTCCCAATTGTTCTTGCCCAGCGCTTTCCATTCGTATTCCAGGACAAAGTCGCGATACTTCTTTTTGGATTGCACCAGACCGTTTCCGCTCTTGATTAGGAGATTATCGTTCGTCACTTCGGCTTCGCATTTTATGACCGTCCAGCCGTCCAGGTTCTTTCCATTGAACAGGGGGACGCGTTTGTTGTCGGCAGAGGCGGATCCTGAGGTCATTAGGAATACAAGGAGCAGGAGTCTAAATAAGAAGTCTTTGTTCATCATGGGTATTGTGGATACGTAGATTGTCGGTTGATCTGACAGGAATTAGCCAATTGCCCGCTTTTTCGGCAGAATATGTTAGTGGTATCTCCTTCAATGGACTCTCACCGATGTCTAGGACATCATTTATTTGTTGAATAGCCCGCGAGCTAGTTGGACTCCAAGCCCCATCCGCGATCGATGGATCGTCGCTGCTCTCAAGTGGTCCACCCAAAAAAGTGGTCCACCTAAAAAGGAAAATCCCTTGCTGTTTGAGTTCAGCGCTGATCCCCGCTACATTTCAAGAGCAAAAATTCCCGTTAATCTCGCCTGGAATCAGGGCTCAAGGCTTTAGTCTGACGCGCATGGGATGGTGACGATCGGCGGGATCTCCATTCTTGTCGAAGATTCCTTGGAAACATTGATCGGCATTTGAAGTGGACCCTTATTTGTTGCCCTTAGATTTTGACTTTTATTGATTCTTTGAGCCAGAGTTGAGGGTGATTGAATTTTCAGGTTCTTGGAGAAAAAGGTCGCCTGACTAAGCTGACGTTATGCTCCGGTGGCGTCTCCAAAATGAGGGCAGGGTTAAAGTAAGAAGATAGAATACTCCTCGATAAATAGGGCTGAAAAGGGTTGTATTTAAACAAATGGCGAACAACTCAGAAATCTCCCGCCCACTTGGGGTGCTTCGCAGACGGATTCGACGTGTTCAATTAACACGAGGATTGCTGCGTCTGGCGAACGTCTGCCTTGGAGGGCTTCTTCTGATGGCCCTGCTTGATTTTATTTTTGCGCCGCTATCGGATACTGTCAGGTGGGTAATCTTTCTTGTTTGGTTGGGCGCGATTGCTTGGATCGCATTTAGGCACCTGATACGTCCTCTAGGGAGGTCCATTAACGATATCAAGCTGGCACGATGGCTTGAGCGTCGTCACCCGGAGGTGCAAGAACGCATCTCCACGAGCTTGGAGCTTTCGGATAGTCCTGAGGGCATTTCAGCCGAGTTGATTGAGGTGCTTTCGACGGAGGCCGCGACCGACCTCTCCGGGCTAGATCCCCGAGTTGAAGTTTCTAACAAGCGAGTGCGTAAGTCGGTGATTCCTTTTGCGACGCTCGCTGCGGTGATCGCGCTTTTGTTGGCGATTTACCCCAAACAGATGAGCCGTCTTCTGGTGCGTGCGATTGCGCCCTTTTCCACGATGGGCAATGCCGAGGGTTACCGCTTTTCCTTTGATCCCGGTAATTTGGAAATCATCGAAGGAGATGAAGTGGTCCTTAATTTTTCCTACCAAGGTTCCCTTGATGAGCCTCTTTCGTTGTTCACCCGCAACAAGAGCGGCGATCTTCTTTCCGAAGAACTTCGGCCTGTGAAGCGCGATGGAGATCGACATGATTTTCAGTATCGCTTGCACGGGGCATCCGAATCCTTTGAATACTTTGCGCGGAGTGGGCGAGGGGAAAGCGATCAATTCTCGGTAAAAGTGTATCCGGAACCGACACTGGAGAATGCCACCGTTCGCTATCGTTATCCCGACTACACAGGATGGCCAGACCGGGTCACTGACTTTAATACTGGCTTCAAGGCGCTTTCCGGCACGGAGGTGGTTGTCAAAGCTCGTGTCCCTACCGAGGTCAAGAGCGCGCTTTTTATCGATGGTCAGTCAGAGGAAATGAATCCGGAGATCAGCCCCTCGGCAAGTGGTTCGGATCTAGAATTCTCGTTAGTGATGGGGGAGGCAGGAGTTGGCGAAGGGATGATTCGGCTCAATCATCGGCTGCGCGATGATGTGGAAGTAGCACGTTTCCCGATTATCTCGATCCTCGATGAAATTCCCGTTGTTAAGATTTTGGAGCCTATTCAGCGCAAGCTCCGTTTGAGCCCAGATGATCAGATCATCATCAACTACGAAGTGACCGAGCAGATCGGAATCGCATCGGCGGAAGTCGAACTCGAAGTGAATGGGGTAGCTCAACCTCCGCTTAAGGAAGCCGTTCCCGAGCGCGCTTTAAGTGACAAGCCGAACTTCTGGAATGGCGAATCAATGGTCTATCTTGGAAGTCTCTTAGATCGTCACGAGAAGGCGCGCAAGTTTCGTCTACGTCTGAAAATTAGCGACAATCGTCCGGAGGATTATGATGGTCCGGGCGTGGGGTACTCCGAATGGATCGAGGTCACTCTTGATAAGAATGCGCAGTCGCTAGTACGTCAGGAATATAAGGCACAGGAGACGGATATTCGTGAAACGATTGATCAAGCGATGAAGGAGATTCGCGAGGCCCAACAACGAATGCATCAGGCGAAGAATCATTTGGAAAAAGAAGTGATTCCCGAGCATGCGCAGAAGCAACTCAGCGAAGCGCAGAAGGCGCTCGCTGAGACCGAAAAAGAGCTTAATAAATTGGCGGAGCGGATGGAGAAGGGAGCTGTCTCTTATACACATCTGACGCTGCC
>OJBA01000105.1_pt1 | contig 10833 bp, 10 predicted proteins | sample 1590141 | NCBI WGS metagenome assembly OJBA01 (sample SAMN05416722, study PRJEB24817) | seawater metagenome | isolation source: Sea water | place: Canada:Atlantic | collected 2013-07
GGCCACGGGAATGGGCGTCGGCGCACGAGAGTATCCCCTCACTCTGGCTACAACGGTCATCGTAACACTCGCAATCTACCTCATTTCCAAAAAGGATGCCTTTGCTCCCAAGCGTGCCTCCCACCAGTTGCGTATCCGGGTAAACAACGACATCGACTACTCGATCGCATTCGAGAAGATCTTCGAAGAGCACACTGCTGCCATCGAACTCATCAGCGTCGAATCTGTGCAAGCCGGGATGATGAGCGAGCTCCGCTACGGGCTCATTCTTAAAGATAGGGTCAAGATTTCTGACTTCATGGAAAAGATCCAGATCGCCTGCGGCAACAACCGAGCGATCCTCACAAGCACCCAGCGCGATCTCGACTCCTGACAAGATCCCCGCTTGATCAATTTCCAAACCCCATCTCGCTTTGGCAAGGTGGGGTTTTTGTGTGAACGCCTTAATCCCTTTCCCCAAGTCTCTGGCTAGGGGAAATACCCATTCTACAGGGGGGAGGCGCCCTTTGCTGTTTTGCAAAGTTACTACCACCGTCAAAAGCTAATACCACTCCGCAAACCGGAAGAGACAAATGTTTATTTTAAAGTTCTCAATTCTAGCGCTTCGCGGAGGTGGAGAGAGCCGGGTGCTTTTGCAAGATGGCTGCGTTCCAGCTTGGTCACGCAACCCGCCGGCTCCATCGCAGCGCCTTGCTCTCTCGTGAAATCACTTTGGCATGTATCTCTTCTGTCATGCCAAGAGAGATAGACGCTAAAAGAAAAAACCAGTGACGAATAACCTAAATAGCTAAATTTTAACCCCCTCTTCTTAGATTCTTCTTTCAAAAAAAACCACGAACCGCACTAGACGGTTCGTGGCTTTCCTAAACAAACTATAACAATGAAAATTCTTTAGCTGAGAGCTACCGCAATGAGGCTGCCTATCAATCCAACACCAATCAATGAACCAACGATGAGAGTTCGCAGCTGTAGTTTGGCTACGGTATCTGAATGCTTAGCCTCCGCTTCGCGCATCTCCTCGCACAATGCCTTGTAGCGCTTCGAAGAATCCTTCAGCTCCTGCTGCATGTCCTTCATCGCGACATTCACGCCACCAAGAACCTGCTTCACTCCATCCATCGCAGTGATCGACTTTTCGTTCACCCGCGTGAGCGAGCCCAAGCTACTATCGACATTGGCAATCGATTGACGCATGAGATCGTCCCGCTTCCCAGCATTTACCAGCTGTCCCGTCACCTGATCTAACACGCCACTCACCTTCTCAGTGCTTCTGGTGAGGGCATCAATGTTCTCCATCGGCATCGGAGGCAAAATGTCCTGAGCCTTAAACTCAATGGGAAGCTCCTTCGTTTTCTCCAGCGCCCGGCAAATACTATCAACTGAACTCAGAAGCTCAGAATGACGACTCTCGATCTTTTCTTTCTCCGTCAAATTATGCTCGGACGCCCGACCGAAATCCGTTTTGTTCTCAACGACCTTGGCGGGCTCGGAAGTCTTTTCTAATTTCGTCGTAAGGCCTGGACTCTCTTCCTGCTTCTCGCTCACCCAGAACCTCCACCAACTCTTCTTGGATTGCGTATCATTGGAAGCATCTGTGGCAGCGGAACGAGCGACGCTTTCCGCTTCCGTCTTCATGGCTGGCTTGGGCTCTACTTCTTTGCTGGACTCTTGAGACAAGTATCCAACAGATGCAGGAGAAACAGCGGCACTAGTTCCTCCTCCGACTGACTGAAACGGGTTATTCATAACAACGCTATGTTATCAAGGCAAGTTAACTACACAAGCTCATCTTCGACAAATTTCGCCGGATGTGAATAAGCTCTACGCTTGAATACCTCGGCAGAACGGGGGACACTCAACACATGTGGAAGGGCCGATTCTCTCAAGCAACTGCCGATCTCGTGCAACAATATGGCGAGTCTATCTCATATGACTGGCGTCTATTCCCTCACGATATAGCGGGGTCAATTGCGCATGCTCGCGCCCAAATGAAATCTGGATTACTCACTGAGGATGAGTTTTCTAAGATCGAATCTGGACTCAAGGAAATCGAGGAGGAAATTGCTGCCGGAAAATTCGAATTCTCGATCGAACTAGAAGACATCCACATGAATATTGAATCTGCCTTAACCCAAAAAATAGGGGCCGCAGGAGCCAAGTTGCACACCGCGAGATCGCGAAATGACCAAGTCGCAACTGATACGCGCCTTTATTGCCGCAGTGCCATCGATTCGATTTTAGAGCTAATTTCACACCTTCAAGATGCTCTTCTAGGGCGTGCCGATGCCCATGCCGGAACAGTTTTCCCCGGCTACACTCACTTGCAACGCGGACAACCCGTCACCGTCGGTCATCATTTTCTGGCCTACGTCGAAATGCTTTCCCGAGACAAGGAGCGACTCATCGATGCCCGGAAACGGGTCAATATTTCTCCACTTGGATCAGGAGCCTTAGCAGGCTCCACCATCAATCTCGACCGTGAGGCTATCGCGAAGGAACTCGGCTTCGATGGGGTCACCACAAATTCGATGGATGCCATATCCGATCGCGATTACATCGCAGAGATCCTCTTTACCCTCGCCCTTTGCGGCGGCCACCTCTCACGTCTCTCCGAAGATTTGATTCTTTGGTGCAGCAGTGAGTTCGGCTTTGCCACTCTTTCAGATGCGCACACAACAGGGTCCTCGCTCATGCCGCAGAAAAAGAATCCCGATGTCTGCGAACTGACTCGAGGTAAAACAGGAAGACTTTATGGAAATCTCATTTCCCTCCTGACTGCCATCAAAGGCCTTCCTCTGACCTACAACCGCGACTTACAGGAAGATAAGGAGCCTCTTTTTGATTCGATCGATACCATGACGCTCGCGCTCAGAGTGAACACCGAAATGATCGCCGCGATGGAGATCAACGTAGAAGCGTGTGAAACTGCCGCAAGTGATCCCCTACTCCTTGCCACCGACCTTGCCGACTGGCTTGTCAAAGAAGGCATCCCTTTCCGCTCCGCTCACGAATTGGTCGGAAAAGCAGTCGCCGCGTCAGTGATGCAAAAGATCCCACTCGACAAACTTGACCTCACCCAGGTGGACTCGGCTTTTACCGCCGATGCCTCGTCGGTCTTCTCACTCACAAAGGCTCTCGCGGCCCGCACCAATCCGGGAGCTCCGTCAGTCGAAAATGTTAAAGCCCAGATCGCACGCTGGCGCAAGACTTAGGCCCTTGGATTCAAAGCGGTAACAAATGAAGTCTAGTAGCGCTTCCAAAGGCTACGACTAAAGAGAATCAGGACCGCGGTGTATTCAAGACGGCCCAAGATCATCAAACCGGAGCAGAGGAATTTGCTCGGAGCCGACAGATCGAACCAGGCCTCGGTCGGCCCCATTTCACCAAAAGCCGGACCAGTGTTTCCAAGCAGGCTGATGATTAAAGAGAGAGTTCCCAATGGGCTGTGCTGGTGCTCTAAAATTCGAAAGAGAATCGATCCGGTAATCCCGAAGAATCCAAAGAGAGAAATCACCAAAAGTAGCTGCGCTATGGACGAAGCCTCTACCGCCCGGCCATTCAACTTTACCGGAAGAATAGCGCGGGGTCGAAAGCTCTGCTTCAACCCCGTTCGGACGCAGCGAAACCACAGCACAATCCGACCCACTTTTAAACCACCCGCGGTAGACCCTGAACAACCACCAATAATCATGAGCACCAGCATCACTCCGATCCCCATATCACCCCACAACTCGTAATCCGAAGACGCATAACCCGTGCTCGTTGAAACCGAAACCACATTAAAAACAACGTTGATTATACTCTCTTCAAAAGACCCGATATGGGCGAGAATGCTCATGGTCACGCAAACAATGAAGAGTAAACCAAGATACCACCAAACCTCTTCGTAGCGCACACGAATCTCCTTGGTCTGCCTCTTAATCAGGGCCAAATAAATGGGGAAACTTAAGCCTCCGATGATCATGAAAAGAATCATCCAACTCTTCACCAAAGTCGTAAAGTGATCTCCCATGATGCTATCGCTCTGCGTTCCAAATCCACCGGTGGAGATCGTCGTGAGAATATGATTAACCGCTTGAAAAGGAGACAAGCCCATCAAGTAAAGCCCTAGTCCCCCGACAACGGTCAAGGAAAAGTAAAGCACCCAGAGCTGGCGCATCGTTTGCCTAATACTCGAGAGGTCCGAATTCGAAAGGGATGACTCAGCCCCAATGAGAGTTTTACCGCTGACTCCCGATCCAGAAAGGACCACCACAAACATCGCAAGGATTCCCATTCCCCCAACCCATTGGGTCACGGAACGCCAAAGCAAAATTGTTTTGGGAAGACCTTCCAGCTCGTCAAAGATGGTCGCTCCCGTCGTGGTCAGCCCCGAAACCGCTTCGAAAATCGCGGAAGAATAATCGAGGCCCAGATTACAAAAAACATAAGGCACCGCCGCAATGAGACTACAGACCACCCAACCGATTCCGACCAAGGCCATCGCCTCCCGCCGACGCATCGTCGAGCTTCCCGTTTTCTTCTTTGCTAGCCACGCTCCACCAAGGCGAAAGCCAACTCCAACTGCGAGAGTAATCCCGAGGGAAATGGCCCAATCAGCCAACACAAGGTCAGGATTATGATTGGCATCAATAGGCACGATTAAGCCAAGCAGAACGCACATAATCATAGCGGCCCCGAGAAGGAGAACCATGGTGCCCAGCGAACGGAATAAGATGGCAAAATTCACGCAGCTAAACTCTAAGAAGAGACCAGCCCCTCCGCGACCTCAAAAAGTGTAATCGTGCGTGAAACGGCTCCCCGATGTTTTTCCGCCACGGTCCGCGCTAACGCTGTTTGCGCCGATGAATCTTCCAAACAGTCTCGAACAGCTGCAATCAACTGCTCTCGGGACGAGACGACTTGAAGCCCCCCCGCCATGACCAATTCCGACACGAAGGGCTCAAAATTTGCCATGTGGGGCCCGGAGATCACAGCAATACCCGCCTGAATCGCTTCCCCGAGGTTTTGCCCTCCTTTGGCCAGAAAGCTTTTCCCGATCACGATGACGTCGGCATGAGCCGTCCAATCACGCAATTCTCCCGTCGAATCGATGAGGAACACCTCGTCTCCCATTGGTTCAGTAAAACGGGATCTCTTGATCACCTTCCGCCCAGTCAGTGCCTCAATTGCAAGAGCTGCTTGCTCCCGTCGCTCGGCATGGCGAGGAACAATCACCGGCAAAACATTCTTTCCGCAGTTTAAAAATGCTTCTGCCAACCACTCGTCCTCGCCTGTGAAGGTTGAAACAGCCATCACAACTGGTCGATCTGTCCCAAAGTCGGCAATCATACCCGCAAATTCAGTGCGCCTTCTGGGAGCCGTTGCACCTTCGGAATCGAACTTAAGATTCCCCGTCACTTGAGTGGCTTCCTTCTTGGCACCGATGGACTGCCAGCGGCAGAGATCTGCCTCTTCAGGCACGCCGATACGATCCAAACTCCCGATAATGGGCGCAACCAAAGAACCAAGCAAGCGAAGCCGCTTTTCGGAGCGCTGAGAAAGGCGGGCATTCACCACTCCGATCGGAATTCCCATGCGGGATGCTTGCAGGATTAAATTTGGCCAGAGCTCTGATTCGACCAAGACGATGGCTCGTGGCGAAAATCGCCGATAGGTCCGTCTCATCAGCCAGGCAAAATCTACTGGCGCGTAGATCACACGAACAAAATCAGGAGCCTTTTCACGCGCCACTGCCATTCCGGTCGCCGTGGTGGGAACGAGCGTAAAATGATCTCCCGTTTTAGCACGCCACGCCTCGATCATTTTAAGAGCGAGAAGAACCTCCCCCACGCTGACCGCATGCACGTAGACGCTTCCTTGTTTTTCAAATTCCGCCTCCCTCGAATAAATGCCAAGCCGTTCAACCAATCCCGATCCCCAACCGCCCCGACGGATCATTTTAAGAAGCCAGGCGGGAGCCACCAAAAGGCAAACAACCGGCAGAACCAGCTGATAAAGAAAGAATGCTATCCGGAACATGGCTATGAGTTTAGGAGGCCCGTTGATAGATAATAATACGACTCCGCCCATAGTCGCGCTCACGCAGCAATTCCAGACCCACCGCGAGGGGAACCTCTCCGCGAGCCTCCCTTTCAACCGTAAGTAATCCCTCAGGCGCAAGCCACTTTTGCCACCCTTCCATCGATACCAATTCAGCCGCGATATCACCAAAGGCATTCGTGTAAGGCGGGTCAGCAAAGATGAGATCGTAGCCCCCTGCGCAATTCTTTAGGAAATCTGCCACTTCTCGATGATGAATCGTACCAGCCGGTAGCTTCGACTTCTCCAGGTTCCCCTTGAGCGTCTTGGCCGCAGCGCGATCCTTTTCGACAAAGTCACAAGATGACGCCCCCCGGCTTAATGCCTCGAGACCCAGAGCACCTGAACCCGCGTATAAATCGAGAACCCGAGCGCCTTCGAGACGTCCCATCAGGGTGCCAAAAACTGATTCCCGCACCCGCTCTGTCGTGGGACGAGAAACGTCACGCGGCACATTGAGCGTATGTCCTTTTGCCTTTCCTGCGATAATTCTCATGGAACCAAGATCGGGTTTGGTGCTCGTCCGGCATGACTAAATTTTCGTGCAACTTCCACGAAAGAGACTTCTTTTTCTCCTTCCCCAAGGTCCACTGTCAGACCCTGAGTTCCCACTTCAAAACGAAGATCCCGATACCAGCGATCCACTGTCACCAAGGGAATCAGCCCCAGAGACCATGATGGATCGGTAGCTGTCACTCTCTTCTCGTAGGTCTCCGCCCGTTGCGGATTGACAATCACCCGAAGCGTGGCAGCTCCCGTGCCTGACGCAGTGAGGAAACCATTCCCCAAAAAAGCTTCCTCATCACCGATGAGGCGCACATCGCTCGCAAAAACGCCGGCTTCGGTGACGATCAAATTACTATGACCTCGATCAAAGGTGATTCTACTTCCATCCTTGGGATCCTCGATCACACAGGATACGAACTGCGACTGGCTACTTCCGCTCAAAAGAGAAGGATACAAGAGAAATCCCTGCAATAAATTATCAGATGAAAAGCAAGCAATATTGACGGGAGGAGCGTTCTTTCGCAACGAGGTGAAATCGATCTGTTGTTCAGGGACCTTCACCTGCACCCCAAATGGAAGGCCACTCGAAAAGCGAAGAACTGCATTAATATTGAATCGCAGGCCCAGAACATGCATCTCCGGCTCGTTCATCTGTAGGACCCCTTCCTTCCAGACAATAGGGATGCTAAGCGATTCCTCTGAACCATCGTTCCCGATACGCAAGCCCTCAAAATGCACCTGGCCTTTTCGCTCCTGGCCCCAGAGGGGAATCTCTCCCGAGAAATTATCAAATCTCAACTCGAACTCAGGCACCGCTTCCGAATAAATCCGTGCCTTGACGTCCTTAAAGACCACAAGGCCCTCAAAGTCATCCACGGGCGCAATCGTTACTGCTCGTTGATCATTCGGTTGTTGATCGATGGCAGGAGCCTCGAAGGAGGAATCTTCAGTTTTCGGATCAGCAGGGTCTAAAGGCTTATTCGGGTGCGATCCATCGTCCACCACCTCCAGGTCATCGGGCACCGCTGTCACGATCGCTTCCTCCCGTGATTTCATGAGTGATTTTAAGGATTCTAAAGAGAGATCCACCTCCACGCCGACCACCTCCACGCGATCGAATCGCTTCTCGCCTTTGATCAGAGAACGCCAAGATAGATCGATCTCGATACGGTCGATCTTGAAAACTCGAAATGACGAGCCCTCAACATCAGAGGACGTTATTTCCAAATCATCCACCTGACCTCCGGCCCAAGGCGACCACGACCAGCTCGCTATCTCGCAAGTCAGATTAAATCGAGCCTCAATTTGCTTCTCCACCAAGCCCGTGCCCCAGGAAGTGGATAAAATGAGATTCCCAATTCCCAGCAAGAGGAGTGGGAGAAATACAACCCAGAACATCCAACGCCTGATTCGGCGGAGACGGCCCCAGTCTTCGGCATTAATCACGAAAGAACCCTACTTTTTAAGTTCCTTTACGGCAAAGCGAATGAGGACACTCTGATCGTAAAGAGGTTGTCCGTTGACACTGATGTCCTGAAGTCGATAAACCAAAAGGCCGAATTTTTTATCCTCGGTGCGCCCGATCGCGAAATTTTCCTTCGTTTTGCCAAGAGTGGAGACTTCCTCAAATTTCCACTCATGTCCGGTCCAACCTCGTAAAATACTGGATGGATCCGCGCTGATGTCCTCAATCCGCTTCAGCTTTCCATTGGGCGACTTAAAGATGTCGGTCGTTTCATCATAACGAAGAAGAGTAATCTTTGCCCCGGCTCCGCTCACCCGAATCATCCACTGGTCCCCCAAAAGCTCAAGGCGGACTCCCACCGGCTGAATCACTTTAAATTCACGCTGATCCCAAAGCTCAAGATACTGATCATACTCTTCCTTGGTGAGTCCCAATTTTTCATCATAAGGAAGAGGAATTCCCGGCTTTGATTTAGCCGAATATTCAGCAAACCACTCCGGATTCTTGCTCGATCCCTCTTTGACCTTCTCGATATATTTTTGAATTTCATCAGGAGGAACAACCGCAACTACTTCGCCCTTAACTCCTTCATTGGGTGTTAGATAGGCGGCAAGAACCTTGGGAGCCTCTTGAGAAGAAGCAATGAGGAGGGAGCCATTCCAGATAAAAAGACAGGCTATAAATGATATTGTTGTATGGGCTCTCATAATTAATTTATTCAAGGTTTAAGCGGAGTCAGCCGCTTGTTTTCATTCAGGCTCGGCAGTGTTCTTCCCAGCGTTTGGAGATGCAATCACATAACTTCGCAGAAGTAAACCGGCTCCGGCGGCAACAATCCTCAAAATAAGAAGCAGATGGGGCATCTTCATATCGACAATTAGCCAACGTGGTTGCTGCGGCTATTTTTCACCTGGGTCTTTCGTGTAGGCCCAGCGATCGGAAATGACATCTTCTATCAACACCGAACGAGGTCCCTTCCCGCCTTCGGGAAAACGAAGCCGTAAAATCAGAGGCTTCATGACCCTTGAAAAGTCAATTTCGCTTCCCATCAACTTACGAAAGGAGACAGCAAGATCGCTCTTAGCCGGAAGGTAGCCGAACAAGTACTCCTCGCTATTTCTCGTCGTGAGCTTGAAACAGAGCCACTTCGTTTCATCCTTAAACTCATAGGCGAAATAGTGATCCCTCGCGGCGTAGACGCGAAAGTCCATCGCGTCGGAAGGTCTCGAGTTCACGAGTTCATTGAATTCCATCGGCTGGTAAGCCACCTGTGATTCCCAGTCGATCTTAGGGCCTTCTCCCGTCATCTCCGACATCACTGCGACGGCCTCACTCCCATCAAAAAATTCGACTGTCATCGCAGTGAAGGGAAGGCGATCAAGCGACAAGACAAGGAATTCTGAAACCGATTCATACTTCCGTGGAAGCAACTTATTCCGCGAATAGTATTCTGCCATCAGAGGTTTCACCCTCTTGGGATGCCTGACAAACTGTGATTTTTCTTCCCATGATTCAGCCTCAAAGTATGCCCGCAGCATCTCCTCCAACTCTTCATAGGTTGCCTTGGCGACCACCCGCTGACGCGCTTCCGCGACCTTCCCGATGGGTCCCTCACTCAGAGCCCATGCGTCTGAGTCCTCCGAGCTAGTCTGGGAAGCAGTTTTTGGATTTTCGGCGACGATGAGCTGGTAGGCACCCCAAACAAGAAGGATGGCCATCCCTCCGATAAGGAGGATAAACCAGCCCATGGGCACATTTGAGGTAGAAGCGGTAACAACTTTATCCTCCGCCAACCACTCAAGGTCCATGGGGGCAAGGAGTTCTTCTCCCACCCGATCCTCGTTCAGCACCGTATTCAGAAATTCACGATCCTCTCGAGCCTTGATCCTCCTCGAAAGATCCCTTGGCTTTATCTCCTCTTCTTCCTCCAGACGAACCACTTCTTTTTGGTGATTTTCCTCATCAAGCACACGAAGCACAGGTCCCTGCTCTCCATCATCGGGTTCGACATCCGCAACGGGCTTCTTGAAAGCCAAATCACCTTCAACATCAGCATCGGAATCCACAAATCCCATGAGTTCATCGAACTCCGGTAATTCTTTTATTTCATCTTGATCATCTGCCATTTTAATTGCCGTATCCGCACTTTAAATCTAACGACAAATGGGAATCGACGCAACCCCAGATCCTCGCTACATATCCTGTTCAGGTGGCTAATCCGCGAATTCTTATCCTCACAGCCGGTTTTGGCGATGGTCACAACAGCGCCGCGAAACATCTCGCAGAAGCGCTCGACTCCCATGTCGATGCCTGTGTTGCCGACCCTTGTGACCTCGGGAGCCCCAGAACAAACCGCTTTTTAAGCGGCGCCTACCGGGAAATCACGACTTACACCCCTCGCGTTTGGAAATGGATCTACGATTCAACCGACCGACAGGACTTCACCAAACCCCTCCCCTTTCTCAAGAAAACCGAGGATGCCCTTGGGAAACTGCTGAAGGCATTCCGACCGGATCTCGTGGTCTCGACCTATCCCTTCTATCCCTACCCTCTTGATCGTCATTTCGAAACCCTTCCCAGGGTCCCCATCATCACGGTCGTCACTGACTCGATGAAAGTGAATGCAGCCTGGACTCGATCCCCGTCCGATCACTTCCTTGTCACCGACCCCCATACCGCATCATCTCTTGAGCAAAATGGTGTTTCGGGTGAAAAAATCATCGTTACCGGCTTTCCTGTAAGCTCGCGCTTCGAAGCTCTCCCGCCCGTCAATTAAAGCG
>OJBA01000115.1_pt1 | contig 10255 bp, 9 predicted proteins | sample 1590141 | NCBI WGS metagenome assembly OJBA01 (sample SAMN05416722, study PRJEB24817) | seawater metagenome | isolation source: Sea water | place: Canada:Atlantic | collected 2013-07
GTATTGATCGAAGCCGTTGATATCGGGGCCGTTTTTGACGGGCTTGGCGAAGTCGATTTTCTTACCGTCTTTGGTCCAGTCCCATCCGAGGTGCCATTTTCCGATCATGGAGGTGTGGTAGCCGGCTTCTTTTAAAAGGTGGCCGAGGGTGGGGCGGTCGGCGGGGATGAGGTGGTTGCTGGTTCCGGAGAGGACACCGCGGGCAAGTCGGGAGCGCCAGTTGTAGCGGCCGGTAAGGAGTCCGTATCGGGTGGGGGTGCAGACGGAGCTGGGTGTGTGGGCGTCGAGGAAGGTGACACCTTGGTCGGCCATCTTTTGGAGATGAGGAGTCTTGATCTTACAATCGGGATTGGTGGGCGAGACGTCGCCGATACCGAGGTCGTCGGCCATCACGATGATGACGTTTGGCTTGGCGGAAAGGAGGCCGAGGGAGGCAGAGAGAAGAGCGAGGGTGAGGAGTTTCATGAGATGATTTTTTAAATTAGATGACGGCGAAGGCGATCCGGCGAGGAGAAAGCAGTTAGGAGCTTTGTTTTTGAAGGGTCATTTTTTCCCAATGAACCCCGTGGTCAGGCCGGTGCCCAGTAGAGTAACGGCCATGCCGGCGATCATTTGATTGGTGACGTCTTCATTTAGGAAGAGCCAGCCCCAGAAGATGCCGAAGAAGGGGATCAGGAAGGTGACGGAGGTGGCTGCGGTCGCTCCGGTTCGCTTGATGAGGCGGAAAAAGAGGACGAAGGCGAGTGCGGTGCAAAGAAGGGCCAAGGCGGTGGCGCTCAGCCAGCTTTGGGTGGTGGGGACGCTGTTGGGTAGATGGGCCAGGGCGAAGGGGGTAAGGACAAGTCCGGCACCCAGAAGGCTGCCCGATGAGGCGATGAGGGGAGGGACGTTGTGGAGTCTGCTTTTGATCCAGATGGCACCGAAACCGTAGAAGACACAGGAGGCGACACAAGCGGCGATGGGCCAGCCGCGGCCTTGGTTGTGGAACTCGAGTTTTCCCCAGACGAGAATGACGACTCCGAGGATGCCCAATGCGAGACCGAAAAACTGAGAGGTTCGAAGGCGCTCGCCCAGCCAAATGGAGGCGAAGAGGGCGCTGAAGACCGGAACACTGGAGTTCATTAAGGAGGTGAATCCCGCGCTGAGAGTGAGGGTGGCGTAGGAGAGGAGGATGAAGGAAATGCCGGAGCCGAAGGCGCCACTAATGAGGAGCTGCCACCAGTGGTCGCGGGCGATCTGGCGGGCCTCTTTACTCAGAAAGATCGGGGAAAGGGCGAGACCGGCCAGCCCCATGCGGAAGGCGATGAGCGGGACGGGGCCGAAGCCTGGCGCGGAGATGCGCATGAACAAGAAAGAGGCACCCCAGATCGCTGCTAGGAAGAGGAGGATGAAAAAATCGGCAATCCGCACGATTATGGAGTCGGATGTTGGAGGGACTTTGTCAAGAGGATCGTAATTGAGGCGGCATGCAAAACGGGAACGACCAGTGAACAGGTTCCGGTGCTCCGGACGAAGAAGTATTTTCTGATCACAGTGGGTGATCCTGGCAATCCTTGTGCCTCATCGCAGCAGAGAATTAGCTCACTCGGGCATGTGCTTCAGGCAGAATTGCAACTGGAGTTCCAGCCAGGTTTTTCCCTGAGGAACTTTTGGAATGGTGTTTCGTTCGCCTCCATAGGCGACGCAGGGAATGCCAACTTCCTTCGCTTTGTCTCTCAGTAAAATTGCTTCGCTGGGTGGGTGAATTCGATCCTTGGGGGAGGCGTTCGAGTAAATGAAGAGGGGGGCCTCGCCTTTATCCATGTACCGTAGCGCAAACTCCTGAGTCCCGATGGGCTGCATGACGCTCATGACGACTGCGGGACGTGAGCTTTGATGCGCGACGATGTCTTTTGCTTTGGGGTCGGCAAAATCATCGTGATAACCCAAGAACTCGCTAATGAGGGCGCCGGCTGAAACGCCACTGCAGCAGAGGCGTTTTGGGTCGAGGTTCCATTCTTTAGATTTGGAACGGATGAACTGGACTGAACGGGCGCAGTGCATGGCAATTTCAAGGTAATCCATGTCCTTGCCGAGAAAAGGATAGTTGCAGCACACCACGGCGAAGCCTGCTTTTCGATACGAATCCATGGTGGCTTTGCGGTGCTTCTCCAGTTGGTTTTTGTCGCCTGATCGAAACCCACCTCCATGAAACCAAACGAAAACTGGAGCGGGTTTATCTCCCTTTAGCGCAGGCCAGAAGTCGAGGACGTTGCGCTCGTGCTTGGTGTCATATTTGACGTCGCGTTTTGGATCGCCCGCTTTGGCGAAGCTTGGTGCTACGAGCGCAAGGCTGAGCAGGAGAATGGAAAGGGAGCTTTTTGCCATGGTGATGATCCTTGAAGGAATCGTCTTTTGATCAAGGATAAATGATGGGTTCCTTCGTAAGCTGCTGGTCTCGGTGCGACAAGTGTCAGCGGAGCTGAGCAGGATACTCCGGATTCGTTGTCTGGATGGGCTGCGAAGTATCGCTTCACTGTTGTCGATAACAGAGACGTGGTTTCGATGGACGGAAGGATGTCAAACGACCAATTGGCGAAGGGCTTGCAAGAGCTGGCCCGGTTGGCCGACTCGCCCATGCCTGCCGATGGCAATCATCTGCTGGGAGCCTCCGGGGAACGACTTTTTCAGGTTCTTCTCAGGCAACGGCAACGACCATCTGGTTCTGCTGAAACGGTGAGGCGAAAAGGATTTGCTGGAATCCGTTTTTGTCGCTCAGTTGGTATGTCCCTTGATCGACGGGGGAGTTAGAATTGTGAAGGAAGATGAGGGAAAAGAATTCCAGATTACGTAGTCCTTCTTCATCTGGGCCTTGAGACGTTTGACCGTTTTAAGAGTCCAGCTGCTAAGCTCGTTTTCATCGAGAGTAACTATTCGACCGCGGCGGCGGGGCTTTCGAGCAATAATGGTGCTTCTGCCGGTGGCTCCCAGGGACACAACAACTTGCCGCCCTATTTGGTCATCAATTTCTCGATTTGTCTGGTTGGTGTTTTTCCTTCTCGTAATTAAACGTCATGGGGAAACTGGCGGAAATTTCCCTGCGTCCTGAGTCAGCGGAGGACGCTCCTTTCATTGACGAACTGGTAATTGCGGTTCGCGAAATGGAACGAGGTTTTCGAGACCTGCCGGTGGACGAACGCACACGTCTTCTGGTGGAGCAGTCGCGGCTTCAGCAGGCAGACTATCGGAGGAAGTTTCCTCAGGCCCACTTCTTGGTGATCGTGGTCTCGGGAAAGTTGGTTGGTCGTTTTTATGTGAATCATACCACCAATCATACCCGCGTGGTGGAGCTCTCGGTCCTTCCTGACTACCAAGGGCATGGGATTGGTCATCAGCTCTCGCGGAAGGGACCCGAACGAGACTTCCAGTGCGAATTTTGATGGCGATTGGAAACCCGGTGCTGAGTTTCTATGCAAATCTGGGCTTTGGAGTGGTCGCTAAAACGGAGTCGCACCATGGCATGGAATGGGTGCCGAGGGCGGAATGAAATGAGGACTTACTGTAAGCGCTCACTTTGCTTCGATGAACCGAAGGAGGTGATGAGGTAGAGCAAGAGCGCAGACAAAATCCCCGGAGCTCCCTCGTAAACGTGGGCGTTGAGTCCGAAGTGTCGCCAGAGCATCGCGACACTGAATCCGACGGCCATCATGAGGAGAGCGGTGTTTTCACTGGGGCGCTTTCCGAGGGCGTGCACGATCACGAGTGGACCGAGGGTGCAGGCGAGGGCGGACCAGGCAAGAATGACGAGGGTGAAGACGTTGGCCGGAGCGAAGAGGGCGATCGCGAGCGAGACGGCGACGATGGCAAGGGTGCTGAGGCGCTTTGCTTGGACGCCTTTTCCAAGTTTGAAGTCTTCGCTGAGAACGGCGGAGCAGCTGAGGACCTGGGAATCAATGGTGGAGAGCGTGGCGGAAAAGATGCCTCCGAGGACGACTCCGACGGCCACAGCGGGAAGAAGGTTTTGTGCGAGAGTGGGGAGGGCGAGTTCCGGGTCGAAGCCGCTTGCGTTGGTGATGAAGAGTCGGGCCGAGAGCCCGACCACGAAAGTGACGGAGAGAAAACAAGAGCTCCAGAGGAAGTAGTAGATCCCCGTCTTTTTCATGTGCTGGCTGTTGTCCAATGCCATGAAGCGCACCATCACTTGCGGTTGGCCCACCACCCCGAGTCCATTGAAAAGCCAGCCGCCGGCAAAGAGTGCGGTTGCACCGAGAGAGCCAAAGCGTTGGGTGCCAAGGTCGAGATAGGTGGGGGAAACCTGGTCGAGTTTTTCGAGGAAAAGCGAAATGCCGCCAGCTCCATTGATAGCGGCTCCCAGGAGAAGAAGCATCGCGCCCATCATGAGGATTGATTGCGCGGCATCGGTCCAGATGGAGGCCCGGAGACCACCGCTGAGACAGTAAGCGAGAATGAGTCCGGCTCCGATCCAAGCGCCGGAACTCGGGTGCCATCCGAAGAGCCCGTGGAGAGCCTTGCCGCCGGCATTGAGTTGCGCCGCAGCATAGGTGGTGAGAAACACTAGGGTGATGATTCCGATGGCCGTTTGCAGTTTCCGGTAGTGGCCTCCGTTCCAGCGGGCGATGAGTTCGGAAAAGCCAAGCGCGCCAGTTTCTCCTGTCGCTTGGCGCAGCTTTCGATGGACAAAACAGTATGAGATGAGGTCCCCGAAGAGAAAGCCGCAGACCAGCCAGACTGCCGAGAGGCCGAATTGGTAAATGTAGCCAATCAAGCCGATGAACATGTAGCCGCTATTCTTGGTCGCGGCAGCGGAAAGGGCCGTGAGAATGGGTGAGACGGAACCTCCCGCGAGAAGGTAGTCGGAGCGGCTGTTTGATTGGCGTTTTGTCGACCAAAGCCCAATCAGGACAAAGAGGCCGAGAAAGAAAAGGAAGCCAGTGATTTGGAGGTTCATAACGTTGAGCTGGAAGCCTCCAAAATTAAATCAGGCTATTTCTTGATCCACTTTGCGCCGTATTCGTTCTTCGGATTGCGGTAGATCGAGTGGATGTGGTCGAGCGGGTTTCCGCCGAGATCCTGGCCCGTGTATTCCACGATGACGTCGGGCCCGATGAGGTGGTAGGAGGCATCGCTTTCCGGAGTGAAGGGGCCATACCAAGCGAAGTGGGCCTTCTTGAGCTGGGTATCGAGCTCCTTCATGCGGGCCTTGGCGGGTTTTGCGGGGAGGTCATCGACCCAGAGGCCGACGAGTTTCAAAAGAAGTGCGTGTTGTGCTTTGGTGAGATCCTTACACGGGAGACCTTTCGCTTCAGGCATGACACCGTCTTTACCCGCTCCGGCTTGCATGCGTCCGCGCTTGGTTCCGATGATTGCTTGGGCGCGTTGTTTGTCATCGAGGCTTTTCATGAATTCGATGGCCCAGGCGATTTCGTTTTCCATCGGGATGATTTCCTCTTTTCCGAGCATGAACTTGTGAGGCTGGGTGCCGATGAAGGCGGGGGAAAGGGTCATCTTTTCACCGACGATGGCGAGATTGACCGCGACATGATGGCCATCCCACTGGACGCCCCAGGGTTTCATTTCTGACGGGGTGCCAAAGATGGCGATCCAGAAGTTTGCGGAGCCAAATCCACCACGGCGTTTTGCCTGGGCTTCGTTGCGGAGGAGCAAGTCATCGGCCATCATGATGTTGCGGGCCATAAGGTAGCCGTTTTCGCTCAGGACAGTGGAGAGGAAGGCGACGGCTTTTTCGAGCTGGGGGCGGGTGAGATCGCCGAGGCGGATTCCTCCGTCGTTTGCTTTGGTGGGGACGTTGGTCCACTTTTGGCGCTCGGGGTCATTGAGAGGGAGGAGCGCTTGCTTTTTCTCGGCATCGGAAAGGGTGGCGAGGAAGGCCTTGGCCGCAGCCACTTGTGCTTTCGGTGAGCGATCGGACTGAGCCGGTTTGGCTGTGGCGAAGACTTCGCTGGCGAGGGTCCAGGCGTGGTGGGTTTTACCAAAGCTGCTGCTAACTAGGAAAACTAGAGTGAGGAGATAGAGGGGAAGATTTTTCATGAGGCCCTTTGGATACGCAAATCCTCGAAGATTGGAAGTCTCGTCGTATCGAGATTGGAAAGAATTGCTGACTACTAAGAATTTGCTTTTGGCGGGAGGACTCTGTAGCCGCCCTTGGACCGGACCGGACCGGAGGGGGAAGAAAGGGGGTTGCTTTTCCCTACCACCCTCATAGCCGGATCAGCTTCAGCAGCTACACTCGCCTTGGTTGGAGGCAACCCCACCGCCGGAACGATCACATTCGGGGAGCAAAGCGCGAGATCTACCTCGATGTCGAACCATTGAAACAGGGAGAAGGAAATTAGCACCGATTGCAGCTGCGCTTTGGCTTACCCCAACAGCTCGCTCAACATCGAGTTACTATCAGCGAAAGACTCCACAGGAATACCAGCCTGTCGCAGCATGGTCAGGTGAAGGTTCGAGAGGGGAACTGATTCAGCGAAACGTCGGTAGTGGCCGTGCTTGAAACCCATCGCCTTACCGCCCGCCAGCACCAACGGATAGTTCCGGTTCGTATGGGTCGTGCTATTGCTGCTGCCGTAGATGATCGAGGTTTGATCCAGAAGGTTAGTCGTCCCTTCGGCGTTCGCCGGGGTATCACGCATCTTTTGAAGGAACCCGGCAAACTTGCGCGCGAGGAACTGATCCCACTTGCCTAACGGCTCAATCCCCTCGGGCTTGTTCCAGTCATGGCAAAGTGAATGAAGGTTTTTGCCCATACCCAATAGCTGAGGGAACTTCCCTGCCAACGTCGTCGCGTCTCCCATGCTCGCGATTTGATAGGTTGCAACTCGGGTCGAGTCGGTTCGGAATGCTAGGTAAATCAGTTCATACATCGTCCCGATGTAATCCTCGGGCACTTCGGAATCCGACTCGAGTTTGAGACGCTCTCGATCCTGGTCCGTAATTTCTGGTTTGGGAAGATCGACCCAAGCCTGGGAACGCTCAACCCGCTTCTCCACATCTCGAATCGAATCAAGATACTCATCAAACTTATCCTGATCCTCACGCCCAAGACGCCCCCGCACGCGGCGGGCATCGTCCAGAACAAGATCCAGCATGTTGCTCCCGCTCCGTAACCGACGCCTCCCCAACTCAGTCGTATCATCACCCACCCCAAATAAACGCTCAAATATCTGTCGTGGCTGATTGAGCGCCGGGATAGGACGACCATGCCGGTTGTAGGAAAGTGTACTCGATCGAGTCGGCTCTCCAACGCCACCATCTGTTGACATCACTAACGATGCAAAACGGGTTTGCTCAGCCAGATGATCCGCCGCGATTTGATCCATCGAATGGACATTGTGCAGCTTACGTTTCAAAAGGTTGCACCCGGTCAGAAAGGTATCAGCGCTATCGTGCCCATCAATCTGGCGAACATCTGGATGAGACAATCCCCCTAGGATTGTCAGGTCGTCACGTAACGGCTCAAGTGGCTGCAGAGCCTTCGTGAATTCAAAGCCCGCACCTTCGTCCTTGGGAAACCAACTCCACTCGGTCTTACCGCTATCAGCGGGAGGCATCGACACCCCAAAGGGGAAATAGATCGCTGCAAGGCGACGAGGTTCGGCGGCAGGAGCGATCCTCCCCATACATTCCAACGCGGGGAGAGCCAGAGCGGCACCGGCACCTCGCAAAAAAGTTCGGCGATTCAATCGCCATGGTTTCTTTGATTCGATATTCATTTACTTTGAAACATCGGTGTCGCGACTATCGCTTGCAGTAATTGTCCAACTCGCATCTCGTTCTTCACAAACTCATCCGTCAAGGCCGAGATGGCCGCTTCATCGGAAAACTCCAGACTCCGGCCAAGCGAGTATACTAGCAATTTCGACACCAGCGCGCGAGCAAACTTTTCCCTCCGATGCTCCCATAAGTATTCCCGCAATTGCGCGATACCATTGACTTCACGCCCATCAGGAAGCGTGGCCTTCGCATCAACCGGCAATTCGATCGTCTTACCCCCACCAACCGGCCATACAATCTTTTCACGCCACTTCCCTACCGCATCGAACTCTTCCAGAGCTAGCCCCCACGGATCAATCCCACGATGACAGTCGGCACAGGCCGAATCATTCACATGCGCCTTAAGCTGTTCACGAATCGGCAACCTCGCGAAATCGGGATCAGCAGTCTTCAGCTCAGGAACATTGGGAGGGGGAGGCGCGGGAGGATCGTTCAAAAGGCGCTTCCGGAGAAAGACAGCACGTTTGATCGGATTGGAATTCCGCCCCGTCGAGTTTGCCATCAAAATGGAAGCTTGCGACAACAACCCACCTCGACGCGATGCATGATCACCTGAAAGCGCCACAGGCCGGAACTCACCTCCATAAATACCTTCGATCCCGTAATGACGAGCCAACCGGTTATTGAGCATTACAAAATCTGAGGTAATGAAATGACGTGCGCTTAAATCGTTCCGTAGGATATGAGCGAAAAGCTCCTCTGTCTCGCTCCGCATATCGTGCGACAAGTCCGGCCTGAAATCAGGGTACAGTTTCTTGTCGATCACCAGCCGATCAATGGCATCCAGATCCAACCATTGAGCGGTGAACTGTTCCACGAACTGCCGAGACCGATCGTCACTAATCATTCGGCTCACCTGTTTGGCCAGTTCGTCGGGCTCCTGCAGAACGCCCGATCTTACGGACGTCATCAACACTTCGTCCGGCATCGTGCTCCATAAAAAATAGGATAGACGCGACGCCAGCTCAAAGGAGTTCAATCGCCGGGGTTCATCCGAATCAGGCTCGAGGAGATAAAGGAAACTGGGGGAGATCAACGCCATCGCTAATGTCTCTTTGATCGCTTCCTCGAAGGTCGGTGACTCTCTACGCTGAGTCTTGAAGAAATCGATAAACCGCTCTACCTCGCTGTCCATCACAGGTCGCCGCCATGCCCTGGGCAGAAACCGCTCGATGACCTCCAGCGCATAGTCTGCTTCATGCGAATGCCGAAGATCCGAGTCATGAAGGATCCGTCGATGTTGTGCGGGAGGCCAACGATCGAACAGAGGTCCCTGGAACTCCAGTGATTCAACCACCAGGGGAGGTGAGCCATCATGATTGGCATTAACCACTGAGATCACGAGGCCCGGATACTTTCCCTGTCCACGAACAGGCAAAGGAAAGTTCTCTATACGGCCAACGAACTCGTATTCCCGCACCCCATCCGCCGTGATGTCCAGTTCCGCAAGGAGCTCACGATCAACCAGCGTGTCAGGTCTGTAGCCTACGAAGACCTCCATCCGTGGCAACGCGCCACGTTCTTCAGGAAACTCTGCATGCGCCTTGACCTTTATCCGGAACGCACCGTTTTCTGGGTAATCCTTCTTGATGCGAACCAGGAACTCCTGCTTCTGCCCAAGGTGATTGGATGGCTTGATCTTATTAACCCATTTCCCCTCGGTCGATTTCTCGAAAGTATGAGTAAACACTTCCGGCTCCGGCGTCGTTAAGATCACCTGGTCGAGAGCGTTCCGAGCAGCCTTAAGATAGTACTCGAATTGGATCCCCATCATGCGCAAGGAACGACCATTATTAAACATGCCATCCGGCGAAACACCATCCGGTGGAAAATCAGCAGCGTAGGCGATATCCAGGCCGAACAGATCCCGCATCGTGTTCTGATACTCCACCCGGTTCAATCGACGCACCACCACTCGCCCTCCCTTGTCCCCCCTCAGCTTCGCGGCACGATCAATCGTCGTATTTAACCAGCTCAGAAGGGTCTCACGCTCATCACGGCTAAGGGTAGTCTCTTCCTCAGGCGGCATCTCACCAAGTGTCAATGCCTCGCGCACTGCATACCAGGCTTCGGCCGCATCCTGATTCTGGACCAAGTCGGTCGAGAGAGTGTCGAGACGCAACTTCCCCTTCTGCTTCTTCGGTCCGTGACATTTAAAACAGTGCTCCTGAAGGACCGGTTTGATGGTGGTATCGAAGTTAATCTCACGGCCGCCGCCGCCCGCAACTGAACCTACGAGTAATGCAAGCGCAAGAGTCCCTTGCGACCACCGATTTCGTATTCGATCCAGAATGTTAACCACGTCAGAAAAATCCTACTGCTCCACTCTCCCGATGCAAATCAAGAAGACGGTAATTCTCAGTACGTCCTGCAGACTGGACGACGACGTTCACTGCTAGGAATTTGCTTTTGGCGGGAGGGCCTTGAAGCCGCCCTTGGACCGGAGCGGAGGGGGCGAAAG
>OJBA01000120.1_pt1 | contig 10091 bp, 5 predicted proteins | sample 1590141 | NCBI WGS metagenome assembly OJBA01 (sample SAMN05416722, study PRJEB24817) | seawater metagenome | isolation source: Sea water | place: Canada:Atlantic | collected 2013-07
ACTCGATGACAGGTTTTCCCTCGCGTTTCACAAGGCGCTCTTCGGCGCCGTCGTGGTCGAAGTCGCTGGCGGCAACTGATAGCGAGAACAGTGTGAAGATCGAAAGGGATTTCACTTTGGTTGGGAGAGTTTCTTAATGATGTTTTTGGTCATTCGTTCGACGACAGGATCTCCGCCTCTGAGGCCGTGCGCCCAATCGGTGGTCCCGGTGGTGACGACGGTGCCGCCGCGTTCGTAGGTACCAAGGACGGCGTTGCCCTCGCGGCCGTTCTCCCATTTGTCGTACCATTGACAATCGTCTGGGTGCCAGCGTGCGGGGGCGGTCGCGAGGATTTGGAAGTTCTTAGGGGTTCCATCACGGTGGGTCGGGAAAGGGAGTTTGTCGCGCCATTCGATTTCGCAGCCGTCGCATTCGTAGCCGACGACGGTGTGCTTTCCTCCGATGGCGTCGTTGGGTTTGATCCCAGTCCCCTCGAAGATCCAATGGTCGGTGCGGTGGGCCGTGAAGGCGCCGGACCCATCCATGTATTGGCCGTGGCTTTTGTGGTAGCCGCCCCACAGGAAGCCGACTCCCGTGAGGGTGTTCTCGGGGCGCCCGATGAGGGAGTGGCTCCAGAGCGACGAGAGCAGTGCGTATTCTTTCCGGGCGCCGTAAACCGGATCCGAATGGTAATTTTGTTTCCAACAGGTGAGGGCGCTGCCGTCGTCTTCACTGCGGACTTGCCAGCAGCAGGTGTTTCCGCTGAGGAAGGCCACGTTGCCACCTTCGCCGATGAAGGCTTCGAGGTTGTCGCGCATCGGAGCAGACCAATATTCGTCGTGGCCCACGCTAATGACGAGTTGGCGACTTTTGAGGACGTCGGGGTGGAATTCGAGATCACTGTTGGCGGCGTAAGCGAGCGGGATCCCGTTGTTCTCGGCCCAGGTCACGAACACCTGTTCCCACTTACTGAAAAAGCTGGAGGGCGGGCGGTGGAAGGAGACGCGGTGTCCCTGGTTTTTGCCGAGGCCATTGTAGGCGTAGAGGCTGAAGCCGCCCCAGTTATTGTAGGCGTTGTAGGTGTTGGTGGCGAGTTCGAGCAGGATGGGAGCGGGCTCGAGCGCGTCTGGAGATTCCCGGAGGACGAAGTAGCACGAGCTTTTCGACTCACCCGCGCTGAGGGTGACGTGGTAGTAGCCGGAATCCCAATCGGCGGGAATGGGAACCTTGAGGGAGACGGGCCATCCGCAGCCGTAGGAGGAGGCATTTTCAGGAGTTGGGTGTTTGGCACCGGGGATCGCATCCTTTTTGAGAACGGATTCGGATTTGGCGCCGAGGCGGGCAATTTCGAAAGAAAATGTCGGGGCGGCGGTGGAGACGTGCAGGGTTAATTCTTCACCGGGAGCATAACTGACCCTTCCGGTATAGCCTTCGACGGAATTCGCACGGAGAGACGTGGGCAAGGTGATAACGGCGAGGAAGATATGCAGGTATTTCCTGGCGAACCCCTTTATAATTCCTCGACTCCCTCGATGTATCTGAGGCCGGGTAAGACGGGGAGAAAGAGCGCAAATTTGGGACATTGATCTGAATGGATCGGAGATGATAGGCCTCTTCAAGATTAAAGTTAACCTGGGAGCATGGAACCAAAGTGGATCAGGGGGCCATCGGCCCTTTTGAAAATCCGTGTGCTCCCGGGGTCAAGGAGGAGCTACTCGCCCGTTCCGCCAGTCCAGTTCTTGGTTTGGAATGGAGAGGCCGGAAGTCCTTCGGTGTTGACGAGGTTTGGATTCGCTGAGCGGTGCCATCCGAAGCGAACTTGCTTGGGAGACTTGACGCCCTCTGCTGAGACTAGCACGGAGTTATCCGAGATGACGGCAGTTGCCGGGACGAAATTACCGTCTGCTCCGGCGACCTGAAATTCACTAAGCGGCTTTTTGTCACTGGATTTCAGGCCTTTGGCTGTGTGGGCAAACTCGAGGCGGATTTTGCTGCCTTCGGCCTTCATCCCTTTGTAAAGCGGGCCTGAAACGATGACGTCTTTTTTGCCATAGTCTCTGGCGAGAGACCAACGAGCGAGGCGGGCGCCGACATCGTGTTTGTTACGGGGATGGATATCTCCGATGTTGTCGACGAGATCTGTCGTTACCACCATGCCGGTGTTTGGAATTTTGAGGGTGGCGCACTGGGCTTCCCAGAGTGCGGGAAGTTCGCCATCGGCGTATCGGGTGTTCCCCCACGGCGCGATTTGGACGAAGTAAAAGGGCATGTCCTTGTTCTCGAAAACTCTCCGCCAACCTTCGATGAGGTCTTTCATTTTTCCGGTGTAGGAAAGGCCATTCTTATTAATGACATTGGTTTCGCCCTGATACCAGATTGTGCCACGAACGCCGAACTGAGTGATTGGGGCAATCATACCATTATACATTTCTCCGGATGATTTTTCGCCGACGATCCAGGGCTCGATGGGAGAGCCTCCCCAAGAGCTGTTGATGAGACCGATGGGAATCTCGCTTTCCTCATGAAGACGTCGCCCGAACTGGTAAAGAACAGCCGAAAAATTCGGAACGTTTGCGGAGTTACAGGTCTTCCAGGTGGCCTTCACATCGGTGGTTGGGGCGTTTGCTTTCACCTTGGGGATGTGGAATAAGCGAATCTTATCGTGGTTGGCCTTCGCGATGAATTCATTACTTTGTGCCGATCCTTTAAGAGACCATTCCATGTTGGACTGCCCGGAGCCGATCCAGACATCGCCAATCAGGACGTCCTCAATGACGATTTCATTCGTCCCAGAGATTTTTAGCTGATGGGGTTTTCCTCCGTCATCCTTCATCGCGGGGATTTCGACGGCCCATTGACCCTCGCCGTCGGCAGTCGTTTTGGAGGTCGATCCTCCGATAGAAACCACGACCTTTTCTCCGGGATCGGCAGAACCCCAGACCTTGAGGGGAGAGTCTCTCTGAAGAACCATGTGGCTGTTGAAAACAGCGGGCATTTTAACTTCGCAACTTGCGAGTGTGGGGAAGGTCGCAGCAGCAATCAGGGTGAATTTTCTTGTGAGGTTCATTTGCTATTTCTTTTGAGTTTCAAATATCATGGGCAGTTCGCCCTCAGTAATAAAGGCGTTAGTTCCACTCAGGGGGACTTAATGAGCTCGATCAATCGGGTGCGAGCGCTGGCGGGCCTCTTAAAATCAGCCATCTCCTCAGACATTGACTTCAAGAACCTTATCTTGCCGTCCCGGTCATGCGGATCTTTTGTGATTTCCTGCAAGGGTTTGATAATTCTAGAGATTCAAGCGTTCTGAATTGACGCCAGCTGCTCTGCCACTGAGTTTCGATAGGTGATATCCAAAATCCTACTGAGTGCCTTTCTTGCTCCACTTTCCTGTTTGTCGCAGTCGCTGGCTGCAGGAGAGCACGCTCCGCTGGTGGTCGCCCACCGTGGTGCCTCGCATGCTGCCCCAGAAAACACCCTGGCGGCCTTCAAGCTGGCATGGAAGGAGGGCGCCGATGCGATCGAGGGTGACTTTTTTCTAACTAAGGATCAAAAAATTGTCTGCACGCATGACCGGACCACCCAACGATTAAATAAGGAGAAGCTGAACCTCGACGTGGCGAAGTCGACTTTGGCAGAATTGCGCGCCCTGGATGTCGGTTCGTGGAAAAATGAAAAATGGAAGGGCGAACGGATGCCGACCTTGGCAGAGGTGATGGAAACAGTGCCAGACGGAAAAAAAATCTACATCGAAGTGAAATGTGGAGCCCAAATCATTCCCTTTTTGAAGACTGCGATCGAGGAGAGCGAATTGGAGCCGGAGCAGATCGTGATCATCAGTTTTCAAAAGGCGGTGATCCTGAATGCGAAGATTGCCATGCCGATGCTAAAGGCCTGCTGGTTGTGCTCCTTCAAGCGGGAAAAGAAGACGGGCGAGATTAAGCCAACCGAAGCAGAGGTGATGAAATCTCTGAACTCGGTAAGAGCGGATGGTTTAAGTTGCGGTGACCACAGCTCGCTCACGTCAGTATTTCTCAACCGCGTGCGGGCGGCAGGCTACGAGACGCACTGCTGGACAGTGGACAATCCCAAGCGGGCGGAGGAGCTGGCCAAATTGGGCATGCACTCGATCACGACGAATCGGCCAGCGTTGATTCGGGAAGGGCTGAGCACGACCGAGACTCCGTAGTCAGAAGCCACCCCCTTCCTTCCAGCCAGACAACAGTTTCCAGAAGAACATCCGAAACCGCCCCAACATCAGCAGGCATCGCACATCGGACTTTAATTAAATCTTCCACTTGTCACGGTAGGAACGGCCAAGCCACTCAAGTGGATGTTTTGAGCCCTTCGCAAAAGTGTTCTTGATGGGATCCCACGTAATATCCGTGTGATGTTGGTAGGCCAGATTCATGAGATGGGCGACATTGATGGATCGGGACCCGATGATAGCGCTCGTAATAGGCTGCTTGCGTGACTTGATGCAGTCGAGAAAGTCTCTCACATGACCCGGTGAGCGATAGAGCTTCACCTTGGAATTCTTCAAGTAAGCCTCTTCAGCTTTGTCGATTTCGGCTCCCAGTTTCCCTCCCTTTTTGAGGAAAGAGGACACATCCTTACCGTCCACTTTTAAAGCAAACCGACCTCGCGTGACCTGGATCTCACCGTCAGCTCCAACAAGATGAACCCCAATCCCCTGTCCATGGGTGATGGTTATATCGTCGTAGACAACCGCCGCCCCTTTTTCATCACCCTGCTTCCCAGGAGGCTTGACCGCGGTTGGTCCTGACTCGTCCTTCCCAAGCGCCCACTGGACGATATCGAGATGATGAGCGCCCCAATCCGTAATCAATCCTCCGCCATACTCGGTATACATCCGCCACATCGGGTAGTGTGAATGAACACCCCTCGGGGCCAAAATTGAATTGTAAGCGCGCTCCGGCGCCGGCCCCAACCAAAAGTCCCAGTCAAGTCCCGGCTCCGCTTTTTCTTCAGGGAGATCGCACGGTTTCCCCGGACCTCCGAAGTTCACAAAGCCATGATCGATCTTTCCAATCACGCCATTGCGAGCCAGTTCGCAAGCCACCCGAAATTCACGAGACGATCGTTGTTGGGATCCCGTCTGCACAATCCGACCGCTCTTCTGAACCGCCTCCATCAGAAGCACTGATTCACGAATGTTGTGGGTAAGAGGCTTCTCCGCATAGACATCCTTCCCATTCTCGATCGCCGAGAGAATTTGTATCGTATGCCAATGGTCCGGAGTCACAACAACCACCACATCAATGGCCGGATCAGTGGTGATTTTCCGGAAGTCCGTATGGGCCGCACAATCGTTGTTCTTATAGTGGGCATCGACTTTCTTTTTGGCGTCTTCACGGCGATTGGTATCGACGTCACAAACCGCCACGATCTTCACCTCCGGTTGTCTGAGAAACTCTCGAATCAGCCCCTGGGCACGCTTCCCCATTCCAATGAAGCCCACATTCACCTTTCCGTTTGCCTCTGCACCCCAGACATTTGAAGGCAAAACGAATGGAGCTCCAAAGAGCGCGGATTTTTTCAAGAGACTTCGACGATTCATAATCGTCGACACAAAATACCCCATCACAAATCCCTCTCTTTCGATATTTCCAAGGAAAGCTCTTATCCTGCTCGCCGCCATCGGGCCCAGCAAAAAACAAAGGACCCGAACGTCACCCCGATCTCGCCGGAACTCCGCGAGAGCTTCGACCTCAAGCCCTTCAAATGGTCGCAAGTTCTCCCCTTCTCCGGCATGATCCGCCGCCTACTCGCGGTGATTAAAAGATGAAGATTCCATCGAGAGCTATAGTGAAGTATGCTCACGACCATCTGATGAAAATAAACACCAGTCTTCTTCTCGTCGCGGCTGCTTTTTTTGCGGTCGGAATGTCGGTGAATCGCATCATCTTTTCACCCGGCGTGGAGAGTGTTCCGGCCAAGGACGGAGCGACTCGTCCGCGAACCGTCGATTCGTCGAGGAATCGCCCGATGGCCTCCCAGTCCGGCCGCAGCGACTCGGAGCAAGGGGCTGAGGAATCACGTAACGAGGGAAATGATGGCTCTCCAGGTTCGCTAAGGCAGACCCTAGAGTTACTGGAGCGGGGTGGTCGCATGGATGCTGGGATCGCGAAACATCTTTTGGAGCTGGCTCCGGCTGGCCGGGAGCGTCGACGCACCCTTGAACATCTCGCCCACCTCTGGGGAAGGCGGGATGGCGTGGCTGCCGCCGAGTGGGCCAACAGTTTGGAAGGAATTAACCGTCGGCGAGCCTTGGATAGCGCCCTGCATGGTTGGTCGGAAGAAGACCCCGTCGGCGCCGCCCAATACGTCGGTCAACTGCCAATCTCCGAGAAGAGCCTGCACCTCGTGCACGCCATGGCTCACCGGTGGGCGGAACGCGATCTGAATGCGGCGATGGAGTGGGGGGCGGCGCAAACCGATCCGGCCAAACGCGAGCGGGCGATCGGCGGAGTAGTCAGTTCCTGGTCCGACTCTGATCCCGCCGCGGCAGCAAACTTTGCCTCATCGATCGAAAACAATTTTGAACGGAACCGGGTCCTGGAGGTGGCGGCCCGGCGCTGGGCCAACCAGGACACCGCTGCAGCGATGGAGTGGGCCCAAGAATTACAAAGTGCAGATCGTCAGCGCGCCACCGAATCGATCCTGCGTGAGGTAGCGGAATACGATCCGGGGCGGGCCGCCACGATGTACGAAAAACTTACCGCGGCCCTCCCACAGAAGTCGCAGACAGCCCACGAATACCGGCGCATGGCCGAGGAAATTGCCTCGGTCTGGTCATCGAACAATCCGCAGGAGGCCGCCAACTGGGCAATGGGACTACCGGAATCGGGGGAGGTGCGGCGCGCCGCAGTCGGAAACGTCACCGAACATTGGCTGCGGATCGATAGCATGGCAGCCGGCGAATGGATCCTAGAGCTTCCCAAGGGCAATGTTCGAGACGCAGCGTCCGAGCGCGTGGTTCATTCCACTGTCCAGAGTGACCCCGCCACTGCCTTCGAATGGGCGAACAGTCTTAGCGACGAGGGGCACAGTACCGGTCTGATGCGGGAAGTCCTTCACCGGTGGAACTCCACCGACCCGGCCTTGGCGCGCGCCGCCCTCGACACCGCGAGTATCTCGTCCGAGCAACGTCGCGAACTCAATGAAATGTTTGGCGGAGGGGCAGACCCGTCTCCCGTGGAACCGAACGGCCAGGAATCCGAGTAGGGGAAGAAACATCTTCACCCCCTTTCTCCCCCTCTCCGCTCCCTTCAACGACGCCCTCAAGCGATCAACCCCAAAAGCAATTTCCTAGCAGGAATCGAAGACCATTTTTTTTCGATGGAAGAAGACCTTATTTTTGCTCGTTTCCAAATCAGTCGAACACGCCTAGTCTCCGCCACTCATTTCCATAGTCGCTGCATGAAACCTCTTTATATCGCTCTCTTTAGTATTTCTACTGCCTGCTCCGACATCATTGCCGAGTGGAGTCCCAATAAATCCCAAATTGAGAATCAAACTCTCAAAGCCAGCGAAACGCCCGAATTCGATACCAACGGCAACCTCATTTTTTCCAACAAACAGCACCTCATTCTACCCGAGGACTCTGCCAAGAAACTCCCCTTAAATAACTTCGCCGTCGAAGCTCGCGTCCGTATCGACCAACCGCAACGATGGGGTGGAATTGTTAGCTACAGCCAAGACAATGGTCAATACGAGAGAGGCTGGATTCTCGGATTCAATGGAGATCATTTCTCTTTCCGGCTTTCAACCGGAGGCCTCCTGCTCGAAGCCGCTGCCCCCCAATCCTTCGAACCAGGCCACTGGGCACACCTCCTCGGCACTTACGATGGCAAAAAGATTCGACTCTATGTCAATGGAGTCCTCGCTTCCTCCCGAACAGCCTCCGGACCGGTCGTATTTCCGGATATCCCTACCCCTTTCGTCATTGGAGCTTATAAGGACAAGGATGAATTCTATCCCATCAACGGACGAATTTCTTCGATTCGCATCCTCGACTCCCTCCCCACTCAAAAGGAGCTCGCTGACATCGCCAAAAAATCCGCAGGTGTTTCCTTCTCCGTCCGACCTGCGGTCCGCTTCCTCTCCCCGGGCAAGGCTCTCCTCAATTGGGAAGCGAGCCACCCGGGCAAAGCCATTGTCGCTTACGGCCCAACTCGCAAACTCGGTGCCGTCATCGAATCCACTTCGGAAAACCTGCGTCACGAACTCATTCTCGAGAATCTTCAGCCACACACCCGCTATTCCTATCGCATCAGTTCTGAGACCGACGACGGCCCCAAATTCAGCCCCATTTACGAATTCGACACCGGGATGAACTACATGCCCAACAATCTCGTTGCCGATAAAAATCACCCTGCCGCCACCTCCTACCTTGCCGACCTCCCTGTTCAACCTGGCTTCGCCGTCGTTGTCGGCCTGTCGGACGGAGCCCTAACCAAAGCCCTCGCCGCACAGAGTCTCCTCAACGTCACCGCCTTTGACGACGACCTCGATCGCGTGAACAAACTCCGAAAAGAACTCTACACCGAAGGACTCCACGGAACCCGTATCACTCTTATTCATCTTCCTGACCTTAAGAAAATCCCCCTCACCTCATGCGTTGGCAATCTCGTCTGCACAGAACGCACCACCCTCCCTTGCCCAGCCTCCGAACTGGCACGTCTCACCCGGCCCAACGGCGGACGCACCGCACTCCCCGACGGCACCGTGACATCACGCGACCCCATCCCCGGTTCGGGAGAATGGACCCATCAATACGGCCCTCCTTCCAACACCGCATACACCGGTGAGCGGCTTGGAGGCAGCCAGGCTTCCGGAGATCTCGAGCTTCAATGGATCGGCCGGCCCGGAGCCAACTTTGGAATCGATCGACAACCTCGAATGTCAGCTCCCCTCGCCTCCAATGGTCGACTCTTCCACCAAGGGCTCAACCGAATCATGACACTCGATGCCTTCAATGGCCAAATTCTTTGGGGCATGGAAATCCCTGATCTCCGTCGCGTCAATATTCCTCACGACTGCGCCAACTGGTGCGCCGATGAAAACTATCTTTACGTCGCAATCAAAGACCTCCTTTGGGTGCTCGACGGGTCCACGGGAAAGCGTATCACGACCTTGAAACTCAATGACGATCATCGCGACAGTCACGAATGGGGATACATCGCCCAGGAAGGCGATGCCGTCATCGGCTCCTCCGTTCGTCTGGGTGCCGAATTTAAAAAATACTTCGGCGATGCATGGTATGACAAAGTCGGCCGCGACTCAGACACCGCCAACGTCCTCAGCGATAACATCGCTGGCTACTCTAAATCCGATTGGAAAGGCCGCTGGTCTTATGGTCGTGGACTCATCATCAATCCCACCATTTCTCTTTCCGATGGAAAGCTCTGCTTTCTCGAATGCCGCAACCCGGATTTGAAAAATGACACCTCCGGACGCGAAGCCACCAAAGATCTCTGGAAGGACATTTACACCGTCTGCCTCAATGCGAACACCGGAAAAATCATCTGGGAAAAACCATTCCCTAAGACCCTTCTGAAGACGGAAGAAAGAGGCTTCATCCAGGTTTCCTATGGCGCTATGACGAGCGAAGGGTTTCTTGTCACTCTTTCCGAGGGCGACACGACCGAACAAGGAAAACCGACCGGAAAAGGAATCTTCAGCTATCACTATTTCGACCTCGCTAACGGAGGTTTGAATTTCCAATCCCAAACCGCTTGGAGAGCCAATCACCACGGGGCCCACATCTCTCACCCGGTTGTCTATGAAGACAAAGTCTACACCGACCCCACTGGAATCTCCCTCCCCGATGGCAAACCCCTGGATCACAAGTTTGGTCCACGGGAGGGCTGTTCCGCTGTCGTAGGAACCAGCTACGGCCTCCTCTTGAGAGGGATCGATCGCTGTCTCACTTTCTGGTCTCATGACGAAAAAAAGCCCACGCACTGGCCACGTCTCCGCCCATCGTGTTGGCTCAGCTTCCTCCCTTCCCAGGGCCTGTTTCTCGTTCCGGAAGGCGGTGGCGGATGCTCCTGCGGTGGATGGATGGAAACCTCCCTCGCCTTTATTC
>OJBA01000123.1_pt1 | contig 9974 bp, 9 predicted proteins | sample 1590141 | NCBI WGS metagenome assembly OJBA01 (sample SAMN05416722, study PRJEB24817) | seawater metagenome | isolation source: Sea water | place: Canada:Atlantic | collected 2013-07
TATGTACATGGTACCTACATCGATGACATCATCGGCATCGTTGAAAAGCTCCTCGCCTCGATGTTCTCAAAATCTCGCGGTGTCGAAGTCCCCACTCCTTTTGAGCGCCTCACTTGGAATGAAGCGATGAACCGTTTCGGCTCCGATAAGCCCGAGCGCCGTGTCGGCATGGAACTCGTCGACCTCAGCGAAGACCTAAAGGACTGCGAATTCCGCGTCTTCTCCGCTACCGTCGCAAGTGGAGGAGTCGTCAAAGCGATCAACGCCAAAGGCTTCGCTGATATCTCCACCGGACAAATCGACAAGCTCACCAAGCTGGCCCAGGAAGCAGGCGCTAAGGGCCTCGCTTACATTCAAGTCCGCGGCGACGACGTCTCCAAATGGCGTTCACCTTTTGCCAAACGGCTTACCGAGACCGAAGTCGAAGCCCTCCGCACCAAGCTCAACATCGAAGCCGGCGACCTCATTCTTTTCGCTGCCGACCAATGGGAGCCCGCTTGCGAAGTCCTAGGCCGCATCCGCATGGAAGTTTGCTCACTCCAGAACCTCCTCGAAGGAAATGACGACCTCGATTTCCTCTGGGTTACCGAATTCCCCCTTCTCGCCTATGACGAGGAAGAGGACCGCCACGTCGCCGTGCACCACCCCTTCACCCGTCCTCTTAAGGAGGATGAAGAGAAGCTCTGCAATGGCGATCTCGATGGACTCCGCGCTCAAGCTTACGACGTCGTTCTCAATGGCTACGAACTTGGCGGCGGATCGATTCGTATCCACGAAGCCGACCTTCAGAGCTCGATGTTTAAAGCGCTTGGTATTTCCGAAGAGGAAGCCGCAGTCGAATTTGCGCACATCCTCGATGCCTTCAAATTCGGAGCCCCTCCCCACGGCGGTCTCGCTCTCGGTCTCGACCGGGTCGTCATGCTCGCTTGCCGCGAGGATTCCATCCGCGAAGTAATTGCCTTCCCGAAAAACAACAAGGGCATGGAAATCATGACCTCGTCGCCAGGAAGTGCCACTCCGACCGCCCTCCGTGACCTCCGGATCAAATCAACCTACGTCGAGAAAAAAAAATCTGAGTAAGCGGCATTATGTAAGTGTGGTTTTCTGCTTGGTTGACCACGCAGGCCCTAAACCACACAGTCACAGCCATGAAGAACGCGATCTCCTCCTGTCTCGCCGCCTCTCTTTGCCTGCCCGCGTGGGCCGAAATCGAGAATGATATCCCCCTTGGGATTGAGGCAGTCACCGGATTCCGCACTGGATACGTCTACCGCGGTTTCGAACTGGCGAAGACGTCTCTCGATTTCCAAATCGAAGCCGAGATCGCTCTTTCTAATTTTGATACCATCAGTGTCGGGAGCTGGTATTTGGGAGAAGGCGACGGGAACTTCTCCGAGACCGGAGCCTTCGTTGATTACCGCCATGAACTCGACGTAAAGACAGTCGTTGGCTCCTCCCTCACCTACCGCCATTTTGGAAGCAGCATCCTCGAAAGTGGCCTCGATTTCGGATTCTTCGTCACCTACCAAGCGAGCGACGACTGGGACGGGAAAGCCGGGACCTATTACGACTTCGGTAATGAAGCATTTTACACCGCTCTGGATATTCGCTGGAGCAAATCCATTTCCGATTCCACCTTCATCGCTTTGGAAAATGGCATCAGCTACGTGAATGACTACCTGGCCCGGGACGGGTTCAACGACCTCTTCGGCCGTTTTTCTCTCACTTACGCCGTATCCGACTCAGTAGCCTTCACACCCTTCGTTGGTTGGAGTATCCAACTCGTTGACAACACCGTCCCCGATTTTATCCAAGGAGGCCTTCTCTTCGAAGTTATTTTTTAGGTCTGGACGGCCCGTCACGTCGAGGACGCTGAGGAGGACCGGCCTTCGTGACCTCTTCCTTCGAGAGTTCCCCGTTATTGTCTGAATCGAGCTTCTCAAACCGACGACGACCTTCTTTCTCTTCCATGGCCATCACATGAGGAATATTTTTAAACTCCGCCCAAGAAAGAGCGCCGCTCTTATCGAGATCGAAGTCCTTCACCATGTTCCGCTCGTCGCCCGGACGGCGATGGTCTCCCCGGGTGATTACGCCATCGTGATTTCGGTCGATCATCTCGAAAACATTCTTACTACGCTTTTCAGGCATTTCTGCAAAGCGAGGGTGTGCCGCAAACTCCTCCGCCGTGATCTTCCCATCCTGATTGGCGTCCGCCTCTTTTAAAAAGCGGCGCATATTCTCAAAATCCGGAGAGCGCTCGCCCGAAGGAGGTTTCATCTCCTTCTTAGTGATGACTCCGTCTTTGTCCTTATCAAGGCGGCCAAAGAGCTTATCCCTGACCTCCTGACTCAAATTCTTAATCCGCTCACCAGCGTCAAATTCCGCCCGAATGACCTTCCCATCCTTATCGGAATCAAAGTGATGAAAGAAGCTCGCTTGATGATCCCTCCCTCCCCCAGAACGTTTGGAACCTTTCTTGTTGCGCCCCTTTTCTTGCGCAATTCCACACCCAATGGAGAGAATTAATAAGAGGAGAATGGATAACTTCATGATCGAACTTACATGATGAAAGCACGAATCAGCCCAAAGGTTGCGTAAAAAAAGAAGCATTTTCCGTGGACGCTCAGTTGCCACGCACTCTATCTTCCCTCCCAGATGAACGTCATCTCCCTTCTGCAAGCAGAGCGCACAACCCTCTCTTTCGAGTTTTTCCCACCAAAAGACGAATCTGCCTCAGACACCTTGTTGGAAACAGTCCATGAGCTGGATCGCCTGAACCCTGCATTTGTCAGTGTCACCTACGGAGCAGGAGGAACGACACGAGAGCGCACCCGCGCAGTGGTTCAGCGCATCATGAAAGAGACGTGCGTCCCCACCATTCCTCACCTCACCTGCATCGGCCATTCTGAGGAAGAGATGATGGAAATCCTCGATCGCTATGCCGAAGATGGCGTAAAAACCATTCTTGCTCTGCGAGGTGATCCCCCTCGCAACCAACCTGATTACGATCGAAGTAAAGACCACTTCAAGTATGCTGGCGATCTCGTCAAATTTATCAAAGAGCATTCGGCCGATTTCACCATCGGCGTCGCCGGATTTCCCGAGGGGCATCCCATGACTCAAAATCGCTTGATCGAAATGGATCATTTTAAGAAGAAAATCGATGCAGGGGCCGATTATATCTGCACGCAGCTTTTCTTCGATAATCACGACTTTTCCGACTACCGCGAGCGCTGTGAGTTGGCAGGGATCCACCTTCCTATCGTAGCCGGGGTCATGCCGATCACCACCATTTCAGGGATGCTGCGCATGGCCGAACTGGCAGAAGGAAGCCGCTTTCCCGCCTCCCTTTTGCGAGTCTTGAATGCCGCAGGAGACGACGCCATGTTAATCCGACAGGCTGGGATCGATTACGCAAAAACGCAGTGCCAGGGGCTAATCGATCAAGGAACCTCAGGAATCCATCTATACACTCTTAATAAAAGCAGAGGCACGATTGAGATCGCGGAGTCTCTCTCTTTTTAAATTACTCAGTGGGCGTAATTCGGTTTGGCCGGCTCTCAAGCTTGAGTTGTTTAGCTTCCTCTTCTGAAATCCTGGAAAAGGTGCTATCAGAGCCCAAAGGAATCCAACGCCAGTTCTCATTATCGCTAGGATATTTTTCCTTTAGGGAAACGTATTCTGAAAATACCCCGGCATAAACACCCAGTTTTAAATCCGCCTCGACCCGGAGGACATTCATCGCGAGCCTCAGACGCTTTTCTTCAAGCTCTTGCGGACTCTCCCTGACCTTTTTGCTATCTTTCGTAGATTCTAAATTCGACAAATCGAGGTCTAAGTCGCTCACCTTACCTCCATTCGCCGCTCTCTTTAGGCTTATTCTTTCCTTCTCTAGGGAGGAAGCGCCGGAAACATCGGTGGGATCATTGGCGAGACCTTTTCCAAATCCCCTGCTCAGCGTAATCCCGAGAGCTTCGGCAGCTTCCTTCTGAGTCGGAAGACGGGTTGAAAGTCCCCCCTCTAACCGCATTTGATTACTGGACTGAAGGACGATATCACTGATCTCAAGTCCACCACCTCCAGACGAAAAGTTGAACGATCCAGTGTTAAAATCGACACGGCGAAAGCTATTATTCAAATCAAGAACCGACAGCATCCTAAGGATGGCCCATTTTTCGCGGAAGGTGATGACATCACCTTCCTTGATTCTCGCTTTGCCATGAGTCAAAATCATGCGATTCGTGGAACCCTCGATGTTGAGCTCTCCTGAAATCGCACCCGAAATAAATTCCCTGATCTGCACCCCGGCCTGGCTAATAAGACGATCTACCGGAAGAGAAACGAACTCTCCGACAATCTTAAACTCCGGCATGGCCAAGGTGCCGCGAATCCCGCCAGAGAAGCTCATGCTTCCTTCGCCGAGCTTCAAGTCCATCGATTCAATAGTAATTCCATTTGGTCCACAGACGATTTTTGCTGAGAGCAACTCAAGGTCTCTCAGCCAATTTTGAGTGAACAGTCCTCCGGTCAAAGAGATTTCCCAGGAGCCATCGACATAATTTGCGATGAATGCTGTGTCGGTAATCCCGCCATAGGTCAGCTTGGAATAGCCCCAATCAAAGTCGAGGTGCTCAATGCTAATGGACTGAAGCTTGGAACCGGAAAAAGTATCGATCACTGCCGCGAAGGCTTGCTCCATTTCTTCGTCTTCTCCGCCCGCTTTCAATTGGAAGGACGCCTCATCGATGCGAATCTTCTCTGGGGTCCAATCTTCGGTAATGCCTGCAAGAAAAGTAAATGGGCCAGAAAGAGATTTCAACTCGGCTTCAATATAGAAGCTATCATCGCCTCCGATCAGCTCCACATTCCGAAACAGACCCTGCCCGCGTGCGCGCAAAAAGCCGGTAGCCTCAATTTCTTCCGCACCAAGAACCTCACCGATCTGCTCACCGATCTGCTCACTGTAGCTACCATCGGAAAAGTGCCTGCTGAGGAAAATATAAGAAATACTGACCAACGCAACGATGAGGATCAGCAACTTCGTCAAAAAGATCCAAATCTGCTTAATAAGCGAGGAATTCGCGACGATTCCGGCATACCTCAACTGGAAAAACATTCCCTGTTCACCGATCCACGAAGAAACCCGACTATGATATTCTCTCAATCGTTCTTTATCGACAGACTGTTGCACAGGCAGAGCCTAGCGACGGATCGTCACTCTTGACAAAGTAATTAATCAGAAGGTCGCCTGAATTTCACTCGCCCAAGCCTCATTGCTTCGATATTGCCTTCTCCATGGAAGATGCGGATTACAAGGTGAGCCTCGAATTCTTCGAAGGCCCGCTGGACTTGCTTCTCTATCTCATCCGTCGGGACGAGGTGGACATCTATGATATTTCCATCCAACGGATTACCTCCCAATATCTCGAATACGTCGAGAGCTTCAAAATGCTCAATATCGACCTTGCTTCTGAATTCATCTCCATGGCGGCAAATTTGATGTATATCAAAAGCCGCACTCTCCTTCCAAAGCAGGTGCAACCGCCTGAGGATGAAGCAGACGAGGACGACCCCCGTTGGGAGCTGATCCGTCAACTCATCGAATACAAAAAATTCAAAGACGCCGCCGGTTTTCTTGCTCAGTGCGAAGTAGCCCAAGAACAAGTCTTTGCCCACTCTCCGGAAAAAAAGGCTCGTCCTGACGAATCGGAGCCCGTTCCTCTGGCAGAAGTCTCCATTTTCGATCTCATCCGCGCTTTTCAAAATGTCATCAAACGCTTTGAAGAAACGCGCGACTTTGGCGACATCATCGATGACCGCTACACCGTCAGCGATAAAATTGACCACCTCCTGAATCTCATCCCTCCTGGGGGATCGCTCAGCCTCCAGTCCCTCTTCCAGGAGGCTTCTTCCAAGATCGAAGTCATTGTCACCTTCCTCGCCTTGCTCGAATTGATGAAAATGAATCAATTCAAGGCCCGCCAAGATAGCTTATTAGGACAGATTGAAATCGAGCGAAAAGAAATTCCCTAGCGAAGCCCATGTCCGCCCCCTTTCGCATCGCGCTCTTTGGCGGCACCTTTGACCCCATCCATGAGGGTCACCTCGAGATTGCCGAAAAGGCCCATACCGCGCTTTCCCTCGATCAGGTCCTTTTTCTCCCCTGCCGCCGGTCCCCTCACAAGAAAAGCGGGCCCCTCGCTTCGGACGAGGATCGACTCCAAATGATCAAGCTGGCCACCCAGGAATTGGACTGGGCCTCAGTAAGCGATTTCGAGCTCCAGCTTCCCCTCCCATCCTATACATGGCAGACCGTGGAAGCCCTCAAGCCAACCCTCCCCCCCAAAGCACAGCTCTTTCTCCTCATCGGCCTTGACCAGTGGCAGTCCCTTCCCCGCTGGACCCATCCGGAAAAACTGGCAGCAGCTTTGGAACTGATTGTCGTTGGCAGAGACGGTGAGCCCGGAAGCCGCTTGGGCTATCGCTCTCATTTCCTCCCAGGCAATCACCCGGCATCCGCTTCCGAAATCCGAAAGGACCTTGCAGAAAACAAAAGACCGCACTGGCTTCCTAGAAAAGTGTTCAATTTCATTTCAAAAAAAGATCTCTACAAATCGGATCCCTGACTTGCGTCCCCCTCCCCATTATACTAGTAGTCGCTTCTATGAAACTGTGTCTCATTGGTCTTTTCCTTCCCCTGTTCTCTCTGACGGCTCAGGTAGCTCCCAAAGAGGACATCCCTGCTCCTGCAAATACCGCCAAGGAAACACTTGATCCAGACAAAGCGGAGAAAGAAGTCGCACAATATAGGATCGACCTCGATAACCTCCCCCTTGAACAAAAGAAGGCTTACTTGAACGCCTTGGTGCGCGCCCAACAGGTTTTCAGCCAAAAGCGTATCTTCGAATGTCTCGAAAGTATCCACGAGGCCGAGCTCATCTACAAAAACAATCCCTCTGCCCTAAACCTTAAAGGTGCTTGCTACGTTGAGTTTCGCGCTTTCGAAAAAGCAGCGGCTGCGTTCGATGCCGCCCTCGTTGCAGAACCCGGAAACATCAACGTCCTCTTCAACCAAGCAGAAATCGATTTCGTCACTCAGAACTGGCAGGCCGCTCACGACCAGCTAGTGAAACTTTCCCCTCAATATAAAGGAAATCAGGAGAATATGAAGGACTTGATCATCTTTAAAATTCTCCTTTGTAAACTGAAGCTGGACGACAAAGCAGGAGCCGAATTTCTTCTTAAAGACACTAGTTTTCTCAGCGATACTCCCTTGTATTACTTTGGCACCGCCGCCATCGCCTACTCTGAAGAGCGCACGGCCGATGCCGAAGTCTGGCTTGCACGTGCCGGGCGCATCTTCAACATACCAGGAATAATCGCCCCTTGGCAGGACACCCTCATCGAGTTCGGCTATATCAAGAGTTTCTACGGAGGCGACCTTGAAGTCGACGAGTAAGCGGCCGCCTTCTAGGCGCCCTTATCTTCTACTTGTTCCAAAATGATCCCATAGATCTTCGCGATCTCTGGCGCATCCGATTCGAGGTAGGCCACGCGATAGTAGATCTCTTTGATCCCGTATGCACAGAGCGTTTGCATACACGCCGTACAGGGCATCGTCGTAGTGGCGACAATCTTGGCCTCCCCTCTTTTAAAAAGACTGCACAAGTTCACTTCCGCGTGGAGCATGAACTTTTGCCGTCCATCCCGGTCATCCCAGAAATCGTCTGGAGCCTCAAACCCGGGCGCAAGCCCATTGTAAGCCGTCGCGATCACCCGGTTATCCCAGTCCAGCGCTGCCGCACCCACTTTTCGAAAAGGATCCTCTGATCGTAGGCTCGCCACCTCCGCCAAGGCCATCGCATATTGGGGAATCGTTAATCTGCTCTCGCTCACTGAAAGCACCATAGCGGGGGAAAAGATCGCCTGTCCAGTCAGGGTCTTACCGGTATCCTCAAATCCCGAAACAGTTTCACTAATCTCCTACTCGCCGTCGTTTCTCTGAATGAAATCATCCATGCCTGCTCCCAGTCGAATTAAGACCTGCTCCCGCCGCGCCACCCTCGGCATGATCGCCGCCGGAATCCCAACTACCGGCTGGGCCTTCCTTGGCGGGCCGGGTTCCCTGAGCATCACCTGGAAGAACTTCACGCTCCACAATTGGCCCAAGGCGCTCGATCTTATCCTCATCACCGGTGATTTCGTCATCAAGGACCCATCCTCACTCTCCGAACTTTGCACAAAACTCCGAGCTCTCTCCGCGACCCACGGCATCATCGCCAGCCCCGAAAATCACGACCGATGGCACTGCCCTCCTAGCCATCTTCTCCGCCACCTGGAAAATGCGGGCATCAACTACCTCCAGAACGACGGCACCAATCTCACCATCAAGGGCGGGCGAGAATTCGATCGCGACGCAATAATCGCAGCCCGATACCCTTCACCCAACCAATCCTCATTTAGAATTTCTAATTCTAGAATTTAGGATTTGAACGAAGTAATTAGGGCTTCTTCGCCATCCGCTTGAACAACTTCTCCAGTCCCTCAACGGTATTCACCGGCAACTGACAAGTCTCCCCCACGCAATAATAAGCCGTCGCTTTTTCATCCATCGGCTTTAACCCAAGCGTGAACTCATCGACCTTCCCGAGATTCCCCAAGGTGATCATGGTAGGGTCCCAATGCTTCGCGCATACCTTTAAAAGACCCTCTTTTCCCGCGTCCCCCGCAATCACCAAACGCGCCGGCTTATCGAGAAAGAAATCAAGCGCCCGCATCATCTCCCCCATTCCCGATCCGCTCTCACGCATCATCGGCACATAAGAACGCAAGGTCTTCTCCGCGATCTCACGAAAGTCCCCTCGCCCCGTCATCGCGGCAAGCACGGCATACTCCCGCGCCGCCACCGAACTCTCCGTCGGAAGCGCTCCATCGAACTGCCCTTTGAGGCGCAAAACCAAATCAACCCGAGTCTCACCCTGAAAAAATCCACCATTCTTATCGTCGTAAAATAACACCTTCGCCTGATCCGCTAGCTCGATCGCGAAGCCCAAATAGGCCGGGTCCAAAGTAACTTCATAAAGCATCCGGCTTCCCCTCAGAAGATGAAGGTAACTCCCCGACTGCTTCGAAGCATCACGCTCCCCTTCTCTCCAACGATGATACAAGGTCCCCTCGCCGTCCCAAAGTTTCGCTTTAATAAAACGATGCGCTTTTTCCGCAGCCTTCAAATACTCAGGCTCACTCAAAACATGACTGGCTCTCGCCAGCGCCCCAATCATGAGACCATTCCATGAAGCGAGAACCTTGTCGTCCGTCGCCGGTGGAACTCGCTTTGCTTTCACCACTTCAAGCTTAGCCAGCAAGGCCGAAACCTTCGCCCGTTTCCCTGCGTCGAGATCCTCCCGACGCACCTTAAAGTGAAGCACATTTTGATCAGGGAGAGCTTCCGGATCACTGTGGTCAAAAAAGTTCCCCTTCTCCGTCACCCCAAGAACTTCCTGAGCCAGTACCAGCTCTTCTTCGCTTAAAATTTTCTTCAACTCCGCCAGCGTCCAACAAAAGCACTTTCCTTCCTTCCCCTCACTCTGCGCGTCCTGAGCGCAGAAAAATCCACCCTCCGGATGCGTCAGGTCACGAAGAACATAGGCCGTCGTCGAACGAACAGCCGCCGCAAAATCCTCTTCGCCCGTCATGAGCCAAGCGTCCAAATAAAGCTCCACCAGCTGCGCCTGATCATAGAGCATCTTTTCAAAGTGTGGCACCAGCCACTCACGATCCACTGCGTAGCGATGAAACCCTCCGCTCACCTGATCGTGAATCCCGCCATCGAGCATCCGACGACACGTCAGCAAAGCGGCCTCTTTCGCCTTTTTATCCCCTTGCTGAAGAAGAAACCGCAGCACACTTACTTGTGGAAATTTGTTATCGGTCCCCTGTCTCTTATACACATCTGACGCTGCCGACGAAGA
>OJBA01000125.1_pt1 | contig 9941 bp, 7 predicted proteins | sample 1590141 | NCBI WGS metagenome assembly OJBA01 (sample SAMN05416722, study PRJEB24817) | seawater metagenome | isolation source: Sea water | place: Canada:Atlantic | collected 2013-07
GAGATCAGCCTCGGTCTCGTGGGCTCGGAGATGTGTATAAGAGACAGGTTTGGAAGCAATCACTGCGGCAACTTACCTCCCAGTTGATCAAGGGGTCGCCGTTCTTTCCATCGCAAAGGCGAAGGAAGTCGACTCATACATAAAACAGAGTATCGACTTCGCTGATGCCATTTTCGCAGGTGAAGCAGTGGAAGCGGAAAAGGAGAAAGTTGTCGTGGCACCGAAGCACCTGTCGAAGGAAGATGCGGAGTTGTTTGTCAAAGGAGGAGCGATTTATGCCCGGGAAGGTTACTGCATGACCTGTCACCAGTCCAAAGGTGAAGGTCTTCCTGATGCCGGATTCCCACCGCTTTCCGAGACCAAGTGGGTGCTTGGAGATCCTGATCGCCTCATCAAGTTAAGCCTCAAGGGGCTTATGGGGCCCATCGAAGTGAAGGGTAAAAAGTACCTAGGACAAGTTCCCATGACTGCCTTTGGCGGCTTGCTAAACGACGAAGAAATGGCATCGGTCCTGACCTATGTTCGTAATTCGTTCGGAAACAAAGCTTCGGCAATCGGAGCAGCCCAAGTGAAAAAAGTTCGAGCCGAAACGAAAAGCAAGGTCGATATGTTCAACCCCGATGACCTCTTAAAGCAACATCCTCACTCTAAGAAATAGCGATCATTTCGGGGTTTCAAGAGCCCTAATTCGCTAAACTGATCATGAAGCACCCCACATTGGGGTGCTTCTTTTTTTAGCTTGTGAGGAAATTTGCTTTGGGGCCAGAATCCCCCACTATGAAAGCCAATCTCGCCCTGCCGTTCCTCGCTGCCTCCCTCATTTTGACCGCTGCGGCAGATCACCACAAAGCCAGTGAGCAGATCGTGGCACCCGGGACCGAGGTGGTGAAACTGGGCGGTGAGATGAAATTCACCGAGGGACCGGTCTGGATCCCCTCCAAGAAGATGGTCGTCTTCAGCGATATCCCGAACAGCCTCCAGATGCAGTGGAGCGCGGCCGGTGGACTGAAGGAATATCGCAAGGTGGAGTCTTCCAACGGCAACCTCCTCGATCTGAAGGGCAACCTCCTCTCCTGCCAACACGGCGGGCGCAACGTGATTTTGACCAACGCGGGGGGTAAGATTACGGTCCTCGCCGACAAATTCGAGGGAAAGAAACTCAATTCGCCCAACGACCTCGCGATCCGCGCCGATGGCTCGATCTGGTTCACTGATCCGAGCTACGGACTGAAGGGACGCGCCGCAGAGGTCGGGGGAAAGTGGGTCTACAAGCTCGACCCGAAATCCGGGGCCGTTTCGGTGCTCTACAAGGGGCACGACATGCCAAACGGTATCGCATTCTCACCGGACGAAAAACGGGTCTACATCGCCGATACCGGGAAGGTCGGGAAGATCCGGGCCTTTGCAGTGGTGGAGAAAGGGATGCTTGGGGAACCTCTCTTCGAAATCGATATCCGCTGCGACGGAATGTGCATCGATACCAACGGAAATCTCTACGCTACCGCGGGCGGGGGCATCCACGTCTTCGATAAGGACGGGGGGGGAATCGGCGTGATCGCAACACCAGAACATCCCGCCAATGTCTGCTTCGGCGGCGAGGACTACGACACCCTCTTCATCACGGCCCGCACCGGACTCTATTCCGTGAAGACCCTCGCTAAAGGGGCCAAGCCGAAGGGTGCCAAGTGGTAACGAGCCTCACCTCATCAAACAAGGACCGGTCCACGGCTCCTCTCATCAGATCATCTCGCTCGCGATCACCCTATTCCTGCTTCGCGGGAATCGGAGTCTTCCCGGGGCCTTGGAGCTTCCATATCTCATGCCAAACGGCATTGAACTGCGCATCGCCTTACTGCTAGGGTTTGTCGTATTGGGTGAACTACTTGAGAGCGTCGTTGAGGAGAGGAGGTGATGACTGCCAATAGGCCAGGATTGTCGGACTAGGGATTGAGGGACCAGCGGGCCTGGCGGAGGACTGCTTTAGAGGAGTCCTTGGGGTTTTCGTACCAGATCGTGAGGAGGGTTCCATCGGCGAGTTGGACGGTGGAGGGGTAGCCGAGGTCAGAGGAGACTCCGTCGTCAGAGATCGTGATGGGTCCGGACCAGGTGGAGCCGTGGTCATCGCTAATACGGGCCTGGTTGCCGTGAGGTTTGCGGCGGTAGCCGTAGGTCATGAGGAGGCGGTCGTCGGAGAGACGGGTGAGGAAGGAGGGCAGGCCCCAGACGCCGATGGAGTGCGGAACGCTCCAGGTCTTGCCGCCGTCATGGGACTCGCTCTGGAGGGTTTCGTCCTTATGGGCGGGATTATGGTTGCGGATGTGGGCGATGAGAGTCCCGTTGGCTGCTTCGATGGCATGAAGCTCGTGGTAGGATTTGAGCGCGGAGTCGCCGGGGCGAGTGGGAATTTCGGCAAGCCATTTCCAGGTGACGCCATCGTCTTGCGATTCGGCGAGGCCGATCTTTTTTTCGTCGGTCCAGAGTTTCTTGCCGGCATAAAGGAGGCGGCCATCGGCGAGCTGAATGGGACCATGGGGGGAATTGACGGGGACGCGGGAGGGAGCGGAGAAGGTCTGTCCGCCATCGGTGGAGCGCAGGACCCAGCTCCCAAGAAGGGCCTTGCGTTCTTCGGCGTTGATCCGGTGATGAGCGGCGAGCCATTTAGCTTCTTCGGGGGTGCCTTTCTTTCTCTCAAGGTAGGATTCGTAGGCGAGGGAAGTGAAGGTAGTGATGAGGATGGAGCCTTTGGCGGTTTCGAGGACACCGGCGTCGCGGTCGTCAATAGGGGTGTCGAGGACGACGCGGGGGAAGGTCCAGGTCTCGCCCTTGTCGTTTGAGCGCATCATATCGACGCGGCCAAAGGGGCAGACGTGACCGGCGCGGCCACCGGACCAGACGACAAGGAGTTCGCCGTTCGCCCGTCGGGTGACGGTGGGCCAGCCGCAGTAGAGGTCGGGCTGAAAGGAGATGGTTTTGATGTCGTGGATCGTGGCCTTTGGAGGAGCGGCCATCGCGAAGGTGGCAAAGAGGAAAGCAGCGCTGGCGAGGATGAAACAGGTGAACATCTTGCGGCGAGTGAAGAGTGATGGCTGAGTCATGGAATTTCGGGGATTACCCCGTTGAAAAATTTCCTTTTTTAACGAAGCAACAAGTAATCAACGTAGCTTCTCGACACATCTTTCGGGCAGCGTCAAAATCAGGTCGCTCGCGACTCTCTCGTAAACAATTACGACCGTCTCTGATCTCCCTCACGGAAATGACCCCGCCCGCCGGGATCATCAACAGGCCATACGGTGATAATTTGATGCAATTCGCAGCTGGTATTTCAGCTATTTGGCCTTACCCATTATAACATGAACTTTTCAAGAACACTCTCCCGGCGAATTGCCTCGCCCCTGTTTTCCCTGGCCTTGGTGCTGTTTGGTCCGGCGCTGGCACAGGAGCTGTCGATCGATGTGCGACCAGCGGATAACGACTCCATCCGGATCGACCTCCACGGCCAGCCGACGCAAGATCATGTTCTGGAGTATTCTCCCGATGCGCAAAATTGGGAACCTCTGCTCTCTCTCAATCTCCCGTCCAGCCCCTTTCAGTGGAACGATCCTCTCGCTCCCAACCGGGGGGCGGGGTTTTATCGACTCTTGCAGTGGCCCGGAGGCGCACCGCGCGAAGAGGCCGCCGATTTCCGCCTGATCGACCACGAGGGTCGCACGCAACAACTGCATTACCACAGCTTCCAAAAGGCCATTGTTCTCTTCTTCACTGATCCTGATACCGATCCATCTTTGGGAGCCACCCTGACGGCCTTGAAGAATTCCTTCGGGGCGCAAGCCGTTGAGTTCTGGGTCATCGACCCAATCTCGGAGAACCGCTCCGAGCTCGTTGCCACTGCCGACACTTGGCAAACGGATGTCCCCATTCTTCACGATTCGGCTCAATTAGTCTCGCGAGCTTACAAGGTGGACCGAGGCACCGAAGTGGTTGTCATTGATACCGCCTCCTGGACCATCTTCTACCGGGGTGCGATCGAGCGTCCTGCCGTGGACGAATCTCCTGCGCAACCCTATCTTTCCGATGCGCTCACCGCATTCTTTAGCGGGCAACCATCGACTTACCGCCACACTCCAGCCACTGGTGATCCTCTTCCCTTGGGCCCAACAGAGCTAGTTTCCTATGAGGATGTCATTGCTCCCATGATGATTGAAAGCTGTGTGCGCTGCCACAGCCCGAACAACATTGCGCCCTTTTCCTTCGATAGCTACGAGAGCGTGGCGGTGTGGGCGCACGATATTCGCGAAGTGACTCTCACCGGCGAAATGCCGCCCTGGTTTGCCGATCCCGAGTTCGGGAGTTATGAGGACGATTGGTCCCTCTCAAAGGAGTCTCTGAGAGCGCTCGTCGACTGGATCGATCAAGGGGCACTGAAGGATGGCGGGACTGATCCCCTGGCCGACTTTGTCACAAACACCCCGCCTCCCAGCGAATACCCCTTTAACTGGCCGTCAGAGTTGGGCGAGCCGGACATGATTCTCACCATCCCCTCTCAGAACATCCCGGCCAATGGCGAGGTTGATTATCGTTACATCGAACTGGACCCGAATATTCCGGCCAACACCTACCTCCGGGCTGCCATTATTAAACCGGGCAACCCCGAGGTCGTTCACCACGGCCTTGCCTTCATCGGATCCACCTTTGAGGCCTTCATTCAAGGTGCTGGGCTGAATGGCTACTTCGCAAGTTACGTTCCGGGGGTCCAAGCGAAACCCTTCCCTCCCAATGCAGGGAAACTCCTTAAAGCGAATCCCACTCTCACCGTTCAAATGCATTATCAGACCAACGGGAGCCCTCAGACCGACACGACCCAGCTTGGTCTCTACTTTCACTCCACGCCTCCAGAGATGGAGTATCGCACCACCGCCGCCAGCACCATTTCCATTAACATTGTTCCGAACGTGCGAGATTACGAGCGCGAGGCTTCAGTGGTACTGTCGGCCACGGAACCAACTCTCCTTTATGAATTGAGCCCTCACATGCACTTCCGTGGCTCACGGATGGAATACGATGCGATCTATCCGAATGGCGAGATCGAGAAACTTCTCTCGGTGCCTTACTATATCTTTGACTGGCAGTTACTCTATCGTCTCGCCGAGCCAAAGTGGCTGCCCGCCGGAACAAGAATCCGCGTGCGCGGTGCCTTTGACAACTCGCCCCAAAATTCCGAGAACCCCGACCCCACTCAATCCGTGGGCTTTGGAGAGCAGAGCGACGAAGAAATGTTCATCGGCTATATTAATTTTGCGGTGCAGCGCTAGCGCACCTTTCTTTATTGCGGGGTTCCGCGCGGCAAGCCAATCGGCCCTGCCGTGGGATCTGAATTGCCCCTGATCTCGCATTACGCTTCTTCTCTCGAGAGTCCTATTCCATCCAAGCGAAATTCCACCATGATCCAGAGTAGCTCCAGCATCCCAAAGAACCAGACGCACCGCCAGCAATCGATCCTATTTCACGCGGATTCAAGTGACCCGGACATGCTTTATTTCAGCAAATTTAATGCCTTCGACCCCTATCTCGCTTTCTCGGTGGGCCGCAAGAAGTTCGGAATCGCCCACGCCTCGGAATACGGGCGAATGGTCGCCGAGTCAGGCTTCGACGAGATCCTGCTACTGCAAGAGATCAGCGAAGGCGCGGCGCGGCGCTTCAAGCTGCCGCAGGGACAGCAGCCCGACACCTGCCACGTGGTCAGGCATTTGGCAAAGCTCTACCAGATCCCTTCATTCCGGATCGGCGCCCGCTTCCCCGCTGCCCTTGCCGCCGACCTCCAACAGGCCGGGCTGAAACTCGAGATCGATAAGAACGTCAGCTTGTTCCCCAAGCGTGAGATCAAGACCGCCACCGAGATCGAAGCCCTGCGCAAGGGTAATCGCGCCAGCGCAGCCGGCTTCCGCGTGGTAAAGAAAACCCTAACCGAATCCAAAATTCGAGGAGGTCAGCTCATCCACCAGGGCAAAGTTCTCACCTCCGAGCGACTGCGAGAGTTGATCAGTCACGCTGCGCTGGAGGAGGGCGCTGTGGCACTTCATACCATCGCCTCCTGCGGCGACCAAGTCTGCGACAACCACTCTCCCGGCCACGGACCGATCATGGCTAACGAGCTCATCATCGTGGACATCTTTCCACGACGACCGGAAGACGGTTACTGGGGCGACATGACGCGAACTTTCCTCAAGGGGAGGGCCAGCGACGCACAAAAACGACTGGTGCGAACCGTAAAACGGGGTCACGAGTTGGCAATCCGTATGATCAAGCCCGGCCAGGTGGGAGGCAAGGTCCACGAAGCGGTTCAGGCGTTCTTCGAAAAAGAGGGCTACAAGACGGTTAAAGACAGTAAGACCCCGGAAGGCTTCTTCCACGCGCTTGGTCACGGGATCGGACTCGAGGTCCACGAGAGTCCCATCATCCGGGCCGCAGCTCCTTTCAAATTCAAGAAAGGGCAGGTCGTCACAGTGGAGCCGGGACTCTACTACCTGGGACTCGGCGGCGTTCGGATCGAAGACGTCATCCACCTCGTCCCCGGTGGCAACGAAAAGATTTCCCATACACCCTACAAGTGGGAGATCGCGTGAATCACCATCTTTTCCCGAAGAAAGGGACTCAGTAAAATTCAAACCACATGCACAAAAAACCAGCTAATCTCGTCGTTCGTCACGAAGACGAGGCTGTCAAAGAGCGCAGCGCCTGTGGACATTCTTACCAGCTACTCAGCGAGGTCGAGGAATACGATGGTCGAAGGGTTGCCGACGGGTGTGTATTTTCCGGTGAACTTCAGTGTTCCCAATTTTTGATCCACCCTAAAAACGGCAATGTTGTCGCCGCGTTGATTACAGGAGTAGAGGAATTTTCCGGTTGGATCGAAATTGAAACTGCGCGGGTAGTCGCCCCGGGTCCACTCATCGGCGACGAAGGTCAACTCACCGTTCTCGCCGATCGAGAAGATCCCAATGCTATCGTGTAAGCGATTGCCGGCATAGACAAAGCGGCCATCCTCGGAGACTAAAATCCCGGAACAGAAATTACTTCCGGCGAATCCCGGCGGCAAACTGGAAATTGTCTTTCTCTGACTCAACTTTCCGTGGGCAGAATCGTAGTCGAACAAGACGATGGTAGACCCTTCCTCTTGCAGAGAATACAACCAGCGCCCGTTGGGATGGAAATGGAAGTGTCGCGGCCCGTCGCCCGGCGGCAAGGAGACCGAAGCCGGGTCGTTCGGCGACAGAAGACCTTTTTCGTCATCGAATTTCCAGAGGTAAATTTTGTCCAATCCCAGATCAACGTGAAGTACGAATCGCCCGGAGGGGTCGGCTTCGATCATGTGCGCATGAGCCAGGTCGTGCCCGCTGATGGCGAAGCTCCCCGGCGGTGCGTTGGTGGCTTTGGTCGGCCCAATTTTTCCCTCATCCTTCTTGAAGTCGCTGGCCGGTCCGAGACTGCCATCGGGTCGAATCGGTAAGACAACCACCGAGCCGCCGAAATAGTTGGCCGCCAACACGAACTTGCCGGATGGGTGCACGCTCAGATGGGCCGGGCCCTTTCCTCCGGAGCTCACGGAGTTGAGCAACTTCAGGGTCCCGTCGGTTAGATCGATCGCGAAGGCGCTGATCGAGCCCGCTTCGTTTTTCCCAATCCGCTCAGTCTCGTTGGCCGAATAAAGGCGCGTCTGATCGTCGTTAAAAGCGAGCGCACTCGGGCTCGTCCCCATCTCGTGCAAGCCGCAGGGCGTCATCGCCCCAGTATCGCGATCGACCTGAAACAGATGGATGCCACGACCATTTCCAGGAGGCAAATCCACTTGGGTCGACAGGACGTTCTTCAGCGGCGAGGTGTAAGTCCCCACATAGGCGATGAGCGGCCGCTCGGTATCGCCATCCTGCGCGTGGAGCACTTGTGATGAAGCGATCACCAGCGCTCCGCTGGCCAGCGTGGTTAGGGCTCTTAAAAATACGCGACGTGCTTGGGAGCTGGATCGTTTCATATGAATGCAGTATGTCGGGCAGAGAGACTCGGACGGAGTCCAAAGTAGAATTATCTCTATCCACAGGGGATCGAAGAGCCCGTCAAGGGCTTCCGTCATTGCGATAGTTTCTCCGCCACCTTGCGCAGGATCTCGTCTTCAGATTTTAATGCTCGCTCGACATCCCCCTTGGCCCGATCTCCCAGCAAGGCCACCAACTTCCGCAGGCAGGCGGCCTGATAGAAGCCTCGACCTGGGTTATTCTTGATCAAGGCCCGGCACGCCATCACACGTTGTTCGTCGGTCTCGATGACGGCCAGATCGCTTGCTAGTTTTTCATCCACGAAGGTGTGGAGGCTAACCAAGGGAGTCGGATAATCCTCTGCTTCCAGAAGTGCGATGATCTCCTCGAGCACCTTGCGTCCCTCGCTCTCCGGTTTGAACTTCGTCCTCAGGATCTTGATGCGGTCGAGGTAGGGTTTCGCACTCCCTCCGTATCCTTTCAGAATCTTCCAACGGTGTGGCAAGCGGTCCCCAAGGCCCCAATCCTTGAGGTCAATCGATTCTAGCGCCAAGGGAACCCCCTCCGCGATGCGATGCTCCAGCATGAGATCAAGGGCATACTGGCGCGCTTGGTCGCTGAACATACGGTAGTGTGGCGCGGGCTTGGCGACCGCGTCGTGGACCTCCTGTGCCATTCCACCGAGGTCCTCTCGCGAAAAATGGACAAAGGCATAGGCTGCAGTCCCACGGGTCCGCCCCCCCGGAACCCGCAACAGCTTGGCCAAGGCCGGATGCAGAAGCTCGCGGTCCACTCCCTCGAGCGGATCGCCCTCCTCAGCAAGAACCGGGAGCAAGCCATCGAAGTAGAGTGGCGCCACGCGGCCCGCGTCGTAGCCGATGGCAAAAGCCATGGCCTGCTGAACCGGCCGCATCTCACCATCTTCCTCGCGAGCCAGCACAGCCTCCAGCAACTCCGGCATCACCTTGGCGGCTGGCTTATTGACCCGGGCCAAGGCATAGCTGGCCGCAATGGCAACGGCCGGATCGTCCCCAAGGGATCGCGCCAGTGCCTCCACCGCAGCCCCGGCTTTCCTCCCCTGGTGGCCCAGGGCCGCGCACGCTCCCGCCCGGGCTTCGAGCGTGTCGTTCTTGAGTAGTTCCAACAACTGCTTCGTAAAGTTCCCCTCCTTTTTCGCAAGGAGCCTCGCGATCCACTCGCGGCCAATGGGCGACCAACTATTCAAGCTGGAGATCAGTTTCTCCGCATCCACCACATTCGGATTTTCGAGACGCCAACGACCAGCTGCAATAGTCTCCGCAACCTCCTCGCTACTGAGTAAGGGTTGATCACTCATCCCTTTCCCCGTGAGGTAGAGTGCCCGCAGTGGCAGGCTCGCTATGAGAACCTGCGCGACGGTCGGATCGAGCAGTCCCTTCCCGTAGATCCCTCCGAGCTGCTGATAGACAAAGCCTCCATCGCCTTTGCGCGTAAGAGCGTAATACCATCGTAACTCCTTCTGGAAGGCCGCCGCCATTTCCGGACCACCGCAATGCGCACCCAGGACGTCCCAAAAATAGCTGTAGGAGTTCCCACTGTGGCCATACTCCATCGTGTTGGAGAGCGAGGCCGTCAGTCGGGAAAAGAAGCGTGTCCCGGGCTCATCATCGAGCAAGCGGAACGCCACCGCCGCAATTCCGTTTTTGCCATTCCCCGACATCCCATTCCTCCCATTGGCATAGATCTCCAGGCTGGGTCGGTGAAAGCCATAGCCGATCGAGCCATGTCCCACGAAGCTGCCGAAGAATTGAGCTCCGCGGGCAATGGCTTCCTCGATCTCGGAATGCTCGATCCCGCACTTGCGCGCCAGGATCAGAGAGAGGAAGCACGGTAAACCCGCCTGATTGACGGCACCGTATCCGCGCAAGCGCCCGT
>OJBA01000126.1_pt1 | contig 9904 bp, 8 predicted proteins | sample 1590141 | NCBI WGS metagenome assembly OJBA01 (sample SAMN05416722, study PRJEB24817) | seawater metagenome | isolation source: Sea water | place: Canada:Atlantic | collected 2013-07
TACGAGATCAGCCTCGGTCTCGTGGGCTCGGAGATGTGTATAAGAGACAGACATGCGACAGGCGGCGCGATTAACGTGGGTAATTAAGCCTTTGTCGTTCACGGTAATTACCCCTTCATTCATGCTCTTAAGGATAGTCGACAGTTGGTCACGTTCAGTCTTTATAATGTTAAAGCGTTGGGCTGAGATATCAGCCATTTTATTAAGAGAACGAGCTAATTCCCCAATCTCGTCTCGTCTGTGGCTAGGAATACGCAGTTGGTAGCGGCCCTGAGCATAGTTGTTTGCAATAATGGTCATTTGCCGCAACGGTCGAGCAAAACTCATAGCCAACCAATAACCAATAAATAAAGCAATTAAAGTGGTGAGACTCGCCGCAATAATGATAACTCTGCGCAAATAATTAATTTCCTCATCGATGCGCTCGGTAGAGAGGGCGGTGCGTATAAAGCCTAAATTAGAATGACTGTCCATGGCTTTTATAGCCACATACAACATGGGTTTTTGCAATGTTGTGCTGTAGCGTCTCGATTCTCCAACCCTAGATTGGGTAGCAGAAATGATTTCAGGTCGGGAGAGGTGGTTGTCCATCCTATCAAACCTGAACTCAGAATCAGCCATTACCACACCATCTCTGGTTAGCAAGGTGACACGAGTTGCAATACGATCACCAATTTGTTGGACCATCTGTTGGATTTGATTTTGAGATTGGGTATCTATGTCGGCGAAGGATTGCCGCAAAATAAAGGCTTGGCTGGATAAATTGTTGCGAATATCTTCTAGGCTTGCCTGCTCTATTTGGCGCTGCACCATAAGGCCAACAATCAACATACTAAACAAAATGACTAGGGCAAAGCCAGCGTAGAGTTTTAAGAATATGGGTGAGTGGCGCATGCTACAAGACTTCGTTTAAAAGGGTTTCAGTAAAATTAGGATCACAACGGTAACCCACACCCCGTACGGTTTCGATTGCAGTTGAAGCTTTACCCAATTGCTTGCGCACACCACGAATATGCACATCAACATTACGATCCACAACCTCAGATTGCTCACCTAAAGCTGATAATATGAGTTGCTCCCGTGAAAACGCCCGGCCCGGTTGGGCCATTAATGTGTGTAACAATTTGAATTCGGTAGTGGTTAGTTTGAGTGTCTGTCCATTTAGATCACAAGTGTAAGCTTCTAGGTTGAGTGATAATGAACCTATTGAGAGTATTTTGGTGGACGGGGTTCGGCGTAATGCGACTTTAATCCGAGCCAACAGTTCGGCTTGGCTAAAAGGTTTAGTGATATAGTCATCTGCACCATGGGTAAGGCCACTTATAACATCCACTTCTTCACTGCGTGCTGACAACATAATAATAGGAATAAGCTGTGTTTTAAGATCTGCCTTTAAGCGCTCACAGACCTGCATACCGGAGAGTCCAGGAAGCATGATATCAAGCAATATTAAATCAGGAGTTTGCGTTTGAGCCAATGCTAAACCGTTAATGCCATCACTGGCTAAGGTCAGTTTATACCCAGCCCGCCTAAGGTTATAAGCGATAATCTCCTGGATATCAACTTCATCTTCGATGCATAAAATATGTTGAGTATTGGTCATAAGTTGTTATTTCCCGATACAAAATGACCCAAATATACGGCCCAATAAGTCATCACTAGTGAAACTACCAGTAATCTCGTTCAAGCATTCTTGGGCCAGACGTAGGTCCTCAGCTAGCAACTCGCCAGCCTGACTGTAAGCCAGTTGTGAGGACCCTTCCTGTAATAGAAGTTGACAACGTTGCAGCGCATCGATGTGGCGTCTCCTGGCGCTAAAGCCGCCCTCCAATGTCGTTTGGTAGCCAACTACTTGTTTGAGTTGACGTCTCAGTAAATCAAGGCCTTGGCCATCTTTCGCGCTCAAGTAAATACAGTCTACACCATCGACTTGAGTTAGTTGAGGGAGTCCTTCTGAGAGGTCTATTTTATTACGAACTAAAGTCAGTTGGCTAGGCATTGGTTGCGCACCCATTAACTTCTGCCAGTGGTCTTTGGGTTTGCGATGGTCTTGGGCTTCTTGTAATAATAACACCTGATCGGCCTGACCAATGGCTTCAATCGCACGTTCAATGCCAATCTGTTCTACCCTATCTGGACTGTTACGCAAACCAGCCGTATCAATAATGTGTAAGGGTAGGCCATCGATATTAATAGACTCTTTTAAAATATCTCGGGTGGTGCCGGCAATGTCTGTGACAATGGCTCGGTCTTGTCCCGCAAGGGCGTTAAGTAGGCTTGACTTGCCAGCATTGGGCGCCCCTGCAATCACGACTTGCATACCTTCTTGCAATAGGCTGCCTTGTTGGGCACGCTCTAATAGTTGATGTAAGTCTGACTGCGCCTTAGCCAATAAGTTAGCGACCTTACCATCTGCTAAAAAGTCGATTTCTTCCTCGGGAAAATCGATCGCTGCCTCCACGTATAATCTTAGGTAGATTATATTTTCAACCAAAGTGTTAATTTGGCTAGAAAAGACCCCCTGTAATGAACGCAAGGCGTTTCTAGCAGCTTGCTCTGAGCTAGCATCGATTAGGTCAGCAATGGACTCTGCTTGAGCTAAATCCATTTTGTCATTCAAAAAAGCGCGTTCTGAAAACTCTCCAGGTCTGGCAATACGTGCCCCTAAAAGAATGAGTTCACGTTGCAATAGGTCCATGACAATTTGGCCACCATGACCCTGAAACTCAAACACATCCTCACCCGTGAAAGAGTCTGGACCTTTGAAATAGAGGCTGATGCCAGCATCAATCTGTTCCCCGTGTGTGTCTAAAAAGGGTCCATAGTGGGCGTGGCGAATTTGACTTTGGTTGTGGCTTAGTTGCTGACCATAGGCAAGAGCCTGTGGACCCGATAAGCGAATAATACCCACGCCGCCTCTGCCTGGAGGAGTGGTCTGAGCACAAATAGTGTCTAGATCTGATTGCATTGTGGTCGGGCCTCCAGTATTCAAAAGCAGCATTTAATATATACAAAAAAGGCCTCTAGGGGAGGCCTTTTTTTGTTATTACGAGGGTGACGTTAATGCTTGCGCTCAGCCATTGACTTTTCAATGCGCTTGGTAATGATGTACTGTTGAGTGATCGACAATACGTTGTTGCAGACCCAGTACAAAACAAGGCCAGCAGGGAACCAGAGGAAGAAGACCGTAAACACGACGGGCAACATCTTCATTATTTTAGCCTGCATAGGGTCTGGAGGTGTTGGGTTAAGCATTTGTTGGATGAACATGGTAGCACCCATGAGTAAAGGCAACACAAAATATGGGTCTTGTACTGAAAGATCTTGAATCCAAAGAATAAATGGTGCGTGCCTTAGCTCGACTGTTTCCATTAACATCCAATATAAACCAATAAAGACGGGCATCTGAATGATAATGGGGAAGCAACCACTTAAGGGATTTGCCTTTTCCCGCTTATAAAGCTCCATCATCCCTGCTGACATTTTTGCGCGGTCGTCACCAAACTGTTCTTTTAATTTAGCAATTTCAGGAGCTAATGCACGCATCTTGGCCATGGAACGATATGAAATGGCCGAGGGATAGAAAAAGAAGGCTTTGACGCATAAAGTGACCAGCAAGATGGCTGTTCCCCAGTTTCCAACAAAACCAAACATAGTATTCAAAAGCCAAAATAACGGTTGAGAAACCCACCATAGCCATCCGTAGTCAACGACAGGGTCTAGATTTTCCGATATCGCTTCAAGATCCGCCTGTATCTTGGGGCCCGCGTAAAAATCAGCTGATGTGGAGCCAGACTGTCCAGCTTGTAGCTCCAATGCCGGACTAACAAAACCGGCGATATAGTTATTTTTGCTGACTCGGGTACTGTAGTTGTGTTGTTGCTCTGGATTAGGCACCCATGCACTAACAAAGTAGTGCTGCAACATACCAACCCATCCCCCTGGAGCACTGCGTTGCAGATTAAGGTCGTCCATGTCATCAAAATCGTAGCGGTAATATTTATCGTCTGGGAATGAAAATGCGGGTCCTAAGTAAGCTGACATGCCCATACCACCGGAGGCACTCGGATCGCTAGAACGGTCACGTTTAATTTGACCAAACAGGTTAGCTGACCAAGGCTGGTTGCCACGGTTATCAACGGCATAAGTTAGATTGACTAAATGACTGCCTCGGGCAAAGGTATAAATCTTGTTGATTACTGCACCATTATCATCAGTGAGGCTCAATACAATCTGTAATTCCTGCTGGCCATCTTCGAGTTGGTATGATGATTGGGCTGCACTAAATATGGGACGTGATTTAATGTCAGTACCATTGACGCCAATAAGTCCACTTTGGGCTACGTAAGTGCGCTGTTGATTTTGTTCTAAGAGGGTGAAAAGTACATCTGGGTGATCCATTTCTGCTAAGTATTGAACTAGAGAAGCTTGGATGATGTCGCCACCTTGGGTATCAATAACGACTTCTAAAGTGTCAGTTTTAACCTCGATAAGGTTACCACTAGTCGCGTTATCTGTTTGTGTAACTGACACTGCTGTGTCACCACTAGGGGGGGTAGCCACTGCAAAGTCTGTACTAACCGGTGCTACATCATAGGCAGAAACACTGGTGACTTGTTGAGGAGCAAGGGCTTCGGTACCATAATCTTGGTTCCACTGAAGTACCATCAAGTAAGAGATGATGGCGACACCCGCGATTAGAATAATGCGTTGAAAATCCATAGAAACAAATCGTCATTAGTTGTATTGTAAAGGAGATTGATTATAATGCTTGTTTGACTATTGGCAATGGCCAGTCAGTGCATGAGGACAAAAACTAGCCACTTTGGGCAGTTTTTTTACGTAATCTTGCCCATTGCTTAATAATTAGCCGATGAACTGCGTCATTATCGAGTTCACCTAAACCTTTTCTGGACAAGATAACAATGTCTAAAGGAAGGGAAAATTCGTTGGTTTGAGTGCAAAGAATACGAAAGCTGTCCCTGACAATGCGCTTTATACGATTGCGGTGCACTGCAAGCTTGATGCCTTTTTTGGCAATCACCAAGCCAATGCGGGAATGAGCGTGTAAACTGGTGCGTGCTAGTATCAGTATGTGTTGATCTGAGACCTTGAAATCGGCTTGATCAAACACTCTTCGAAAATCCCCAGCGTTCAACAGGCGCCGTTGCCGGGAAAAATCGAGTTCAGACATACGTTAAGTAGGTGAAAGTCGCTTACGCGCTTAGGCTCTTGCGGCCTTTGGCACGGCGAGCATTAATAATGGCCCGACCACCTGGAGTTGACATACGTGCACGGAAACCGTGAGTGCGCTTGCGCTTTAAGACGCTAGGTTGAAACGTTCTTTTCATGATCGGTCTCGCAAAAATAGTTAGTTGCCAAAGGTTTGGCGATGAAAATCTAGGGACGAAATTATATTAGAGGAAAAATCTAATAGCAAGCCTGATTTACTGTTTAGGCTATAAAATTATCCGATAGGTGTAATTTACTTTGACTAAGCCTAAAAGTTAGGACTTATATTGCCTTACTGCGGTTTTGCCTGTGGATAACTTTAGGCACTTGGTGATAAAATAAAGAGGTTAATGATATTAATTAAAGCCAGCTTAAGGCTTTAACAATCCAGTTTAAAATGGCTCCTATTAAAAATGGCTCAAGCGATTTGGCAACAGTGTTTGGCGTGTCTTCAAGATGAATTGCCCAGTCAGCAGTTCAACACTTGGATTCGACCGTTAAACGTGAATGAAAACGGTCGGATAATCCAGTTGGTAGCTCCCAATCGGTTTGTACAGGATTGGGTCAGAGATAAGTACTTTTCTAGAATCCGTGAATTGGTAGCAGATTACGCTACTGATGCCACTCAAGATATTGAATTGGTTGTAGCTTCGTCTGCCGTGTCTTTCCAAAGTCAACCGAGTGGATCAGTTACTACTGCATCGCCAGCCGCCGCAGTGTTTAATTCGACAGTGGCCATTCCCGTTAGCTCAAGGGCAAACAGCCCCATTATTCAGCCTCTTTTTAATGGTAATCTTAGGCCAGATCGTGTGGTTCAGGTTGAGGGCTCGGTACGACATCAGAGCTACTTGAACCGAGCGTTCACTTTTTCCAGCTTTGTACAAGGTAAGTCCAATCAGTTGGCTCTAGCTGCAGCTAAGCAAGTCGCAGAAAACCCCGGTAGTTCGTATAATCCTTTGTTTCTTTACGGTGGCGTTGGCCTAGGTAAAACCCATTTAATGCATGCGGTGGGAGCAGCTTTGATAGAGCGCAACCCCAATGCAAAAGTAGTGTACCTGCATTCTGAGCGCTTTGTTGCAGATATGGTGAAGGCCCTGCAGCTCAACGCGATCAACGAATTCAAGCGTTTTTACCGATCGGTGGATGCGCTGCTAATAGACGACATACAATTTTTTGCTGGCAAAGAGAGGTCGCAAGAAGAGTTTTTTCATACTTTTAATGCTCTTTTGGAGAGTGGCCAGCAGATGATCTTAACGTGTGATCGTTATCCAAAAGAAATAGCAGGTTTAGAAGACCGTTTAAAATCGCGTTTTGGTTGGGGACTAACAGTCGCTGTGGAGCCGCCCGAGTTAGAAACTCGAGTGGCCATATTGATGAAAAAAGCCGCTGAAGGCAATATTGCTCTGCCTGAAGATGCGGCTTTCTTTTTAGCAAAAAAGATTCGTTCAAACGTGAGAGAACTCGAAGGAGCCCTTAAACGAGTGGTGGCAAACTCGCATTTTACGGGTGAAGCGATTTCCACTGCGTTCGTGAAAGAGTCACTACGGGATCTGTTGGCGCTGCAAGATCGAAAGGTCAGCATTGATAATATCCAGAAAACTGTGGCAAGCTATTATAAGATTAAAATTGCTGATATCTTATCTAAACGTCGGTCACGGTCAGTAGCTCGCCCTCGTCAGTTGGCAATGGCGTTGGCCAAAGAATTGACTAATCATAGTTTGCCGGAGATCGGCGATGCCTTTGGTGGACGAGATCATACAACGGTCTTGCACGCTTGCCGGAAAATAAAAGAATTACGAGAAGCAGATCGTGACATTCACGATGATTATGATAACTTATACCGCACGCTAACTGTCTAAATTGATAGTTGCTTGAGCCAAAACCGTGAACAGGATTGTAGTATGAAATTTACCATCAGCCGAGAAGCCTTTTTGAAACCCCTAGTTTTGGTAGCAGGAGTTGTTGAGAGACGTCAAACTTTGCCTGTGTTAGCTAATATTCTGGTCGTGGTTGAGGGGGACCAATTGACGTTAACGGGCACAGATTTAGAGGTTGAGTTGGTTGGGCGGGTGAGTTTAGACCAACCGGGTGAGGATGGCGGTGTCACCATTCCAGCGCGCAAGTTGATGGATATTTGTAAGTCGCTACCAGACCACTCTATGATCGAAGTCATGCTCAATGATGAGCAAGTTTTAGTGCGATCTGCGCGCAGTAAATTTAAGTTATCCACATTACCAGCAGCAGATTTTCCAAACGTAGAAGACAGCCCTGAGTCGTTTGAATTTGAGGTGTCGCAGATGGGTCTTAAGCAGTTAGTAGACCAAACCGGTTTTGCGATGGCTCAGCAAGACGTACGCTACTATTTAAATGGTATGCTGTTCGAGATTAAAGATAGTGAATTGCGCACTGTGGCAACCGATGGTCACCGCTTAGCTACGAGTGTTATGCCGGTTAGTCTGCCAGACCAAGCTGCACAACAATTAATCGTTCCACGTAAGGGTGTATTAGAGCTTGCGCGCCTGATGACAGACGAAGATGGTACCGTGCGGCTAGTCATAGGCGCGAGTCACATTCGAGCGTTTACTAATGATTTCATCTTCACGTCTAAACTAGTTGATGGTAAGTTTCCAGATTATGAGCGCGTATTGCCACGTAATGGCGACAAGTTGGTGCTTGTTGATCGCTTGGCAATGCGTGGTGTACTCAGTCGTGCAGCGATCCTGTCTAACGAGAAGTACCGAGGCGTCCGCATGACGGTGAGTGATACGAATTTGCAGGTGGTGGCTAATAATCCAGAGCAGGAAGAGGCTGAAGAAAGTTTGATGGTCGATTATCAAGGGGCCCAAATTGAGATTGGTTTCAATGTAGGCTATGTGCTTGACGTGTTAAATGTCCTGCATAGCGATCAGGTAAAGATTACCTTGAGTGACTCGAATTCAAGTGCTTTGCTCGCTGATGGTGGTACGGGTGCAGCACAATATGTGATCATGCCGATGAGGCTTTAGTTGCGGTTAAAACCTATGTTACTTTTGAGGTTCCATTAGCCTTAATCACTGCGTGTTATGCACAGCTTTTGATAGGTTTTATGCACAGGAATTTTAGCTTATGTCTCTACAGCAACTAAGCGTTCAGCGGTTGCGTAATCTGCATCAGGTTGAACTTCAATTTGATGCAGGCATTAATCTACTATATGGCTTAAACGCGAGTGGTAAAACCAGCGTCTTAGAAGCCATTCACATGCTGGCATTGGGTCGGTCTTTTCGTAGCTTGAAGTTAGCGTCTGTCATTGGCGATGGTCATATCGATTGTCTTTTGTTCGCCAAAGTTAAAAATGCTCAAGGGGTGAGTGATTCCTTGGGAATGACGCGTCGCCTAGATGGTAATCATAGCATACGCCTGAATGGGGAGAACCTTGGGTCAGTGGCTGAGCTTGCCAGTTTATTACCCATACAGCTAATCGATCCGAATAGTTCGAGCCTCATTGAGGCGGGTCCTAGCGTTCGAAGGCAATATTTGGATTGGGGCGTGTATCACCATAACCCGAACTTTTTTAGCCTCTGGAAGCAGGCCCAAAGACTATTAAAACAGCGAAACAGCGCTCTTAAACGTGGTACAATGAGCGCTGATGTAAGGGCTAGTTTTGATCCTGGCTTGGTGCAGGCCGCAGAACAGTTAAATGAGCTCAGAGCGGCGTATTTGAGGCTTCTCGAGCCAGTATTTTTTGAACTCTTGTCTGGCTTAGTTGATTTACCAGACTTAACGCTGGGTTATTATTCAGGCTGGTCAGCGAATCGTCATTATGCTGATATTCTTGAAGAGACATTGGTGCGTGACTTGCAGCTTGGCTACACACAGCGAGGGCCTCAACGGGCAGACATCAAGTTCACTTTGCATGGTGTTAATGCAGTTGAACGTCTGTCTCGAGGCCAGCAAAAGTTGGTGGTAATTGCGCTTAAGCTTGCGCAAGGCAAATTATTGAGTGAGTTAGAAGGCCGGAAGTGTGTATTTTTGGTAGACGATTTAGCGGCAGAATTGGATTGGACGCATCGGCAGGAAATCTGTAAACAGTTAATTGATTTAGAGACACAGGTGTTCGTCACGAGTGTTGGAGCCGATGAGCTAAAAGAGTGTTGGCCCAAAGAAGTGAAGGTTAAAATGTTTCACGTGAAACATTGATAATTTTTTATGTGATTTAATAAATAATCAATGATCGCACTTCACGTATAATATTTTTGATAAGAGTGTGAATTTTTGGAATATCGAAGATCCCCTTTATTTTCCAATGCAGAAGTCATTGAAAATCACATCTAGCAGGTCTTCAACATCAACCCGGCCCGTGATCTTTCCTAATGCCGCGCACGCGGTCCGCAAATTTTCCGCTGCTAATTCGGGGTGTTGGATGAGGGAAGGGATCTCCTCGAAGCGACTTAGCGAACTCAAGCATTCATGCAATGCTGTGCGATGACGCTCACGGGTTAAACTGGGTTGTTCAGACAATTCAAAACGATCTTTAACTCTGGATTTTAAGATATCAAGCAGAACTGAAACCCCCGCCCCGGTTAGAGCTGATATGTTTATGGTTTGAGCTTTTGGAAGATCGGCAACACCAATATCCAAGTCAGATTTGTTTAAAGCGATAAGCGTTTGAGTGTCTATTAATGCCAGTATTTCC
>OJBA01000127.1_pt1 | contig 9851 bp, 9 predicted proteins | sample 1590141 | NCBI WGS metagenome assembly OJBA01 (sample SAMN05416722, study PRJEB24817) | seawater metagenome | isolation source: Sea water | place: Canada:Atlantic | collected 2013-07
CTACACTATCCTCTTCGTCGGCAGCGTCAGATGTGTATAAGAGACAGCTACTACAGAGGGTACCTTTTCTGTCGAACTCACCGCCTCCAACGCCATCGGGACGAGTAACGGCGAGGTCATAATTTCCATCGAAGCCCGCATTCCCACTCCTCCCGTCATTTCCAGTGCAACGAGCGCCTCCGGCATCAGTCAATTGCCCTTCAGCTATCAAATCGAATCAAGTCACTCGCCAACCTCTTACCAGGCGAACCCTCTACCTCCCGGCCTCACGCTCAACCCCGGCAGCGGTCTCATTTCCGGAAGTCCCACGACCGTCGGTTCCACCTCGGTGACTCTCACCGCAAGTAATTCCGATGGCAGTGACAGTGCCTCGCTCTTGATCAACATTCAGGCTCCGGGGAGCGGTCCCCTGGCCCAGGGACTGGATACCACTGGATTTATTTTTGAGACCTCTGGCACCGGTGAATGGTTCTTGGATACCGCGACCTCCGTCAATGGATCCGACTCGGTCGCTTCCTCGAACATCAGCAACAATGGGTTCGCGACTTTTTCTACGACAATCACCGGGCCGGGACTCTTTACTTTCGCATGGAAAGTCTCGAGCGAGGAAAGTTACGACTTCCTCAGCGTCTCGCTTGACAGCAATGAGCAAAACACCATCAGTGGAGATATCGACTGGACCGAAACGGCCCTTATCATTCCCGAGGGGGTCCACACCGTGAGTTGGACCTACGAGAAAGACTTCCTCGACAGCATCGGAGACGACAAGGGCTGGGTCGATCATCTGCGCTTCACTCCCGGTAATTTTTCAAGAACCTTGGGCCAAGCCCTCGACTACCCAGGCCTCGTTTGGACCAGCGGTGGAGACAAGCAATGGACCGGACAGGTTAATCTCAGCCAGAATGGTGAGGACTCCGCCCAAACTGGGAATATCAACGACAATGAGGACTCGGTCTTACAAGTCGAACTGGAGGGCCCAGGCACCTTTTCCTTCTACTACCGCGTGGACTCGGAGGAAGACTTCGACTTCCTGCGCTTCACTTTGGATGGCACGGAACAGTTTGCCGCAAGTGGAGATGTTTCTTGGACTCAACGGATTGTCTCGATTCCAGCCGGATCTCACACCCTGAGCTGGAGATACGAAAAAGATGAATTCGAGCTCGATGGGGCCGACTCGGCTTGGGTCGATCAGGTCCTATGGCAGCCCGACGAAATCAGTAGCTATCAGCAATGGAGCAACTTGAATTTCTCTCTCGATGAGCAAGCCGACCCTGAATTAGGAATGGAATCAGCCGACGCAGATCGTGATGGTCAGGCGAATCTTTTGGAGTATGCCTTCGATACCGACCCTTGGACCACTGATCCACAAATCGGACCACAGATGAGCCGCAATGGCACTAACATCTCAGTCGATTTCAGCATCGATTCTGCCAAAGACGATATCTCCTATCGTGCCGAGTCATCATCGAATATGAGCGATTGGAGCGAAATCCCCTCCACTCTTATTTCCGCAAGCGGCACTATTCAGAACCGGCGCGTCACTCAAACTCAAAGCGAAGAGAGTCTCTTCCTCAGAATTGTCGTTTTGCAAACACCTTAGTGATCTACAAAGCCACCCGCTCGCGCACCATTTGAGTCAACAAGGAGCGAGCATCACGCATGAGTGTCTCAAGCGGAAGATCGAGATCCTTCAGCGCAAGAGTTTGATCAAAAAGCAGCTTCGCCTCATCGGTGACTTGCCCCGCGATGCCGATGACCTTCTTGCCCGCCTTTCGTGCGAGAGCAGCGACACCCGCTGGTCCTTTTCCCTCGAGAGTCTGCTCGTCCAGCGATCCTTCCCCGGTGATGACGAGATCCACCCCTGCAATCTGTTCCTCGAGCTTGAGTGCTTCCGAAACAAGCTCAAAGCCACTCACTATTTCCGCATCACAAAAATAGCGCAGACCAAATCCGAGTCCCCCTGCAGCGCCCGCTCCCAGAATATTGGAATCACAATCTAACAGCGAAGCAACATGAGACAGCGCCTTCTCCAATTCGGGAAGTTGATCCGGCTTGGCCCCTTTTTGAGGACCAAAAATAGAGGTCGCCCCCTGGGGTCCAAGCAAAGGATTGGTCACATCACAGGCCACCGTAATGGGCGGAAGATCGATGCGACCCGATTGATCGATCTTTTGAATCTCCAAAAAAGTAGCGGGAACTGGAAGCACCGGCTGCCCCTCGGAATTCGTGAAGATCACTCCAAGCGCTTCGGCCATCCCCACTCCGCCATCGTTGGTGGCAGAACCGCCGATCCCCACGAGAAGTCGCTTCGCTCCATGCTGCTCGATCGCATGGCGCATGAGCTGCCCCGTGCCATAGGTATTGCTAAAAAGAGGATCCTGCTCCGCCTCGTCGATGCGCCAAAGTCCGCTAGCGGCTGACATTTCAATCACCGCAGATCCATCCGGCAAGAGGGCATATTCAGCGGCCACTTCACGACCAAGGGCGTCACGGCATTGCGCCATGACCTTTTCTCCACCGGCCACTGCCAGAAGAGCATCAACAAATCCCTCGCCTCCGTCGGCAATGGGACAAAGTTCGCAGTCGTGTTCAGGGAGGCCCGCCGCAATTGCTTCGCAAGCCTCAATCGCGCTAAGCGACCCTTTAAATTTATCGCAGGCAATCAGTATTTTCATGACTAATAAGGTAAGATTTTGAGCTTACTCGCAAGCCACATCGATTGATAAGGAGCAAATCTGAGTTCGGTCATTTCCTCACTAAGATCTTGGCCACTTAAGAGATCAAACCACTCATCAGTCGTCACGAGATTGACACTCGTGAGCGGAATAATCTTCTCCTTGTCAGAAAGATTGTGGAGGCAGAAAATATTTTGACGGCGATCCAGCGATTGCCTCCAGAGTCCAAAAACCTCTTCCCCCAGGTGAAGGGTAAATTGCGTCGCATTGGGATGAAATGAGCTTTGGGACGTTCTGATCTCAATGAGTTTCTTGAGTTTAGAAAGGACACGCGCGTGGGGATTCCCCGGATCGGCAAGGGCCTCTTCGAGCGCGGCAGCATCCCATTGATGGCGGTTGACATGACGATTGTGCCCCGATGCCTCCGCCTTGGCCTCGTCATTCCGAGTACCCAAGAGGCTGTGGATATAAAAGGCCGGCATCCCTTCCAATGCCAACAAGACAGAATGTGCACAAAGGAAGCGCGCTTCGCCCAGACCATCGTCACCCTGAAATGCGTCAAAGAGGCTAATATTGATTTCGTAGGGCCGCGTTGACCCATCAGGAAGGGTCCGCTCGGAAACTCGACCGCCATTCGACTTCATCTTTTCCACCAGTTCGTCGATTTGTTCGATCCCGAGAAGCCCTTCAGCAGGCCGTAAACCAATGCCATCGTGTGAAGCGATAAAGTTAAAGTAAGTCGTCCCGGGTTGCGCCGGAGGCATGCTCATCAGCCATCGCCGCAGATAGAGACAGGTCCCGGTCGAGAGAGCATGTAAAAGAAGCGGAGGGAGGGAAAAATTGTAGATACTGTGGGCCTCGTTGAAGTTTCCGAAGTAGGAAAGATTCTCGCGATTGGGGATATTCGTTTCGGTAATGATGACCCCATCCGGCTTCACGTGCTCGATCAGAGTGCGGAACAAGCGGACAATCTCATGAGTCTGCCGAAGGTTGATACAGGAAGTCCCGATCTCTTTCCAAACGAAGGCGATAGCATCGAGTCGAAACATGGAAATACCGTGATCGAGATGCCCACGAATGATTTTCACCAACTCCAGTAGAAGCCGCGGTTCACGAAAGTTCAGATCAATTTGATCGTGCCCAAAGGTGCACCAAACATGCTTGTCTCCGGTGGGACGAAGAAGTGGTGTGGTGCGTGGCCGGATGACCGCAGAAAGATCTTCCTCAGGAGAAGCCTCGATAAAGAATGAAGCGCCCGGCTCCTCGCCCCGTTGATATTGCTGGAACCACTCGTGCGAAGCGGAGCAATGATTCACGACAAGATCCGACATCAGTCGATACTCGAAAGCGATCGCTTCGATGTCCTCCCAAGCACCGAGCTCTGGATTGACGCCCAGGTAATCAGAAACTGCGAACCCGTCATCAGAGGTCGAAGGAAAATAGGGCAGGATGTGCACCGTGCTCAGAATTCCTTCGAGATGTTTCCCTAAAAACTCATGGAGAACATGCAGGGGCTTGCCCTCCCCAACAATACTATCGCCATAGGTGATGAGAGTGACATCACGCTCAGACCAGTGATCGCTGTAGGGAACAGGTTCGTAAAAATGCTCACGCAGGTGCATCGCATCAACCAGTCCATCACGGAGAGCCTCGTGATCACCCTCTCCATATATGACGACGAGATGATTGGTGATCCTTTCTAAAAGCTGATCCAGAGGGCTCATCAGGAGACAGAAAATTCTTGATGATCAGCTTCCACAGCTTCCACGAGTCGTGGAAAAATATCCGGGAGGGCACTATTGACGCGGCTCCAACTTGGAATAAAGGGCCGCTCCATCGGGGAATCGACAAAGACCTTCCCGGCTCCGATGATATTCTGGGCGAAGAGTTCAACTGCCTTTTCTTCCTCGTGCACATCAATCTTCAGACCATTCATGAGCGCGTCATTTTTATAGCGCTCCACATAATCGAGAGCATTGCGGAAGTAAGCTGCCTTGACAGCCCTGAAGAAGGCTTTGTTCAGCACCTCTCCCTCGGTCGCTAGTTTTCGAAAAATAAGCTTACAGATATCAACTGACATCTTCGAGAGGCCCTTCGTTTGATCTTCAGCCGACACCTCCTGGTGCTTATGATCGTAACGATCTGCAATATCCACCTGACAGATGCGGTTCGGAGAATAGTTCCGGTACATCTCGGATAGGATCCCCACTTCGAGACCCCAGTCACTTGGAATTCGGATATCGGGAACGACGCCCCGACGGAAGGAAAACTCGCCCGCGAGCGGATATCGGAATTCATGTAAAAACGAGAGATAGTCATTCGCTCCCAGCACTTGTTCCAGGGAGCGAAGAAGAGGCGTGACGAGAAGTCGGGTGACGCGCCCGTTCAACTTACCTTCTGCCACCCGGGGATAATAACCTTTCGCATACTGGTAGCTGAAATTCGGATGGGCCATGGGATAGATGAGCCGAGCGAGCAAAGACCGATCGTAGGTCACGATATCGCAGTCATGCAGCGCGATCGCTTCCGCTTGGTCCCGGGCAATGGTGTAGCCCAAGCAAAACCAAACATTCCTCCCCTTCCCTGCCTCGACGGGAGAAAGCCCATGATCTTGCAGCTCGGCATCGATCGCGCGAAGACGGGGGCCATCGTTCCAAAGGACGCGCTTATGCTGCGGCAGTCCGTCAAAAAATTTAAGGGCGTGGCGGTATTCATCTTCCGAAGCCCGATCAAGGCCAATGGTGATTTCACCGAGATAGGGTACTTTTTTTAATTCCTCGACGATGTGAGGCAGCGCCTCTCCTTCGAGTTCCGAAAAAAGCGAAGGGAGAATGAGCGCCATAGGCCGCTTCTTCGAAAATTCGACGAGCTCGGCTTCCATCTCATCGATGGGTCGATCGGTGAGATTGTGAAGGGTGGTAATGCTTCCGCTTTGGTGAAAATCTGACATGAAATTGATTAAGATTGAGGGGAAAGTTCGTCGAGGAGAGGCGTCATCAGCTCAGCCCAGCCACTCGGCCCGTGCCCTTCACTCCGAAGAACGCGGGGGGCTTTACTCACTAAAAGAGGCATACTGCTGGCGTTAGGAATGATGCAGCCAACATCTGCCCGATCAAGCATCGTCACATCATTGGGACTGTCGCCGAGAGCAATCACGAAATTAGCTCCATAATATGAGCGCAAAATCTCGAGAGCCTTGCCCTTGTTGGTTGCTCCCAGGACATGCAAAAAGCGACCTCCCGCAAGGGCGGTCAATCCCCGGCGGGCAATTTCCTCACAGAAGCGCAGTTCTTGCTCCGCCGAATCCTTCCAGACAAGCGGTTCACTGAATTCGCGCTCCGACGCAAGAATGGCGTCTTCTTTCGCAAGACCGGTGTGCTCGATCACTCCGGTCAATCCCAGGTCTTGAAAGGTTTCAAAGTGAAACTCCTCCCTGAGTGAATCGAGGACGAGATTGATCTCCTCACGCGAGGACCCCAGAAGCTCATCTTCCCGATCTGGAAAAATAACGGCGGAGCCATTTTCGACCACAAAAGCAGCCTCATTAAAAAACCGATCCCGCATCGCGAGCCACTCCCCTCGCGTTTTGCTTGTGTTTGCCACCACCGGGATCCCAAGCGTCGCCAGCCTTTCCAAGACAGGAAGGACTTCCGAGTAGCTGTAATCGTGATGATCCAAGAGGCATCCATCGAGGTCAGTGACCACGAGAACCTTTTTATTTGGAGAAAAAACCATCGGCAGAGAGAGAGTCTAGCTTAGACTATGCCAAGATTCACTTCTGAATCTTGGGCAAGAAAAAAGCCCGTTTCAAAGTGAAGCGGGCTTTGTTGCTCTGATGAGAGAAAAAAATCCTACAAGCGATACTCGCCATCCTCATCCGTTCCAAACCATCCCAATTCACGGAATGCGCTGATGATTGGAATCTCAAGATGGTCGTCTTCGCCCTCGGCATACTCGATCGTTGCCTTACGACTCATGCCGCGCTCGGACTCGATACTGATGACGGTCTTTTCTCCGGTAAGATTGATCCAGTCACCCCAATCCTTTTTATCGTGAACTGCTTTAAGGTCGTATTCTTTCAAGGCAGCGACGACTTCGATGATCGAAGACGCTTTGTTTGTTTCGGGGATATGAACGACTGTTTCCATGTGCTGAAGAGAGAATCAACCCGACAGGCCATAACGGGCAAGCGAGAATCGCTAAAATTTTTCACACACTCACCCAAGAGCCTGAGCGATGGCTCTCCCAAGACTTCTCCGCAAGCTCTACTCCCTTGGCTCCTTCACGCAGAGTCCAGGGGAATGGTTCATCCCGCGCTATGTGTTTAAGGAAGAGCTCCCACTGCACTTTGAAGGCATTTTCACAAGGGCCTGGATCGACGATATCCCAGTTTGCATAATAGTCGATCGGACTGTCGACATCCGGGTTCCACACCGGTCTTGGCGTGTTCTCGAGACTCTGGGCCCAGCATTTTCTGAGGCCCACAATGGCACTCCCCTTCGTCCCATCCACCTGCATCGTTAACAAATCATCCCGTCGCACGCGCACACCCCAGGAAGAATTGAACTGACAAATGACGCCCGTCTTGGTCTTAAAGAGGGCATAAGAGGCATCATCTGCGGTGCACTGATAGGGTTGTCCGTCCTCGCCGATGCGCTCGGGGAGATGAGTCGCGGCATGAGTGAAGACGTCAGTCACTTCACCGAAGAGTTGATCGATAACGTAACGCCAGTGGCAGTGCATATCGATAATGATGCCGCCGCCGTCTTCGTTACGATAATTCCAGCTGGGGCGCTGGGGCGCCTGATTCTCATCATTTCCCGAAAAAACCCAGTATCCAAATTCACCGCGCACCGAGAGAATCTCTCCAAAGAAACCTTCCTCCTTCAGTTTTTTAAAGGCGAGAATTCCAGGGAGCCAAAGCTTATCCTGCACCGTGCCATTCTTCACGCCTGCGGCCTCGGCCACATCAGCAATGCGGTAGGCCTCCGATGACCGGTTCGCGGTCGGCTTCTCGCAATAAATATGCTTTCCGGCCGCAATCGCCTTCTCAAGAAACTTGATCCGATAAGGCGTGCCCGAAGCATCAAAGAAAATCGGATAAGCGTCATTCGCGAGCACTGCATCGAGATCAGTGGAATACTTCTTCACCCCATGTTCCTCAGCGAGCGCCTTCAGCTTCGCTTCGTTACGTCCAGTGAGAATGGGATCCGGCATCAGGCGGGTCCCGTCTGCTAGCTCCACCCCGCCTTGCTCGCGGATCGCTAAGATCGAGCGCACCAGGTGTTGGTTCGTTCCCATGCGCCCCGTGACGCCATTTAAAATGATTCCTATCGTTTCAGTGCTCATGATTTTGCTCGGTAAATTTGGTCGTATGAATGAAGAATGGTATCAAGAAATTCGTCCTGATCACGCGCCCACCATTTGGAGGAAAAAATCTCCACTTCGCGGAAGCCATCGAAGCCCGCCTCAGACATCAGCCTGTCGATTTCCGCAAGCTGACAGCAACCCTCGCCCATGATCCCGCGATCCAGGAGGATGTCGCTTTGATCGGGTTTGAAGTCGCAAATATGATAGGTGTCGAGCCAGCCGTTTTGCGACGCCCGATCGATCTGTTCTGCGAGATCGTGCTCCCACCAGACATGGTAAACATCCAAGGCAATGCCGACGTTCGCATGGTTCAGCTCCGCACAAAGATTATTAGCCACTTTCAGCGAAGAAATTCCAGAACGGTCCCCCGCGTAGATCGGATGCAAGGGTTCCACGAGGAGACGAACACCCAAGCCCTCCGCTTCGTCGGCAAGTGCCGCGATTCCATCGCGGATCTGTAGATAGTTCCCCCATGGTGTCTGACCCACCGTCGCACCACACACGAGCACGAGCGATGGCAGCTCAAGCATCGCAGCCTCCCGCAGAGCCTGCCGATTTTCTTCCAAGGCCGCATCACGCTCGGCCTTTGTTTTACCGGTAAAAAAGCCCCCTCTCACCAAAGAAATCCCCGTGAGTCCGGCATCATCCAAATGCTTGCTCACCGAACAAAGGTCTTCTCCCTCCAGCGTCTCGCGCCAAATGGAAATCCCGCCAATGCCGCGCTTGGCGTAGCCTTCAATGCATTCATCGAGGGACCACGGTTTGGTCGTAAAAGTATGAACTGCGAGATCTTGATAATTCATGTGCTTTGTCCTGTGAGAAGAGTGCCTTTGACGAGAATGGCCCGCTTGCGCACAGCTCCTTCCACGACTTCAAGATAGATACTACGCCCCGCTTCTTCCGCAAGTTGACGTATCGAAAGATCCACCGTAGTAAGAAGGGGAACGGTGACATCCCGGATGGGCGCGTTGTCGCAACCAGTCACACAAACGTCCTGAGGGATACTAAGCCCCGCCTCGCGCGCATGCTGCACGAGCAGCGAGCCGATGACATCATTCACCCCCACAAAGGTGCGGGTTCCGCATCGAAAACGCTTCTTCAGAGCCGGAGCCGTAAGTTCGTCCGGCGATGAAAGCATCCAAAGATCCACTTCCCGATCAAACGTCATCCCCAGCGCATCACAGGCCTTGGCAAAGCCAGACAGTCGCTCTTTCACAACGTCCTCGATCCCTCCGTAACCCACGAAGCAGCAGTTGCCACTCACCTCTTTCTCAAATAGGTGCTGCGCAATTTGCGCCATCGCATCTTCATGATGACTCACCACATGGGAAACACCACGCACCGACCGGTTCAAAACCGCCACCCGTGATCCGGCCTTTTCGATCTCCCGCAGCACCGGGGCCGAAGGACGATGAAAGGCGAAAATAAAAGCTTCAACCTCGCCCCCTTTTTTATGCGGAAACGGCACAAATCCAGAACCGCCATTTTCCACGATGAGGTTCACTCCCGCTGGACTCAATCCTCTCTGCAAGCCTTCTACCAAATCGGTAAAACTGTAGAAAAGACGCGCGCTTCGATTCCCTTCAGGAGGAAGCACCAGCTTCACCGTAAGAATGATCCGCTCCCTCGGCCGCTTCACCGAGCGGCGAATATAACCCAGTTCGCGAGCGGTCAGCTCAACCTGCTCACGCGCGGCTTCCCCAATCAGCGTGGACCCGGCCAGAGCACGCGAAACGGTGGCCTTGGACACGCCGGCCTTTTCCGCGATGGCTGCCATCGTCACTCCCTCACCTTTTTCCCTGTCTC
>OJBA01000133.1_pt1 | contig 9652 bp, 9 predicted proteins | sample 1590141 | NCBI WGS metagenome assembly OJBA01 (sample SAMN05416722, study PRJEB24817) | seawater metagenome | isolation source: Sea water | place: Canada:Atlantic | collected 2013-07
TACACTATCCTCTTCGTCGGCAGCGTCAGATGTGTATAAGAGACAGGTTCACAGAGGGTATTGACCTCGAGATACCTAATTGTGACATCAATCTCGCATTTTTTCCGTAACCACTTTTTCAAGCTGCTCATCGGCACTTAGGGAGCAGCCACAACGACGATCTTCAGAAAGCGGTTGACTGCGGATAAATCAACGGGAATGGACACCCGTTCGTAGCCACTTGGAACCCCGCTTTGGTCGGACCAAGCCGATGCACTTGCGGCGACCAAGGTCCAGTTTTTGAGATCGCTTGATTCCTCCACGGTCACCGCCGGAAGACCGGAAACCGCAGGCCGATTGAAAACATAGTGGCGTTACCCTCTTCGCTCTTCAGCGCAGCATCGTCCTCTACGATGTCACAAATACCCACTTCGAGTGGCTTCTGTCCCGCCATCTCTTAGGTCCATCACTGAACTCCAGTCTCCAAAGAGTGGAAGGATTAATCTTCTGAGATATTGAGACGAAAAAAACGCGCCTTATCTAGTAGAGTATCCTCCCAATCAGTAGGTTCTGAGGAGGTAAACGGCATACCAGTATTATTTGGAATATTCCAAGGTTCCCAAGAAAATAAGTCTGTTGAAGTTTCCACAAATATCCTTCTCTGAGGAAAATTAGGTCGTTTTATTGTGGCTAAATTTCCTAGGAGAGAAAAATTGAAATCGTAACGATCAAAATTCAAGGACGGATCTGTTTTTGTCAGAAATTCATAGTAATTATTACCGCCATCCGCATCAAAGTCGAATTCAGGTTCCCCCTCAGGAGAGGTGCTGTTCCCAAAATGGGTGATACGCCATTCGTTGTAGGTTTGGTGATTGGGGAGCTCTTCTTCGATCCAGTCTCTGATGAGCTGAACACCTGCTTGGTCGACAACAGACGAGCCAAATGGAGGCATGCGGGAGTAGCCGTTGCCCTCTGAGGCACGGTTAAAAATAGTGGATCTGATGGCTTGCCCAGGAACAAGTAATCGGTCGTCGGCATGGTGCGATTCACGAGTGGGTGCTCCGTTTACCATACCAGTAGCAAAGAGCTGAAGATGCGCCCGGGTGTCAAAATCGACGGGGGTATTGCCGTTGGATTGGTGACAGAAGCTGCAGTTAACATCAAGGTAGGAGCGGGCACGCACTCCAAGCGTATAGTCGGTCTCGTTGGCATGAGTATGACGTGGCATAGTAGAAGGATTTGCCAGTAAGTCCGTAAGATAACCTTTGGTCTTGAGTAGATCGATATAATTTCCTGTGCTTCCTTCAAGTTGACCATGGCGATTGAGTTGCCGGGTGTTGAAAGATAGAGAGGAACCTGCCTGGGTGTTGTGGCAACTCATGCATTGGGCGCGTGACGGAATTTGCCAATGTTGAGTGCTCTGAAATCCATCTTCTGTAATATCGAGATCAAATTCGACACCTTCATCGCTCACCAGAAAGGCTTCGGTTCCTTCTTCATTCCATCGGTATGAGACTCCGTATGCGGAGTCGTCGGTTTTTACAAATGCGCGTGTTTCGATACGTTTGGAAGTGGAGGGGTCGCCCCTTGTCGTTTCAAGATCAAAGTGTTTGATCCAGACCATACCGGATGGAAAAGTCCATGGAGCATCTTTATTGAAACCAACAGTATCCACTCCATTGGGAATAGAGAACCACCGTTGTTTGTCAGCATGATCCGACCAAAAGGGGAGGTTGACGTCATAGGGAATAATTCCTGGATTGGGTTCGAGGGTGGATAAGTCTGCAAAGAGCCCTGTTTGAGAAAGGGCCAGTGGCAATGTGTTAGTGGGTGTAGTCACTACTAACTTGCGGATAAGCCGGTCATGATAGTCAACTAGCAAGATGTCCTTGTTGGATGGATTGATTCCCATGGAAACTATGCCGGCTTCGCCAGTCAGACGCTCCAGGCTGGAGGCCCCGATATCGAGGTCGATTGCCCAGATGTCACCAGTGACATAATCGCAAAAAAGATACTTACCGTATAGGTTAGAAATATGATCACCTCGATAAACGAACCCGCCTGTGACAGATTTTCTAGGGCTGTGAGGGTAGGCGAATGTTGGAGAAGTGAAGACGCTGGTATTGCTGGGAGGAACAGATTTCGGGCCGCTAATGTCGCCTTCGAAATACGGCCAACCATGGTTTTCTCCTTTGTTGACAATAGAGATTTCTTCTCGCGCATTTTGGCCAACATCTCCGACGATGAGGCGGCCCGTCTGTTGATCAAAAGTGAATCTCCATGGGTTTCTGAAGCCGATGGCAAAGAATTCCGTGCGCACGTCGACAGGAGTATTTGGCGGGGTGAAAAATGGATTATCCGAGGGGACAGAATAGTAAGCTTTGTTCAATTCATCTAATTTGATGGCAGGATGAGGATTGGGTTCGACGTTTTTAAGTCGTTTTTCGACATCGATTCGCATGATTGACGACCAAAAATCTTGGTTGATCTTCTGGCCGTTATTATGAGCATCGTTGTCTCCGCCTTCGTCTCCCCAACTCATGTAAAGATAACCGTCCGATCCGAAATGAAGATCACCACCAGTATGGCTATTGGGCAATGCCGTCTGTTCGAGCTCGATAAAAACAGTCTCAGAAGTGGGATCGACAAAATTCGGAGATGTCTCAGACATTAAAAAACGAGAGAGCCTCTCATAAGTGAGATCATTGATCTTTACCGTATAGGAGATAAATAGCTGGCGGTTGGTGGAAAAATTGGGGTGGAAAGCTAAGGAAAGTAGTCCGCGCCCTCCAATATCTTGGAACGTTTCTTCCGGGCGGCTATTCACTAGTAGTTTGAGCTCGAGTGAATTGATCAATGGTGAAAAGGGATTACCGGCGTCTGGAATGAGAAGGATGCGTCCAATGAGCTGGGTAACGAACAACCGTTTTGATTCGCCGGGAGGAAAGGTAATCGAGGTGGGAGACTGAATTCTAATATTTGGAAAGGCGATTTCAGCCGAGTATGAGTTGGCTGGTGGAGTTGGAGGGAAGGCGAGGGTGGTTGCTGGCAATCGTGAAGCATCACTGATCGTGAGGTTGACGGTCGCTGTTTCCAGCACATTGGATGAGTTTTCTACTTGGTAGGAGAACTGATCGAGACCAGTGGTGGTCCCTGTATGTTCATAGTGAATCGCACCATTATGGATGGTAATACTTCCGTGAATGGTATTGGTGGAAATGAGCAAGGTATTCGCCAAGATATCACCGTCATTACGGAGCACGGGAATGAGGATATTATCTCCGATCCCCAGCGTTACAGCATCATCCTCAGCAGCGATAACTACGGAGATTACTGTAAGTAATAATACTAGAACTTGGAGACACTTGGACATAACTAATTAATTGAGGCCCGTTGGAGCGGAGCAAGGGCTATTTTTGTTCTGTTGTCTGCCAGCACTACAGCAAACAACTTTCTATGCAACGGCATTTGATTACTAGGCTTTGGTCGGACCAAGCCGATACACTTGCGGCAACCAAGGTCCAGCTGTCCAGAACGCTTCATTGTAGCTGACAGTCGCACTCCCCGCAAGCTCTGCATAAAAAGCAAACCGTCCCGCTCGATTCATCGTCAGCGCGCCGGTATCGAGATTTCCAAAGGTCACTCCCACTGGAAGCACTGGATCGCTTTGGCCTTCCATCGCGATCACGCCCACACCAGACTTCACGATATGCCCTATGCTCGTTCGCACTCGAAAGAGCACTTCGCCATCGCCATTGGCAACGAGATCCTGACCCACGGCGGCGCCCACCTGAGTGACGATCCCTCGCTCACTCACAGAAAGCATACGTCCCTCCACCACAATCGCTTCGACTCCAGAAGCGATCCCCTTTTCCGGATTCCTTCGCGCGCGACATCCAGTCCATCAAGCACGCTCGGATGAAAGACAATCGCCTCATCCAAGCCCGGACAGGGAATGACGCACGTTGCTGCTTCCACCGTGAACTCATAATCTACGCCGTTAAGAGACACCACATCTCCAGCCATTGAGAAAATTTCCGGAGCCGTGAGATTATCCTGCCAAAGTAAGGCCTTGTCGTCCGCAAGATAAATTCCGCGTCCAACCAGCTTCCCTTGTTTCGTCAGGGACACCATTCCCACCTCTGAAGAATAACGCTGCACCGTCCACTGCACTCCTCGCAAAACAAGATCATAATACGCAGGCTTGGTCGTAATATCGTAGGGATTCGTCGACTGATTTCCTGGGATGTGACCACTCGCCGTGGAAAAAACACGCCCTACCCCTTGCGTTCTCATCCAAGACCAAGGCCGTATCGTTCCATTGTTGTCGACTTCCTGAATCAGCCCGATATCGGGATTAAGATCCTTTAGCACATATGTCTCATCAAAAGCATCGATTGTGCGCGCTCCTTTGAGCAAGGGGTGTTTGGAGAGAATATCGATCGGAGGCATATTGTCGGCACCATTAAAATTAAAACGCCCCCCATCAAGGCCGCGCACTGCATGTTGTTTCTATACGAAGCACTCGACACATGAAGCTCCACCAAACCACCTCAAGATTCCACGCATCTTTCCAATGCGGGAACCTGGCGCGCGGCGGTAGAGTCGCCAAACGTGCGAGCGTTCTCGTACCATCATAAGCGCTCAAAACAGAATCACTTAGAGCCCCAAGATTTGCAGAAAAGGTCATCAAGATACCTCCCGCATTCATAGGAGCAACGAGAACGGAGTGAAGGCCCGCGGAACTTTGGTGGGTATTCTCTTGGAAGCTGAAGAAGAGAATTTCAGTTGGCGGAGCACTTGCCGACAGATCATGAATGGAAATGATCTCCGTGCTTCTCGGAACCCCAAAGACTACGACGGGCAGCAAAGTCACTCCAATTAGTAAATGTCGTACTGACTCAGGAAAATGAATTGCGCCATGAACTCAAGCCACGAGTATCCTGGCGCGCAATGGGCCTAGGGGCTTCCGCTTCATTTCGAAGATCAGGAAAAATGAAAAGGCCCGTCGCATCACGCGACGGGCCTCTTCGGTTTAAATTCAGTAACCTACGGCCTTAAAGTGGCAGAGAGCTCATTTTTGAACTGTCCGAAACGTTAAACTTCGCACGCTTGAGAACTTTCTCAACGGCTGCCTGATCGTAATCGCTTGCAGAACCGAGAAGAACCTCGATGCTACGTGCGCCTACGAAAGCAAAGCTGACACCATCAATTTTGGTAAGAGCGACACGCGCTCTCTCATTGGTGGTTGCTCATCCTCCTCCTTTTCCAACGAAACGATAGCCAACCTGTGGCTTATCGAATTCACCTTTGGTAACCTTTTCAAGCTTAAGACCGGCAGAACCAAAAGCCTTACGGATCGATGCTTTCTTTAGGTCATCCTGATCAGAGCTCAGAATTACGATGGCGTTAGTTCCCGAAACGAGGACTTTTTCGACACCTTCTATTTTCGACAAGGCCACACGGGCCTTACCAGCAGCACCTCACCCACCTCCGCTAAAGGAAATCGAGTGAGCCATCATCTTTTCTGCCGCTGCGGCTTCTTTAACATCAGCTGCGAAGGCAACCGAGCCAAGAGAGCCGAAGGCGCACATCATTCCAATTAGGACTGTTGTTCTCATAACGATCGTAAGTTAAAGTGCTTTTATTGATCCGCAAGTGAAGTTTTTTAAAAAAAATCGCCGGCTTTTTCGTTCCCTCAGGAAGAGTGGGAAGATCCTGACCCAAAAGAAGGAGGGCAATCAGCGGAAGCAGAAATGATCGAAAACGGAACCTGCTTCGAACCATACGCACCGAGACGTCGTGGTCTCTCGACCGCGACGAAAGAGCCTCACTTGTCGCCGTGCTTTGCAGGCTTGGAGGCTTCTTCTTCGATCTCCTCTTCTTTCGAAATCCCAGAAATATCGAGCTTGTATCGATAGTCCCCATCCTCTCAGCTAATTTGGTTCCCTTGCGTCTCCATATTCCGGGAAACTGGCACGCTCTCTCGGGGGACTCGTTTGGCTTTGTATATGATTCGGTCGTCCGAGCGGTGATCCCGAAAAGTAAGTTGTGTCGTTCCGGGATCCATCAGCGAAAATCCGCAAGCCGATGAAACGAGGATAATCTTCGGAATTCATTTCTTCCTATAGATTTTTCTTCCAATTAGCTTAGTGAGACCATGATCCGTCTCCTCATTCTCACACTCATTTTCGTTCAGAGTTCATCTTTACTGTTCGCAGTTCAGAGTTTACCCCCGCCCAATGTCATCCTTTTCGTCACCGATGACCAATCCCCCGTCGCAGGGTGCTACGGAAATACCGTCATCAAGACGCCCCACCTCGATGCCTTAGCAGCCGAGGGCGTCCGCTTCACCCAAGCCTTCGCCACCACTGCTTCCTGCTCGGCCTCGCGCTCCGTCATTCTCACCGGCCTCCACAATCACTTCAACGGGCAATACGGCCATACCCACGCCTTCCACAAGTTCGAGTCCTTCCCCTCGATGCGCGCCTTCGCTCTCCCGCCACAAATGGCCCAATCCGGATACCGCACCGCCCAAATTGCCAAACTCCACGTCGCCCCCAAATCCGTTTTTCACTTCGACCAATATCTCAAGGGAAGCGCACGCAACACCCGCCAGATGGCCGACAATTGTCGCGACCTCTTCGAGGAAAAATCCGACAAGCCCTTCTTCCTCTACTTCTGCCCTTCCGATCCCCACCGCGGCGGAGGCGTCGACAAAACATTCGACGGACCCCACAAGCCCGACCTCTTCGGAAACCTTCCCGATAAAAAATCCCACCCCGGCGTCAAAGAAATCTTCTACGACCCCGCCAAGGTCATCGTCCCACCCTTTCTCCCCGACACCCCCGAGTCCCGCGCCGAGATCGCTAACTACTATCAATCCTGCTCCCGAATCGACGATGGCCTAGGCCATCTCGTCGCACTCCTCAAGGAAACCGGCCAATGGGAAAACACCGTCCTCATTTTCACTGCCGATCACGGCATGGCCTTCCCCGGCGCTAAAACCACCGTCTACGAAGCCGGCCTCCGCGTCCCCTTCGTCGTCTACGACCCCCGCCTCAAAAAACGCGGCCTCGTCAACCAAGCCCTCATCTCCCACGCCGACCTCACCCCCACCATCCTTCACATCGCCGGAGGCTACAACGCCAAACGAAACGCACCTATTAAATCCATTTCTTATGAAAAAGTAGGCGCCGGAGAAAACTCCGGAAAGCTGCCCAAGCGCTACCACGGCCGCTCCTGGCTGCCCATCCTCAGCGAGACCAATCCCAAAGGATGGAACAGCGCCGTCGCCTCCCACACCTTTCACGAGATCCAAATGTATTACCCCATGCGCTCCTACCGCGACCGTAACTACAAGATCATCTGGAACATCGCCCACCACCAACCCTACCCCTTCGCCTCCGACCTCTGGGTCGCCGCCACCTGGCAGGCTCAGTGGACCAAAGGAAAAGACGCACCCTACGGCAAGCGCACCATCGATTCTTACATCCACCGCCCCGCCTTCGAGCTCTTCGATATTTCCTCCGACCCCAACGAAACCCGCAACCTCGCGGAAATGCCCGAGCATGCCGAACTCCTAAAACGCTATCAGGAAAAACTGAAATCCGCTCAAAAGGAAACTGGCGATCCCTGGATCATGAAGTGGAGGTACGAGTAGTTTCTTATTCTCCCACCACCGCCGGATTTCCCGCCAGCACCGAGAAGGTCGCGTGCTTGGTCATCTTTCCTCCTAGCTCCGTCACCTTATCGATGACCATGAAATCCGTCTGATAACGCTCAGGCGTTAGGGTGCAACGGAGATACCCTCGCTGAGTGTTGTTGTATTTGATTCCCGGGTTGAAGGACATGAGATCATCAATCCCCTTCAACTTCGCAGACCCATCGCCACCGCTCGTGAGAGAGCTCGCGATGAACTCAGTCGCGACAATTTTCTGGTCGGGCTTACGGTCATCCACCCGCAATTCATTCAGCCAGTGCCGATGCACATCGCCGGTAAGAACGATAGGATTGGTCACCCGGCGATCCGCAAGGAATTTTAGAAGGGTCTCGCGTTCAGCCGCGTAGCCAGCCCAGGCGTCCATCGAGTATACCGCCTCGGAATCCTTCTTCTTGTGACCGTGCATGCCCATCATCACTTGCTGGGCCAGGACATTCCAGGTTCCCTTCGACTTCAAAAGTCCGTTGTGGAGCCAGTTCCGCTGCGAATCACCCAAGAGAGTATTGCGCGCATTCAAAGCGTCGTCATTGAGCGGATCACGGCCATCCTTATTCGGCTGATCGGTGCGATATTGCCGTGTATCGAGAATATGAAACTCAGCCAACCTCCCGAAGGAAGCCTTGCGATAAAGATTCATGTGCGGTCCATGAGGAAACGAAGTCTCCCGCAACGGCATTATTTCATAATAAGCCTGATAGGCATTCGCCCGACGCATTAAGAGTTGCGCCGCTGTGATACCATCCCGTTCCGAGGTCTCATTCGCATAGTTGTTATCCACCTCATGGTCATCCCATGTCACGAACCAAGGACAGATCGCGTGCATCTTTTGCAGAAGCGGATCCAGTCGGTAAATCGCGTAGCGCTGACGGTAGTCCTCCAGCGATTTCGTCTCAGGCCCTTGCACCCGGCGGATCTTTCCGTTCATGCCTTCGGCATACTCATAAATGTAGTCGCCCAAGTGGAATACGAGATCCGGCGCATCCCCGATCATTTGCTCGTAAGCCGTGAAATACCCCTGCTCGTAATTCTGGCAGGAGGTCACCGCCATCACCAATTTATCAGGATTGGCAGCGGGCAGCGGAAGCGTCCGCGTGCGACCCACCGCGCTCGCATGCCCACCACAATGAAAGCGATAGTAGAACCACCGATCCGCTTCGAGCCCCTCAGGAGTCACATGCACCGAATGGCCCAGCTGAGGCGTCGCGATCGTCGTTCCATGCCGAACTCCCTTCGTAAACCCCTCATCTTCCGCCACCTCCCAGTCGAGTTCGATCGCATGGTGCGGCATTCCCCCATTGGGTATTAGGGGCTCAGGAGCCAGTCGCGTCCAGAGGACGACACTTTCATGATCCGGATCACCAGAAGCCACCCCGAGAGAAAAGGGATTACGCTGAAACTTGGGCGCCTTCTTCCCTATCTCCCCCCGTCCAAGATGAGGAACAGCAGCAACTCCCTTCCTCAACACGCATCATCCGTCCCACTGAGAACAACCCCTTGAATGGGAACCTGGATACCAATCAAAATAAAACATTCTCGCCCACTTGTCATTCCACGTTGACGTCAGTCCAAAAATCGCCAAATACCGCACAGCCAATCCCAACATCATCAGCGGGATCACCATCAAAAATAGCACCACCTTTTTCCACAACCCACGTTGGGTATGGCCAGGGCAGGAAAAGCCATCATCCAAAAAACATCGCAGTCATCAGCCGTCTCGTCATGCCTCAAACGATAGCATATCGCATGGCGCGGCTCTAGCTTGATCACCCAGATTAGAAAGCCGAAAACCTTTTCTTCAATGTGCCTTAAAATCTGCTAGCTTCATCCATTTCTTATGAACCGTATTACCCTTCCAGCCCTCATCCTCACTCTCGCGTCCTCCCTCGCCCCCGCGGAAGATTGGCCGCAATGGCGTGGCCCGAATCGCGATGGCCGCTCCACTGAAACCGG
>OJBA01000134.1_pt1 | contig 9578 bp, 9 predicted proteins | sample 1590141 | NCBI WGS metagenome assembly OJBA01 (sample SAMN05416722, study PRJEB24817) | seawater metagenome | isolation source: Sea water | place: Canada:Atlantic | collected 2013-07
ACGAGATCAGCCTCGGTCTCGTGGGCTCGGAGATGTGTATAAGAGACAGGAGGTGTTGTCTCCGATAACGATAAAAAGGTCATTGATATTAGTGTAGTCGATATCAAGGCTAGCAAAAACAGCACCATCGTTTGGGCGGTTTCCTGCGCTCAGTGCAGCCAAGCCAAGGAATCCTGTAGCTCCATTTGCTTTGAGTTCCGTACTGGTGGAAGGCTCGAAACCGCTTGCGAATTCATAGACCGCAACAAATCCTGTCGAAAGCTGTAAGTCACTACTCGTGACGAGAACATAGCTGGTGCCACCGAGTGCGTCGTTGATGTTACTGACGGAAAGACTGGCTGCTTGAGATGCGAGCGGGCTAAGGAGCGCAATCGCAGTAAAAAGGTATGAGGTTGTTTTTTTCATTTAGGAAGTATGTGGGTTGGTGCTTAGAGAGTGGTGAAGAATGCGGGGAGCGTGATAACTCCTACCTTTGCGGTGGGGCCTATATTTTGAATAAAGAACGACGAAGGGAGAGCTACTGCGCCTTCATCTCCCACGAAAGGCGATGACTTGAGTCTCCAGGCATTGGCGCCAAGGAAGGTAGAGTAGAAATACTCGTTGTAAGTGCTGGGGCCGGTAGGGACGAAAACGATGTCCGCTTCACTCGGATTATTTCCAGTGCTGATGAATGTCTCCAGGCCACTTTCGGCGAGAGTTTGTCCAACAGGGTTTTGGAGAGAGATGAGACTAAATCCAGGAGCAGCGGCTGCAATGGTCGGAGTGGTCTTCACCTCGCCGAACACCGTGATCTCCTTAGCTACTGAAGCAACTTGAACGAAAAGGCCATCGGGGTAGAAGATCGAAACTGGCTTCGCGACTGACAGGAAGGCCGCTGTTGTCGGGCGGAACTCATTGGCTCCACCAAAGGTGCTGTAAAAATATTGGTCGTAGCCGCCACTGCCATCAGGGAGCCAAACGATATCCGCAGAAGTTGAGGTTGTTCCTCCCGTGAGCATCGCGTTCGCTCCTGTTCCAAAGACGCTGTTGAGCGTGTGGGCTTGGCGGATGGTATAGCTCTCAGTTCCTGCGGAGATTCCTGAACCTTCAATCGTTACCGTGGTAGCGGTTGATGAGGTAATCACGGAAACGGAACCGTTTTGGTTGCCACTGGTGATTTCGAGAAGGTAGGTCGCGTTGACATCGTTGAGAGCAGCGGCAAAATCAACATTAGCATCAGTAATGACGTTAGCGTTCTCAGAATCAATGATTCCGGAAACCAAGATATCACCATGAAGATTAATTCCAATGGGATTGAAGCCAACAACGAGGTTAGATTTCACGTAACCCGAAGGGGCGGTGTATGCCAATGTCTGTCCGCAAAGCGGCAGTGTTATGGAGGTAAAGAAAAGAGTGATGATTGTTTTCATGTGGGGGAAGGACTTGACTCTGCTAAGGAAATTGGACTTAAGCAACCGAAAAACTTGATAATTGCTCCCAGCGGCTCTTGTTCTTTTAGAAAAAGAATTACGTTGATAGTAATTAATTGAGAAGGGCTAGATGAGGGGCAAATAGCCCAGAGTGCTTGATGAAGAGTTGCGAGAATCTTTGGCCCTGTTAAGGATACATCGCAACGTGAAAAAGGGATATACAATCGGGAACGAAAAGTTGGTGAAAGTGCTTCAGGGCGCTTCCTGCCACCTTTTGGGCCTTTGGAAAAAACAAGGAAAGGAAGAAGGAGCCCTGCGAATTGCGGTAATTGGTGGAGGGTGCAGTGGTCTGCAATACCAAATGGACCTTGTCGATGGCCCAAGGGACCGCGACATCATGGTTGAAAGTAATGGGGTGAAAGTCGTTATTGATCCCAAAAGCGCTTTGTTTGTTAGCGGGAGTGAACTGGATTACTCCGACGATTTGCAGCAGGGTGGGTTTAAGGTGAGTAACCCAAATGCCTTGGTGACCTGTTCATGCGGTGAGAGTTTTGCGGCCTAGTAAAAGGGTATGAAATTTTCTGAATCATTGTGAAGGAGCCCATGGATCCATTTTTAATCCTTGGCTTGCCGGAGCGATTGGCGGTCGATACGGGTCAGCTTGAGGAACATTTTCGGAGATTGGGAAAGGAGGCGCATCCTGATCGTGGTGGTTCGGCTGCGGACTTCGAGCGATTGCGTTCTGCTTATGAAGTGGTAAAATCACCAGCGAAGAGAATTCGAGCGATGGTAGGCGAAGCCGAATCCCGAGGGTCGGTTCCGGGAGAGGTGATGGATCTTTTTGGATCTGTCGCTGAAGCCATGGAGGCGGTGGAGCAATTTCTCAAGGAACGAGCGGTTGCTCGAAGCGGATTGGGACGTGCGGTGCTGGACGCTAAGATCCCGGCACTCAGGAAATCACTGGAAGATCTTACCGAAAAACTTGGAGCTTTGGAATCGGGTTTGATCGATTGGTTTCCATTTTTTGATGAAAAGGGATGGGATGCTTGTGAAGCAGAGATGGGTGAGGTGGCCCGGGGTTTGGTGTTTTTAGAGAAATGGCAGGCCCAGATTCGAGAGGCGACGGGAAAGTTGTTCGAAGCCTTGCTAGGAGGGATGTCCTAATCCATGAATATGGAAACGATGAATGAGGTGATTGTAGGGATTGATCTAGGGACCACGCAGTCTGCGGTGGGCGTGGTTGAATCTGGATTTCCGATCCTGCTTGCGAATGAAGAAGGTTCCAGGCTCACTCCAAGCGCGGTCTGGTATGGGAAATCTGGTGAGGTCGAGGTGGGAGCATTGGCATTGCGCAGGCAGGGTGTCGATCATGTCATCACGAGTGTAAAGAGTTTGATGGGTCGACGCTCCGATGAAGTGGATGAGTCCGAAAGGGTCGTGAGAAATGGCGATGGATTACTTCTGGAAAGCGCCGCTGGACCCAAGTCACCCGAGGAAGTTTCGGCTGAGATTTTGAAGAAGTTGAAATCTGTCGCGGAAACGCAACTCGAAGGCGAGATTTCAAAGGCGGTGATTACAGTACCAGCATATTTCCACGACGGGCAGCGGGCAGCGACCAAGAAGGCGGGAGAAATGGCGGGACTGGAAGTGGTTCGGATTCTCAGTGAGCCGACCGCTGCTGCCCTGTCCTATGGCTTGGAACGGCTGGATGAGTCGTCCAAGGTAGTCGTCTTCGATCTAGGGGGAGGGACCTTTGATGTTTCGGTGCTCGAAATGAGAGAGGGCGTGTTTGAGGTGCTGGCGACCGCTGGGGATACTTCATTGGGTGGAGACGATTTCGACGAGGCTCTCACGCTCTTTGCGGCTGATCAGCTCGGAATGAGATGGAGTGATCTGGATGCGATGGCGCGGGTGACGTGGCTTTCTGAAGGACGACGGGTCAAGCATGTGCTGTCTTCGGCCGAGGAGGCGACCTTTCGGGTTCCCTTCGTCGGCGAGGTCTCAGTGAGTCAGGATCGATTTAGGAAATTGCTATCCGATCACTTAGGCCGCATGGAGAGTTGTTGTCGGAGAGCCTTGCTTGATGCGCAGGTAGAATTAGGCGATCTGGATTCTGTTCTCATGGTGGGTGGCAGCAGCCGTATTCCCATGGTGCGGAAAAAGGTGGCGGCAATTTTTGGGAAGGAACCTGATATGACTCTGCATCCCGACGAGGCGATCGCTCGTGGGGCTGCCATCCAGGCTGGTATATTGGCTGGGACGGTTCGGGAGGTTTTGCTGCTGGACGTGACACCTTTAAGTCTTGGGATTGAGACGATGGGAGGACTCATGAACATCTTGATCCCCCGGAATACCACGATTCCATGCAAGGCGGGGGAAATGTTTACCAATGCTGTCGATTTTCAGTGCTCGATGAAAATTCAGGTTTTGCAAGGGGAGCGGGAACTCGCAAAAGACAATTGGGAGCTTGGGGGCTTCGAGCTCCCTTTTGAAGCTTCCGGAAGAGGTCAAGCCAGGGTGGGAGTAGAATTTCGAATTGATGCGGATGGCATTCTTTCGGTTCTCGCGCGGGATGTGGCGACAGGAAAGGATACTGTGATCGAGGTCGGGAGTTCAGCAGTGGATGTGACTGAGGCCAAAGTGGAGAGAATGGTCAGCCAGAGCGTAGAGTTTGCCTTTGAGGATATGAATGCGCGCGTCTTTGAGGAGGCGCGACTCAAGGCAAACGAACTTTTGCCAGCGGTCAAGATGGCTCTCTCTCAAGTGGGGGATCTCCTTGATCGGAGTGAGTTGCAGGAAGTTGCCGAGGCGAGGGCGAAGGTGGAAAAGGCACTTTTAGGGAATCAGTCGGCTCTTCTTAAGGAAGGGGTCGAATGTCTGGATCGGGCGACCGAATCAATGGCAACGCTTCTCATTGAAAAAGCGAGTAGCTCAGTTTTTTCCCCGCAGGGGGATTGACTTTGCGTAGGGATATCTGCCAGAGTCCCAAAGACTATTCATAATGAGCGCATCAAAAGTATACCTATGTCCCTCCTGTCAGTCGGTTATCCGGTCTGATCGGGATGTTTCCGAGGGGCTAAAGTGTGATTCTTGCGGTTCCAGTTTTGGCGGTAGTGGCAGCGGCACAGCAGCGCCCAAACGTCCTCGTTCTGAGAGTAGTGCTAGTCCGAGCATTCTTCGCGATGTTATGAAAAATCGTGAGGGGATCGTGCTCCCAGTGTCTTTTGGTTCGACAGAAAAGTTGGGGAATTTCAAGTCGGAAAAGTTGGCGGCGGCGGCGGAAGGGAGCAGGGACGAGGAGTCGATTCTCTCTGACGGGAGCCGGCAGGTGAAGCGCCGGAAAAAACGGAGGAAAGAGGAGAAGCACAAAAAGCTCTATATTTTCATCACTGCTTGGGTCGGTGTTATTGTTGCATTGTTGTTCATTTTTCAGATTAAAAGCGACGACGGGAAAACAAATACTAGGAATACTGCAAATACTGGAATGCCGACATGGAAGCGCGAGTTCTATCGTTCCCACCTCGAATCGATCAGCAAAAACTATAACAGTTTCATTCAAGCTCTTTCTCTCCCTGCAAAACAGCAGGCTATTGATCGTTCATCACAGATGGCGGCAAAGTTTTCTCGCTTTAATCAAACCCATTCGAGTCCTGTCTTTAAAGGAACGATGAGACTTAGAGGTCAGCATATTCTGGAATTGCAGGAGGATCCATTAATTTTGGCGGTGGAGACTCTTTGGCAGGATTTAGAAGGCAAGAGGTCCGAGGCAGTTCATGTCTGGGATGGAAAGGGATGGAAATTAGACTGGGAGTGTTATGCGCCGTACTCGACAGTCCCGTGGACGCTCTTTCGATCCGGAGTTGGTAAGCAAGAGGGCGATTTTCGTCTCTTGGTTCGACGGAGGGAAGCTGGAGATGCTTCTAAAAATTTGGCTCTTCTGTTTTACGCCCCTGCTTATGCGGGCGATAAATCATCGGAAGCCATCCGGGCAACAGAGTCTCCCGAAATAGTCGTGGATCGAAAGAGTGAAGTTGGAGAACGCATGTCGCAAATCCTCTCTGACGTTGAGGAAGAAAAGCGTCCTATGGAGAGCATTTTGGGAATCGATGATCTTTCTAGGATGGCGCGAGTGTTTGTTTCTCTCGCATGGGAGGAAGACGAAACCGGAAAGCCGCAGATGGTTCTCAAGCAAATCAATGGAATATCCTGGTATGGTGAGCGAATTCAAGAATTGCTATCAAATCAAAACTCAAGTGAGGCTGATTCGAAGTCAGACTTGAATGAGCAGGTTCTTGAACTTACGGTGGAGGGCGAATGAGTGAAGATCAGCCCGAGCCGGAAGCGCGCGAGATTCCTGGGGGAAGCGTCAAAAAAGTGCGCCGTGTTAAAAAAGGGCGACGCTCCAAGCAGACGAAGAGTTCAAGCAATAGTAATTCTCTCCTGAATAAAGGGAAAGAGCTTCTGCATGGGATTCAGGCCGATGATGATGATTCTGGTCATGTGGACGTTGCGGAGCAGATTCGCCGCCTGAAGAAGAAGGGTCCTATTGAAACTCTTGATGAGGTTTGGGGAAGTAAAAAGCGCTCCACTTCATGGTTGTGGGTCAGTCTCTTGGCGGTGATTGTCCCTCTCATTGGTGTTGGCGTGGGGATCTCCATGATCACCCAGAATGAAACAGAGGATGAGAACGGAGGTCATTCAATCGAAATGTTCAGTGGTTTCAATGAGGAGAAGACGAATTCTCACACTTGGTTCGACGGTGATTCTACGTTGTGGCTGGGGAAAGCCGTTGATATTCTAAGAGCGTTTAATACCGCGAAATCGCCCGACGAGGTGCTCGCATTTGTGCGACCTTCTCCATACGCAACGTTAAACCCGCTTGAAATCAATCGTTGGCCCTCTCCCATGATCTTAAATACGATGTATGACGTGACATGGCGCTTGCCGACAGTGTCCCCACCCGGTGGGGGAAAAGAGCGAGGATATGTCGTCGTCAGTGGGCAACGTGAGAACTTCGAGCCATTCTCGGCTTACTTCGTGGAAGAAGACGGAGAATTGCTTCTCGATTGGGACGCTACTACCAACTGGTGTGAAATTCCGTTTACTAAGTTTATCGAGGAGGAGTCTCGCAGCGTGGCGCTCATCAGGGGCAAAATTGAGAAAAAGCCAATTTATGACAGTGTCATCGGAGGAATTTCCTATTCAGGTTATCTCCTGACCAGCGATGATGGATCCGAGTTTATTTTTTGCTATGTGCCTTTGGACTCAGATAAGCAACGAATCGATGATGCGCGCATCAAAACGATTCTAAATTATAAGCGATTTGTGGGTCCTCTTTTGAAGGATCTTCCTGTCACTCTTCGTGTTCGCTTTGGAGATGGAAAAGGAGGAGGTAAGCTCTTCGAGATCGTCGATCTTGTTCATGATAAGTGGGTCAGGCCCTGATCGCTTCAGCGAGACCTTGGCGCATCGAGTCAATGGGGGCGTCTCGATTTGTCCAGTATTCCAGAGAAAGCGCACCTTGATGAAGGAGTAGCGAGATTCCATTTGCGATCCGGGCTCCTTGAGCTTGGGAGTCACGCAGGAGCCTGGTGCAGGAAGGATTGTAGATCGTGTCGTAAACGAGGTGATGAGGTTCGATCCAATGCGATGGCAGAGGGGAAGGATCACTTTGTTTGAGTCCGACCGAGGTGGTGTTGATGATCAATTCGCTATTGGCAATGGCTTCCTGGAGAGCTGGGTCGTCAAGAGCGTGGATGGACAGTCGATCACCAGGGCCCTCTAACTTTTCACCGTGGAGAAGGGGATCCAGTAGAGTCTGCATCGAGGTGAGCTTTTCAACAGTCCGATTGGCGAGGGTCAACTGAGGGCAATCTTCCAGGCAGCACTGGGTGGCGATGGCGCGCCCCGCTCCTCCGCCGGCACCAATGATGACGATGCGAAGGTCGCCAAGATCAAGACCGAAGTCTTCCCGGATGGCGCGCACAAATCCTGGGCCATCGGTATTAAAACCGACCTTCTTCTCTCCCTCGAAAACGATGGTGTTTACGGCGCCCATCAAGCGGGCTCCTTTTCCAACTTCGTCACATGCATCAAGGGCTTCAAGCTTGTGGGGCACGGTGACATTGATCCCTTGAATCCCCACCTCGTGCATTTTTTCGAAAGCCTCTGCCACACGACCTTCGGGGACTTCGACACGGATGTAGCGGACATTCAGCTCGAGGGCGTCGAGAGCGGGTTGATGAAGTTGGGGAGAAAGAGAGTGAGCAACCGGATTTCCGATGACCGCGAAGCGAGCGGGCTTTTGCGTGTCTGCGTTGATGGAAGAGAGATCGTCGAGATGGTAGTGGGTCATGAAAGTAGGGCGGTGAAGCGTTGGATGCGTCGGAGGCATTCTTCCTTTCCGAGAATTTCAAGGATGGCCCCGAGATCCGGTCCTCCGGCTTTTCCGGAAAGCGCGATGCGGAGGGGGAACATCAATTGTCCGGGTTTGGCTCCGTGAGCCTTCGCGGTGGATCCGATGACGGACTTTGGATCGCTCCAGTCAGTCAGACCTTGGAAGGTCTCGGCAAGAGCGGTCAAAAGAGCGCCTGCAGAGTCGTTTCCTCTCACTTTCGCCAAGGGCTCGCTATCGATGGGATATTCTGGATCGAGGTAGAAAGAAACGGCGTCCGGAACCTGAGTGAGGAGAGAGACTTTTTCCTGAATCGATTTGAGCATCTCAGGAGTGGGAGTGGTTTTACAGTAGCCTGCGGCGGCTTCCACAAATTTGTCCGGAGTGAGTGCCAAGAGGTGTTGTTGGTTTACCCATTCGCATTTTTCAGCATCGAATCGACCGGGCGATCGGTTGACCGACTCCAAGGAGAATTTTTCGATCAATTCCTGGGGAGAAAAGATTTCGGAATCATCCTTGGGCGACCATCCGAGAAGCGCGATGAAGTTGACGACGGAGGGGGAGGAGAAGCCCTGTTTGGAGTAGTCACCCAGCGCGGCACCCACGTCACGCTTAGACATTTTGGAGCCATCGCCATTTAGGATAAGCGGAATGTGGGCATATTGCGGTGCAGTTTCGCCGAAGGCTTCAATGAGCTGAAGGTGTTTCGGGGTATTCATGAGGTGGTCCTCGCCACGGATGACGTGGGTGATTCCCATGGTGAGATCGTCTACGACATTGACGAAGTGGAAAACGAAGGAGCCGTCGGATCGCCGGACCACCATGTCGGGCGTGTTCGATTCGTCAGTGTAGTCGATGGTGACTTCTCCACACACCAAGTCTTGCATCGTGATGGGCTTCCGATCGAAGCGGAAGCGCCATGCGCCATCATCTTCATAGACACGGTCAGCGGTTACCAGCTTTTCGAACCACTTGAGATAAATATCACTCCGCTCGCTCTGATAAAAGGGACCCTCCCAGTCGAGTCCCATCCATTCAATGCCTTCAAAGATTGCAGCACGGGCCTCTTCTGTGTTTCGTGCTTCATCGGTATCTTCTACGCGGAGGACGAACGTCCCCCCAAGCTTTTTGGCATAGAGCCAGTTGAAAAGAGCGGTGCGGGCTCCACCAAGGTGGAGGTAGCCAGTGGGCGAGGGGGCAAAGCGGGTGCGGACAGGCGCGGACATCACGGTGAGTTATAGCTTGCTCTGTCGATCCGGGCAAACGGGAATCCGCAGCTTTGCGACGCTTTCCCTAATAGAGAGTTTTGCGAGGCTCTTCCTTTCCCTTTTCCGCTTCGACGGCCATTTTCTCGAAATCTCCTTCTTCGCAGCAGCGAACGAAACCTTCGCCAAAGCATTTCAGCTTATCCCAATCAGTTCGGATTTTCGAGGCTTCATCCTGAGTGATGGAGTTATCGTAAGCGGCTTGGGAAATACGAGTGAGAAGGTTGCCAAATTGGGAAACAATCTCGTTGGTGGCCGGGAGGTATTCGAAGCCCTGCTGACAGGTGCTTTCTGGGTTTTTGACAAAGTAGCCGCCGGTTTTTTGACAGAGCCATTCGATGATGCGCGGTTCATCAGTGAGTCTGATGATTTCCAAAAGGCGATCCAGCGGGTTGCGTGAGCCGCTTCCGCTTTCGGATTGCTCTTGCGCCCATTTGTAGACGAGAGAGAGGGAGACTCCGAGTTCCTGTCTCTTATACACATCTCCGAGCCCACGAGACCGAGGCTGAT
>OJBA01000135.1_pt1 | contig 9546 bp, 5 predicted proteins | sample 1590141 | NCBI WGS metagenome assembly OJBA01 (sample SAMN05416722, study PRJEB24817) | seawater metagenome | isolation source: Sea water | place: Canada:Atlantic | collected 2013-07
CTTCGTCGGCAGCGTCAGATGTGTATAAGAGACAGAGGTCAACATGTGGAGCGGCTTTTTCGGGTCCTTTTTTGACCAGGTTGTCAGGGTGCTCGAGAGATTCCTGTTCACGAAACCTCCCGAAGTCATCATACATTTCAAAGGGGTAGCCCAAGAGGTTCATGCGCTCGTGACATTCCCAGCAGTATTTTGCTTCGGTGACCTTGGCAAGTCGGGTGCGCAGCGTATTGTGATGATCTTCGGGGACGACGGCCTCCACGGTAATCGGGGTATCGGGAACGGTGCCTGCCAGTAGTTTTTCCAAGATCCATTTTCCACGTTTTACCGGATCGGTCTCCGTGTTTTGAGCATGGGCAATCAACCATGCCGGATGGGTCAGCATCCCCTTGCGACGAATCACTTTTGCGGGCTGAACCGAGGGGTAATCCCATTGATCTAGCCTGATGTTAAAGAATTTTGCGACCTCTGGCGAGCGGAGCTGCATTCCTGTCCGCGTGGAAGCATTGTAGAGGCCATGGGCAGGAAAGGAAACATACGGCGCCGCGGCGGACTGACCTTTGTCAAAACGGAGCGTAAAGCTCTCCATCGCCTTCTTGAACGATCCAATTGGGTTACGCCGCCCCTTCGGAGTAAGCTCCTTAACATCGACGCCTCTCATTCTCACCTCGGCAAGAAAATCCTTATGTTTAGCAAGGTCTTCGACCTCGAAATTCTGCCAGCCTTTGTCTTTGAAGTAATGGTATATCTTGCGGATACGCTCCGAGGATTCGGTCATGCCCTCGTTGTCACCAGAGTGGAAGACGTAGAAGTCCTCCGTGTTCAAGAGTGTCTCGATGACATTCTTATCATTCTGTAGAATATGATCCACCAGACGATCCGCCTCGCCCACCAGGCGCCCTTTTGCATTATCATAATTACCACCAAAGCGTTTGTTGTCTTTGAAGATAGGAAGCATTTTTTGGTAACCAAAAAACTCCCTGAAAAACCTTAGTTTTCTGATGGGCGTGTTCGTGATGCTCGCCGTGAGTTGGAGCCGCTGCACCGCTTCATCGATGACGTAGTATTGGTCACGTTTTTTAAGCATCCGGAGGACCTCGCGCTTGTAGTCTTCCCGCGTGATGAGCTCTCCGTTTCTGACGGCCTCTACCAGTTCCTTGTCAGGGCTGCTGTCGGTGATGGCATAGGCAAGGGCAACGCTGGCATTGCGTGGTGAAAGCATGCGTCTGCCATCTTCGTCCTCTTCCCCTTCGCCGAATTCCGGGCGATAGACAAAATCAGAGCGCAGGATCAAGGTTTGGATTAGTTTTTGAACCCCCTCCAATTTCCCAAGGTTCTTTATGTAGTTTCTGGTAAGCGGCAAGTATTTCTCTAACTCCTTTGTTGTTGGTTTGCGTTCATGAATCTTGATGAACGCCTCGCTCAGCAAACTTTCAATCAACTCATCATCCGGAAGGCCGGATTGAGAGCGTTGTTCATCAAATTCATTTCTCCACTGTGACAAGCACTTATTAATGATGGCTTGGTAACGATCTCCTTTTCCCCGGTATCTTAAGATCGTGCCAGCGATCATTTTCATCTCTGATTCAGCAAGAGGCTTGTAGATGCGTGGCTTATTTCTTTCATCGTAGCGATGGACCTTAATCTGTTCACGCCACTCCACCATATAACCTTGGAGGAATTTCACGCGTGCTTGAATCTTGCGGGAATTGTGGCCGAAGTTGAACCATTCCCGCTCGCACTTCCTGATGAGTTCTTGCTCCGTCTTGCAGTCCTTTTCATGCCTGCGCATGGAGTGAAAAATAATCACCAATTCACCTTTCCCGGGATTTGCCGCATGGAAGGCCGCTTTCTTAGTCTTCTCCGCGGCTGGCGAGGAAGTTTCCTTAACAAGGATACTCTCGAATTTAGGCAATAACATCTCGTGTTTGTCCTTGTAAATATCGACGAGAATTTGCTCGATGAAATTGTTGAGGAAATTTTCCCGCGCCGCCAAAATGGCCTCATGTCGATCATCCTCAGCCATGATGGCATTAAAGGAAGGGAGATAGCTCTTGTCCCGCTTGGCGAGATCGCCCGTCATGTAGGTGGCCACGTCCTTCGCATTGGTGAGCATCGTCAGAAGATGACCACCATTAAGAGTGGCATTCGCATAGTAACGCACCCCGGTATTCGTGGGCAGGAGAAACGGGTTGGTCAAATTCACCCGGCGGTTGTTTTCGCCGATGACATTTCGCCTTTTACCATCAATATTTTTAAACGGTTGATGACTCAGAATCCGGTTAAACTTGGCATCAAAAATGAACTCACTGATCAACCACCTCCTGTTCGGAGTGAAGGCTTTGAGGTGCTCGTGATCTCCTGAGAAGAGCTTGTCGTGCTCAACGTAGTTGCCGTATTCCGGCATGCGCAGTTTGTCTTCGAGCTTGGAGGCGTTGTGTTTCTTGAGTTCTCCCGAAAGCCATTTGAGAAGGGCGGTCCGTTCGGCATCGGTTGGTTGCTCTTTCTCTTTCCTAGGAGGCATTTCCTTGAAGCGGATTTTCTCCTGCATCTTGTTCAGGAGATCGAGCCGGAAACTCAACGAGAGAGTCTCAAGTTGATCGAGCCGTATCTCTCCCTTCTGCTCCCATTCGTCATGACAGTCGTAGCAGTTCGCCTCGAGGAGGTTCACGATATCGGGAGTTATTTTGAAAGCCCCGGGTTTCGCCACCTTGTCGGCATGACAAGGTGACATCATCAAGATCGTGAGGAAAAAAAGCGACCCGACAATGAGTCCTGGTCGCTTAAAAATTAGTCCTTTCCCTAACATAGTCTACTTAGACAACAGCTCGACCATCGCTTTGCCCATTGCCTCGCCAATGTTCATGTATGTTTCAGGATTACCGCTATAATGGCCGCTTGAGCTTCCGCCCATTGAAAGGGGATTCGTGTAGACGAATGCCACCATATCTTTGAGGTCAGGATCACTATTCTTCGCAACGGCCTCCATCGCATCGAGGATCTTTCCATCGCCTCCTTTGGATCCTTTTTTTGTCTGACCCAAAGAGGCGGTGACGAACTTGGCATCAGGCGTGTCGAAATCCTTGCGCAGAGTCTGGATCAATTGAATCAGGTTTTTCTCATATTGCTCGTAGTGTGCGGCGTTGCGCATGTCCTTGTCGCCCTGCCACCAGAAGAATCCGGCTACTTCATAACTCTTGGCGCCCGGATAGTACTTATCGAGGTTTTCGAGGACCTTCTTAGCGGCGGCGATATCACCGTCATACTGACACCCGGCATACCATTCGCCTTGGACCGGCTCACCGTTGCCTTTGGGATCAGTCGGGGTGCCGCGGTAACCTGGCTGCGTTTTCCCACCGTGCTCATAAGGCTCACTGCCAGGAGGCAGAAGGTCCCAGCCGAGGCTGCGGTTGCCGATGCAGCTCTTAAGAATCATGACCGGTGCGTCGGTAACATGACCAAGATAATGGCCAATCCCGATTTCCGGACCAATGTTGCCTTGGATCGTCATCCAGTCATTTGTGTAATCCTTTGCCACGCTATTACCGGAACACATCACCCGCACGTTGCGGACATCTTTGCGCACTGTCCATGCGTCGGAATCATCGATCAGGTAGGGATACTTGCCGTTCTTGGCCGCAGCTTGCAATGCGCTTGGTTTTCCAAAGCCGAGCATGTTTGACTGTCCCAAGAGGATATAGACTTGCACGGGCTTACTCATGTCTGCCCCTTCACCATCCGGATCGGGCAGCGTATCGGGCAGCTCCTTGATCGCTATTTTTGAATTGCCTCCATTTCTCCTCGCCAGTTTTTTCCCCTCGGTCTTGAGAAACGCGATATCCTCTTCCGATAAGGTCGATTGCTTGAACTTGAGTGTTCTCCCGTTAATCTTTCGTATTATAACGATTCCCTTCCCTTCATCGTAAGACTTTAGTTCAGCTACGAAGGTTTTAGTGCCGTCAGCACTGGTCCACGTACGGCCAGCAGCGACAGGGAGAAACAAACCGATCCCGAGGATTAGGCAGAGTGAATATAACTTCATTATTTATTTTGCATTGGTTGATAGACTTGGTGACGATAAAGCAGATTAAACATAAGTCACGCCACATCAGGTAGTGCACAGATGCTCACCAGCAAATACGCACATTTTCCGCAAAATTATACCTGAGATCCCTAAATTGTGGGTGACCTCAAGATTCAGGCCTTTGGTATCTATATTGGGGTATCCTTTTCCCTGAACCCCGTATGGGTGATTCCTTTATCGCCCTCTCTGGCAGGCATCCCCCCTTCCATCTCCACAACGTCAAGGATTCAGCGATAAAGGGCGCGGGAATCGGTAATCACTTAAATCGTGTTCACACCAAGTTCCCCCTTAACTGCTAGGAATTTTCTTTTTAATTGGACCGCTTGAAGGCCTCGCCGAGTCTCCGGAGGGAACATCAACTGGCTCCCGGGTGGCTCACCCACGCCATCCATTTCTCTATCTTCGGGAGCGTCTATTTGACGGCGACGCCGAAGGCCTTGAGGATTCCCTTGGCCATCATCTTGTTGCCTAGGCCGTTCATGTGTACTCCGTCACCGGTCAGTTGTTTGCCCTTGGGCGCGTCCTTAGGAAATGTCTTTAAAGCCTCCTGCATTTCGACATTCAGGTCGGCGAGCAGACAATCCTTCTTTTTGGCGAGCTCCCTCAGGAAGGCATTGTAGGGGGCGAGCTTCTGGTTGAGCTCGTTCTCCTGGTTCTCTTTAATCATGGTGGAAGTCAGGATCATCACCTTGATGCCCGCGGCCTGGGCCTGATCGACGATTGCCGTGATGTTTTTCTTGTAGTCTTCTAAGGAGACTCCCCGTGCTCCGTGCCACACGTCATTGACGCCACAACTGAGGGTCATCCAGTTCGGGTTCTTGCTGAGGACATCCTTCTCAAGGCGGGCGAGCATTTGGTCGGATTTGTGACCGGAGATGCCGGCAAAGACGCCAGTGCCCTCAACGCCCTCCTTCTTCAGTCCCTCGATCACGAGCTGGCAGTAACCCCCTTTGCGTGCTCCGGCGGCGGTGATTGAATCACCGAGGAAGGCGATCTTTTGACCACTCTTGACGGAAATCGCCTTTGCGGGGGCCTCTTCTGCATAAACGGCTGGCGAAACGACCAGTGCGGCCAAGAGAAGTGCTTTGAGAATGGATAGTTTCATAGTAATTTAATTTTACCGCACCACGCGTTACAATCAAGACTAGTCATTTTTTGTATTCGAGCTTGGCCCTCTCTTTGGGTGAAATCAGAAATCTTCGAGAATCAGGTGCGGCCCGGAGTCAGAGAAGTCAGCAAGCCTTGACAGCACAGGGGGATTTGCCACGTAGCCTTCAACGTAGTGACCCATAAGACATCCAGAATGCTAAAAGAAGAGGACAGAGATTCTTCTGATTTTTCCCTCTCCAGCGCAGAATCGCAGGGGCTGGTGGTTTGCTGTCTTGGGGAGGCGATTCACAATGGCCGCACGTTGATCATGTCTTCTTGTCTGATGCTCTTGGCGCTCATGTCATCCCACGCTGAGGAACCGAAGTCTGGTTCAAGCAACTGGGCATTTCAGCCCCCGCAGGCTGCTGTGGAACCGGAGGTTGAGAACGATGACTGGCCGCGAAGCCCGATCGATTTCTTCACCCTGTCGAAACTTGAGAAAGCCGGATTGACCCCGGTGGCCGATGCGAGCCGCACCACGCTTGTGCGGCGTCTCTATTTTGACCTTGTCGGTCTGCCGCCGACTCCCACTCAGGTCCAGGAGGTTTTGGATGACGTGGCCCCTGACGCCCTTGCCAAAATCGTTGATCAACTGCTCGCCTCCCCCCGTTTCGGCGAGCGCTGGGGGCGGCACTGGCTCGATGTGGTGCGATTTGCCGAATCAAGTGGCAAGGAGTTTAACTTTTCCTACCCCCATGCCTGGCCCTACCGAGATTACGTAATCGGCGCCCTCAACGCAGACAAACCTTATGATCAGTTTATCCGGGAGCAGGTTGCCGGAGACCTGTTGCCTGGAGCTCCTGACGAATTAACCAAAGATCGCGAAGATCGGCTGGTGGCAACCAGCCTCTTATCATTTGGAACCAAGCGGCACAATTCCAGCGGAATACCCTATCGTATGGAGATCGTCGATGACCAGATCGATGTCACCACCCGCGCTTTTCTTGCGATCACCGTCTCCTGCGCAAAGTGCCACGATCACAAGTTTGATCCCATCCCGACCAAAGACTACTACTCCTTGGCCGGTATTTTCCTCAGCACCGAAGCTCTGTATGGCACCATCAAACAGAAGTACAGCAACAACCCAACGGACCTACTCCCGCTTGGTCGCAATGGCGTGGATTTGCACGCCGCCGCTGAGACTTACGAACAGAAAATCGACGCGGCAAAAAAGTCCCGGGACGAGAAGAAAGCCGAGCTGACAAAAGCTGAAGAAGCGAAGAAAACCGCAGAGAAAGCAGAGCCGACGAAGGTGGTCGCCAGGTCCGAAGCGGCGGCTCCCGAAGCTGGGTCATCACCTCCCGCTGAAGCTAAAATTTCGAAGAATGCGGCAGAACCAAAAGAGACCCCGGAGGCCATGATTGCTAGGTTCAAGGGAGAACTCGCGCCGCTTACAGCCGCTGTTACGGAGCTGGAAAAGAAGCGTCCACCGCGCCCGCCATACGCAATGAGCGCCCGGGATCGATCGGATCCCGCAGATACGAAGATTGCCATCCGTGGTGAACTCAGCGAACCGGGCGAACTTGCCCCACGCGGATTTCTAAGCGCTATCCCGATCACTGATGTGCCCGCGATTGATCCCAAACAGAGTGGTCGGCTGCAGTTGGCCAATTGGATGACAAACCGCCACAACCCACTGCCGGCCCGGGTGATGGTCAACCGCATCTGGCACCATCTTTTCGGTCGTGGCTTGGTCGAGTCAGTGGACAACTTTGGCGCGATGGGCACGCCCCCCAGCCACCACGAATTACTCGACACCTTGGCTGTTGAGTTCATGGACGAGGGTTGGTCGATCAAGCAGACGATCCGAAAAATTGTTCTCAGCAGGACCTATCAACTCAGCTGCGCGAGAGATGAGCAGAGCCAAGAGATCGATCCAGAAAACCGCTTGCTATGGCGCTCGATGCCACGCCGTTTGCCTGTGGAGGCGATTCGTGATGCGATCCTCGCCGTCAGTGGCCAACTCAATATCGAACCCCCGGTCGGGTCAACAGTGACTGGTCTGGGTGACAAGTTGGTGCGCGGCGTCGATACAGAGAAGCTGCAACCGCCCAGTAATCACCGCAGCGTCTATCTGCCGGTGATCCGCGACTATGCACCCGAAATATTCGACCGCTTCGACTTTCCGTCCTCTAGCCTGGTCAGTGGAAAACGGGCCGTGACCGAAGTCCCCTCCCAGGCCCTCTTTCTGCGTAATTCTAAATTTGTCGCCGAGCAGGCAAAGCACGCCGCGAAACGCCTGCTCGCAGATCCTTCTGCGGGAAATGATACCGGCCGGATCGACCTTGCGATGCGTTGGGTGTTTTCACGAGCGGCCACTGCGGAAGAGCAAGAGGGAGCGCGCGCGCTCCTTGCGCTGACGCGCAACACCGAGGCAGAGATCGAAGACCGCGACGAGAGCGCTTGGTCGACCCTGTTTCTGTCATTGTTTTCAACCGCCGAGTTCCGTTACCTAGTCGATATCGAAAAGTAAGATGAATCCCGAACAACAGCCCTTCAACATGTCACGCCGCAACTGGCTCAAGCTCGGATCGTGCGGGTTTGGCTCGCTCGCTCTGGCAGGTCTGACAGCCAGCCAGAGCAGGGCCGGAACGCAATCTCCAAGCGGGCCCCATTTCGCACCGAAGGCCAAACGGATGATCTTCCTGTTTATGAACGGCGGCCCTTCCCAGCATGAGATGTTCGACTACAAGCCGAAGCTTTTCGCGGATGGTGGCAAGGAAGGAAAAAAGAAAAAGAAGCTCATGGCCCCGCTGTGGGACTTTGCGCAGCATGGCAAGAGCGGGCTGTGGATTTCCGAACTGCTGCCCCACATCGCCAAACAGGCCGACCGGCTTTGCGTCATTAACAGCATGCAGACGGACAGCAGCGCACACCCGCTGGCCATCCCCTTACTGCACACCGGGAGTTTTCAGTTCGTGCGCCCCTCACTCGGTTCCTGGGTCTTGCATGGCCTCGGGAGTTCGAACAAAAATCTTCCCGGTTATGTCACCGTCAAGCCGACGCGCACATTCGGCGGACCGTCCAACTATGGCAACGCATTCCTGCCGAGCGCCTACCAGGCGAGCCGCATCGGCTGGGAAGGGCGACCGGTGAAAGATGCGAAAATTAAGAACCTGAGCGGAAACGGGACTACGCCGGGCGTCTCGAATGGCGTCTTGGACTTCACCCAATCAATGAATCGCGAATTGCTGCAGCGCAGTGGTGGGAATCCGAACGTCAAAGGAGTCATCGATTCGCTCAATCTAAGCAGCAACATGCAGGAGGCCATCCCTCAAGTCATCGACACCATCAGGGAATCAAAGGAGACCCTAGATCTCTACGGCATCGGCGGGAAACGGACCGACGATTTTGGCCGCCAGTGCCTGATGGCGCGCCAATTGGTCGAGTCGGGGGTGCGCTTTGTGGAGGTCGCCTGTAGTGGATGGGATCATCACTCTGCCATCGAAACCGGTCTTCCGGCGCGGTGCGAGGAGATCGACCAACCGATCGCCGCACTTCTTACCGACCTCGAACGCCGCGGCCTGTTGGACGAGACTCTGGTGTTCTGGGGAGGCGAGTTCGGACGTCAGCCGGAGTCGCAGCTCCTCGATGGACAAGGTTCCCCCGGTCGAGACCACAATGCTGCGGGCTACACGATCTGGATGGCGGGCGGCGGCGTTCGCGGTGGCCTAGCCTATGGAAAAACCGACGAACTTGGCTACGAAGCGGTGGAGAACAAGGTCCACCTCCACGACTTGCACGCGACAATGCTACACCTACTCGGCCTGGACCACACCAAGCTCACTTACCGCTATGGCGGACGTGATTTCCGGCTGACCGATGTTCACGGCGAGGTGGTGCACGATATCATCGCCTAGCGCTTGTTTGTGCCTCTGCCAGTGCGGAATCATCGAGATCGCGGCGGTAGAGGATCTGGATGTAATCGTAGTGTGGTATCTTAGTGGGATTACCAGAGAAAAAGGTGGTATAGGTGCTTTCGAATAGAAGGATTGGGCTGCCGTTGGGCGTGGATGTGGATGTGGGGTATTCGTCGTTTCTTCCGCAGACTGTGGCGAGCGCTTCCTCGATGATATCGAGACCCCGTTTTAGCTTTTCATCAGTGATAATGAGCGGGCAAAAAATCTTAATGACATGATCGTCGGAGTCGCCTGTTTCGATGATCAGACCGCTTTGGAAAGTCCGCCGCGTGATCTTGCTGGTGATCGTTCCGTTGGCGTAATTTGTACCTTGGAGCATGCCGCAGCCCTGTGTGTTAAAATTCCCCTGTCTCTTATACACATCTCCGAGCCCACGAGACCGAGGCTGATCTCGTA
>OJBA01000137.1_pt1 | contig 9468 bp, 5 predicted proteins | sample 1590141 | NCBI WGS metagenome assembly OJBA01 (sample SAMN05416722, study PRJEB24817) | seawater metagenome | isolation source: Sea water | place: Canada:Atlantic | collected 2013-07
GTAACAACCCGAGCTGCGCCTCTTGTCACGTCAAGATGGATCCCTTTGGCCTGGCCTTGGAAAGCTTTGATGTTTTTGGTAGATGGCGTGACACGTATTCGAAATTTGTTCTAACAAAAACAACAATCGAAAAAACCGTCGAAGGGAAGACGAAGAAGACCGAGAAGACTGAGGGAAAGTATGAACCTACGACGAAAGTAGAGGACGACGCCGTTCATCGTGATGGTCGTCCTATTGATGGTATTGAAGGTCTCAAAAAGCTGATCTCGGAAGACAAAGATAAATTTGCCAGGAACGTCCTCACAAAGCTCTCGGAGTATGCCATGGGAAGAAAGATGAATTATCCTGATTCTAAGATGATTCATCGCCTTTTGGAGGCATCAAAGAAGAACGATTATCAGTTGCGTGATTTGATGGTTAGTATGATTGCCGACGAATCATTCACAAAACGATAATTCAAGGCCCGAATCATCCATCGCAAAGGAACCAATAATGACTCACCCGCGTATTCCAAGATTGAAACCGTTTTCGGCTGTCCTTAGAAAAAGGCCTCGGAGGCCTCGTATCTTTTACAGAAAAAAAATCATGGCTCGAATGTCTTACTCCGTGCTACGTGCTCTTGTGCTCTTGACTTTGGTTTGCGGGTTCATCAAGGCCGAGGATGAGCCAGTCGAATATGACCGAACAGCCGTTCTCGCGAAACTCGATGAGGCGGCTGCAAAAACCGACGATCCCGCAGTCAAACGTGCCCTGAAAAAGATGGGCGAATGCGCTGAGCGTGGCAATAAATTACTGATCCTCAGTGGCCTCCGAACGCTCCCTCCTGAGATTGGACAGCTTACAAGCCTGAACGGGTTGACCCTCCATGACAACCAATTCACCACGCTTCCGCCCGAGATTTGTCAACTCACGAAGCTGACGTATCTGGGGCTCAAGCGTAACCAATTCACCACGTTCCCGCCCGAGATTGCGAAGCTCACGAAGCTGAAGCATCTGGACCTCGGAGAAAACCAACTCACCACGATCCCGCCCGAGATCGGGCAACTCACAACGCTAACGCAGTTGACCCTCAGTGGGAACGATCTCTCGACGCTCCCGTCCGAGATTGGACAACTCACGAACCTGACGCATTTGAGGCTCTGGGACAACCAACTCTCGACGCTCCCCCCCGAGATCGGACAGCTCACGAAACTGACAGATTTGAGTCTTTGGGACAACCAACTTCCGACGCTCCCGCCCGAGATTGCGAAGCTCACGAACCTGACCGGGTTGTCCCTCCATGAAAACCAATTCACCACGCTTCCACCCGAGATAGGGAAACTCACGAAGCTGGTTTATCTGGGGCTCGGAGAAAACCAATTCACCACGCTCCCACCTGAGATTGGAGAGCTCACTAACCTGACGTGGTTGCATCTCGAAGGTAACCAACTCACCACGCTTCCGCCCGAGATTGGGAAACTCACGAAGCTGACGGAGCTGCAAATCGGAAAAAACCCCCTGACCGACACAGACCTGGAGCGTTTGAAGTCGCTAGAAAGCTTAAAACAACTTAACGTTCGTGATACCAAGGTTACTATTGCAGGCGTCGAAGCCTTTAGAAAGGCGCTACCGAATTGTGAGATCAAGGTGCCAAGGCAACATCCATCGCAAAGAAACCAGCCATGACTCACCCGCGTATTCCGAGATTGAAACCGTTTTTGGCTGTCCTGCTAACAGCAATCCTCCTAACCGCTGCGCAGGTAGCGTTTGGGCAGAATGCGGAAAAAGGCGCGTCTTTTAACGAAGCGTCTGGGGATACGGCGATTGTCGGGCAACTCACGCTGGACCTTGGTAAGGGTGTCTCGATGAAGCTGGTGCACATTCCAGCCGGCAAGTTCAAGATGGGCAACCACGACACCCCGGCGGAAACGATCAAGAAGGTCGGGGGCGAGGAGGAGCACGTGTCAGATGAGTATCCTGCCCATGAGGTGACGATCAGCAAGCCCTTCTACATGGGCATCTACGAGTTGACGCAGGCCCAGTGGAAGGCCGTGATGGGCACGGAACCATGGATGACAAAGACGGCCCTGGGGTACGCGGGTGCGCAGCCGAGACCAGCAGGGGTAGACGACTATCCCGCTGTCTGGATGAGCTCTTATGATGCAATCGAGTTCTGCCGCAAGCTCTCGAAGAAGACCGGCATGACCGTCTCCCTCCCGAGCGAAGCACAATGGGAGTATGCCTGCCGCGCGGGAAGTGCCACGACCTTTTCCTTCGGAGATGACCTGTCGAAACTCATCGACCACGGCTGGTACGGCGGGCTAACCGGGGGCCAGAAAGAAGACTACGCCCACCGGGTCGGCCAGAAGAAGCCCAACGCTTGGGGCTTGTATGACATGCACGGCAACGTCTGGGAGTTCTGTCGTGACTGGTATGACAAGGACTTCTACAGCAGGTCACCAAGTGTTGATCCGGAGAATACCACGGAAACCGATCTGCGCTGTCTGCGCAGTGGCTCATTCCACAGCGTTCCCGCCGTGTCCCGCTCCTCACAACGCGCCAGGTGGGTAGGTCCCAAGCAGGTCCGCTACAACTACGGTCTCCGGGTTGTCGTTGCGACAGGCGCTAGCGTAAAAGACAATTTGAAATCGCACTTCAAACCGATCTTTGAAGAATTCGGGGAGCACAGTACGACAAAAATAAAAGTGGTGTCCGGGCCCGAGGCTGTTCAGATGAGAAACGGTCGCGTCGCCGGCAAGCAGTGGATCGCGACCTCCGGCGAGTATCGGTTCAAGCTGACCATTGAAGATGCGACCGGCGCCAAGCTCGAGCAACTGGTCGGGCGTCTAGAGAAGCTTCCTAGTTCCTACCTGAGCGCGTGCGTGGCTGTGTCTGACAAGGGAGAAGACGGGATCGCGATCTATGCGGACCTCGGTGGAGCAAGAGCGCATGGCGGAAAAGGATATATCAATCTGGTTCCTCATGCCGACGCATTGGTGATCGCCCATGAAGCCGGCCACACGCTGGAGCAGGTCGCCATGCAGTCAGATCCCAAGATACTCGACAAGTGGGAAGAGGCCATCAAAGCGGATAAGATTTCCGTCTCCGACTATGGTGACACGGTGCGCCATGAAGATCTCGCAGAATTCGCTATGGTATATGCCGTCTGCCTAGACGCGGGCCCCAAACATCTGGCGGAGCTGAAGAAACTCTCGCCTCAGCGGTTCGCGCTCTGGGCAAGGATATTGAATCCGTATAGCCCCGAGGCGCTGCGAAAAACGCTCGACCCGTTTTACAAACAGCACATCGTCGCCGATGGCCTCGTTGTCGCGGGTTCGGAGAAGGTCTCCTTATACGCTCTGGGAGAAGCAGGATACCTGGCAAAGAAGATGCTAGCCAATCGGCCGGACGTGATGAGGGATCTTTGCGAAAAGCGAAAGATGTTCGTGGCCGTGATGGCTTACTGCGAACTGCAGACCGACCTGCCCGACTGCCGAAACATGTCGCTTTGGTGGGCCTATCGCGCTCGAGGCCTGGGGTCCAGGCCGGTCAGTTGTGGCGAAGAAAATGTATTGAATCTCAAGGGCGACCCCTGGGAGGGTGAAAATATTTTCATTCACGAATTCGCCCACGGGATTCACAGTGTCCTTGGCGAAGAGTTCAACGTGCGACTTAGGGAGCTATACGACCAAGCGAAGCAAAGTGGCCGCTTCCGTGGGTATGCGATCGAGGGCGGCATCGCCGAGTTCTGGGCCGAGGGCGTTCAGACATGGTTCGAATGCAACGGACGCAAGAGGCCGGAGTCCGGCGGCGGGCAGAGTTCATTTGAGGTTCTCGGACCGACGGGAGAACACATCTGCCACCTGCAAACGCGCCAGCAGGTGCGAACACATTTGCCTGAATTCGCCAAGCTGCTTGATGACTCCTTTCGACAAAACAAATGGGTCTATGTGCCTGTGGCGAAACGGCTGGGCGAGCCACACTTAAGCGGCTTCGATCCGGCCGATGCGCCCGAGTTTCGCTGGCCGCCTGCGGTCGTCGAGGCCTTCCATCGAATCGAAGTCGAGAATGCCGAGAAGGAAAAGAAACGTAAGACCGAATCACAGCGTTAGCGCCGCCAGGTACAAACGTTCTGCTGAAAGGGAGAAGACAAATATGAGAAGAACACTGCCTGCCTTTTGTATCAGTTTACTTGCCTTGTGCTGCATCTGTGCGCACGGGCAAGAGAAGTCGGACGGTGACACCAAACGACCGGTTTCAGGCGAGATTGTGCAATCGATGTTCTACAAAGCACAACACCAGGAAACCGGCAATATGTGGGACGTTTGGCTCTACCATCATGAAGGAACATACTTCCTCTACTACCTCGCAAATGTCGGTAAACACCGCTGGCGCTGGGACAATATTTCCATGGCCACGTCGCTTGATGGCGTACACTGGACTGAAAAGGGGCCGATCCTAAAAAAGACTCCGGGAGCCAAGTGGATGGGCACCGGTTCGACCTGGAAATCACCTACCTTCGATAAGGACGGCAAATTCTATATGAATTACTCCGAGGAGATCGACGGGCGTCAGAACATCTACTTTGCCGAATCCACGGATCTCCTTCACTGGACCCGTTTAAAAGGGGAAGAATACCGATTCATACAGAACGAACAATGGTACGAGAAGAAGGGACGCTGGGACTGCATCTGGACCATCCCCAAGCCAGGGGGCGGGCTCTACGGTTACTGGACCGCAAGCCCAAATCGCTCGGAGAAGGACGCCGCTGACGGGATATTCGGCTTCGGCGAGTCGCTCGATGGCGTGCACTGGAAAGCACTTGCGCCCCCCAGGGTGATCGATGATGAGGAAAACGGAGAGGTCGGCGCGGTCGAGAAGATCGGTGACAACTACTACATGTTGTTCGGCCACTATCCCGCCATGACGACACTTGTTGCAGATCGACCCGAAGGCCCCTTTCGCAAGGCAAAGAAGAATTACAAGGTCTTGACAGGGCATACCTACTTCTCTCGCTTTTTCCGTCACCCCGAGGGCATGCTTGCCTGTCATTTCACCCAGGCTAGAGACGTCCAAGTCTCATTCGCTCCAATCAAGGACGTGCGTATCGATCAGGAGGGAACGCTGCGGTTCGGTTGGTGGATAGGAAACGAGAAGATGAAACACCGGCCAATCGCCGTTAAAAAGTCGGTTGATTCCAACGCAGCTGTCGCCTTGCTCGGTAATACCTTTAACACGAAACAGGGAATCATTATTGAAGGAACCCTGAAGCTGCCCAAGGCAAAGGAATCGCCACGCTGCGGGGTCTACATTGAATGCACAACTGATTTGGGAGTCTATGATAATGGCGTGTTGATCGACAGCACCGGGGTCACTGAGTTGGGAGTTGGTGTGTTGATCGACAGCAGCGGGGTCGCTGAGTTGGGCCTGATCAACGCGGACGGCACCGGTTTCAAGATGGAGAAGCGCGTCGACCGGGAGATGACGTTCGGTAGCCTGGCCGCATTTCGCTTACTTGTCAGAGGATCGTTAATGGAATTCTATCTTGACGATATCCTGATCGAAAGCTTCGCGCTGCCAGCCAATGCTTCCGGCCGTATTGGACTGATCAACGCCAAGGAAACCATGGACACGCTGAAAGCTTGGAATTAGTTTCGAGCTCAGTGTATAATAATCAGAATGTCTTCAGCCTTATGACCAATAGAACCTGCACCTTCAGCATCTACCTATTCATGGTTTCAATGATCGCGCCACTATGCCTCTCGGCTGAAGTGGAGGTCGGTCCGGCCACGCCGCCCGAAGTGCGCATGAAGGCCTGGGATCACCACGTGAAGCTCAGAGAATCGTCGATGTTCAAGGATGTCGAGTGGACGGCTGTTGGCCCCAGAATCCAGGGCGGAAAGATCGAGAGCATTTGGTCGGTCAAAAAGCGTAAATCGACCCTCTATGTCGGCTCTGGCTCCGGTAATCTCTGGAAATCCCTCAACAACGGTACGACTTGGAAACCGATCTTTGAGAGCGAGTCGACTTCCTCTATCTCGGTCGTAACGGTATCCGACAAGGATCCGAACCTGGTCTGGGTCGGCACCGGCGAGCCGCACATGGCGCGCAGTTCTATTGCCGGGACGGGTGTATTCAAATCGACCGACGCGGGGGGCGCATGGCAGAACATGGGGCTCAACGACACTCACCACATCGGCCGCGTCATCATCGACCCTGAGAATGATGACGTCGTGTATGTCGCCGCCCTCGGCCACCAGTATAGCTACAACAAGCAGCGCGGCGTCTTTAAGACCAGCGACGGTGGCAAGACATGGAAGAAGATCCTCTATATCTCCGAGAAGGTCGGCGTGGTGGAGGTCGTCCTCGACCCGTCCGACAACAAGACCCTGTATGCCGTTGCCTGGGAGCGCGACAGGAAGGCTTGGAATAATGTCGTCGCCGGTCCCGGCAGCGGACTCTACAAATCGATCGACGCGGGCGAGACGTGGAAGCTTTTGACCAAGGGGCTACCCACCGGTGAGAAGGTGGGCAGAATGGGTATCACCATCGCGCCTTCCAATCCGAATGTTCTTTACCTCATCTGCGACCACCGCGGCGTGGGGGGCGAAGTCTATCGATCCGATAACAAGGGCGAAAGCTGGCGCAAAACCCATGAGGGCAATGTGAAGACTGGGATCGGTTATGATTTCTGCCTCATCAGGGTCATGCCAGACAACGAAGACGAGATTTTCATCGTGGGTTTCAATCTCCTCTATTCACCCGACGCAGGTAAGACCCAGACCATTATCTCCGAGCGGACCGTTCCCATGCTTTCGTACAAAGCCCGGCGCGCCACTCCCCATTGCGACAATCACGACATGTTCATCGATCCCGACGATCCCGATCGGGTCATGCTGGGTACCGATGGTGGGCTCTATATCTCGCACGATCGGGCCAAGACTTGGCTCCACGTCAACACGCTGCCCATCGCCGAGTTCTACGCTATCTCAGTGGACGCACGTGAGCCGTACAAGATATGGGGCGGCACCCAGGATAACGGTATACTTGGTGGTGAGGCGAAACCGATGGTCCTCGGCGAGGAGCACTGGGAGTGGGACCACGGCGGCGACAACTACGTGACCCTGATCGACCCGAACGATCTCGATACGATGTATCTCGAGGGCATGTTTGGCTCGATGGCGCGAAAAAATCTAAAGACAGGGGAGAGTCGTGGCATCCGGCCCGGCCCAGCGCCGGAGGGGAAGAAACTGCGATTCAACTGGATGACTCCCTTCATCCTGTCTCATTACGACTCCAAGACGCTCTACGCCGGCGCCAACATGCTTTTCAAGAGCGAGAACCGCGGCGACCAGTGGAAATGCATCAGCCCCGACCTGTCAAGCGATCCGGGCCCGAAAAGGCAGGGAGACGTTCCCTTCGGAACCATCACCGACATCTCCGAATCCGCACTGAAGAAGGGCTTGCTCTATGCTGGCACGGATGACGGACAAGTGCATGTGACGAGGGACGACGGCGCTACTTGGACAAAGATCAACAACGGCCTGCCGAACAGATGGGTCAGTCGCGTTGTCGCTTCGAAGTATGATGAGGGTACCGCGTTTGTTTCACTGACGGGATACCGTGAGGACGATTTTGAGGCCTATCTGTATATGTCGACCGACTTCGGGGAGACATGGAAGTCAATCGTCAACAACATGCCCTCGGAATCAATCAACGTGATACGCGAAGATCCGACCGATCAGGACATTCTGTATGTAGGCACCGAGCTGGGTGCCTATTGTTCCATCGACAAGGGGAAGACCTGGCACTCGCTCTGCAAGACGCTGCCGACCTGCGCGGTGCATGATCTGGCACTCCATGCGGGGACCGGCGACCTTGTCGCAGGCACTCATGGCCGAAGCGTTTTTGTTCTCCATGCAAAGGAGATTCAGAAGATCAAGCAGGAGGTGGCGAAGTAGCCCTCAGTATGAAGCTCTCCAAGTTAAGCCGCCTGTCGCATCGGTGGGGATCCATCATCGCGCTGCTGCCGATCACGATCATCATCTTCTCCGGCATTGTCCTGCAATTGAAGAAGGAATCAGCCTACATCCAGCCGCCGACCCAGCGCGGTGCCGGGACAGAACCCACAATCGGCTTTGAGCGTATTCTCGAGGTAGCGAGGACCGTCCCCGAGGCAGAGATTGAGTCTTGGGAAGATGTTGACCGGCTAGATGTAAGGCCCGGTAAGGGCGTGGTCAAAGTGCAGTGCAAGAATCGCTATGAGGTCCAGATCGACACCGAGACGTCCGAGATCCTGCAGGTGGCCTTCCGCCGCTCCGATCTGATCGAGAGCATTCATGACGGATCCTACTTCAACGATCATTTTAAGCTTTGGGTTTTCCTGCCCGCTGGCATCGTGCTCGCCGCGTTGGTGATCACTGGGGTCCACCTCTTTCTTCTCCCATATCTCGCCCGGCGCAAGCGAGTACGCTGATCTTGGTTCCATTGACACCCACAGGCATCGTCGCGACCGCTAAGGTCTACCAGAAGCTTATAAAAACTGCACCGCAAAGCAACGAAACCATCCAGACCCGAGATCCCAGCAAGGCGGCCGTAATCAAAAAACGAAATTAACTCATGAAATTCCGACACAAAATCAAACCACTTCTGACTGCACTCTTACTGTGCGGGACAAGCAGCGCTCGGGCGGCGGATGCCCCGAACATCGTGCTGATCATGTCCGACGACATGGGCTTCTCCGACATCGGTTGCTACGGGAGTGAGATCAACACGCCAAACCTTGATCAGCTTGCCAAGCACGGAGTGCGATTTTCGCAGTTCTACAACACCGCACGGTGTTGTCCGACGCGCGCGGCTTTGTTGTCCGGGGTGTATCAGCATCAGGCGGGCATCGGGTTGATGACCGGCGACAACAAACTGCCAGGCTATCGCGGCGAACTGGGGCGCAATGTGGTATCGATCGCGGAGGCGCTGAGCACCGCGGGGTATCGTCGTTACATGGCCGGAAAATGGCACGTCACGCGGCACGTCGGCCCGGACGGCCCCAAGGATAACTGGCCGATGCAACGTGGCTTCGAGAAGTTCTACGGAACAATCACTGGAGCGGGTAGTTTCTATGATCCGGCGACGCTGTGTCGAGGCAACACCTACATCACGCCGGTAAACGATCCGAAGTACAAGCCTAAGACTTACTACTATACCGACGCGATCAGCGACAACGCCGTCACCTTCCTCAAACAGCATGCCGACGAGTCGCCCGACAAGCCTTTCTTTCTTTATACCGCCTACACCACCGCACACTGGCCGATGCACGCCCTGCCGCAGGATATCGCAAAATACAAAGGAAAGTACGACAAAGGCTTTACTCCGATCCGCGAGTCGCGCTTGGCGAAAATGAAAACCTTGGGGCTCGTCGCGGCAGACACGAAGCTCTCACCTCAGTCCGACAGCTGGGAAGAGGTGGCGGACAAGCCGTGGGAAGCTCGC
>OJBA01000138.1_pt1 | contig 9431 bp, 8 predicted proteins | sample 1590141 | NCBI WGS metagenome assembly OJBA01 (sample SAMN05416722, study PRJEB24817) | seawater metagenome | isolation source: Sea water | place: Canada:Atlantic | collected 2013-07
ATACGATGAAACTTATCAAAGCGCTCATCCCAAAATTTGTGAAAGGTTGGATATTCAAGGCGATGAAACCGTGGGTATATTTCGGGGTCTATTTCCGGGATGCACGGCGCTACGCTCGTTATTCAAGTGTTTTTTCCAATCGCGAGAAGAGAGAAAATCTCCGTTCTCTCATCGCGATCGACTACCACCGAATTGAAAAAGGTTTGGCGTTGGCGAACCCACGATTTGCCTTTGGTAAGGCTGTCGTGGAAAACTTGATTAGTCTTATGGATCGTTATTTGACCTTGTATGAGGCTGACTGGACGATCCTCGATGCCATTGCATCTTTGCAAAGCTATTTTGATCGGTTTAGCACGGCAGAGATCCTGGAAAAGCCCCGCAAGCGTTTCGATCTTCTCAAATCACAGCTTTCTCCGGAACAACAAGAACGGTCTCAGGATGCAATCGGAACGTTTTGCTTGGAGGGCCACCGGAAAACTCTCGATTTCAACTTTTCGGATTTCTATTGCTCTCGTCACAGCGTCAGGGAGTTTTCAGAGGATCCGGTTTCCATCGAACTGATCGAAGAATCGATCGTTCTGGCAATGAGAGCCCCCTCGGTCTGCAATAGACAACCTTGGAAGGTCTACTGCGTCTCCGAGGCAGAGACAATACAGCAGCTCTGTCAAATCCAAGGGGGATCGCGGGGCTTTGCTACAGAGATTAACAAGCTTCTTGTCGTTGGTGTTGATCTCTCAGAGTTCTATCTGGTTGGTGAACGAAACGAATGCTGGGTAGATGGGGGCATTTTTCTTCAGTCTCTTCTAATTTCCCTTCATGCCAAAGGCTTGGGTGCCTGCCCTTTAAATTGGTGTGTTAGTACGAGCGTCGATGAGCAAGCTCGCAAGATCATTTCAATCAAGGGTGGGCACGCGCTCATTGCACTCGTTGCGGTAGGTGGTCTTAAGGACACGACTAAGTTTGCTCGGTCTGAGCGAAGGCCTGTTGAAGATGTTCTGACACACGTTTAGAAATCAGAATGATCTAGAATGACAGACTTCAGCGATTCTTGATGCGGTGGATGTCATCGCCGATACTCTCAAACACTTAGAAATATTGATCAAGATCTTCAGAAATCTCATTGCAGGATGGGGCTCCACGATAGTTATTGGAATTATAGGATTTTTGATGATCCCATTTCTTCTTGGTCAAATGGGTGGCGACGGGTACGCGTTTGTAGTCGTCCTTTTGTCCATCAATGGGATTGCACAGCTAGCGGACATGGGAATTGGAATCTCACTTTCGAGAGAGCTGACAGAGTGTCGGGCCACCGGACAACATCAACTTGAGTCAGAGGTTATGACCGCTGGCCTGCTACTATACGCACTGATCGGTCTTCTGGGTGCCACGATTGTATTCATGGCGGCTCCGCTCATTGTAGACAAATTGTGGACAGGCGCCGACGAGAGTGCGATTGCCGCCTGCAGAGTTTACGGCTTTGGAGCAATCTTCATCGGTTTTATTAACCAGACTTGGATTAGTCTGTTGACGGCGCATCAGAGATTCGATGTCTCTAGTTCGTTGATTGTTGGAGCCTCGATTTGTAACGCTCTCCTAATTTGGATTCTGGTGCCGGTGAGCAGTGAAAAGATAATGACCTGGGCAATCATCCAGGTCCTAGTTCAGTTCATGCTCTCAGTAATCCTGATTATCGCTGCAAAAAAAGTCAATGGACCGCTCCGAATCAAGGTTTTGCGGGTCAGCTCGGCATCTTTTCGAAATATTATTGGACTGAGTGGCAAGGTTTCACTGCTCAAATTAACGACGGTTTTAAGTGAGAAGGCAGATCCTCTTATCCTGAGCGCCCTTACTTCTCCAGCGGGCGTTGTCGCATACAATTCCGCTTCCAAAGTTTCTGCCGCCACCAAACCGTTTGTCACAACGATAGCGGGTCAACTTTGTCCCAGAGTAACGGAGGTTTTTTCCCAAGGTGATGAGGAGGAAGTAAAAAAGATCCTACTGGTTGGAACGAGATACACAATGATTCTTGGCGGCTTGTTGTGTTTGCTGACTGTCGTTTTCGCAGGTACTTTTTCCAAGTTGTGGCTTGGTGAGGCTCTCCCAGACCATTGGCCCATGGTCGCCTGGCTGATGATTGGGATTGCAGTGATTGACTACGCAACCTTTGCCGGGGGCGGGACACAATGGTCTATTTTGTTCGGAACAAAGAAGCTTGGATTTCTGGTTTGGACGATGCTGCCTACCGCTTTCCTAAATCTAGGGCTGAGTATTTGGTTGGTAGGTTGGACGGACTTTGGCGTAAAAGGGGTGATTATCTCCACAATAGTAATTTCTCTGCTTCGGAGGCCCATTATCGTATGGTACACCTCAAAGGTGGTGGGTGCCAAGATGAGCGAATATTTCATTGAAAGCTATCTCAGACCATTACTCATCTTTGTTATTGTTGGATTGGCCGCTTGGGCCTCAGGTGTTGGGTCTAAAGTGGATAGCTGGTTTGATTTAATAGCGGCTTCCTCAGTCATTTCGATAATTTGGGTGACGTTGACGTGGCTTTTAGCAGTCTCACAAACTGAGAAGCAGAAACTCTTTAACTGGCTAAAAAGAAAGGGATTTTGGAAAGAATGAGTGAGCAAAATAAAGTGGGTATCGTAACCTTTCATGCAAACTACAATTTCGGAGCGGCGCTTCAATGTGCTTCCCTTGTAGTAGCAATCCAAAACCTTGGGTTTACAGTGGAGGTAATTAATTTTCTTCCCAAGAAAACGACGAACAAGTGGTACCGAGGATGGGGATTTCGAAAATATGGCGTAAAGAGAGCATTAAAGAAGAAATTAACGGATATTCGTTTTGGTGGGAAAACTGTTGAGAGTTTCCAGCGGTTTCAGAAAAGATACTTTGACATAACAAAGCCCTGCCATTCTCTGGAGGATGTTTCTGTCATCGAAGATCAGTTTTCACACGTTGTTGCGGGCAGTGATCAGGTTTGGAGATTTGACAGATCTGCTGCTTACTTTTTGTCCTGGAGCGATTCCTTCACGGGAACAAGAGTGAGTTACGCGCCCTGTTGCACGAGCCTCGAGCAACCATCTTTTCAAAGTAAGAATGTGCGTAGGTGGATTGACAAAGTCGATTGCCTGAGCGTTAGAAACGATTTTTCTCGCGAAGCAGTGAAGGCATTGACAGGACGTGATGCCGAGGTAGTAGCTGATCCCACCCTTCTCGTAGATCTGGAGTTGGAGGGAGAACTTCCGGAGTCGGTTCCCTCTGAATATATCTTGCTCTATACGCTTGGCGGGCAGATCGCGGGAGGAAACAAACAGGTCCTGGAAAAGGCGAGAATCCATCACCCGGGCATTCCTGTCGTGGCGATCTGTGCAACAGTTGAGCATTTTACAGAGCACCCTTACGCAGATATCATCCTCCACGGAATGGGCCCTTCCGAGTGGGTAAAGTTAATCTCCAACGCCCGATTTTTCATCACTGATTCATTTCACGGCGTCATATTTTCTATCAAGTATTCGACTCCGTTTCTTGGCTATTACCTTGAGGAGATCCGGGCTCCGAGGCTGATCGACCTGAAAACCCGCTACAATCTTCGTGAACGCATTGTAAGGAATCTTTCTGAATTTCCAGACGAAAATTTCGTTGAGTGCATACGAGAGGAACCCCTTGAGTTAATCCGAGCCCACCGAAAGAAATCTCTCGAATTCCTGACCCACTCATTGTCGAAATGAAAAATTCATCAAAAGCTGGCCAAGGAAAGAAAGCCCTGCGCAAATACCCTAAAACTAGGGTTGTATTTTGTGGAATTGTTCGAGATTGCGCGAAAAATCTTGGGAGAAATTTGAAGCTCGTTGAAAGTCTCCGTGACTCTTTCGCGTCTTTGAGGATCGTCTTGGTAGAGAACGATAGTCAAGATACCACAAAGCAAGTTCTCGCTGATCTCGCCAACCGGGATCCAAGTGCGATTGTTGAAAGTAAAAATTTCAATACCGTTACCCTTCCTAAGAAATTGGAAAGCGGCGTTAATCCGAGTTTTTCAAGACATCGTATCGGAAAATTGTCTGTATACCGAAATCGTTATCTCGAACTCATCGAGAGCGAAATCGGGTTCGATAATCTTGACTACGTTGTGATGCTTGACTGGGATGTTCACAGTTTCTCAATTTGTGGATTTTTCAATAGTTTGGATCAGCATCAGGCATGGGATGTTGCCACTGCCAACGGAAGGTGGAAAATTGGCCTGAGCAAGGATGTCTACTATGATGTATTCGCCTACGCAGCCATTGGGATGGACGGACCGTGTACTGAGAAGTCAATTTTCGAGGGGCGGGAGGCTTTGGCCGGTATTTCTAATGAAAGTGAGTTGGTTGAGGTGCAGAGCGGGTTCAGTGCCTTGGCGATATACAAGAGCAGCGTGATGCATGGGCTAAAGTATCGAGCGCAGGAAAATGAGGACGAGAGAGTCGAGGTTTGGTGTGAGCACGTGACCCTTCACAGGGATCTTGCGGAGAAGGGTGGAGTAAGAATAGTGATCAATCCGAGGATGACGGTTGTTTACAATACTAGGATTCAAGCAATAATCCAAACGACTCGGGGGATATTCGCGGAGTTGTATCGGAAGCTTAAATTTTTTAACAAGGACTAGATGAATACAAAAAACACGCTTCATTTGTTTCTTGCTGTAATTATCGTTATTTTTGGAGCAATTTTTTTCGGAACAGCTGCGGGAAAACAAGATACAAGGACCCTCTCAATTTTTGTAGCGGGCTTTGTCGTTTTAGGAACATTTATTGCCCTAAAACAGAACATCTGGATTATTATCCCGATCTTTGCAATGTGGTCGGGGAGGGTATCCGTGCTCCCTCTCCCCTTCGCCGTCTCCAACCTTGCGGTGGGATTTGCAGTGGTGTCCTGGTTATTATTTCTTGCGACGAGACGACAAGTTTTTACCTTAAATTATTCAAAATTTGACATCTTTTTAGGCATGTTGGTTGTTCTTCTGATCGCTGGTTACTTTCGTAATCCGGTTGGTCTGGCTTCAATCGGCGGTGGTAGCAATGTGGGAGCCCGACCCTATGTTGAGTGTATTATCGCATTCATGGGATACCTGATGCTATCGAATCAACAGGCCGACTCTAAGATGGTGGCCAGGCTGCCCTCTCTGCACATGTTCTCGGCATTCCTTATTGCAGGAGGGGGGGCAGTTGCGTTCTTTGTCCCAGGTGTGGGGCTATGGCTTTATCAGATTTACAGTGGGTTTCTTCCAAATGTCGCCACTCTTTTCGATCCGTATGGCGATAATTCTGATTCGATTGGTCGCACAGAATTCATTCGGCCCTTTGCCTTGGGTTCAGTGGCCTTGATTGGAGGGCTGATGATTCCATTCAAAGTCCTCCAACCTAAGTATTTCTGGTATGGTTGTCTTCTATTCCTTGCGGGTGTACTCGCTTTACTTTCTGGATATCGGAGCTCTTTGGTAGCTATCGTATTTTACTTTGTTTTTGGAAGTTGGCTGTGGCTGGGGTTGCGGGGCGTTTTAGTCTGTGCGGTTGGAGGTTCGCTGGTGATCTTTTTACTCGTGGTGCTTCACCAGTTTGTGCCCCTTCCGGAACGGGCTCAGCGACCGCTCTCTTTTCTCCCCGGAAATTGGGATGAAAAAGTGATCCAAACTGGCAAAGACAGTAATGAATGGCGGTTTGAAATGTGGGAAATAGTTATCGAGGGCGATACCATTAAAAACTGGTGGATCGGCGATGGCTTTGGTTTTCCGAAGGCTGAGCTCGAATATTTCGGGGCGATGCAGCAATCAGGTAATATTTTGCCGGAGCAGTTGGCAGAGTATTTTATTATTACTGGTGGTCTTCACAGTGGGCCTTTGTCTGCCATTAAATATGTTGGTGTCATTGGGTTGGTAATTTTTATGATCATAGCTACTTTGATGGTGCTGAGTTATATTAAGCTTTGGAATAAGTGTAGATATTGGGGCGTCGATCCTGGTGTTCAAGCGACCATTGGTTTTTACGCTATCTTTGCAGCCTATATTCCGCTAAAATACATTTTCATTTTCGGTGCATTTGATAACGATTTGCCAATCGTTATTGTAAGCTTGGGGATTTACCGCCTTTTGGAAAAGGTTGTTCTTTCGGAGATTGAGAAGATAAAAGCAGAACCGAGCGCACTCGCAGAAGGAGATGATCCCGTTTTGACTACAATTACTAGTTAGCAGTGAGGCAGACCTCACGGCTTCAGACCTGCAAAAGAGCAAAAAATCACCATCATTCTAATCGGTGATCTCAAGAGTGATTTTTCACGTAAGCCAGGTTCCCGTCAAAAAGAGAAATTCCAGTCAACGGTAAGGAGCCTCAAGAGAAATTTGACGAAATCATCAGCACGAGTGAAAAGTTACTTCAGAGCCGAAACCATTCGGTAGGCAGCTGAAGCTGCCTGACTACTAGCCTGGTTAAGATTCTTCCCAGGAGAGGTTTTTGGTAAAAGTATACGGACTATGCTAGGGGAGAAATATGGTGGAAAATTTTCACCAGGATTCGGCAGATGAGTTGATGTCAGCTAGAGAGCCTTGAGATTTCTAATTGTGATGAGTAGCAGACCAAAAATATTACTATCATGTTACGCTTGTGAGCCTAACAAAGGGAGTGAACCGGAGGTAGGTTGGAGAGTGGCTAAAGGAGCTGCTGACTACGCGGATGTGACAGTTTTGACGCGGTCCAATAATCAGGAGACTATCGATGCTTCAAAGGAGTCGACTGAGGGGATCAATTTTCTCTATTTTGACCTTCCAAGAGTTTTTCGAGTTTTGAAGAAGAAAGGGATACTAGGGGTAGGTCTTTATTACGTTCTTTGGCAGATTGCCGCACGAATTTGGTTGCGAGAACGTATTAAAAAATTTGATCTTGTACACCATGTCACCTTCAATGGATTTCAGTTTCCAGGTGCTTGGTGGGGAATCGATCAGCCAATTTTGTTGGGGCCCTTGGGAGGGGGAATGGTATTTCCTCCGGATATGTTAGGTTCGCTGGGGAGTGGTCTATCAAAGGAGAGGCTGAGGACTGCGATTGTCAGGAGTTTCAAGTGGAACCCGTTTTGGATGAGCTATCTCAGAAGTGCTGATCGAGTTTTAGGAGCAAATGTTGAAACGGCAAAATTGCTGGAGAGCGTCCGGGGTGGGGAGGTGGAGATGATGTTAGAGACAGGGTATGAAGTTTCCGGAGAGAGCGCAAAAGTTCGTGATGAAGGTGGCAGTTGCGAGGTTCTGTGGGTGGGTGGATTGATTTCAAGAAAATGCCCGGTGATGGCGATCGAAATTGCGGAAAGGGTGCTTAAGAATGACGTAGATTTTGAAATGACGATCATTGGTGATGGCCCGATGATGGGGGAGTTAAGGGCGCTCATTCGGGAAAAGAAGTTGGAGTCATATATTAGATTGACCGGAAAAATACCCAAGGAGGAAGTGGAGCGACGCATGGAAAAAGCAGATGTCTTTCTTTTTACGAGCATGCGCGATACCTCCGGCAATGTGTTGTTGGAGGCGATGGCTCGTGAGCTTCCTTTGGTTGTTCCAAAGCATCAAGGTGCGGCACTAATTTGCTCAGATGAGCATGCGGTGCTGATTGACGTGGTAAATCCTGAGCAATTTGTAGAGCAAGCAGCAGCAGGTATTATGAAGTTGGCTAAGGATCAGGGTTTGAGGAAAAGGATGGGAGTCGAGGGGAAACGTAGATTGGAAACGAATTTTTCCTGGAGTCGATATCATTCAAGGATGAAGTGTATTTACGAAGATCTTTTAGGAAGATGATCAAGAGTAAAGAGATCGATTTTACTATTGTATCCCTAGATACAATTATGGCCATTAGATTGAAGCGTATCTGGAAAGCGAAGCCATCTCGTGATAGGGTGAGTTTGAAGCACTTGTTTCTTTCGGCGTGAATCGGCCCTTGGTAAGGGGCACTATTTCAACAAGAACTTTGGATACTGTATAAATACAGAGTTATTCGCGGGGTGCAGCGTTGGCGCTACAAGGAAAATAAATAAGTAATTATTTTATGATTGCGAAAGATAAGTTTATTGAAAAATACTGGGGTGAAGTCGCGTCAAGAAACTGGACTGCTGTTGTATTGCATGACTGGGAAAAAATCCCTCATGCAATCACTTCTGATATTGACTATGTGATTTCCGGGCCAAGGCCATCAGAGTTAATCTGCTTGATTTCAGATTACTGTGAGACCAACGGGTGGAGTCTTACACAGATCATCGAACATGAAGTGGACGCTCTTTATTGCGTCTGTTTCCAGAAGGATGATCCTTTCGAGTGTGTGTTGCTGGATGTAACGTGGGACTATCGAAGAAAGGGGTTTGATCTGGTGTCGAATGAAATTTTGATTCGAGGATGTTGGATGCCTGAGGGAAAACCTTTCAAGGTGCCCGCTCCGTCAGTGGAGTTTCTCTATCGCCTGATTAAAGCTGCGGCTAAAGGCAAGGACTTGAAGGAGGTGGAAGGGGCGTTAAGAAAACTCGCAGATGCAGATTCAGAAGGATGTCAGAATGTCCTGAAGGAAGTGACCGGAAGGGACTTTGGGGGTGAGGAAGGGTCTTTCTTTTCGAGGGTTCAGGGGGAGTTCTTGAGTGATCCGTATTTTCAAAAAATACGATCAGGAAGAAAATTTGGAATCCGGGAGTTTCGGTTATATACGAAGCGAGTTCTCGAGCCAACCGGACTGATTGTGGAACTTCCTGAGGGTATCACTGATGACGTGATTGAGGCTGTTGGAAAAAAAATGGGTAAAGGTTTCCGAGCGACAAGAATAGAATTGAAACGAGGCTCGTGGATTTCTGATTGGGTGGCGAGACGCAAAAGTGTTTTGGTTTTACGTAAAGGAAGCGCGAAAGGTGATCTGCTGTTGAAAGAAGCTACGGAGGTAGGGGAAATTTGTGTGAAAATCGTAAAGTTTTTGGCAAATCGGGTTGGGGTAAGAAAAAATAGATATCGGTAGGCCCACTTCAGGGGAATCGTTGGCAGACGACTTTTTATTGGGGACAAGTGTTCAATGCAGAAAGTTAAAGATATCGTCTCTATTTCTTCTGGAAAAGTTTTGTGGTGGCAAAGAAAAAAGCGACTTAATGTAAGTGAAAGCTCGATCACAGCCTTGAAATTTGTCTCAAAAGTTTTGCCTGTAATAGTTCAGTTTCTATGGTTTTTAGTAGTTGGAAAAAGGATCTCACTTCCGTGATGCCGCATCTTCAGCGAGTTGCGCTGGGCGAGAAAAAAGTGTCGGTGTTAGCCCTCAATGAGCGGGTTGCTCTGGGGCTCCCATCAGATCGGGCTCTCGCAGCAGAGGTGGTGAAGCTCTTTCGGCCGATGAAGGGAAAAGCCCGCTTCGTCGCTTCTTGTATTGAATCATTGAGTAGAATGG